>Ga0315283_10004076_pt1 | contig 12634 bp, 14 predicted proteins | sample YL17G09_0_MG_FD_204541 | JGI IMG/M metagenome (GOLD analysis project Ga0315283, IMG submission 204541) | Sediment microbial communities from Yellowstone Lake, YNP, Wyoming, USA - YL17G09_0 | ecosystem: Environmental > Aquatic > Freshwater > Lake > Sediment | place: USA: Wyoming | collected...
TATTCAACAGAATCGCGGTGTTTCCTTCCTTTCGGGCGCTGCCGTTAAACGCTACCACCTTCATAAAACTTCCTCCTCTTTTTTGCGTACAATCATTACTCGAACAAGTCCACTGCACAGTATAATGTAACTTTTGGATCGATTCAACGCCTTTTTGGGATTGCCAATCACCGGCCGCCGAGTTCCTCCTCCAGGCGCCCGACGACATCTCCGACGAAATCGTGAAATCCCCAGCCGATGCCGTCGGTCATCTGCTCCACTCTTGCCAACCGGTCGCGGAACTGTGAATACATCCCCTGCGCCTCGCCGCGCAACAGGGCGGCCAGTTCGTCCAGCGCCGACTCCACGCTGCTGTAGAACCGCTCGTCAATGTCTCCATACTTGCGGGTGAATTTCGTGCCGTTCTCCACATAGGTCATCAGCAGTTCCGCCGTGCCGGGGAGATTGCCCGTGGCCTTGCGGTAATCGCGGATAGCCTTGCGCGCCTCTCCCAGCTTCAGTTTGCCAAAGCCTCGTGTGGGAAAGAACTGCTCCACGATCTTGCCTCGATACTTCTCCAGGGCCTCGCCGCCGCTCTCTCCGGCCTGACAGCGGGCATGGATAAAGTCGCGGTTCACGCCGGCAGCTTCGTAAAGGTCTTTCACCAGGGCGAGCAGCGCGGGCTTCTCCCAGGTGGCGAGTTGGTGGCGGACAGCGCTCCAGCCGCCAGTTTTTTTAGCTGCGTTTGTCATGGTTTACGCCTCCTCTTCGCCTTCCCCGTATTCCCCCCAGACCCGTGCGAGAGTGGCCTGGATTTGCTTTTCAAGGCGAGTAAATATCTCCGTTCGTCCTGAGCCTGTCGAAGGAACGAACGAAATTCCGGACATGCCCATTACCGAGAAATGGGTTCATTTTGTTCCCCTTGCCAACCGGGAAACTTCATTCCAATCACCACGCATCATGGCTTCCTTTTTCTTTCGACTCCAGCCCTTAATCTGTTGTTCACTGGTCAATGCCTCCTCGCGGGATGAAAAATCTTGTGAGAAAAACAGCTCCACCGGCAGTCTGGTCGAAGTATAGCCGCCAAAAGCACCTGACCGGTGCTCTCCTATCCGCTTCTCCAGATTATCAGTATGGCCTGTGTAATACGAGCCGTCAGCGCATTTCAAAATGTAAACCCAAAAACTCATGGGTGTTGGCCTCGCCGTCCCTTGTGTGTTGTACTATCCGATAACTGCGGGTCTATAAAAAAATAACTGTATAAAATCCGCTCGCCCTGAGCTGCGAGCTTGTCGAGCAGTCGAAGGGTAGCCATTCATGGTTCGACAAGCTCACCACGAACGGGTAACTGTTCCACTAATTTTAATAGACCCGGCCCAGTTTTTGCGCCATAACTATAACCCCAGTTGATCATTGTTTACCGTTCGTTCCTTCGACTGCTCGACAGGCTCGCAGCTCAGGACGAACGGTTATGGTTCCTCGCCCCAGACGCGGGCGAGGGTGGTCTGGATCTTCTTCTCGAAGCGGGGGATCAGCTCGCGGTTGGCAGCGACCAGCGTCTGTTCGGTTTCGATCTCGGCGACGATGGCTTGCTGCGTGGCAAGGGGTGGGACGGGAAGTTTTAGGCTTTTCAGAACCTTGAGGCTCAAAATATTCATTGTCCCTCCGTAGGAGAGATTTGCTACCTGCGCGATAACGGTCCCTTGACGGAACGCCTCTACGAAATAGGTCGGCAGTATCTTCTGCTTGTCCAAAGTCACCTTGAGCAACCGAGGGTTGATAATCCCGGGCTCGTGTTTCTCAGGTACGATCAAGATTTTTCCATAGGTTCCGACGAGGCTTATCAAAACATCGTCCGCTTTGACCTTACAGCTTTCAAGCTCCCGGAATTTATTCTCGCTGATATAGTAATTTCCGTAGTTGATGTCTCCTCGGATTACCTGTTCCTGGCCGTAGGTTTTATAACCGGATTCGACGTAGCACTCCTTTTTCAGCGAAGAACCGAAGGGACCTGCTTTTAGGCTGTTTCTCTCATTCGCCACCAATGTCTTGGTGTCAATACAAAGCTGTTGAGCCCTGCCCTGTTTTTAAACCCCTCGAATTCGAGGGGTTTAAAAACGATATTATGCAATCGCTCCCATACGCCTAAAAACTCAATGGTATTGCGGTTTCTCATCCAATTCTGGATGACATGATCCGACCGATCCGGCTCTTTGTGCTTGGCGATGTCCGTCAGGGATATATAGTCATCAATGGCTCGGCTGAGAATAGTGATTGCGGTTCCTTGCACTTCGATGGTCGCTTTGCCGGTCTTACTCATGGATGCTCCTATACCACAAACTGGTTCAAAGATACGTAATCCTTGACATATTCAGGAATGATCGTGCGGTACCTGGGCGGCACGGCCTTGAAATCGCGGGTGGAAAAGATTGGATTGGTGGCCAGGTCGTTGAACTGCTTTTCTTCAATGATGTGGCGTAATTGGCCGCTGGTGAAGTAGGCCTTGAAGTAGGTCTTGATAGCCGGGATGGCCTCGGCCTCTTGGGGCTTGGTGTCGGCGACGAACTTGGCGACCTCCTCTTCCAGCAGTTCGTCCTTGGACTTGAAGCGCGGGATGAGGCCGAAAATCTTCTCCAGGATCTCCCGCAGGGTCAGGCGTCGGTCCACGGCGGCGGCTTTGCGCAACTTGTGGAGGGTGTAGTACTCCTCGGGTTTGTCGAAGACCTCGCGGTTCACGTAGTCGATGACGCGATCCCACTGCCCGGCCTCGACGGCTGCGGCGATCGTCGCGTTCTCGCGCACGGTGTCCTCGAATTTCTCGAAGAACATGCGGTCGATCTTCATCCCCTCGAAGCCGATGGTCTCTTCCTTGAGCGAGGCGAGAATATCCGCGCCCAAGTGCTCGTAAGAGCCGCCGTACACCACTGAGCCGCCGCCACCAGCGTTTTCACTCCCCTTGCCCTGGGGCCGGGGAAGCTTCAGCACCTCGTCGTAGTTGAAATCCTCCTCGAAGTATTCGCAGTTGGCGAAAAAGTCGAAAAGCTTGAAGGCGGTCTTCTGCGGCTGTAAGACGCCCTCCTTAAGGCTGTCGTCGAAAAGCTGTTCGAGGAAGTTGTGCTTGCGGGTGCCGCGTCCCTTGATCTGGATGAAGTCCGTCGGCGAGAAAATCGGCCGAAACAGACCGAGATTGAGGATGTCGGTGCAATCGTAGCCGGTGGTCATCATGCCTACGGTGACGCAGACGCGGGCCTTGCTGGTCTTGTAAGCGGGCAGGAAGTTGGCCGAACCGAGCAAGTTGTTGTTGCTGAAGTTAATGGTGAACAACTGGGCGTCGGGAATCGTTGATGTGACCTGCACGGCGAAGTCGGACTGGTACCTGCCGGGGAACAGCCGGTCGGCCATCTGGTTGAGGATCTGCGATAGCTTGGCGGCGTGGTCCTGGCTGACAGTGAAGAGGATGGATTTGCCGATCTCCCCGCTGACGGGATCGCGCAGGGCGTTTTCCAGAAAGGTCTTGCAGAAGAGCTGGTTGGTGGCCTCAGAAAAGAAGCTCTTCTCGAAATCGCTCTTCCGCTTCCTTAAGGTCTCCTGCTGGTCTTCATCCTCGTCGTCGGTAAAGGAGCATATGAAGCCCCGTTCAGAGAGCAGTTGGGTTGTAATTTCAGTGCGGGCATCCACCACCGTGGGGTTGATCAGGAAGCCCTCCTTTACGCCTTCGAGCAGCGAGTAGCGGTAGGTGGGCTGGCTGTTCTCGCAACCGAAGGTGCGGTAGGTGTCCAGCAACAGTCGGCGCTCGGCTTCACGGGGATCGCGGGTGGAAGGATTGGTTTTGTCAAACCGCTTGAGGTAGTCGCGGGGCGTGGCGGTGAGGCCGAGCTTGTAGCCAATGAAGTAGTCGAAGACGGCGCGGGCATTGCCGCCGATGGAGCGATGGGCTTCGTCGGAGATGACCAGGTCGAAATCGGTCGGCGAAAAGAGCCGCTGGTACTTGTTGTTAAAGAGCAGCGACTGCACCGTGGTGACCACGATTTCCGCCCGCCGCCAGTCGTCACGGTTCTCCTTGTAGATCACCGTCTGAAAGTCGGCGGACAGCAGCGCCTTGAAGGCCTTCCTGGCCTGATCCTCCAGTTCGAGGCGATCCACCAGAAACAGCACGCGGCGGGCATTGCCGGAACGGAGGAAGAGCTTGATGACGGCGGCGGCAGTGAGGGTCTTGCCGGTGCCGGTGGCCATCTCGAACAGGAAACGGTCTTTGCCGTCCTTCACGGCCCGCTGCAGGGCCTGAATGGCCTTCAACTGATAGGGCCGCAAGAAACGCAGTTTGTTGGCCTGGAGGTAGCCGGGGCGCTCCGCCTCATTGCGCCAGGCCGCTTCGGATTGGTAGTTCGGGCGCTGGGTCCGCACGATGTAGTCGTCCTCGACGAGGCGTTGCGGGTTGGGCCTGACCTGCTGGTAGCCGATCACCGAGTCCGGCGTAGGGAAGGACGTAATGAGATAGGGATTGCCGCGCTCCAGGTCCCAGAAGTAGTGCAGGTTGCCGTTGGAGAGGATGACGAAGCGGCAGTTCTGGGACTTGGCGTATTTGCGGGCCTGCTCCTTGCCGACGAGCGGGTTCTTGTCCTCCGCTTTGGCCTCCAGAACGATGAGCGGGAAACCTTTGGCGTCGAGCAGCAGGAAGTCGATGAAGCCCTTGCTCGTCTTCTCGAAGTTCTCGCCCAGTGCTTCCAGATCGGATGACTTGATCGTCACGCTGGGCTCAAGGCGAATGTTGGCAGGCCCGCTTCCCACCGGAAAGAAGCGCCAGCCGGCCGTTTCGAGCAGCTTGTTGATCTTGATACGGGCTGTGGCTTCTTTATTTGCCATTCGGTTTCTCAGGTTCACTACGGTTGATCAAAGGATTGGGGGGACTATTGACATGGGGTCGGACCCAATGCCGTTATTATAAAGAAAATTCCGTTGCCCACCAGATTGCCATCGGCATCATAATCCAGCACGACTCCCTCAGAAATCTCGCGGCTTTCCGTGCTTGGCTTCTCAGAAAGATCAATATAGAGGGAGTCAGTATCTGGGTAGTAGTTTAGTTTCATGCCCCGGCTTGTTACGTGTCGATCGCTTTCAGTCCCAAGAATTCGACCATCGGATCGAAATCTCTGTCGTCATGTAATAAGGGCAACTGGTAATGAATACAAAAGGTTCCAATTATGACATCTATGGTTTTCCTCACGGTAACCCCTCTTTTTCTGAGAAGTCTGTAGTTAGTAGCGCTCTCTAAGGCAATTATTTTTCCACCCATAGACATGAATGTCATTCCTAATAGAAGGTCTTTTGCGACCTTGAAATCCTTATCGTTTTGAAATCCTTGAAGCACTTCGGTCAGGATCAGATCACCCATAATAACGGGGGTGGTTCCAAGTGAAGAATCCAACCACTCCGTCTGCGATGTCTTCTTGCCATTGAAATAGTCGATCCAGACGGAGGAATCAACAAGGATCATCTGTCTAACCGCATCTCGTCAAGGTTGCCGGTCCAAATGAGTTTTCCCCGAAGACCCTTTATTCTTTCCTGATTTTTAACTTTTACCAACAGTTTTAATCCCTCTTCTATCACATCTTTCTTTGTTCTCACTCCTGAGACCTTTAGGGCTGATTCCATCAAATCATCATCTATGACGACATTGGTTCTCACCTTTCACCTCCTATGTGTATTGACGTTCAAAATTATACACATTCATGAATAAATTTGGAAGGACTATGTTCTTTCATTCGAAAATTCGAAAAAAATAGGGTTGTCAAGGACTTTTGCTGTAAATCCAATTGAATAGGGTCTAAGGGCGGGCAAGGGGACGGAAATAGGGAAAAGTGCGGTAATGGGATTTTAGTGCCCGAAGGGCCTGACGGTTAGGGTGGCGGCACGTCGCCGTCCTGCTGCAAGCGGGATCCCGCCTTTGTCTGTGGCAAAAAGTCTTTTCTGATTTTTCCGGATTGGGTGGTAGATCCCGGGCATACAGGCCGCCGCCAAGATCACCGACCGGCGCCTTCCTTCAACTTTCCAGGGCCTCCTGGACCATCCCCCGCAAACAGGACGGCAACCGCTTCAAAACGGGTTTCTGGGTCTGATCCTTGTGAAAAAGGACACACTCACAACAGATCCCGTGCCGGGGACAGTCCTCCTTGGGACAGGGGCAATAGGCATTGATCCGGTCTCTGACCGGGCATTCGTTGGCTTTATTCGGGTCCATCATTCTCCTCGATTTTTTTTATTCCTTTTGCGGATGGGTGTGGCGGATGAGTCTGCCTTCCACCATATAAATTACCATCTCGGCGATGTTGGTGGCGTGGTCGGCCATGCGTTCCAGGTGTTTGGCTACGTAGCTGATTTTGACCGCCCGGGAAACGGTGCTGGGATCCTTGATCATAAAAAAAAGGAGTTCGTTGAAGATCTGGATCGCCAGGTTATCCATCTGCTCGTCCCGCTGGATGACATCATAGGCGATAGCCGGATCCGGTTTGGTGAAGGCCTCCAGCACATCGACCACCATCCCCTGGACGATCTTGGCCATGAGGGGAATATCGATATAGGGCTTCAACTGGGGCTCCTGATTCAGTTCCAGGGCCAGCTTGCTGATATTTTCCGCGAAATCGCCGATGCGCTCCAGGTCGGTGGTGATCTTCATGGCCGTGGTGATAAACCGCAGGTCTCCCCCCACGGGCTGCCGGAGGGCCAGGACGCGGATGCACTCCTCATCGATCTCCACGTCGTAGGTATTGATCACCCGGTCCCCTTCGATGACCTCTTCGGCTAAACGGTTGTTCCGCTCCACCAACGACCGGATAGCCCGGCCGATGGCCTCCTCCACTAAGGAGCCCATCTTCAGAATCTTGACCTTCACTTCCCTCAGTTCATCCTCAACCGGTTTCATGTTTAGGACCTCCTCTCCTTCTTTTCTTGGGCCGCAAGTACACCCATAACGGACCTTTCAATCCCAACCGATGCATCTTGGCGGCCTCGCCGGGAAGCCGGTCTATCCCCAAGCCCGGGAAAACCCAGTTCGGATGGACCTCCGAAAAGTCCAGCAGGCGACCTTCCAAATGATCCCGGACCTTCGAGGACAGATAAAAAAACGGCTCCAGGGGATTCCAGCCTGCAGGCAGCAGCCCTTCCTCCCGGGCGATTTCAACCAGCCGCGTCCCCGGGAAGACGCGGATGCCGGTCATACAGATCACCGCGGTGGGGTTCAGGTCCTCTACCTGGGCCAGCGTTTCCTCCAGGGTGGCCTGGGTCTCCCCGGGACCGCCCAACAGCAGACTGAAACAAAAAGGGATATCCCGCTCCCGGCAGATCCGGGCCGCCTCCCGGATCTGAAGCAATGAAAAATTTTTTCCCAGGGCATCCAATTGCGCCGGGGACGCCGCGTCCAGACCAAATTCCAGGGCGGCGCAGCCCGAGGCTTTCATGGCCTCGCCCAAACGGTCGGTCATGAAGCCGGGGTTGACATAGGCCGTCCAGCGGACCGGCACCTTTTGTCGGATTATTTCCCCGCAGATGCCTTCGGCCTGCTCCTCCGGAAAATTGAAATTATTGTCCACAAAAAAAATGTAGTCCAGCCCACGGTCAACCAGCGCCTGGATTTCCCGGACCACCCCGATGGGTTCGCGCACCCGGACCTTTCGGCCTTCGATCAGCGGGTAGGTGCAATAGACGCAGTGAAAGGGGCAGCCGCGCTTGGATTGAACATTGGCCAGCCCGCCCTGCTCCCGGTAGACCCCGGCATCAAACGCTTCCCGGTCCGGCCAGGGAAGGGAGTTCAATTCCTTGATGGGTTCACCGGTGAAAATACGGTCGCGGGAAGGCCCCGGGGGGGAACCCCCGGCCGAAGGCCGCGAAGGACGGTCCCTCGCCATTTGTTCCAATAGATCAAGGAAAACCCGTTCCCCTTCTCCGACCACACCATAGTCCGCTCCTAAAAAGTCCAGAACCCCTTCCGGCAAAAGCGTGAACCCCGAACCGCCGACCACAATCGGGGCCGCGGACTTAAACCGGCATAGATCAACCACCTCCTTAATGAACGGCAGATAGGCGGTGGAACGGGGGTAGGTGACGTTATCGATATTGCGGATGGACAGGCCGATGCAGTCGGGCCGGAAAGATTCCAGATCCTGTCCCAGAACCGCCTGCCAGTGTGGAGGGAAGCACAGATCGCTGCCCTTGACGGTCATCCCCGCGGCCTTCAGCACCGCCGCCAGACTCGCCAGGCCCAGCGGATACACCGGGTCGGGGCTGACCTCCCGGTTGGGAGAAATCAACAAAACGCGCATGCTCAGGCTGCTGCCGGAAATTTGGCCGACACATCCATAATTTTTACCGACCCCGCCTCGGCCGACCAGCCGTGGGGAATTCCGGCGGGGACAAAATAGCCCTGCCCCGGCCCCAGGGTCCGCGTTTCCCCATCGATGGTCAAGGAGAAGACCCCCTCCAGCACCAATCCGCACTGGTCGAAAGGATGGGCGTGGCCTTCGTCCCGCATCCCGGATTCAATCGTCATGACCGCCAGGATCAACTGCTCTCCCACCTGGGCGAAACTCTTGATGCCGGGCCTGAAATCCTTAAGCGGCATTTGAGAAAAATCAAAAAAAGGCATCGGGGACTCCTAAGAACTTCACCCTCTTCTCTAATTAATTTCTGGACCCCGGCTTTCGCCGGGGTGACGACTCGTACCTGGGTTTTTAACGTCATTCCGGCGAAAGCCGGAATCTAGAACTTTTACATTGATTCTACAATGAGACCCTTAACAATTTCAGACAGCTTCATAAGGGTCTCAAAGGCGGCTCACCGGGATCCAGGCCAGCAACTCTTCCAACTCGTCGCCCATATACAAATAGAGTTCCTCCAGGTTATAGTCCTCCCCGCAACCGGGGCAGGAAAAATAAACCTTCTTTCAAGTCCGGCAAAGAAGTAACGGTTTTTGACATTTCGGGCAAAAAATCTTTGGCATACCTTTTATATTATTCGTCTTTTGAAGGGCTTGTCAATCTTATTTCCCCGCGCACCAACCGGTCCGAAACAACACCTTTACTATTGATTTGAACGGCGTTTTTGGCTACATTATTAATACGAAAATAAACCAGGCGAGAGGCCAGAGGCCATGGGCCATGGGCTAAAACACAAATTTACCCATTGCCCATTGCCCATCGCCTATAGCCCAGCCAGCATTTTCACGCTTCGTTGGTGCCCCGCGGGGCATGGAGGTTTAGAGAGAATCGGCATGAACCCTTCCACCAGAAAAAGCAGTCGGGGTGATCGGACCTTAAACCCGGCGGATCTATCCCAGTTGAAGGCCGCGGGAATCACCCCGGCCCAGGTCCGGCGCCAGACCGCTCTGCTCCGGAAGGCCGGCCACCACCGGGAGCTCCATCGGCCCTGCACAATCGGGGACGGCATCCACCGGATCTCCCGGATCGAAGCCCGATCTCTGATCCCCCTGCAGGAAGAAGCCGCCGGGGCCGGGCGGTTTCTGAAATTCGTACCCGCCTCGGGGGCCGCCAGTCGGATGTTTGAAGCCCTTCATCATTATCACCGCCAGTCGGAGATGACTCAAGTGGACCAGATCCTGGAGCGGGCCGCTCAGGGCGGGCCGAGGGCCAAGGTCCTCATCCGCTTCCTGAAGGAATGGGAGCGTTTCCCTTTTTCGGAGGCCCTGAAAGAAAAAATCCTGGACGAAGGCCTAAAACTCGGTCATCTGACCAAAGGGGACCGCTGGCGGAAGGTGCTGAACCTGCTGTTGACCGACCGGGGTTTGAATTATCAGAGCTTGCCCAAGGCGCTGATGACCTTTCACCGCTATCCCGAGGAATGCCGCTCCGCACTGGAAGAGCACCTGGTTGAAGCCGCCGCCACCATCCGGGATGAAAAGGGTCTCGTCCAGCTCCACTTTACCCTCTCCCCGGAACACAAGGCCCTCTTCCTGGAGCACCTTTCAGCCGTGCAACCTAAACATGAGGAGCGGTTCGGGGCCCGCTTCGAAATCACCTATTCGCACCAACACCGCTCGACGGACACCATCGCCGTGGATCTGGAAGGACGGCTCCTCCGAGACCCCGACGGCCGCCTGCACCTGCGGCCCGGAGGGCACGGTGCCCTACTGGTCAACCTGAACCGCTTGGGCGGCGACCTGGTCTACCTGAAAAATATTGACAATGTGGTGCCGGATCACTTGAAGGGCATCACCATCGAATGGAAAAAAATTTTAGGAGGATACCTGATCCAGGCTCAGCGGCAAATGTACCGGCACCTGGATAAACTTAAGAAGAAACCCGGGGACAAAAAGGGACAGGAGGCGGCCCTGGATTTTCTCCGGCGAGCCCTGTCCGTCTCCGAACCGGAAGGGTTTTGGAAATGGCCGGCGGAGACCCGCAGGGAATTCCTTCTGAAAAAATTAAACCGCCCGCTGCGGGTCTGCGGCGTGGTGAAAAACCAGGGCGAACCGGGCGGGGGTCCCTTCTGGGTCAGGGGGCCTGACGGCAGCCTGACCCTGCAGATCGTGGAAAGCGCCCAGGCGGACCTGGAATCCGACGAGCAGCATGAAATCTGGTTTCGGGCCACCCATTTCAATCCGGTCGACCTGGTCTGTTCGCTGCGGGACTGTGAGGGAAAACCCTTCGATTTGAGGCGCTACGTTGATCTCGGCGCCGTCTTCATCTCCCGGAAATTCAAAGACGGCCAAGCGCTGCAGGCCCTGGAACTGCCCGGCCTGTGGAACGGGGCCATGGCCGATTGGATCACCCTCTTCGTAGAAGTCCCCCTGGAGACCTTCAACCCCGTCAAGACCCTGATAGACCTCCTCCGCCCCGAACACCAACCCGAATTCTAACCAAAAAATACTGCCTTTTTGGTTAGAATTCGATTGGAATTAATTGAAACGTCTTTCCAACGGCTATTTGTTATGATAGCCTCGTTCCAGAAAGAAAACCTTCGTGCCCCTTCACTATTATCATCAAGTCTGGCTGGTCCTGATCTTCGGTTGGATCAGCAGTTATATGGTCCGGGTGGCCCTTTCGCCGGTGCTCCTCCCGCTGATGAAGGAATTTTCGTTGAGTTACGCCCAGGCCGGCCTTCTGGCCAGCGCGGTGTTTTACTCCTACGCCCTGATGCAGTTCCCGGCCGGCTATCTGGGCGACCGCTTCGGGAAAAAACGCATCCTGATCCTCTGCATTCTGGGGTGGGGGCTCTCCTCCCTGGCCATGGCGGCGGCAGCCTCCTTCGCCGCCCTGTTCCTGGTCCGTTTCCTGACCGGCCTGGCCCAGGGAACCTACTTCAGCAACGACCGGCCGATTATCGCCTACTACACCCCTAAGGAGAAGGCCGGGATCGGCCAGGGCATCTCTTTCATGGGGTTGGGCCTGGGCATGTGTCTCGGGATCTTGTTGGCCGGCTGGATTTCCGACCATTGGGGCTGGCGGGCCGTATTTCTTGTTTTTTCCCTGCCGTCTCTGGCGGCCGCTTTTTTGATTCACCGGGTGATCCGGGAACCCCCTCGGGAAGCGATCGTTTCCGGAAAACACGAAGGACCGCCCCTTTCCTGGATCTTCAAACACCGGGACCTGTGGCTGCTTTACCTGGGCGGCATCCCGGGCGTCTATGCCCTCTGGATGATCGGGGCCTGGGCCCCGGCCATGCTCAAGGAGATCGGCGTTCAAACCATAACCGGCGCTTCCCTCTACGCCAGCCTTTTAGGCCTGTCCGCCGTCCCGGGTCTGGTCCTGACCGGTTGGCTCAGTGACCGCCTGGTCCGCTGTGGAAAAGGGCGAAAGGGCCTGATCGCCTCGGAATTCCTGGTAATCGCCCTGCTGCTCCTGGTCTTCGGCCTGGGGATCCAGGGGCACTGGGCGGCCTGGATCATGGGGGGACTTATTTTTGTTCTCGGGATGTTCCTTTGGGGACACTGGGCGGCGTATTATTCCCTGATCCCGGAAATGGTCCCCCAATCCATCTTAGGGACGGTTTTCGGCTTTACCAATTCCATCCATTTTATCGGCGGCCTGTTGGCCCCCTGGCTGACCGGTTTGATCAAAGATGCCACGGCCTCCTTTGCCTCCGCCTGCTATGGAGCCGCGGTCTTCGCCGTTATGGGAGCGCTGATCCTCTTTTCGGTCCGACCCGCTTTTCGCTGGAAGCCGGAGATCCACCTGAAAGATTCACTCCAAGAGCAAATCAGTTGACGAACCCGATAGAATTTCTTTATTTAGCCGCAGACACCCGCCGACAACTGCAGACTGTTTTTAGGCCGGGCGATCCCGACTGAGGCGGGACCCGGCCTAAACCCGCTATCGCTATCGCAAGTTTTAGTCCATTGATCTCGGTGGTGATGGGATTTTAGTGCCCGAAGGGCCTGACGGTTAGGGTGGCGGCAAGTCGTCCCGCTGCAAGCGGGATCCAGCCTTTGTCTACGGCAAAAAATCTTTTCCAAATTTTTCGGGTGGGGAGGTTTATTTCAAGCGCTATTTTTTTAATTGACATTCTTCTGCAATCCGATAACATAGCTATCGGCAATCTGGGGTAGTTCGATAGAACTTTAAAAGGGAAGATGGTGCGAATCCATCACGGACCCGCCGCTGTGACCGGGGACGAAAGCCGCAAGAGCCACTGTTCCATAGGGACG
>Ga0315283_10004077_pt1 | contig 12634 bp, 10 predicted proteins | sample YL17G09_0_MG_FD_204541 | JGI IMG/M metagenome (GOLD analysis project Ga0315283, IMG submission 204541) | Sediment microbial communities from Yellowstone Lake, YNP, Wyoming, USA - YL17G09_0 | ecosystem: Environmental > Aquatic > Freshwater > Lake > Sediment | place: USA: Wyoming | collected...
ATAAACCCGCTTGCATCCTGAGAAGCCGGCAAAGGGACTTGAACCCCCAACCTGCTGATTACAAATCAGCTGCTCTACCATTGAGCTATGCCGGCCCGAAACCCGCCCACCGCTACGCGGCGGACCGCCGGTGATTGTATCGCGGCTCCGCGGCCGGCGTGGCAGTGCCTGCCGCGGCCGGCGCCCGGCGCTCCGCCCTAGTAGGTCACGACTCTCGGTAGGCCCTTGGCAGACTCGATCCAGGCGGCCACTTGGGCCTCCGTCGGCGTCCTCCGGACCAGCCGCTTATCCTCGTTCACCTCGACCATCTTCTTGGTCAGATTGTCCGCTCGGCGTTGAGCCAGTTCCGGAACCGTATCGACCCCCGCGGCCTCGAGCAGGTCCGCATACTGCTCCCCCACGCCCTTGATGCGGAAGAGGTCGGCCAGGTTGACCCAGCGGAGGATCAGCTTCTTGCTGATACCGGAGGTGGCCACAAGGTTCTCGCGGCCTTTGGGGCTGGCGCCTGCCTGCAGCAGGTCGCTCGTTGTCCGGAGACCCACGCCGGCGAGCGTTTCGGCGTACACCGGACCGATCCCCTCGATATCGATCAGGCTGTTCGGCCGCGCGCGCACCGACTCATCGTCGCCCTCGGCGCCAATCACCGCAGCGTCGGCCACGTCGTCGGCCCCGGTCTCGGCCTCAGCGTCAGCTCCAGGATCGGCCCCGGCATCAGGCCCAGCGACTGCGCGGACCGCGTCGTCTGCCGCAGCGCCAGCGCCAGAGTCGGCCGCCTCGCCAACCGCGTCGTCGACCGCAGCGTCAACCGCGTCGTCGGCCCCAGCGTCGGCCTCAGCGTCTGCGGGGACCGCGGCGGCGCCGGACTCATCGATGCGTGCGTCCGCCCACTCGGTCGACGCATCTTCGCCGACCATGTACAGGGATACCTCGTCGTCGCAAGGCGCTGCCGGCCCGTCGACGACAAGCGCCCGTCGCCGAGCCACCAGGACGTAGGCCGCCGCCGCGCCCGCGGCCAGCGCCGCTACCGCGAGAGGTATGCCCACCCGCCGACCGATCTTGCCCGAGTCCGATCTGCTCATATCGACTCCACCCCCATCGCCAACGGTAACCTCGCTCACGCCAACAGACGCGCCACAAATACCGGGCGCGCCCCGCTCATGGTAGCCCCAGATCGCATTCTTCGATAGGGGCGAGCCGCGGCTGCCCCCATGCCGAGCCGTCGCGGCCCGCATGCGGGGCCTCCGCGGCTCCCAAACGATACCTTGACGTCCACCGGCGGGAGCCTAGCATGGGTCTAGAAGGCCCGCTCGCATCGGCTCCTGGAGATTGCCCCTACCAGTCCGGCCATCCTGCCCCAATGCTACGTCTCGCGGAGGTCTGTCATGTTGTTCGTCACCCTCGGCCAAGTCAGAGCAGCAACTACCAGGGAACGCATAGCCCGCCGCATGCAGTGGTCGTACCCAGAGGGCACGCGCGTCATCGCAGAATACTGGCTGCAGATCCCCGACCCGCAGATCATCGTGATCACCGAGTCCGACAGCATCGTTCCCATCATGGCGGCAACCAGCGCCTGGGACGACGTCTTCAGCTTCACCGTGGTACCCGCGGCGGCTGCGCGCAGCGCATAGCCCGCGGTCCCCCACAAACCGATCGGCGCCGGCCGGACTTTCGTCCCGCCGGCGCCGTCGCCCCCTCCAAACACCCGGTCGGCCCACGCCCACACCAGGCGGTTGGTTCACTCCCTTCAGCGGCCCCGTGACCCCGTCTCGGCCGGCGGGTGCTTTCGCACCCCCGCGCCCTGACGGCGGGGCGCCCCTCGCCGCTATTGGACTGTCACGGCCTCGCTCAAGGTTTCCCCTCTCCAGTCGGGCGTGTAGTAGGAGTAGGCGCTCGACACCGTGCTCTTCGCCTTCACCGGATACAGCGCCCGCGCCTGGAACGAGAGGCTTACCTTGTCGCCCGGGTTCATGTCCTCGATGTAGACGATCACCTTGCGGCCGGCCACGTCGTAACGTTTGATCTTGTGCTGCTCGAGCAACTTGGCCAGCGACTCGTCCACGGCCGCGAAGCCGGTCGGCACCGAGATGTCCAGCACCACCATGCCCGCTTTGATCGGCTCCGGCGGGTTGAAGGTGATGCTCGCCTTGATGTCTATCAGGTCGTTCACCGCCACCTGCGCCGTGTTGTAGTCCACCTTGATGTCGAAGACGCTCGCGACCTTCTCCGCCTGGGGAATGTTGTACCGGAGCACGCCCTGGACCACAGCCTCGCCTTTGCCCTTGGCGCTCACCTCGACGCTCACCCCCGCCGGTACCTCTACCACCTGGGTCACATCGAAGTTGTCCGGCGAGATCTTGACGTATTTGGTCATGCCGCCGGCTTTGAGAGTCACGGTCATGTCGGTGTCGGTGGCGCTCATGGTCGAGTACTGGGTCAGCGCCTGGAGGGCCACTACGGTGTCCTGGGTGGAGCCGAAGCCGCCCTGGCTGTTGCGCTGCCCCACCAGCCACTTGGCGGACCGGGAGGCGTCGACCCGGTCGCCGCTTTCTATGAGAGCCAGCGTCGCGTACCCGGTCGCCTCGATGTCGAGGCTGGGGATGATGTCGATCGGCCCCGGCTCTATCGGCTGGGGTTCCACCGCCGGCGGCATTCCCTGCGCTCCGGGTCCCTGGCCCCCGGCGCCTGCCTTGTCGTCCTGCAGGTACGGCTGCGGCCGGCTGGTCCCGTTGCTCCAGTGCAGCCCGTTCTCGTCCTCGATGGCGGCATCCATGAGCTTGGTCATCGCCTGCGGCGCCGCGCCGCTCTTGGCAAGTTCGAGAGCGTAGGTGGTGAGCGCCAGCGCGTAGGAATCGTCTATGCTCGGCACCCGGCCTTCCAGGTACGCGATCGCCTTGTCCGCCGCCGCGGTCTCCCCCGCTTCGATGAGCGCGATGGCCACGTACGCGGTGAGCGTGTCCTTACCCTTGACCCCGCCCATCATGTCCTCGTGATGGACGAAGCCCACCTGCTCGAACGAGCCGTCGCTCTTCTGCTGCGACGTGATCCACGCCGCCGCCTCGGTGAGCACAGCCTGGTCGATGAACGTCAGATCCTTGGCCTGGGAGAACGTCTTGAGCACGAACGCCGTCAGCCACAGGCTCCCGGACTCGTCCTGCTCCCCGAACGCCGAGAAGCTGCCGTCGTTGTGCCGGTACGTGAGCTCCCGCTGGTATCCGGTGATCAACAGACCTTCCGCCTTAGCTTGGATCTCGGGTTTCAACTGCCGGGTCCCTTTGAGGTATTTAAGAATGAAGGTGTCTGGGGCAAACAGGATCATGTTCTGCTCGCCGCATCCAAAGGGCATCTGCAGGAGCTGGTCGAGCCCTTCGATGGTCTGGGCCAGCAGGCTGCCGGTGACCGCCACGTACGAGCGGGCCGAGTCGGGAACCACGCCCAGCCGCGGCAGGACCAGTTGCAGGATCCGGGACGACCCTGCGGGCACCACCAGGTTCTCGACGGTCTCGCGGGGCACCCCTTCGGGCTCCACGATCATGCTCTTGTTGACGGCGTCCGCGGCTTCCTTGCTGCGGGCCGTCACTTTGAGCAACTGCGTCCCGATGCTCGTCGGCCGGATCTTGAATTCGGCGCTGCCCACCTCGTTCGGGGCCACGCTCACCGTTACCGACGAGGCGCCCAGCAGGTCGAACCAGGATCCGGAGTCAAGATCCACCTGGATCTTCTGCTCGGTGTCGAGGTAGTTATAGAGGGCGATCTTGACCGGGAACTCCTCACCGCGGATGGACGAGTAGGGCAGGTCGGCCTGCAGGAAGAAGGGCTGGAACACGCGCAGAGAGCTTTCGGAGATCCCCAGGCCCTTGTCGGGCGACACCGCCACGGCGCGCAGGTCCCAGGTGGTGATGGAGTCGGGGGCTTCGACGTCGAGCGTCGCCTTCCCGCCCTCATCGGTGAGGGTCTCGTCCCATATCCAGGTCTCGGGGAAGAACTGCCGGACACGCTGCACATCGGCCAGGTCTCCGGTCGAATTGCCCTTCTGCCCCGCCGCCCCGGCGGTGGTGGAGGTGGCCGCGGTCGTCATCGGCCCGCCCGCCCGCATCGCCGGCACGGCCCCTTCGGCCATCCCGTCGAACCACATCTGCGGCTGCTCGATCTCCTTGCCTTTGGGCACCCTCTTGTTGGAGAGGACGATGAGGCCGGCGTCCTTGAAGGTCTCCTCGGCGCCCGGGATCGTCAGCGGGCCGCCCATCCACTCGGCCTCGTGCAACTCGGCCTGGGGTTGCATGTAGAGAGCTTCGAGCTCGGCGAACACCTGCTCCAGGTTCAGCCGGTTCTCGGCCAGGATGAACACCGAGCGGTCCACCGCCACCAGGCCCACTTTGGCCCGGCCCTCGGTCTGCACCTTCACCTGCACCTTGTCACCCGGTCGGGCCTCTTCCTTGCTGAACGACGCCGTCACCGTCTGCGGATACTCACCCTTGACGTCGAACGGGATCGCGTCCGCCGCGACCTCGCTGTTCTGCAGGATCTGGTAGACGAGCAGGCGGGCGTTCGGCGCCATGGCCGGCGTGACCTTGAAGACGATGTCTCCCGTGGTGCTGCCGGTGAAGACCACCCGGCCGCGCGAGACCACTTCGTAGTAGAAGTTGCGGGCCTCGGCCGTGGAGACGATGCCGAACCGCGCGGTGTCGCCCACCGCCAGCGCCGGAGTCCCCTGCTGCTGGACGTGGATGAAGTTGCCCGACGGCGAGTACGCGGCGGTCACTTCTTTCTGAGCGCCGGCGTCACCCGAAGACGCGTACACGTTCATGCGCACGGCCTTGGCCGGAGGCGAGAGTCGAAGCATCGCGGTGCCGCGGCTGGTCTCGACGGTCCTGCTCTCCTGGCCGATCTGGTCCCACTTGTCGTTCAGGTAGGTGATCTCGATGTTGACACGAGCCTCCACCGGCTCGCCGCTCGGCGTCTCCGTCACCAGAAGCATCCCAAAAGGCAGCGTGGGCTTGAAGGCCGAGCTCTCGGGGATCAGCTGGATGTTGAGCGGGGTAGCGGCGACGGTGAGCAACTCGGTGGTCTTCTGTTCGTAGCCGGTGGACGTTTCGGCCACCGCGATCTCGAGCTTCACGTTCCCTAGACCTCCCGCTTCCGGCACGCCGGCCACGTAGCCCGGGGCCTCGATGCGGAAGTCGCCCTGGCCGTCGATCTTGGCTTCATAGGTCGCATACTCTTCCCACTCGCCCACGTAGCGGTACGCGGTCACTTTGAGGTCGCCTTTCACGGGGCGCCCGAAGCTGTACTGCGCGGCCACCTGTCCGGTGATGGGCTCGTTGACGAGGAACCATTCCTTCGCCATATCCGCCTTCACTTCGTACTTGGGCAGCACGTACTCCTCAACGCGAACGTCCAACTGGGTGGAAGCCTCGCCCGCGGTGGCGGTAAGCTTCCAGACCCCCAGATTGGGCTCGGTCGACAGCGGCAACTCGATGGTGGCCATCCCGTACTCGTCGGTGGTCACCGTCTTCTTGAAGATCTTGATCGCCTTGGCGTCCTGGATTTCGATGACAGCCTGGGTCGCCACCGGCCGCAGTTCCGAATCGAGGGCTACCAGACGCACGTGAACCGTCTGCCCCGGCTTGTAGATGGGTTTGTCGCTCTCCAGGAAGAGGAGCGTGCCCGGTTGGATCTGGACGGCGGTCGTCTCGGCGAACCCCTTGCCGGCCACCTTGACCTGGTATTCGCCCGGCGCCACCCGGGGAACGGCCAGAGCCAGCGTGCCCTTGCCGTCGATGTCGCCTCGGGCCGACGCGAGCACCGCCTTGTCCTTCCCGATAACGGACACGGTGACCGCGCTCTTGACGAGGTCCCTGCCGTTGAACAGCGTGAACGAAAAGGACGCGGTCTCCCCCGCTCGCAACGTATCGGGAACGAGAGCGACGTAGCCGTCGACCGTCTCCGACGCTCGAGGAACCGACGTGCAGGCGAAGAACACCGCCGACATGAGCCCCGCGATCACGAGCGGAGCAACGAATCTCCAACCTCTCATGGCACCCCTCCATTCGGTTTGGAACGCCGGTCAGACGCGGGAGGGTGACGGAGAGTTTCCAAAGGTCTACGCGCGGTGGAGGTTTTTGCGGGCGAGCTTCGTGGAGAAGCCCTGCCGGTCAAATACCATATGATGTAAGATGTAATAGAAACGGGAGCCAAGCAGCCAAGGTCGTACGAAGGTCGCAACTCCCCCTTGCCCGGGAGGGTGAAAATGCCTCGCATGACAAGAACACAGGTGACCCTTGAGGAAGACGAGTACTTATTCCTGAAGACGCAGGCTGCGGAGAGCGGCAGGAGCCTCTCCTCGGTCGTACGGAGCCTGGTCAGGGCCCGGATGAGCCAAGCCCCGGACGGCGCCCCTCACATTTGGGATCTCGCGGGGATCATCACCGACTGCGATTACGAGGACGAGGACCACGACACCCTCATCTCTAAGTGGATTGCCTCCAAGCTCGGTGACGAGGAAGGACGCCCTGGATGAGAAGGGTCTTCGTCGACACGTCCGGATGGTATCCACTCCTCTTCTCGGGATCGAGCAGGCAGCTCGAAATGGCAAAGCTCGCTAGAGTGCCCGACACCCGGTTCGTCACCAGCACCTACGTGTTGGACGAACTGGTCGCGCTCATGCTGAGCCGCGGCCATCATTCCCTTGCGGGCCGAACGGGGTTGTACATTCGCTCAGCGCGAGAGGTGCGACTGGAGCACCCGGACGCCGCGGAAGAGGCGAAGGCATGGCGCCTGTTTCTGGACCGACCAGACAAGATGTACAGCCTCACCGATTGTCTGAGTTTTGTCATCATGCGCCGGCTGGGAATAAGCGAAGTGATCGCCACCGACGACCACTTTCGTCAGGAAGGGTTCACGGTCCTGCCCTAGGCGCCTGCGCGACCGGTCTGGTGGTCTCTCCACGGGGCGGCGCTCGTCTAGAGCCAGACCCTCCGGCTCTCCAGGTGCAGGGTGACCTTGCGCTTGATGCGCTGCAGGGCGTTATCCACCGTCTTGGTGTCGTGCCCCACATACGCCGCGATGATCTCGTACGAGTTGCCTTCCAGGTAGTACTTGAGCACCTTGGATTCGAGAGGGCTGAGCAGCCTCACGAGGCAGTCCGTCAGGCTGAACACCTCTTCAGAACTGATCACCTGCTGCGCCGGGTCGCTGGTGCGGCCGGCAGGGATGACGTCGGCCAGGGTGCGGGTGTCGTATTCCGAGCTGGCGGGCGTGTGGCTAAAACTCACGTAGGTGTTGAGAGGAAGGTGCTTCTGCCGGGAGGCCGTCTTGATGGCTGTGATGATCTGCCGGGTCACGCACAGCTCGGCGAAACTGCGAAAGCTGGTGCTGCGGCCGGGCTCGAAATCGCGGATCGCCTTGTAGAGGCCGATGTAGCCTTCCTGAATGAGATCATCGCCGTCGCCCCCGGCCATGAAGTAGGAGTTGGCTTTCATGCGCACGAAGTAGCGGAAGCGGGTGAGGGTGCATCGGGTGGCTTCGGGATCTCCGGTCTTTGCGAGCGCGACGAGCTCCTCGTCGGTCCACTCGGTAACAGCCTTCTCGGCCGCCTTCCTCGCGAACGTCGCACCTTCCATGCCACCCCTCCGGACTAGAGTCGCGGGTCAGGGTCTCGGTCCCGGCTTTCCTTACCCTCTCTCCTCGGGCTTCCCGGCCAACGAATCGCGAAGCGCCTTGAGCTTGTCCACCGTCTCGGGGTCGACCCTGTCTTCGATCCGATGACTCATTGTAGTGCAATTCGGAGAAATTGCAATCTTTTGTGTTTCATGTTGCAGATCGGACACGAATTGCCTTGAGGAGCGCCGTATGACGTTGGGGCGGAAGATGGTCTTCTGAAGCTGGTAGTCGGACGACACCACAGTGACATTTTGCCCTGCACTAAGGGCAAAAACCTCCCTCTCGATGATGCTGTCGGCGGAGTGGGAAAACGACCCGAAATACACCTCGACATTGGCAGTTGCACTCTCCTGCTTTTGCAACAACTGGGCGTGGGAATCGAACACGACGATGGCCCTATCGGTCGTGCGGCCCATGTAGCTGGCGATGCGATCGAGGAGGCGCTTGCGCGCGTCTTCCAGGTCGGGCTCGCCGCCGGATTCTCCGAGGCCCTTGCCGCCGCCGGCGCCCTTACCGCCACCGGCGCCCTTGCCTGCGGGGAGCGGCTTGTGCCCGATGTACTGGTGCAATACGTTGTAGCCGTCGATGAGGTAGACGGTCATGGGGCGGTCTCTCCCGACGGCGCCGCCTGGTCGGGCTCCGCCGGGGCGCAGTCCGCGGCGCTACGGGCCGCCTCCTGCGCGGGCGCCGGCGCGGCTGGCGCCGGCTCGACTTGGCCCGACCCCGCCACCGCTCGCTGCCGCACCGCTTCATACAGCAGGATCCCCGTCGACACGCTCACGTTGAGCGAGTCGACCTTGCCCTGCAACGGCAGGCTCACCATGACGTCACACAGCGACTCCACCCTCCTCCCCACGCCCTGCCCCTCAGAACCGACCACGAAGCAGGTGGGGTAGCGGTAGTCCTGGCCGGTGTACGCGGTCCCCGCGCCCGCTGCCGCTCCATACACCCAGAAGCCGGCCTCTTTCGCGGCCCCGAGGAAGTCCGCCAGATTGCGCACTTGAGCGATAGCCGCGTGCTCCGTCGCCCCGGCCGACGCTTTGACCACGGCGGCCGTCACCTCGGCCGCGCGGTGCCTGGGGATGACTATGCCGGCCCCCGCGCCTTCCGCCGTCCGGATGATGGCGCCCAGGTTGTGCGGATCCTGCACCTCGTCAAGAGCCACCAGAAGCGTGACGGTCTGCAGTAGAGTCTCGGGCTCGACGTACGAGTAAGGGTCTACGCTCGCGATGATGCCCTGGTGCTCCGGGCTCCCGGCCATGGAGGTCAACTGGGTCGGGGAGGCGTGCTGAACCCCCGGTCTTGGGCCTGAGCTCTCGGCCACCCATCCGAGGAGCGTCTGCTCCAGTTCGTCGCCCGGAGGGCCCTGGGCTAGCCACACAGTATGCACGCGCCGGCGGCCGCGCAGCGCCTCTCGGACCGGGTTGCGGCCGTATATGACAGCGACACCCGCTGCGGTGAAGACGGACGCGCCGCCCGAGTGCGCGCCCGGGCCGGCGGCCGTCGGATGTTGGTCGGGAGCGCCTCGGCCTCCGGAATGCGGCGCGGCGGCATGCGGGGCGGCGCCGTGCTGCCCGCCTACGTAGCTGCCGGCCGGGTGGCCGCCCAGCTTGGGCGGCCCAGATCCCTGCGGCGCGCGGCGCTCTTTCTCGGTGCGCTCGCCGGGCCGGCGAGGGCGCTTACCTGGTTGGGACGATCTTGAAGCCATCGGGGGCGTCCCGGACTTCGAAGCCGCGTTCGGTGATGGCGGCCCGAAGGGCGTCGGCCCGGGCGAAGTCGCGTGCCGCTCTGGCCGCCCGCCGCTCCTCAGCCATCGCCACGATCTCGGGCGGTATCGCATCCTCGCTTCCGGACACGGCGTCGAGGCCGAGAATGCGCACCATGCCTGCCATCTGGGCGCGCGCCTCAGCAGCCCCGGCGCGGCTCAGGTCCCCGGCTGCGAGAGCAGCATTCGCCTCTCGAGCAAGTCCGAATACCTCCGCGAGCGCCGCCGCGGTGTTGAGGTCGTCGGCAAGGGCGTCGTCGAAGGCCTGCTGGCGCGCGGCGACCTTCTCGAGCAGGGCGCGGTCGGCTGCCGTGAGCGCCGGTGCGGCTTCCCCGGCGGCGGGTAAGCCGGGGGCTGCGGCGGCGCGGTCGGCCAGCGCGGCGAACACGTTGCGCAGCCGGTCCACCTGCTGCTCGGTCTCTTCCAGGAGGTCCTCGCTGAACTCCAGCGGACTGCGGTAGTGGCTGCCCAGGAAGGCGGTGACGAGCGCCTCTGGACGGTGCCGGTCGAGGATGTGGCGCAGGGTCAAGATGTTCCCCACACTCTTGGACATTTTCTCCTGGCTCAGGTTCAGCATCCCGTTGTGCATCCAAAACCGGGCGAAAGCCTCGCCGGCTCCTTCGGCCTGCGCGATCTCGTTCTCGTGATGGGGGAAGATCAGATCCCGGCCGCCGCCGTGGATGTCGAACCCCGCGCCCAGGTACTTCAGGCTCATGGCCGAGCACTCGATATGCCACCCCGGCCGGCCCGGGCCCCAGGGGCTGTCCCAAGCCGGCTCTCCCGGCTTGGCGCCCTTCCAGAGGGCGAAATCGAGGGGATCGGCCTTGGAGCCCTCTCCCACGTCGATGCGGTCACCGTGGCGCATCTCGGCCACCTGCTGCTTGGACAGCTTCCCGTAACCGGACCAACTGTCGACGTCGAAGTAGACGTCGGGACCGGACTGGTACGCATGCCGGCGCTCGATCAGGCCGGCTATGAGATCGATGATCTCCTGGATGTGCTCAGTCGCCAGAGGTTCCACGTCCGGGCGTCCCAGACCTAGGCGGTCGGTGTCCTCGCGATACGCGCGGGCGAACTGCTCTGCCACCTCTCGGTAGTCGCGTCCCTCGGCGATACCCTTGTTGATGATCCGGTCGTCGATGTCGGTGATGTTCTCCACCAGGGTCACCCGGTAGCCGAGCGATTCGAAGTAGCGCTTCGCCACCATCGAGACCACGTACGGCCGGGCGTTGCCGACATGGACGTAGTTGTAGACCGTGGGGCCGCAGAAATACATGGTCACATGGTCGCCGTCACGCGGGACGAATTCCTTCTTCTCCTGGGTCATAGAGTCGTAGAGGCGCATCAGAGATCTCCCTTAGAGCGTCGGGTCGGCCCAGCGGGCGGCGTAGCTCGCGGCGGATTCGAGACGGCGGAGGATGCGGCTCTTGCCCAGTCCGCCCACCAGATAGTAGAGCTCGGGGCCCTCCTCGCGCGCGCTCAAGGCGACGCGCAGCGGCTGGTAGACCGACTTGCCCTTGATCCCCTGCTCCTTGGCGGCCTCGACCAAGCCGCGCAGTAGCTCCCGGGCCTCGGCCGAGGGCAGATACTCGGCGGGCATGGCTGCGAAGTGCTTCTTCGCCAGTTCGAACAGCTTGGGCGTCCCCGGCGCCATCAGCGCGGGCGCGCCCTGACAGGTGGCCGGGTCGGCCTCATCGACGAACACCTCGGCGTAGAGGGGGGCGTCGCTCAGTGCCACCAGATTTGCCTGGATCGCCTCGGCCACCACGTCTCTTTGAACGGGGGCAAACGGCATGCGCGAATCGGCCAGGTAGGGCGCGATCTGCCGGAATAGCTCTGCGGGCGGAAGCTCCCTGATGTACAGGCCGTTCAGCCAGTTGAGCTTTTGTATGTCAAAGATGGCGGGGCTCTTCGATACCCGCTGCAGTTCGAACTCCTCCACCAGTTCCGCCAGCGTGAACCTCTCGCGCTCGTCGGCCGGGTGCCAGCTCATCAGCGCCAAGTAATTGACGATGGCAGCGGATAGATAGCCCAGGCCTCTGAACTCACCGATAGAGGTAGCGCCGTGCCGCTTGGACAGCTTGCTGCCGTCTGGGGCCAGGATGAGGGAATGATGGCCGTAGCGCGGAGCCGGTATACCCAGGGCCGAGAAGAGCATCATCTGCCGCGCGGTGTTGGTGATGTGGTCCTCCCCGCGGATGACGTCGGTTATCTCCATCCCCCCGTCGTCGACGACGACGGCGAAGTTGTAGGAGTAGCCACCGTCGGTGCGTCTGACGATGAAGTCGCCGATGACGTCGGAGGAAAAGGTGATGGGGCCGTGGATGAGATCGTCGAACGTGATATCGCCGTCGGGCACGCGGAAGCGGATGGCAGCTTCTTCCCCTCCCGCAAGCCGGGAGTCGACCTCTTCTTTGGCCAGGTCGCAACAGGTGCGGTCGTATTTGGGCATCTGACCGCGAGCGAGCTGCTGTTCCTTCTTCTCGTCCAGAAGCTCCTGCGGACAGAAGCAGGGGTAGGCCAGGCCGCCGGCCAGCAACTGCTGGACCGCGGCTTCGTAGAAGTCGGCCCGCTCGCTCTGCCGGTAGGGGCCGTGAGGACCGCCCACCTCGGGGCCCTCGTCGGCCCGCAGCCCCAACCACTCCAGGTCGGAGATGATGCTGGCGTCGTGCTGAGTCGTCGACCGCTTGAGGTCGGTGTCCTCGATGCGCAGCACCATGGTCCCCTCGTTGTGCCGGGCGTAGAGGAAATTGTACAGCGCGGTGCGGGCGCTCCCCACGTGCAGAGAGCCCGTGGGGCTCGGGGCGAAGCGTACGCGGACATCGCTCATCGTGATGGCATCCTCTCTTGTCTCTCGACCAGGGCCACCGCCTGCGCCGCTATTCCTTCGCGCCTTCCGGTGAAGCCCATGCCCTCGGTGGTGGTCCCCCGGATGCCGACCGCTTCGGCCTCGACCCCGAGCGCGACTGCCAGGCGCTCGCGCATCCGTGCCCGATAGGGCGCGATGCGCGGCTCTTCGCAGATGACCACCGCATCCACGTTGACCGGCCGCCAGCCCCGATCGCGCAACAGGACGACGACCGCGGCCAGCAGAACCATGCTGTCCGCTCCGGCGAAGGCCGGATCGATGTCGGGAAAGTAGTGGCCTATGTCCTCCAGGCCGGCCGCCCCGAGCAGCGCATCCATGACCGCGTGTACGAGCACGTCCGC
>Ga0315283_10004080_pt1 | contig 12631 bp, 12 predicted proteins | sample YL17G09_0_MG_FD_204541 | JGI IMG/M metagenome (GOLD analysis project Ga0315283, IMG submission 204541) | Sediment microbial communities from Yellowstone Lake, YNP, Wyoming, USA - YL17G09_0 | ecosystem: Environmental > Aquatic > Freshwater > Lake > Sediment | place: USA: Wyoming | collected...
GCCGTGGCTCCTGCGGCGCACGCTGACCAGCGGCCCGCCCGACCAGCGCATCGTCTTCGGCAACAAGGGCGTCCCACCGGTGGTCGGCCGCTGGAACGGTCTGGCCAATGACCTGCCCGGCCGAACCATCAACGGGGGCTGGCACTACCGCCGTTTCGCCCCCTTGCCCTAGAAGCGAGGGACTTCAGGCCCTACCGGGCGAGGGCGATCGGCGTCAGTCTCCGACCATGGTGACCACGGGTCAGCCACGCCGTCGTGTCGATCTCGACAATCTGAAGGTGGCGCTCGTCGCCGGCGTGATCACCATGCACGCCGTCCTCACCTACGCCGATGCCGGCGACTGGTTCTACCAGGAGAAGGATCTCGGGGAGGCGGCGACCATCCTGGTGCTACTCCCCGGCCTGGTCGGTGCCCTGTTCGCGATGGGCCTCTTCTTCCTCGTCGCCGGGCTGTTCTCCGCCCCGTCGCTCGAGCGGAAGGGCCCAGGGCGCTTCGCCGCCGATCGCGTCGTACGTCTCGGCCTCCCGGTCGTCGCCTACATCGTCGTGATGACGCCGCTGGTCAACGCCCTGGTCGCCTACCAGACCGAGGACCTCCACCGTCGCGTCCTGCCGTTCGTCCGCCATCTCGTCACGCACCTCGACACGGGCCCCGTCTGGTTCGTGGCGGTGCTCCTCCTCTTCTCCCTCGGCTATGCGGCGGCGCGCTCGGTCGCGCCCCGCCGCGATCGGCCTTCTGGCCCCCTGCGGCGCCGTCACCTGGTGGCGCTGGGGGTCGGCATCGCGGTGATGTCCTTCGTGCTGCGCCTGCAGTTCTCGATGGACTCCCACCAGGTCATGAACCTCCACGTCTTCCAGTGGCCGCAACACCTGGCCCTTTTCGCCTTCGGTGTCCTGAGCGCCGAACGGGGCTGGTTGGACGAGGTGCCCGACCATGTCCGCCGTGCGTGTGGCCGGGTGGCCGTTGCGGCGATCGTCGCCCTCCCGGTCGTCATGGCCCTCGGCGGCGCCTTCGCCGAGGACGCCGACGCCGACGCCTTCTCCGGTGGATGGCACTGGGAGTCGCTGGCCACGGCGGCCATCGAGGGCGCCCTCGCCGTGTCCGGGTCGATCTGGCTGCTCGGCTGGTTCGCCCGCCGCTGGGACCACCAGGGGCCGCTCGGACTGGCCGCGGCCCGGGCCGCCTACGGCGCCTTCCTGCTCCAGACCCCGGTCCTCGTCGGGGCGGCGCTGCTGTTGCGCCCCCTGGACGTGGCGCCGGAGCTGAAGCTGCTCGTGCTCGTCCCGGTGGCGGTCATCGGCTCCTTCGTGCTCAGCGGTTTGGTCATTCGGGCGTGGACGGCGGTGCGACCGCCGCCGGGCCGACCGGATCAGCCGCGTGCCTCGGCGATCTCGGCCATGAGGGTGAAGAGGGCCAGCACGCCGGGGGTCTGGTAGGAGGGGTCGATCTCCCGGTAGACGGCGTCGACGTTCAGGGCGATGCGCTCGGCCTCGCCCCAGTCGGCGTAGGGCCCGAGGTCGATGTCCCACGCCGCTTCGGCGGCGGACAGGCCGGTGCCGTGGCGGGCCGTGGCCTCGTGCCGGACGAAGCGGAGGTAGTCGGCGGTGGCCTGCACGCCGGCGGCGTCGGTCAGGGGGCCGTGGCCGGGCACGATCACCTCGCAGCCCAGGTCGAGGATGCGGTCGCAGGCGTCGAGCCAGTTCTGGACCGGGCCCTCCCAGATCAGCGGCGTGCCCCCGATGAAGAGGATGTCGCCGGTGAAGACCGTGGCGGCATCGGGCAGGTGGACTATCACGTCGCCCGCGGTGTGGGCCGGGCCGACCTCGACCAGTTCGACCGCCCGTCCCCCCACCTCCAGCGACAGCGCCCCCGAGAACGTGCGGTCCGGGTGTGGGGGCTCGATGTCGTCGAAGGTGAAGGGACCGAACGCCATCCGGATGTAGCGGTTGGTGGCCTCGCCCAGGTCGAGCGCCGTCATCAGGCCGAGCGCGGACGGCGGCAGCTGTTCCATCTCCGCCGCGGAGGCCGCGGAGGCGATGACCTCCGCCCCGGTCACCAGCTGGTTGCCGTAGCAGTGGTCACCGTTGGCATGGGTGTTGACCAGCGTGGCGATGGGCGCCGTGTCGGTGACCGGGGCCATGGCGTCGAGCATCGACCGGGTCAGGCCGAGGTCGAAGAGGGTGTCGACCAGCAGCGAGCCGCCGTCACCCCGCAGCAGCCCGGCGTTGCTCCAGCCCCAGCCCCCGTCCGGCTGCAGCCAGGCGAAGACCCCGTCCCCGACCTCGTGGAGGCCTCGCTCATAGGGCACCGTCGTCGTCACCCGCCCATCGTGGCAGACCGCTACGTTGACCGCCCGGGCCCCGACCGGGGCGTTCGGGGGGAGGATCCATGGCGGGGTTGCAGGGTGATCTGACGGGCAAGGCGGCGGTGGTGACCGGTGGGGGAAGCGGCATCGGCCGGGCCCTCTGCCTGGCCCTGGCCGACGCGGGCATGGAGGTGATGGCGGCCGACATCGACCTCGCGGCAGCGGGGGAGACGGCCGAGGCGGTCGCTTCGCGGGGGACCCAGGGGGTGGCCGTCCGCTGCGACGTCACCGACCCCGGCGACATCCGGGCGCTGGCCGACCAGGCGTGGGCCGCCTTCGACCACGTCGACCTGATCTGGAACAACGCCGGTGTCGTGACCACCAACCTGCTGCTCGAGACCCCGCTGGAGGACATGCGGTGGGTCATGGAGGTGAACACGATCGGGCCGTTCCTGGGCATGGTCGAGTTCGGGCGGCGCTTCGTCGAGCAGGGCACGCCGTGCCGGGTCGTGGTGACGGGGTCCGAGCACAGCCTCGGCGTCCCGAACGCCATGAGCGCGCCCTACACCGCGAGCAAGCACGCCGTTCTCGCCCTGGCCGACGTGCTGCGCCGGGAGGTGCCCGACTTCGTCGGCGTGAGCGTGCTCTGTCCGGGCCTGGTCAGGACCCGACTGTGGGAGGCCGACCGCAACCGTCCCGACGAGTACGGCACGACCACGACGGTGATGCCCGACGGCGTCGGCCGCCAACTCTTCGACGAGGGCATGGACGCCGACGAGCTGGCCGCCCGAGCGGTGGCCGGCATCCAGCGGGGCGACTTCGTCATCGTCACCCACGCCCACTCCCGTCGCTTCGCCGCCGAGCGGTGCGAGGAGGTGCTGGGCGCCTTCGACGCCGAAGAGCTGCCCGGCGCCGACGACCGCTACGACATCGACAAGATCGTCAACCGGTTGATCTCGGGCGACTGAGCCGTTCTGGGTCCTGGGGTTTGTGCCCCAGCGCGAGATCCAGGGCCCGGAACCGGCTGCTCCCCGTTCTGGGAGAGGTGAGCGTACGCCCAACCCCTCGGGCTCCTAGAGGTCGAGGGTGCCGGCGCCCGTAGCGGCGACCCCGGACCGGCGCACGGCCTTGGCCTTGACGCGCACGAGGACGTCCCGGGGGCTGGCGGCCACCTGGTCGGCGAGGGCCAGGGCCACCGCCACCGGGTCGTCGACCACCCGGCCGACCACACCCAGCCGGAATGCCTCCTGGGCGTCGATCGTCCGCGCGGTGAAGCACAGGTCCCGGGCCACGGCCCCACCCACCAGGTCGTGCAGCGGGCTGTAGACGACGTCGCCGAAGCGGATCTCGGGATGGGCGAAGGTGGCGGTCGGCCCCGCCACCCGCAGGTCGCAGAGCACGGCCAGGTCGAAGCCGCCGGCGAGCGCGGGACCGTTGACGGCGGCGATGGTCGGCACCGGGAAGGCGAACCAGCGTTGGTGCCACTCGTCGCTGCTGGCCCAGAGCGCCTCGGACAGCGCGGGGTCCCCGAGCGCGGGGCCGAACTCCCCGAGGTCGAAGCCGGCGCAGAAGGCCGAGCCCGCCCCGGTGACGACCAGGGCCCGCACGGTCTCGTCGTCGGCCAACTCGGCCAGCAGGGCGTTGGCCTCCTGGCGCAGGGCGGTGGAAAGGGCGTTGCGGCGCTCGGCCCGGTCGAGGGTGACCAGGACCACGCCGTCGGCCGGGCGTTCGGTGCGCAGGAATCCGGACATGGCCCGGAGTCTCGCGCTCCGGTCGGGAGGGCCACGACCGGCGTGGGACACTCCGACCGTGGCCACTCCGCTGCTGGTGCTCGCCGCCGCAGTCACCGCGGCCATCGGCACGATAGGCGGGCTGGGTGGCGCCCTGCTGCTGGTGCCCCTCCTGGTGGCGACCGGCACGTCGGCGGCCGACGCCGCTCCCCTCGGCCTGGTCCTCGTCGCGGCGGGATCCCTGGCCGGCGGCTCCCGCCATCTGGAGGACCGTTCCGTCAACCATCGCCTGGGTGTGACCACCGAAATCCCCGCCACCGCCGGCGTCGCCGTCGGGGCACTGGTGTCCGGTGCGGTGAACGAGACCGCCCTGGTGTACGCCCTCGCCGTGGTGGCGTTGGGCGCGGCCGCGGCCGGTGGGTCCCGCAAGGGCATTCGCAACGCGCCCCACCCGGCCTACGGGATCGAGCACGTGGGTGAGCGGGTGGGCTCGCTGGGGGGCGCCGTCGCCCGCTTCGGTGGGGTGGCCCCCTACCGGGTGAAGCGACTGCCACTGGGCCTGTGCGCCATGTCCGTCGCCGGGCTGGTGTCGGGCCTGTCCGGGGTCGGTGGGGGCTTCATCAAGACGCCCGTCATGAGCGAGATCATGCATGTCCCGGTGAAGGTGGCGGCGGCCACGAGCACCTTCACGGTGGGGATCACCGCGGCCGTGGGCCTGCTGATCTTCGCCGCCCAGGGGCGCATCGAGGTCCACCCGGCCGCGGCCGTGATCATCGGCAGTGTGGCCGGCGGGCTGGCCGGCGCCCGGCTCCAGAAGCGCCTGCGGGGCCCGGTCGTCCGGCGCGTGATCAGCGTCATCCTCGTGGGCATCGCCGTCCTGCTGGTGGCCACCGCGTGACGTCGCCCCGCCTGGCCCGTGAGCCTCTGGACGACCTGTCGCGCTGGCTGACCCGGGCCGTGGTCGCCGCCGCCGTCCTGGCCGCCTTGGGCCTGGCGCTCCCGGGCCAGGTCGGTCGGGACGTGGCCGTCGGCGCCGTGGTCGTGGTCACGGTCGCGCCGCTCCTCCGGGTGGGCTGGCTGATCGTGGCGTGGTGGCGGTCGGGGGACTGGGTCTTCGTGCGAGTCGGCTGTGGCCTCCTGGTCGTCGTCGCCGTCGCCGCGGGGGTGGCGGTCTTCACCTGATCGACCCTGCTGGCCACGGGGGACCGGGGCGACAATAGGGTTGGCGCCATGGCATGGGACCGTCCGGTTCTGGGACGGTGGTTCGAGGAGTTCGAGGTCGGCCTCGTGGTGCCCCATGCGCTGACGCGCACGATCACCGAGGCCGACAACATCAACTTCAGCCTGGCGACGCTCAACCCCGCGCCGCTGCACCTCGACAGCCACTACGCCGCGGAGACCGAGTTCGGCCGCCCGCTGGTCAACTCGATGTTCACCCTGGCCCTGCTGGTGGGCATTTCCGTGCACGAGACCACCCACGGCACGACCGTCGCCAACCTGGGCTTCGAGTCCGTGGCCTTCCCGGCCCCACTGTTCCCCGGCGACACCGTCCACGCCGAGACCGAGGTCCTCGCCGCGCGGGACTCCGGCAGCCGCCCCGAGGCCGGCATCGTGACCTTCGAGCACCGCGCCTTCAACCAGGACGAGACCCTCGTCTGCCGCGCCACCCGTACCGCCTTGATGCACCGCCGACCCCCCTGAGCGGCCCTCCTGGGATCCGGTCGTCGGCGGGATCCCGTGATCAGCTCGCATCGATCCCCGTCGGCTGGCGTCACAGCATCCGAAGAGCGGTAGAGCAGGTCTTCGATGACCCTGCGGTCCATCAGGGCGACCAACGTCACTCGTCGGCGCTGTCGAGGAGGGTGCGGGCCTGGCGGGCCAGAGGCTCGTCGACCATCTGGCCCTCGAAGGCGATGGCGGCGGAGCCGGCGGTCACGGCCGTGTCGTAGGCCTCGAGCAGGCGCCGGGCTCGGTCGAGCTCCTCGTCGGAGGGCGTGAAGGCCTCGTGGGCCCAGGCCACCTGGGCGGGGTGGATGCAGAGCTTGCCCCGGTAGCCGAGGGACCGACCGACGGTGGCGTCGGCCCGGAAGCGGTCCTCGTCGCTGAGGTCGGTGACGACCTGGTCGACGGCCACGGTCCCGGTCAGTCGGGCGGCGAGGGCGACGCGGGATCGGGCGTAGAGCACCTCGGCGCCCGCCGCCGTGCGCACGCCGCCGAGGTCGGCGATGTAGTCCTCGGCGCCGAAGTAGGCGGCGACCACACGCTCGTCGTCCAGCACTGCCTCGGCTCGGGCCACCCCGGCCGCCGTCTCCAGTCCGGCCGCGATCGTCAGATCGCCGAGCCCTCGGGCGTCCAGGGCTTCGACCACGGTGGCGACCTGTTCGGCCGACTCCAGCTTGGGGACGACCACCCCGGCGATGCCCGGCACCAGCGCGACGGCGACGTCGTCGGCGAACCATTCGCTCGGGACGGCATTCACCCGGACGTGCACGGCCAGGCCGGGGTGCCCCTCCCGCAACTCGGCCGCGGCTGCGGCCACCACGGCGCGGGCGTCGGCCTTGGCCTCGGCCGGGACCGCGTCCTCGAGGTCCAGCACCACACCGTCGGGCTCCGAGCGGGGGAGCTTGGCCAGGACCTCGGCCCGGTTGCCGGGGGCGAACAACAGGCTGCGGAGGCGCACGGCGGCGAGCGTAGGGGCCGGGGTGGTCGGTGGCGCTGGTCGGTGGTGCCGCTTGCCCAGACGGCCCCCGTCGACCGTGGTGCCTGCTCGGACGGGCACCGCTGGGGCGTGGTAGCTCTACGGCGTGGCTGTGCCCCTGCCTGTCCCCACGCCCCGAGAGGCCGACCTCAGCGAGCGCCGGCTGCCCGATGACCTGACGGTCACGGAGGCCATCGACCCGAGCCTTCCGGCGCAGGGCTACGAGCTCGGACTCACCGACACGGGCGTGACCCTGGCCCACGCGGACGAGGCCGGCCTCCGCTACGGGCGGTCCACGCTGGGCCAGCTCCGGCCCCGGGGCCTGCGTGAGGGCCGGATCCGGGACTGGCCCGATCTGGCCTCCCGGGGGCTCATGCTCGACATCAGCCGGGACCGGGTGCCCAACCGGGCCTGCCTCGTCACCCTGCTCGACCGGATGGAACGGCTGCGCCTCAACCACCTCGAGCTCTACACGGAGCACACGTTCGCCTACGCCGACCACGAGGACGTGTGGCGGGACGCCTCACCCATGACCCCCGACGACGTCCGTTGGCTGGACGCCGAGTGTGTCGCCCGGGGCATCGACCTGGTGGCCAACCAGAACTGCTTCGGGCACTTCGAGCGATGGCTGCGCCTCGACCGCTACCGCCACCGGGCGCTGGACCCGTCGGCGACCCGGCCTCTCTCGCTGGCCCCCACCGAGGACAACGCCCACTTCGCCCTCGACCTGGTGGCCGAGCTGACCGAGGCCCACACCAACGAGGCGGTCAACATCGGCTGCGACGAGGTCTTCGAGCTCCAGGGCCGGCCCGAGGTCTTCATCGAGCACCTCGGCCGGTTGCTGGACGGCACCCGGGCCCTCGGCCGCCACCCGCGGTTCTGGGCCGACATGATCCACGGCGACCCGGCCGCGGCCGCCGAGACGGTGGGCGACGCCACCGCGCTGCTGTGGCACTACGAGGCCCCGATGCCCGAGGGCGCCGTCGACCTGCTGGGGGCCCTCGACCTGCCCGAGCCCTTCGCCGCGCTCGCTCAGGGCTGGATCGACACCAAGGCCTACCTCGGCTTCGGGCCGCGGGCCGAGCGCTTCGCCGACGCGGGCATCGCCTGGTGGGTCAGCCCGGGCACCAGCGGCTGGAACTCCCTGGTCGGCCGGTGGTCCAACGCCCGGGCCAACGCCCTCGACGCCGTCACCAGCGCCACCGAGTACGGCGCCTCCGGGATCCTCGTCACCGAGTGGGGCGACAATGGCCACCTCCAGCCGCCGACCGTGATGCTCCCGGCCCTCACCTACGCCGCCTCGGTGGCCTGGTGTCGGGCCGCCAACGAGGAGCTGGACGTGGCCGCCGCCCTCGACGAGTTCGTCCTGCCCGACGCCACCGGCCAGGCCGGCGCCGCCCTGTTGGAGGCGGGCGAGACCTACGCCCGCACGGGGGTGGTACAACCCAATGGCTCGGCCCTCCATGACGCCCTCGCCGGGGGTGGCCTGGGCGGCTTCGGGGTCCCGACCGACGAGGCCCTGGCCGGGGTGGTCGCCACCCTCGAAGCGGTCGACGAGGCCTTCGCCGCGGCGCGCTTCACCGACTCCGACGGCGTCATCACCCAGAGGGAGCTGCGCCAGGCCGTGGCCCTGGCCCGGCACGGGGCCTGGCGTCTGGCCCGTCGCCACGGCTTGTCCGCGCCGGACGACGCCGTCCTGGCGGCCGACATCGGCCGTCTCCGGGACGGCCAGATCGCCTGCTGGGACGCCCGCAGCCGCCCCGGCGGGCGGGAGGACAGCCTGGCCCGGCTCCCCGGAACCCGCTGACCGCCGCCACCGCGATCATGAGGTTCGGCAACGGGGTCCGCCTGCTCGAACGTTGCGGCGTCGGGCCGCCCTGGGGGACGCCGTATCGCGAGGCCGACGCGCGCCGGTTCTGGTCGGTCGCTCCGCCTGATCTACGTTCTGTCCTGTGACAGAACTGCGATTCGACGACATCGAAGGCATCAACGCCGCCTCGGGCGGCGACTACGGGGACTGGGGCCGCGAGGTCGAGGTCACCCAGGAGATGATCAACCAGTTCGCCGAGCTGACCGGCGACCGCCAGTGGATCCACGTGGACATCGAGCGGGCCAACGCCGGTCCCTTCGGCGGGCCGATCGCCCACGGCTTCCTGACCCTGTCCCTGCTCCCCGCGCTCTCGGGCGGCACTGACGTCGCTCTCACGGGCTACGCCAACGCCGTCAACTACGGCGCCGACGGCCTGCGCTTCCTGGCCCCGGTGCCCGCCGGCGCCAAGGTCCACGCCCGCAGCAAGCTGGTCAGCGCCGAGGCCAAGGGCAGCGGCTCCCTCATAAAGTCCGAGATCGCCGTCCACGTGGTCGACGTCGAGAAGCCCAGCCTCATCTACCAGATGCTCGTCCTCTACATGGGTTGACCGAGTTCTGGTGGCCGCCCCGTGTCGCTGAGGCCACGGGCGGCCACCAGAAGGACGCCGTCAGGCCCGGCTGGAGTCGCCGCCGGCGGTGACGCCCGATCCCCGCACGTCGTTGACGATCAGCAGCAGGTTGGGCCGTCGGGTCACCGACTCACTCCGTCGGGGGGCCGAGGCCGAGACGGACAACGACGTCGTCGAGGAGGGCCTCGCTGGTCGGCCAGGGGCCGTCGGGGGCACAAGCCAGCAGGCTGACGATGCCGTGCAGCCAGGTGTGGACCTGGGCGGCGACGAACCGGGGGTCCCGGTCGTCGTGGTTGGCCCCGAGCACCTCGGTGACCATGGCGACGAGGTCGTCGAACGCGCTCATGCCGACCGGCACGGCGCGTTCGCGCAGCTGGGTGGTCCCCGAGAACATCACGGCGTACTTGCCCGGCTGGTCGAGGGCGAAGCGCACGTAGGCGTCGCCGGCCGCCCGGAGCCGGGCCGCGGGATCGGGCTCGTCCCGTGCGGCCGCGATGACCGCCCGGAACTCGGTCCAGCAGTGTTCGACGGCGGCCTCGAGCAGGGCCTCCTTGTCGGCGAAGTGGTTGTAGACGGCCATCGGGGAGACGCCGGCGCCCTTGGCCGCGGCCCGCAGGCTGACCCCTTCGACCGAGCCGGAGGCGGCGATGAGGTCGACGGTGGCGTCGAGCAGGTCGGCGTGCAGGCGCTCGCCTTGGCCTCGAGGATTGCGCTCCCGTGTGACGGCTTTCACGTTGACGAGTGTAGATGTACGGACGTAAACATCACCACCATGTTCACCCGCATCGGCCGTTTCGCCGTTCGTCGTCGTCGCCTGGTCCTGGCCCTGACCGCCGCCCTGGTCGTCGTGGCCGGGGTCCTCGGCGGGGCCGTCTTCGATCGCCTGGCCACGGGCGGGTTCGAGGACCCCGACGCCGAGTCGGCCCGGGCGGCCGACCTGCTCGAGGAGGAGTTCGGCGCCGGCGCCCCCAACGTCGTCCTCCTGGTCACCGCCGACGGGGGCGACGTGGACGCGGCGGCGGTGGCCGCCGCCGGCCAGGAGCTGACCGACGAGCTGGCGGCCTACCCCAAGGCCGACGACGTCGTCTCCTATTGGTCGCTGGGCTCGCCGCCACCGTTGCGCAGCGAGGACGGCTCCGCCGCACTTGTCGTCGGGCGCCTGGCCGGCGAGCAGGACACCTGGGAGGAGGCCGCCGACGGGCTGGCCGAGACCTTCGCCGGCGAGCGGGGCCCGGTGACCGTCGAGGTCGGGGGCTCGGTCGAGATCTTCAACCAGGTCGGCGCGACCATCGAGTCCGACCTGGCCCGGGCCGAGAGCGTCGCCGTGCCCATCACCCTGATCCTGCTCATCATCGTCTTCGGCGGCGTCGTGGCCGCCCTGCTGCCGGTCGGGGTGGGGATGTTGGCCGTCCTCGGCGCCTTCTTCGTGCTGTGGCTCATCACCGCCGTCACCGACGTGTCGGTCTTCTCCATCAACCTGGTCACGGCCCTGGGCCTCGGCCTGGCCATCGACTACAGCCTCTTCGTCGTCTCCCGTTTCCGGGAGGAGCTGCACGCCGGGCGCAGCGTCGACGACGCCGTGATCCGCACCGTCGAGACCGCGGGCCGCACCGTGGCCTTCAGTGCCCTGACCGTGGCCGCCTCGCTGTCCGCCCTGCTCATCTTCCCGCTGTTCTTCCTGCGCTCGTTCGCCTACGCGGGCATCGGCGTGATCCTGGTGGCGATGCTGACCTCGCTGGTCGGCCTGCCCGCGCTGCTGGCCGTGCTCGGCACCCGGGTCGACCGCTGGCGGGTCTTCCGCCACCGGCCCACGCCGGTCATGGGCACCGGCTTCTGGCACCGCCTGGCCACAACCGTCATGCGCCGGCCCCTGGTCGTGACCGTGGCCGTCGTCGCCCTCCTCGTCGGCCTCGGGCTGCCCTTCCTCGGCGCCCGGTTCGGCTCGCCGGACCACCGCGTCCTGCCGGAGGGCAACCCGGCCCGGGAGGTGTCCGAGTCGCTGCGGGACGACTTCGTGTCCGACGAGGCCGACGCCTTCCCCGTGGTGGTCACGGGGACCGTCGACGACGCCGCCGTCGAGGCCTATGCCACCGAGCTGTCCGCCCTGCCCGGCATCGCCCGGGTCGACGCCCGCACCGGGCGCTACGCCGACGGGGCGCTCCTCCTCGGCCCCGACGCCACCGCCGAGCAGTTCCGGGCCGACGGGGCCACGTGGTTCAGCCTGGTGCCCACCGTCGAGCCGGTCTCGGACGAGGGCGAGGTCCTGGTCCACGCCATCCGGGACCTGGACACTGCCTTCGACGAGGTGCTGGTCGGCGGGCTGGGGGCCCAGCAGATCGACGTGAAGGCGTCCATCTTCGCCCTGGTGCCGTGGGCCGCGCTGTGGATCGCCCTGGCGACGTTCATCCTGCTGTTCGCCATGTTCGGTTCGATCCTGGTGCCGGTGAAGGCGCTGGTGCTCAACACCCTGAGCCTGACCGCCACCTTCGGCGCCATGGTCTGGGTGTTCCAGCAGGGCCACGGCGCCGGCCTGCTCGCCTTCACGCCGACCGGGCTGACCGACACCACGACACCGATCCTCATGTTCTGCATCGCCTTCGGGTTGTCCATGGACTACGAGGTCTTCCTCCTCTCGCGCATCAAGGAGGAGTACGACCGCACCGGGGACAACGAGTACGCCGTGGCCGCCGGCCTGGAGCACACGGGCCGCATCGTCACCGCGGCCGCCCTGCTGCTGGCCGTGACCTTCCTGGCCTTCGCGACCTCGGGCATCACCTTCATCAAGCTGTTCGGCCTGGGCCTGGCCATGGCTGTGGTGATGGACGCCACCATCGTGCGGGCCACGCTGGTGCCGGCGTTCATGAAGCTGGCCGGTGACGCCAACTGGTGGGCGCCGGGGCCGATGAAGCGCTTCCAGCAGCGCTTCGGCCTGCACGAGGCGCCGCCCGACGCGCTCGACCTCGCCCGGGCGGCGGTCGACCGCTCAGGCCTCGACGAGCCAGTCGGCGATGCCGGGCAGGGCGGTGCGGTCCTGGAGGAAGAAGGCGTGGCCGCCGTCGAACCAGCGGAGATCGGCGCCCTGGATCTGACGGGCGAGCGCCTCCTGGTTGGCGGGCCCGGCGATCCCGTCGAAGCGACCGGCGGCGATCAGCACGGGTAGACGCAGCGGCGGGAGCCGGTCCCACACGTCGTGGTGGGACCGGGCCTGCAGCTGGAGGCGCTCACCCTCGGTCGGGCTGTGGTCACCGAGGCCGGCCATCATCTCGGTCCAGAACGCCCGCAGCTCGGCGTCGTCGACGGTGCGGTCGTCCAGCCAGGCCACCTGCTGGGCCAGGCGCTCGTCGGGGGCCATGTCCAGGAGCGTGTGCAGCGGGGAGGACGAGCCGCCCGCCCCGCCGGGTGAGGTGCAGGCCAGCACCAGGCGCTCGATGCGCTCCGGCGTGGTGACCGCCAGCTCCTG
>Ga0315283_10004081_pt1 | contig 12630 bp, 4 predicted proteins | sample YL17G09_0_MG_FD_204541 | JGI IMG/M metagenome (GOLD analysis project Ga0315283, IMG submission 204541) | Sediment microbial communities from Yellowstone Lake, YNP, Wyoming, USA - YL17G09_0 | ecosystem: Environmental > Aquatic > Freshwater > Lake > Sediment | place: USA: Wyoming | collected...
GATACACAGGCTGGCATCGGTGCCGACCGTGATTGCAGCGGGCGCTGCGAGCGTTGGATTCTCGTGATCCTCGACCGTGACGACCTGCGTCGCCGTCGCGGTGTTACCAGCTCCGTCCGTTGCCGTCCACGTCACCGTCGTCGCGCCCTTCGCAAACGCCACTGGAACGTTGCTCGTCACCGTGACCCCTGGACAGTTGTCACTCGCGGTTGCCGATCCGAGGCTCACACCCGAGGCAGTGCACAGACCGCCATCGGTACCGACCGTGATCGCAGCGGGTGCGGCAAGCGTCGGATTCTCGTGATCCTCGACTCTGACGAGCTGAGTCGCCGTTGCGATATTGCCCGCTCCGTCCGTTGCCGTCCACGTCACTGTCGTTGTGCCCTTCACAAACACCGCCGGAGCGTTGTTCGCCACCGTGACACCTGGGCAGTTGTCGCTAGCATTCGTGGAGCCAAGAGTGACGCCCGAGGCGGTGCATAAACCTGCGTCGGTACCGACTGTCACTGCAACAGGCGCAGCGATCGTTGGGTTTTCACGGTCTTCGATCGTAACGAGCTGAGTTGCGGTCGAGGTGTTGCCTGCGCCGTCCGTCGCCGTCCACGTTACGGTTGTCAGGCCCTTCTGGAACACGACGGGCGCGTCGTTTGAACCCGTCGGGATCGAGCAATCGTCGCTCATCGTTGGCGATCCCAAGGAAACGTGCGCCAAAAGTCGGTTGCACGCGCCCGGATCGGTCGGCAGCACGAGATTGCCTGGTGCCGCAACCATGGGTGGATTCGTGTCAGTGACGTACGAGTGAATTGTACCTGTTGCGCCACTGCGTACCCCGGCTCCCCCTGCAGCTGATATGTTGCCTGGGGGCAGCGTATTCGTGCAGGTGCCAACCGCGATGCGTCCGCCTCCGCCGCCACCGCCGCAGTGGCTACTGGAACACGCTCCCGATCCACCCTTTGCTTCGATCGCGCCCGTGCCCGAGAGCGTCGCGACGTCCACGCGAATGGAGCCCCCGGACCCACCTCCGGTCGCGTTCTGACCGCCGATGGTTGCGTTGCCACCGCTGGCCCGAATGGTTCCGTTCAATATGCACTGACTTGCGGTCAACGACAGCCGACCGCCGCCATTCCCACCGGGTAGGGAACCGCCACCGCCGGCGCCGCCAGATCCCAGGAAGCGTGGGTCTTCGGCAACGCCGTATGTGGGATTGGGTATCGCTCCCGCATCGGTCCCGTTGCCGCCCAACCCACCATAGCTGCCCCCGCCGCCCGTAAAGGTTTGCGCAGCGGCGCCGGAAACGATCGCACCGCCGGCGTCATACGCCTCGCCCGAAAAACCAAACAGCGAGCCATTTATACCACCCTTGAGACCCCTGGCATTCAGATCAATCAGGGCGCCGGGTTGAACATCGAGTGTTCCAGTGACTTTGAGCACGAGGCCTGCCTCGAGGCGAGGCGAGTGCGTCAGCATCGCGCCGGAACCCAGCGCTAGATTCCCAATCTCGTCTAAGGGTCCGAAGGCCCCGTCTTTGACCAGGGTCACACCGTTCCCGAGCAGGATCGCGTTCGACCCCACATCGAGCCGGCTCCCCGCAGCCAGGTTGAACGTCCCCGACTGGACATTCGTCGGATCGAAGTAGCCAAGACCGAGCGTCCAACCGTTGAAAACACTCAGAGTCCCCGTGCACTCCAGGTCGGACCCAAGCGGCAGGACCATGTTCATTTTGACGTTGAGTGTCGCCGTGCTTCGGACGCGGAGGTGCGCTGTCGTGAACGAGCCTCCATCCACGTCTGCTGCGACCGGAGCCAGGATGGCGGCATTCCGGATGTCAATGCTCTCGAACGCTCCAAGCTGTGAACGCAGCGGGGTCTCACGGGTGGTGGTCACGCTGCCATTGTCGATCGTCACCTGACCAAGAGATACTGCGCTGCTCTTGAGATATACAGTACCGGCTCCACCGGCGATCCCAGAGCTCCCGCCGCGCGCGAGAATGTTCGCTCCCGGAAGTGTGTTCGTTGTCGAGTAGATTGCGATGCGGCCGCCGCCGCCACCGCCACCACAGTGGGCCCCGGAGCATGCACCGGCTCCACCGTTCGCTTCCATGGAACCCGAGCCCGAAAGACTGGTCACGTCCAGTCGAATAGCGCCGCCGGATCCTCCACCGGTCGCGTTTTGGCCGCCGACCGTCGCGTTCCCGCCGTTGGCCCGGATCGCACCATTCAGAATCAGAGCCGGCGTAGTAATGGACACACGCCCACCGCCGTGCCCGCCCGGAATCGGCCCGCCGCCTCCGGCGCCGCCCGCCCCCAACTGGCGGGGATTCTCAAGAGCACCGTACGCGGCACCGGCGAGGGCAGCCGCATCGGTCCCATTCCCACCCAGTCCGCCGTAACTGCCGCCGCCACTGGTGAAAGTTTGCGCCGCAGCACCGGAGACGATTGCACCGCTGGCGTCATACGCCTCGCCTGAAAAGCCAAAAGCGGATCCATTCATGCCGCCGCGCAGTCCCTTTGCGCTCACATCGATCGTGCCCCCGGTCTGCACATCGATCGTGCCGCTGACGTCGAGAACGAGACCATTCAAGTTACGCACTGAGTGCGTGAGCTTACCGCCACTCTGGACCCTAAGATTCCCAGTGACCGTGAGATGGCCATCCATCCCGAGGGTGCCGCCGGAGAGAATCGTCACGTCGTCGTATGTGACGTCGAAGTTGAGCGTCATTGGACCACTGACGGTGAGGCTCGTGCCGCTGGCCGGAGGGGCCCCGGGAACGACCATGACCGCCATCGGATCCACGAGGGATCCATCCATGTATGCCTTGCGCTGTGCACCAGTGTTCGGGTCGACGATGATGATGGCGCCCGGCCCGCCGAAGGCGTTGTAATCAGCAACGACTAGACTGCCGTCGTCGGCCAGCACAACCCCAGTCGGATCGAGCAGATAACCGCCGGAAGCGATGACGGTCTGGGTCGTGCCGCGGATGCGGTAGACAATACCCGACGCTCCCAAAACACCGGAGTAGTCGGCAACGAAGATGTCACCGTTGGGCGCCAGCGCGATACCGTGCGGGTCCACCATCCCACCCTGATCGAGACGGGTGTATGTCCCGAGAACCGGCGTCGACATCGTCAGGCGCCAGACCGATCCAACGCCACCTGCGAAGGTGGTGACGTCCGCCAGAAGGAGATTGCCATTGGGTTCGACTGCAATCCCAGAAGGGTCACCAAATACGGCACCGGTAATGGTGACGATCGTCTGGTTTGCGGTTGCGGGCTGACTGGGCAGCACGCGAATGATCCGCCCCGTGCTGCCCCCGGCATAGTCCGCAACATAGATGCTGCCGTCTGGAGCGAGGGCCAGTGCCCGCGGGGTGATGAAAAGCTGCGCCGAACTAACCACGGTCTGTGTGCCCGTCGCCGGGTCGATGCGCACGATCTTCTTCCCGGTTTCTTCGAGTACCAGCAGGGTCCCATCCGCAGGATCTAGGATGACTCCCACCGGGTCGAAGAGATTACCGCCGCTTGCGACGGCGACCTGTGATCCGGTCGCCGGATCGAGTTTGGCCACAAGTCCGTTGGCGCCAAATCCTGCACCATAGTTGTTGAAGTCGGCCACGACGAGATCACCGGGAGCCAGTGTCACGGCTGCAGCCGTACCGGAGGCAAGAGCGAGTGCAAGCGCGCACAGCGGAACGTGCATCACAAGGCGTTTCACGTCGCACCTCCGGGAAGAACCGCGATCGATCGCATAAGGCGCTCAGGAAAAAGTCCAACCTCACCGTTCGCGCCGCCCTCGACGGCGGCGCGAACGGTGAGAATCCATTCCCCTGTGAGCGACCTCCGAATGTCGGCTTACGACCGCCAATGCAGACCACGTGCCTGGAGTCCACGCGGTGGGGTAGATTCGGATCAGGCTGGCAAGTCATTTTCAAATCAGATGTTGAGTTGGCGATCACTCTGGGTGTGGAGTGCTGTCAGCGAGCCGCCGCGGTCCGTTCTCTCACCGATGAGAGCATCGGTCGCACACTTGAGAGTGATGGGCGGATTGCCGCGCGAGCCTGTCGCTCATTGGATGCGTTGTGTCCGCAGAGATGTCGGGCTCGTTCTTTAACCCTCGGGCGTGGTAGACTGCAGACACTGAGCATCCGCTGTGACTGGCTTGCTGACACTGCCCGCGGGGGAGCCCTGTGGACTCGAATGGCTTTGCCTCCATTGGCCCGCTCCTCAAGATGCTGAGCGCTGCCTTGGCCGACACCGCCGAGCCTGTCGAGTTCCTGCGCGCGATGCTGGAACAAGTCGTCCGGCAGACGGGCGCCGATCGTGCCATCCTGGTCGAGTTGTCGCCCGACGGCGAGCCCGAGTACCGAGTCCTCCACCGGATTCGCCCGCTGGACTTGGAGAGCAGCTCGGGCCGCTACAGCCGCGGGGTTTTCGAACACGTGCGCCGCACCGGAGAGGGCATCCGCATCGACGACGCGCGGCGCCATCCCGAGTTCATGCATCGGGAGTCTATTTCACGCCTCGCACTCGCCTCGATCCTGTGCGCCCCAGTCCTAGTCGGGGGGCGCATTGTCGCCCTGGTGCATCTTGAACACGATGCGGCAAATCACTTCGCCCCGTACCACGAGGACCTCTTGCGATGGCTTGCCGATGTCGCGAGTCCCATGTTCGAGGCGTTGCAGCGCGGTACGCAGCTTCGGCGGGAGAACAAATCCCTGCGCACTGAGGTTCAAGAAGACCGGCGGCAGTTGGCGGTCGATTGGTCGTTCAATCGCTTTGTCGGAACCTCGCAAGGCGTGCGCGCGCTGGAAACAGTCGTAAGGCGTGCTGGAGCGACTGAGTTTCCGGTCCTGTTGCTCGGTGAAAACGGTACTGGCAAGAACCTAGTCGCGCGCATCCTGCACGCGCTTGGAGCGCGGGCCAACAGCCGGTTCGTCACCGTGACTTGCCCGAATCTTCCCGCGAACATGATACAAGTGGAACTCTTTGGCTGCAGAAAAGGCGCCTATACGGACGCACCCGAGCGTGAGGGCAAGGTCCCAACCGCGGCAGGCGGCACGCTCTTCTTGGATGAAATTGGCGACCTGCCGCTTGATCTCCAGTCCAAACTACTGCAACTGCTTCAAGACAAGACCTACGAGGTCATGGGTGAACCTCGGGAATACCACGCGAACGTGCGCGTGATTGCCGCCACGAACTGCAACCTGGAGCGGAGGGTGCTCGATGGCACTTTCCGCCGCGATCTCTTCGAACGCCTGAACTATGTGCCGGTGGTGATTCCACCTTTGCGCGAGCGTCGCGAGGACATCCCCCTGCTGATGCGCCACTGCCTCGACCAAACCCCGGGGGGCCGCTGGATCCAGTTGGCGAACGACGCACTGGAGTACTTGGAGCATTTGGAGTTCGGATGGCCAGGAAACGTCCGCAACCTCGAGCAGCTTGCGGCGCGCTTGGTGGTTCATGTCGGCGAAGGCTTGGTGTCACGCGACGTGATCGAGGCATTCCTCGCTCCAGCGTTGTCGAGCGCGACCGATCCGACCTCCAAGCCGCTCCCGGCGGAATTCGACCCGGATTGGAAATCGTTTTTCGCGCGCCAAGAGCGAGAATGGATGGCCGCGGCTCTCCAGTTCTACCCGAATCACACCCGCGCCGAACTCGCCCGGGCGCTTGGCATCGCCCCGGCGACGGTGTACCGCAAGCTGAAGGACTACGGACTCATGGAGTGAGCCGCGGGGCGCTGCTGCGACTACCGTAGTGAATCGTACCCGGATGTCCCGAGAACCCTGCCTGGCCTCCGGCAACGTTGACGTGGTCGCGAGGCAGTTCGCAGCCGTTGGTGTAGATGGCGACGCGACCGCCGCCACCACCACCACCGGAACCGGTCCCGCGCCGGGCGAACCCGCCACGGGCCTCGATCCAACCCGTGCCATCTAGCTCCAGTGCAATGACCCGAATGGAGCCACCCGCACCGCCGCCGCCGATTTCGTCGCGATAGATTTCGCCGGAGCCGCCGTTGGCGCGAATCCAACCGTTCAGGTGGCAGTGGTGGGCTCGAATGGTGATTCGACCTCCGCCCGCGCCACCGCGCGCGCCACCTCCACCAGTGCCCAGTAGGTGCGGATTCGCTTCCGAGTCGTTGACGGGCCGCGCCACGCCACCGACGGTATCGCGCCCACCCTCGCCCCCATGGCTCGCACCAGGGCCGGCGGCAAAGATCTCGCCAGGCTCGACCATGATTCTCTCCGCTTCGTCGTAGGTCTCGCCGCAGGAGTTCCGCTCGGCCCGCCCACCGCGGAGTCCACAGCCCGAGACCTCGATCGCAGCGCCGGCCTGAACGTCGAGTACACCGCCCACCTCGAGCCCGAGTCCGGTGGCGGTGCGAGGCGTATGCACGATCCGGCCGCTCTCTTCCACGACGAGATTGCCTCGCGCCACGATCCATCCATCGCATACCAGCGTCGCACCGCGGCGGACGCGGACGTCGCCGCGAACACGCACCAGGCCGGTCACCGTGAGCTCTGCACCAGGCTCGATCCGGATCGACGCAAAATCTCCGCCGAGCAGTTGCATTGGACCCTCGACGACCAAATCCTGGCCGCGGGACGATTGGGTGCACCCTGGAATGATCGCGATGCCTGAGGGCTGCGCGAACAATCCCCCGGCGTACACCCGTGTCTGTTTCCCATCTTCGGGGTCGAGCCGCACGATCTTGCCCTGTGGCCTGGACATCGTCCAATCCGTGACCAGGAGTTCACCCGATGGCAAGAAGGTGAGACCGACGGGGTCTAGAAACTCGCCGCCACGTGCAACCGCCGACTGTGCACCGCTTGCCGGATCCACCCGGATGACGCCACCGGTGCCACCAAACGCCGAGTAGTCGCATACATAGAGGGCTCCGTCTGCCCCGAGTTCGATTCCAAGCGGCGATGCCAAGAGGCCGCCCGACGCCAGCACCGAGAACTCACCATTGAGCTTGGCCCGGTACACACAACCGCCACCGGTTGGGCTGACGTTTGCCGCGACCGCAAGATCACCATCGGGAAGACACACCAAGAAGGCGGGATTCTGAAATCGCTCTGCCGAAACGATGGTGGTCAGACCGCCGGTGCGTTGGTCGACGCGATGTACGAACCCCGGTGGCCACATATGCCAGTCGGCCACATAGAGTTCCCCGGCGTTCGAGACCGCGATTCCGGAGGGCTCGACAAACTGCCCGGCCGCACTCACCACTTGTTGCTGGCCGTTCGCGGGGTTGAGGCGCATCAACCGGCGGCTTCTCTCCCACATCACGAGCAAGCTGCCATCCGATTCGACCATCAGGTCCGTCGGGTTTGACAGCTCCGGCCCTGACGCCACCAGCCACTGCGCGCCCGTTTCGGGGTCGAGACCGAAGATGGCGCCCGTACCATCCGCCGCTGCGAGGTCGCCCACATAGACCGTCCCGGGCTGCGGACGGCGCAACGGAACCGCCGACGGAGCCCGCAGGAGCCCCTGAGCCCCCGCCATCAGAGACCTTGGAATTGTGAATATGACTTGTTGGTGCGCGTCTTCGTTGTACAAAACGGCTTGCTTCGGTTCTCCTTTCCGGCCGCTGGCCTGACCGATCAACAGGTCGACCTGCCAGTCGACCGGATGCTCGGACCGAAGGCGCAGCCCTTGCACAATCACGGAATCGAACTCACTGCGCGCCAGAAGCGACCACAGCCGGTGGCGGTAGGGCTCGGAAAGCGGGTCCAATTCCCATGCACGGCGCAGCTCCAACTGCGCGTTGTCGAAGCGGCTGCTGCGGACATGAATGAGCCCCGCGACCTGATGGACGAACGCCCCATTGGGATCCAGCGTGAGTGCACGCTCGATCTCGCGTCGCGCCGCCTCCGAATCGTGCCGCTGGAACTCGTCCAGGCCGGCCAGCACGAGATAGGGGTCGGGCAAGTCGGGATCGATGGCCAACGCCCGCCAGGCGGCGCGTTCTGCGCGCTGTGCTGCGTCTCGCAGCGGCAGCTGGTCGGTGGGTGCGGCGTAGGTTGCCCGGGCCAGGGCCGACCATGCGAACGCGAAGTTCGAGTCGATCTCCACGGCTCGCGTCAGGCAGTCGACCGCACCCGCGCGCCCGACCGGATCGCGGCTTTCGAGCCGTGCACGGCCTTGGATGTAGGCATCGATGGCACGGGAGTCGAACTTGCGCAGGCGGTCCAAATCGCCCTGCGAACCGAGCCGCGGCGTGATCGCGAGATCCTTAGCACAGGTTTGAAGCAGCCGGCCGGCGGCCGAAAAGATCTGCAGACTGTCGAGCTGCACACGGATGCGGCGCATCGGGCGCCACGCAATCGCCGGATCGGCATACACCGTGGCCTCCAATTCGAGACGGTTGTCGCGTCGCACCAAGCGCCCCGCGATCACCGCGCCGGCGTCGAACTCACGCCCCACGCGCCGCGCCGAATAGCCCTGCAGCGCGCTAGCGGTGGTTGGCGCCAGGGTGGCGACATCGAGCGCTTGGGTGCTGGCCAGGATGAATTCACGGGTGAAAGCCCTGCAGACATTGTCGAGGCTGGCGTCGCCGGTGCCGTTCTGGAACGGAAGCACGGCCAAGACCCGCACGGCACCTGGCTTGGGTGCGGGTAGAACCCGGCTGCGCAACTGGCCGACGTCGGCCGCGAATGCAACGCCCAGCGCGAGGACCGCCGCGGTCGCGCTGGCCCAACCGGACCAGCGGCGCCAGCGCGTCCACAGCAACGCTTGCCGCAGCTCGGCCGCATTGGCGAATCTTCGCCCCTTCTCCTTCGCCAGCGCGCGCAAGACCACCCGTTGCAACGATCTCGAAATGCCGCGGACCAACAGCCGCGGTGGAACCGGCATCTCCGACTCGATGACCTCCGCAAGTCTGGCATCGGGGATGTCTGCGAAGACTTGCCTGCCTGTCGCCGCCTCGTACAGGACCGCCGCGGCCGCATAGAGATCGGACCGCTCGTCCAGACCATGGCCCCGTAGCTGCTCTGGAGAAAAATACGGATAGGTGCCCACGAATCCGCTCGAGTCGTGCACGGTCGTTCCGTCGCGATGCAAGGGACCGCGCGGCGCGGCCTCGGAATTGGGTGCTTGACGCCACAGCTTGGCGACACCGAAGTCCAGGATCTTCAAATCACCGTCTTCATTGATCCGCAGGTTGGAGGGTTTGAGATCCCGATGAACGACTCCCTTCTTGTGGGCGGCAAGCAGGCCTTCCGCCAGCTGTGCACCGAGACGAACCACCTCGCGCTCGGGCATGGGTCCGCGTTTCAGGATCTCGCTCAGAGTCTCGCCTGGAACGTATTCCATGACGATGAAGTCGCGCCCCGCCTCGAAAAAGAAGTCGTGAATGCGGGCGATCCGCGTTTGATCGAGCATGGCGTGGATTCGTGCTTCCTGGACGAATGCGGCGCGCGCCAAGTCGTCGGTCACCGCACCAGGGTGAAGGACCTTGATCGCGACCAACCTCTGGAGCCGCCGGTCCCACGCCAGATGGACCACGCCCATGGCGCCGTGACCAATCTCCTCGCGCAGTTCGTAGCGGCCGTTGTCCAGGCTCTGGCGATCCAAGGAATCCCCCCTGCCTGTGGAGCTCGCGGCGCCCAGGAACAACCACGAACCCGCGGTCACGTGATCGGCTGCGATGGAAGAGACAGTGGGACAGTAGCACCGTTCGCTCGCGTGCCTCAAGGGACGAAGCTTCGCAGCGCACAGCAGTCCTCTCGAAGCGCGGATTGCTCCGTCCGACAAGCGGATTTCGGAAGTAGTTGGCGCCGCTGAGCGGATCCTGGGACGTATTCGGGACCGGGTCCATCGTTTGACATCCTGCGCCCACAGCCCATACTACGCTAGCGCAAGCGGCGACAGCGCAGCCGCTTGTGTCGGGCCACGCGTCTGCCACTGGGCAATGCGCCTAGTCGCTGCGGGCGCATACCGAGGCCCGGACCACGGAGGAGTCCACCATGCCACTGCGATCTACGCCCCCCCCACTCGCTGTGAGTTTGTTGTTGGCGTTGGTTTCCGCGGCCACCCTGTTCGGTCTCGCCACTCCCGCCCGAGCGCTTACGAACATTCGCTTCGAGCGGTGGGGCATCCCGGAGCACATCCGTCCGGAGAACGCCCCGCTGCCGGTCTGGAGTGCAGGCCTACAGGTCGCGTTCGACGCGACGGTCACAGCCGCGGATCTGGCTGCAGGGAAAGGCCTGCAATTCGCCATCGCGGAGCGGAGCCCAGGTGGAAATCTCGTTTTGGCCCAGCTTGAGATCTCACCCTGTGCGCCGATGCCGGCGGTAGGCGCGAACGTGTACATCGCCGTCGGGATCAAACTCGTGTGCACTGCGGACGGACGGCTCAAGGCCACCCAGTGCAGTGGCTGGACGGCCTCGTGGTGTGAGCTCCCCCAACAACAGTTGTGTACGCGTGACAACGCCTTCCCGTTGCCGGCCGTGCCCACCGTGAACGCCGAGGCGTTCGAGTTCGTGCTCCTGGACGAAAATGGCCAAGAGGGAACGTTCCCAACCCCGGACGATGTCGCGATCTGCAACCCAGTCGCCGGCGGTAGTCGGGGATTCGTGGCACCTGACTTTGCCGATAGCGGGAAGATCGGGATCTACGCCGACCCGAGTGCGAGCCTCTGCAGTGGCATCGTGGAGGCGTTCGTGCCGTTCCGGTGGTACGTCGTGGCGAGCTTGGCGGGGATGACGCGTTGCGGCATCACCACCGTCGAACTGGGCGCAGGCCCGCTTCCCCCCGGTTTCTTCGTCAATGTAATTGCGAACCCGCACGCGTTTGTGGCCACTGGCACGCTGTTCGGTGGCCGGGCCGTGATCGGCTTCAATTGCGAGCGGGATGCGTCGGACCTCGTGGTTTTGTATACGCTCGAGGGTGTCACGACCACGCCGGTCCAAGACTATGTTCTGCCGCTCGGAATCGCCACGCCGCCATCGAATGACGCCTGGCCGTATCCATGGACCGACCTGTGTCCATTCCCCCGTTCCCTACGCCGGCGCCTGGTTGGTTCGGATTTCATCATCAATCCAGCACCCGGGCACAAGTGCGACACGACCGTACCCGTGGAAGCGAAGAGCTGGAGCGCAATGAAGGCGCTCTACCGGTAGGAACGTGCTGTCAGCGCCCGCGCACCAGCACGCCCAGCACGCGCAGTGCTTCCAGCAACGTGCCGAACGGGATCGTGAGCGCGTGGTACCAGCGCGCGTGGCGGCGCAGGAAGCGCCACTGGCTCACCGTCCGGCGGCGGATCTTGTACCAGGACCGTGCGCCCGAAGCCGCCGACACGTGGTGCCAGAGCTGGGCGCGCGGCTCGTACACGAGGCGCCAGCCGTGGGTGCGGGCGCGGAAGCACCAGTCGGCGTCTTCGGCGTACATCGCGAAGCCTGCATCGAACAAGCCCGTGGTCACGAACGCGGCCCGCCGCGCCAGAAACGCGCAGCCGGTCAAGTAGTCGCAATCTCGCGGCGTGTCATGCTGCCCCTGGTCGCGCTCGCGCAGCCCGCGATGATGCGACCAGCCGCGCCACAGCGGCAATTCCCCGCCGGCAAACCAAAGGACATCGCGCGGTTCGAAGTAGAAGATCTTGGGCCCTACGGCGCCAATCTGCTCGTCGGTTGCCGCGCGCCCGACGAGCGCCGCCAGCATCCCCGGATCCGCTTCGACGTCGTTGTTGGAAATGAGCACGAACTCGGCGCGCGACTCCAACGCCAGCCGCAACCCCACATTGATGCCGCCCGCGAACAGCAGATTGTGCGCGTTCTCCACTAGCCGGATCCGGTCGCCGAATCGCGCCCGCAGCGCCGCGGGCGTCCCATCCGTGGAGGCATTGTCCACCACCAGGACGTCGAACGACGGGTACTGCTGCGCCAAGTACGACGCCACGCAGGCTTCGGTGAGCGCGCGGCCGTTCCAGGCCAGGATCACAATGGTGACGTGCGGTGAGTTGGTTGCTGGACCGGGGGGCTGCGACCTGGCCGCGGATTCCTGGGGATCGGACGTCATGGCCGCGACTCAGCGGCGCAGCGGCCGGCCGGAACGCGAGCGCACCTTCGGTTTCGCCTCGACGTAGGCCTCGACGCCCGCCACGACGCAGCGCGGCAGGCTCTGACCGATGGCCTGCTCGATGAGCATGATGGTCGTCTTGTCCATCCACGTGGCAATCGTCGACACGATGCCGACCGCGTTGGCGCGCGCCGTGCGCCCGCCACGATGGATGTAGTCGTCCACGGTATCCGGGATATCGAAGTTGATCACGTGCTCGATGCCGCGCACGTCGATGCCGCGCGCCGCGATATCGGTGGCCACCAGAATCCGGTGTTCACCCAGGCGGAAGCCCTCCAACGCATCGACGCGTTGGCCCTGCGAACGGTCGCTATGGATCACGTCGACCGGATGGCCTTCCTTCTCCAGCACCTTGTGCAGCCAATCGGCATCCATCTTGCGGCGGATGAAGACCAGCGTGCTCCCCAGCTCCTGGTGCAGGAGCGACAGCAAGCAGGCCTTCTTGTCGTTGACGCTCACCAAGTACAGGCGGTGGCTGATGCCGGTCGCCGCCCGGCCCTCGGGAATGATGTCGATGCGTGTCGGGTCGCTCATGTAGCGCTGCGCCAGCCGCTCG
>Ga0315283_10004083_pt1 | contig 12626 bp, 12 predicted proteins | sample YL17G09_0_MG_FD_204541 | JGI IMG/M metagenome (GOLD analysis project Ga0315283, IMG submission 204541) | Sediment microbial communities from Yellowstone Lake, YNP, Wyoming, USA - YL17G09_0 | ecosystem: Environmental > Aquatic > Freshwater > Lake > Sediment | place: USA: Wyoming | collected...
TGCTTCGGCGAGACGCGACACTACGTGGTCGGCGTGGCCGCGGTCGAGGACATTCCGCTCGCTCCGGGCATCGTGGTGCCGGTGCCCGGGCAGCCCGCCGCCGGGGCCCCGCCGACGTCACCTGCGCCGCCGGTGCCTGCTATCCGATAGCTGACCGCCGCCGGGCCCTCGCCGCTGTGCCGGCAGACAAGCCGTCGGATCGGCGAACACGAACCACCCGGCGGCCAGCAGTACGGGAACGGCGAGAAACCAGGTCGCCCCGCCCGTAACCTGCAAGCCGACCGCACCTGCCGCAAGGCCGACGGCGACACAGACGAGCAACCAGAAGAGCCGCCCCCGGAACGAACGCGGTCCCGCTGCACGCGGCACCGCTACTCCCTCGGCGACACGGGTCTTCATCGACAGGTGCAGGCCCTGACGGAGGAAGCTACTTCCTCGCCCTCCGCTTCGCCGGAGCCTTGGCAACCTTCTTCGCCGGGGCCTTCGCGACCTTCTTCGCCGGCCCCTTGACGGCCTTGCTCACGGCCGCGCCGGCCTTGCTGGCTGTCCTCTGCAGCATCGCAAGACCCTTCTTCAGCGCGGACTTGACGGCGCCGGCCTTGCGCCCCGCCGTCTTCGTCGCGGCACCGGTCTTGCGCTTGGCCGCGGTCTTCCCTGCTCCCATCGCCCGCTCGACCTTGCCCGCGGCCTTCTGCGCGCCGGCCGCCGCGGACCGCGCTCCACGGGTTACTGCGCGTTTCGCCTTGCCGAGCGTCCTTTCCGCATCCGCCTTGGCGACCTTTGCCTCGCGCGTCACCGTGCGCTTCGCCTTGCGCAGCGTCTTCCCGGCGCCCGCCTGCGCAGCCTTGGCCTTGCGCGTGACGGTGCGTTTCGCCTTGCGCAGCGTCAGTTCCGCATCGGCCTGCGCGCCCTTCGCCTTGCGCTTGACCGTCGCCGTGGCGGCGCGCGCCTTCTTTTCGACCTCGACCCTCGCCTTCCCGACCTCGGCCTTGGCGCCCGCGGCTGCGTCCTCCACCTTATGCACGAGCGACGCCCCGGCCTCCTGCACCTTCTCCTTGGCCGCCTCGACGGCGTCACCGACTTTGGTCAACAAGCTCTTGTCTGCGCTTACGTCACTCATGTGCAATGCTCCTGTCCGGTCGCGAAAAATGTTGCAATCTGCCGTCGGCTGCCTACGGCCGCCGTCGATCGCTGCTCGCTGGCGATTGTCCGATGCGAGTCAGGCTTGAGGATAGCAAGGAACAGTGTCCCGGAACTTGCGCTCGCTCAAGCCGCGGCATGCCGTCGCTGCCGTCGGCCGTGTTCGTCGCGGCGATCGATCGCCGCTCAGAGCCAGCGGCGGACCCGTCCGCAATACGCGCGATACTGCGCACCGAAGATGCCGGACAGGGCGCGCTCTTCCGGATTGATCTGGAAGCGGGTGAGGTAGAGCACGAAGGCCGGAACCAGCGCCAGGGCGGCCGCGTTCGCCAGGAACGCAGCCCATGCGAGGAGCAACAACGCGGCCCCGACGTACATGGGATTGCGCGTGTACCGGTAGACACCCGTAACGACCAGCGACGACGCGCGGGCGGGCCGCAGCGGATTGATCGTGGTGCGGGCGCGCCGGAAAGAGACGAAGCCCGCAACGTCGAAAGCGACGCCGACCACGGCCAACGCCGCGGCCGCCGCAATGCGGGCCGGCAACGGCCAGCCGAAGGACGGCACCACCTGCGCCGCCAGCCACATCAGGAGGCCGGCCACCAGCGCGACGACGGGCGGCGGCATTCTCAGTTCGAGCCAGCGCATGGCGTGTCTCCCGGGAGCGAACCCCCATTGTGCCCCAGGCGATTTCCGCGCGTTGCGCGACGCCCGCCATCGGCCGCACGCCGCTCCGCCCCGGATCGGGCACGCCGCGCGGCGCCCCATCGACGCCGCGCTCCGCCACGCTGCCGGCCGCCCGAGTTGTCGCCCGGGTCCCCTTCGGCTAGAATGCGACCTCGTTTTGCAGGCGCGTAGCTCAGCTGGTTAGAGCACCACCTTGACATGGTGGGGGTCGTTGGTTCGAGTCCAATCGCGCCTACCACTATCCTGGCTGGCGCCACGCGCGCCCGTTGCCCCGAGGATCAGGCACCTCGCTCCCGAATCGGGCCAGTCCACCCGCCCGATCTTCCGCGCATCGGCCCTGGCGCCGCAGCGCAACCTCCCGCCGCCGGCGCGCACTGCCCCCGGAGGCGCCGCGGCAGACTGGAAGACGAATGAGCGAAGAGACCGGGAAGATCGAAATCCATCGCGGCCTGAAGGGCGTGTATTTCGACCGCTCGAGCGTCTGCCGCATCGACGGGCGCGCGGGCGAACTGTCCTACCGCGGCTATTCGATCCATGACCTCGCGCAGCGGTCGACGTTCGAGGAAACCTGCTGCCTGCTGGTCAATGGCGACCTGCCGACCGGGGCGCAGCTCGAAGCGTTCGCGGCGGAGCTGAAGGCGGCGCGTGCGCTGCCCGCGGCGATCTACGACATCATCGGCGCGGTGAAGGCTGCGCATCCGATGGACGTCCTGCGCACCGCGGTGTCGGCGCTCGCCGCGTTCGATCCGGACGTCGCGAACAGCTCGCGCGACGCGACGCTGCGGAAATGCGTGCGCCTCACCTCGCAGGTGCCGATGATCATCGCGGCGCACGACCACATCCGCCACGGCCGCGCACCTGTGGCGCCCGATCCCGGCCTCGGCCACGCCGCCAATTTCCTGTACATGCTGAAGGGCGCGGCGCCGAACGCGGACACGGCAAGGCTCATGGACATGGACATGATCCTGCATGCCGAGCACGGCTCGAATGCCTCGGCGTTCGCCGCACGCGTCGTCGCCGGCACCGAAGCCAACCTGCACGCGGCCGTCACCGCGGCGATCGCCGCCCTTTCCGGCCCGGCCCACGGCGGCGCCGCGGAAAACGTGATGCTGATGGCGCAGGAGATCGGCGACCCCGCGAAGGCCGCCGACTACGTGAAGGCGAAGCGCGCCAGCAAGGAGGCGGTGATGGGCTTCGGCCATCGCGTCTACCGCGCCGAGGACCCGCGCGCCCGCCACATGCGCGAGGGTGTCGAGCGGCTCTCGCGCGCAATGGGGCAGCCGCAGTGGTACCAGATCCTGGCGGCGCTGGTCGAAGCGATGAAGCCCTACGCCCGCCACGGCGTGAACGTCAACGTCGACTTCTACGCCGGCGTCGTCTACTACCTCAACGGCATCGCGGCGGACCTTTTCGTCCCGATCTTCGCCGCCGGCCGCGTGCCCGGCTGGGCCGTGCAGGTGCAGGAGCAGATGGAGAACAACATCCTGATCCGGCCCCTCACGCTCTACAACGGGCCCGAACCGCGCGCCTACGTGCCGATCGACGCGCGCTGAGATGACTGCCCCCCCAAGGGGGCGCTCAGTGCCGTTCGGGCGGCCGGGCGGGCAGATGAACGGCCCCCACGCTCACTTCGTTCGCTGCCCCCCAAGGGGGCGCTCAGTGCCCTTCGGGCGGCCGGGCGGGCACTCGTGCCGCTCACGCCAGCGCGAGGACGATCGCCGCGGTGGCGACGATGTCATCGACACTCGCGCCACGCGACAGATCGCTCAACGGGCGGGCAAAGCCCTGCAGCACGGGCCCGATGGCCTGTGCGCCGCCCAGGTGCTGGCTCAATTTGTACGCGATGTTGCCAGCGTCGAGGTCGGGGAAGACCAGCACGTTCGCCCGGCCGGCGACCGCGCCCACGTCCTTCAGCTTCTTCGCCGCTACCGCGGGCACGAGCGCGGCGTCCGCCTGCAGCTCGCCGTCGAGCGCCAGCGACGGCGCGCGGCTGCGCGCCAGCTCGACCGCGCGCGCCACCTTGTCGACGCGCGCGTGCTTGGCGCTGCCCTTGGTGGAAAACGACAGCAGCGCGACGCGCGGCTCCTCGCGCAGCAGCCGGCGACAGGTATCCGCCGACGCGAGCGCGATATCGGCGAGTTGTTCGGCCGAGGGGTCGGCGTTCACGGCGCAGTCCGCGTAGACGAGGATGCGCTCCGGAAACACCATCAGGAAGAAGCTCGACGGCGTCTCGATGCCAGCGGCGAGGCCGATCGTCATCATCGCCGCCTCGATCACCCGTGCCGTCGGATGGGCGGCACCGGCCACCATCGCGTCGGCATCGCCGGCCTTCACCATCAGGCCCGCATGAAACAGAGGCTTGGCCGCGAGCCGGCGCGCCAACCTGGGATTCGCCTCCGGCCGCCCCGCCACGTAGAGCGCCGCGTACGCGTCCAGCCGATCGCTCGCTTCCGGGCGCTCGAGCAGGATCGGCTCGGCCAGGCCTTCATCGCGCAACCGCCGCGCTGCGGCGACGATCCGCTGGTCCTCGCCTTCGGGAAACACGACCCGCATGCCGCGACCGCGGATCTGCGCGAAGCAGGTCTCGAGGACGTTCATCGCAGCGGCCGAAGCGTGGGCATCAGCAGCACCATCACCGGCTCTCCGCGCGGCAGGAAGGAACGATCGGACGGAACCCGCGCTCCCGGCCGCGGGGGCTGCGATCGGTGGAGCGATCTGCCCGGCCGCCGCCACGGCGCCGCCGAAGTATAAGGAGGTTCATGCGGGACGGCAAAGCGGTGCATCCCGTCGTCCCGGGCGCCGCGCGCACGCGCCGGTCGCGGCGAGCCCCCAGGACCCGCCCGTTTGCTGCTAGAATATCCATCAGTTATGCAAAGGTGGGAAAATCGGACTGCGCCCGCCGGCGCCGATCGACGGATTCTTGAAAGGCATGGTTATGACACCGCGAACGCGTAGGGAGCATCGTTGACCGAGTAGCGAGTTCGCACACTTGTCGTCCCGAAAAAGTGCGGCTCGTCCGCACTTTTTTTTGCAGTTTTGGAGTCTGGAGTACCCCATGCCCGCCATCCGATTGCCCGACGGTTCCAGCAAGCATTTCGACGCGCCCGTCACCGTCGCCGACGTCGCCGCGTCGATAGGCGCCGGCCTCGCCAAGGCGGCGCTCGCCGCCAAGGTGGACGGCATGCTCGTCGACACCTCGCACGAGATCGACCGCAATGTCGACCTCGCCATCGTCACCGCCCGCGATCCCGAAGGTCTCGAGGTGCTGCGCCACTCGACCGCGCACCTGCTCGCCTACGCGGTGAAGGAGCTTTTCCCCGATGTGCAGGTGACCATCGGTCCGGTGATCGAGGACGGCTTCTATTACGACTTCTCGTACAAGCGCCCGTTCACCCCCGAAGACCTCGCGGCGATCGAGACGAAGATGGGCGAGCTCGCGAAAAAGGACGAACCCGTCACCCGCCGGTTGATGCCGCGCGACGGCGCGGTCGCGTACTTCAAGAGCATCGGCGAGCACTACAAGGCCGAGATCATCGCGTCGATTCCATCCGAACAGGACATTTCGCTCTACACCGAGGGCACGTTCACCGACCTCTGCCGCGGCCCGCACGTGCCGTCCACCGGCAAGCTGAAGGTCTTCAAGCTGACCAAGCTCGCCGGCGCGTACTGGCGCGGCGACTCGAAGAACGAGATGCTGCAGCGGATCTACGGCACCGCGTGGGCGAAGAAGGAGGACCTCGACGCCTACCTCCTGCGGATCGAGGAAGCCGAGAAGCGCGACCACCGCAAGCTGGGCCGCGCGCTCGACCTCTTCCACCTGCAGGACGAGGCGCCGGGCATGATCTTCTGGCACCCGAAGGGCTGGTCGGTCTGGCAGCAGGTCGAGCAGTACATGCGTCGCGTCTACCAGGACAACGGCTACCAGGAAGTGAAGTGCCCGCAGATCCTCGACCGCTCGCTGTGGGAGAAGTCCGGCCACTGGGAGAACTACAAGGAGAACATGTTCACCACGGAGTCGGAGAAGCACGACTACGCGATCAAGCCGATGAACTGCCCCGGCCACGTGCAGGTGTTCAACTCCGACCTGCGAAGCTACCGCGACCTGCCGCTGCGCTACGGCGAGTTCGGCGCCTGCCATCGCAACGAGCCGTCCGGAGCGCTGCACGGCATCATGCGCGTGCGCGCCTTCACCCAGGATGACGGTCACATCTTCTGCACCGCGGACCAGATCCAGCCGGAAGTGACCGACTTCAACAAGCTGGCGATGGCGGTGTACCGCGACTTCGGCTTCACCGATGTCCGCACCAAGCTCGCGTTGCGGCCGGACAAGCGTATCGGCAGCGACGAATCCTGGGACCGCGCGGAAACAGCGCTGCGCGAGGCACTGCGCGCCTGCGGCGCCGAATGGGACGAACTGCCCGGCGAAGGGGCGTTCTACGGCCCCAAGATCGAGTACCACTTGAAGGACTCGATCGGCCGCTCCTGGCAGTGCGGGACGATGCAGGTCGATTTCTCGATGCCGCAGCGCCTGGGGGCCGAATACGTGGCCGAGGACAACACCCGCAAGACCCCCGTAATGCTGCACCGGGCGATCGTGGGGTCGCTGGAGCGCTTCATCGGGATCCTGATCGAAAACCATGCCGGCGCCCTGCCGCTGTGGCTGGCGCCGGTCCAGGCGGTGGTGCTCACGATCACCGGCCGCCAGGATGCGTGGGCGACCGCAGTCCGGGACCGGCTCAAGGGCGCCGGGTTCCGGGTGCTGGCCGATTTGCGTAACGAGAAAATAACCTATAAAATTCGGGAACATAGCCTGCAAAAGTTGCCGTATCAGTTGATCGTCGGCGACAAGGAAATGCAGGCTGATTCGGCGGCCGTGCGAACCCGTGACGGCAAGGATCTGGGGGCGATGCCCCTCGGAGCCTTGATTGCGCTCCTCTCGGAAGAGGTCGCAGCCCGGCGCTGAGGCAATCTTTGCCGAGGCAACGGGCCCCGATGCGGGGGCACGGTTTGTTTTTTTATCAACGTGGAGAATTCGCGATAGCCCAGGACAAAGCACCACGGATCAACGCCGAAATCAATTCCCCGGAGATCCGTCTGGTTGGCGTGGAAGGTGAGCAGCTCGGTATCGTGCCTTTGGCTGAAGCAGTGGCCAAGGCTGAGGCGGCGGAACTCGACCTGGTCGAGATCGCCCCGACGGCCAAGCCCCCGGTTTGCCGGATCATGGATTACGGCAAGTTCAAGTACCGGGAGGCCAAGAAGCAGCACGAAGCCAAGCTCAAACTGAAGCAGATCCAGGTCAAGGAGGTGAAGTTCCGGCCCTCGACCGATGAAGGTGACTATCTGATCAAGCTGCGCAACCTGATCCGGTTTCTGGGAGAAGGCGACAAGGCGAAGATCACGTTGCGCTTCCGCGGCCGGGAAATGGCGCATCAGGAGTTCGGGATCCGCCTGCTGGAACGCATCCGCGGCGACCTCGAACCGCACAGCGTGGTCGAGTCCTGGCCGCGGCTCGAGGGTCGGCAGATGGTGATGCTGCTGGCCCCGAAGAAAGTGGCACCGAAAGTGCATCACCCGACGAAGCCCGAAGCCGGTACAAAAGTCTCTCCGCCGGAGAGCACCGCGGTGGGCAGCAAATAAGGGACGCAGTCATGCCCAAGATGAAGACGAAGAGCGGAGCGAAGAAACGCTTCCGCGTGCGGGGAAGCGGGAGCATCAAGCGCTCCATGGCGTTCAAGCGCCACATCCTCACCAAGAAAACCACCAAGAACAAACGGCACCTGCGCGGCACCGCCGAAATCCACAGCACCAACATGGATTCGGTCAGGGCCATGCTGCCCTACGCGTAAGGAGCGACCATGCCTCGAGTAAAACGTGGTGTGACCGCCCGCGCGCGGCACAAGAAGGTCCTGGCGCAGGCCAAGGGTTTCCGCGGCCGGCGCAATGCCGTCTACCGGATCGCGAAGGAAGCGGTCATGAAGGCCGGCCAGTATGCGTATCGCGACCGTCGGAACAAGAAACGCGAATTCCGCGCGCTGTGGATCGCCCGGATCAACGCCGCCGCGCGCGAGCTCGGAATGACGTACAGCGTATTCATGAACGGCCTCAAGAAAGCCGAGATCGAGATTGACCGCAAGGTGCTGGCCGATCTGGCCGTCTTCGACAAGACCGCGTTTGCGAAGATCGCGGAACAGGCCAAAGCCTCTCTGGCCTGATCAGGCGAAACTCAAGAGGGAGGCGCGACCCGCCTCCCTTTTTTTTCGTATGAACGAACTCGAACGCACCATCAACGCCGCGCTCGCCGATTTCGCGGCCTGCGCCGACCCGGCTGCGCTGGAGAACAGCAAGGCGCGCTATCTCGGGAAGGCCGGCGCGCTGACCGAGCAGCTGAAGTCGCTCGGCAAGCTGCCGGCGGCCGAGCGCCCCGCGGCGGGCGCCAGGATCAACGAGGCCAAGGGCCGGCTCGAGGCCGCGCTCGACGCCCGGCGCGAGGCGCTGGCGCAATCGCGCCTGGCGGCGCAGCTCGCCGCCGATGCGCTCGACGTCTCGCTGCCGGGACGCGGGTGCGGCACCGGGGGACTGCACCCCATCACCCGCACGCTCGAGCGGATGGAAGCATTGTTCCGCTCGCTCGGCTTCGAGGTCGCCGACGGCCCCGAGATCGAGGACGACTTCCACAACTTCACCGCGCTCAACACGCCGGAGAATCATCCGGCGCGGTCGATGCACGACACCTTCTACGTCGAAGGCGGCCACGTGCTGCGCACGCACACCTCGCCGATCCAGGTGCGCTACATGGAAACGCACGCGCCGCCGATCAAGATCATCGCGCCGGGGCGCGTCTACCGCGTCGACAGCGACGCCACGCACTCGCCGATGTTCCACCAGGTCGAGGGCCTGTGGATCGACCAGGATGTCTCGTTCGCCGACCTGAAGGGTGTGCTCACCGAGTTCCTGCGCCACTTCTTCGAGCACGACGAGCTCAAGGTGCGCTTCCGCCCGTCGTTCTTCCCGTTCACCGAGCCCTCGGCCGAGATCGACATGAGCTTCGGCGACGGCTGGCTCGAGATCGCCGGCGCGGGACAGGTGCATCCGAACGTGCTGACCTCCGTGGGCATCGACCCCGAGCGCTACCAGGGCTTCGCGTTCGGCATGGGTCCCGACCGCCTGACGATGCTGCGCTACGGCGTCAATGACCTGCGCGCGTTCTACGAGAACGACCTCGCGTTCCTGAAGCAGTTCGCGTGAGGGGATGAGGTGAAACAGCCCCCACGCTCACTACGTTCGCTGCCCCCCGAGGGGGCCGAGTGCCGCGGCTCCATGCCGGCCTGCGCCGGCATGGACGGCACGAGGAGGCGTTGCGTCTCGCAACGCCGCGGCCTACAAGGCCAGTCAGTACCCTTAGCGCGGGCTCGGCGGGTACTGACATGAAATTCTCCGAACGCTGGCTGCGCACGCTTGCCGATCCGGCGCTGGACACGGCGGGCCTGTGCGAAAAGCTCACGATGGGCGGCCTCGAAGTCGAGGACGCGGTGCCGGCAGCGCCGCCGTTTTCCGGCGTGGTCGTCGCGAAGATCGAGGCCGTCGCGCCGCACCCGAACGCCGACCGCCTGCGCGTGTGCAGCGTCGACGCCGGCACCGGGTCGCCGCTGTCCATCGTGTGCGGCGCGCCCAATGCCGCCGCGGGCATGAAGGTCCCCTGTGCATTGCCGGGCGCAGAGCTGCCCGGCGGCCTCGTCGTCAAGCCGACGACGATGCGCGGCGTCGAATCGCAAGGGATGCTCTGCTCCGCCAAGGAACTCGGCATCGACGACGATGCCTCCGGATTGCTCGCGCTGCCGAGCGACGCCACCGTCGGCGCGAACCTGCGCGAAGCGCTCGCGCTCGACGACATGCTGATCACGCTGAAGCTCACGCCCAATCGCGCCGATTGCCTGTCGCTTCTGGGCATCGCCCGCGACGTCGCCGCGATCACCGGCGCGCCGCTCACGCCGCCTGTCGTGTCGCCGGCGGCCGTGACGACACAGGCACACCGCACGGTCCGCGTCGAAGATCCGGAGGCCTGCCCGCGCTTCGCGAGCCGCACCATCGAAGGCATCGACCCGCAGGCGCCCACACCCGCCTGGATGAAGGAGCGTCTCGAGCGCTGCGGCATCCGCTCGATTTCCGCGGTCGTCGACATCACCAACTACGTGATGCTGGAACTGGGCCAGCCGCTGCACGCGTACGACGACCGGCTGCTCGAGGGCGCCGTCGTCGCCCGCTTTGCCGACAGCGGCGAAAAGCTCACGCTGCTCAACGGCCAGGTTCTCGACCTCGAGCCCGACCTGCTGCTCGTGTGCGACGAGCACAAGCCGCTGGGCCTCGCCGGCATCATGGGCGGCGTGCACTCGGGCATCAGCGACAGCACGACCACGGTGTTTCTCGAAGGCGCGTTCTGGAACCCGGCGATCATCCAGGGCAAGATGCGGCGGCTGGGCTTCATGAGCGACGCCGGCTATCGCTTCGAGCGCGGGGTCGATTTCGGCGGTTGCGCCGTCGCAGTCGAGCGCGCGACGCAGCTGATCCTCGACGTGTGCGGCGGCAGGGCCGGCCCGCTCGATGACCTCTGCAGTGACCTGCCGCCGCGCGACCCCGTGCGGGTACGTCCGGCGCGCGTGGCGCGGCTGCTCGGCATCGCCGTTCCTGCCGCCGCGATCGCCGCGATCTTCGACCGGCTGAGTCTCGCGCACCAGCGCCATGGCGACGACTTCGAGGTCACGCCCCCCTCCTTCCGCTTCGACCTCGCGATCGAGGAGGACTTCGTCGAGGAGATCGCGCGCCTCCACGGCTACGATGCGATTCCCGCGGTTCCCGCCGCGCACGTGCAAATGATGCTGCCCGATCCCGAGCGGGCGCTCACAGCGCACGCGCTGAAACGGCGCCTCACCCACCGCGACTGGCAGGAGGCGATCACCTTCAGTTACGTGAGCTCCGCCTGGGAGGCGGCGCTCTTTCCGGGCCGAGAGCCGGGCGCCGCGCCCATTGCGGTGCTGAACCCGATCGCGAGTCACCTCGACGTCATGCGCACCACGCTATGGGGCGGCCTCATCAACGTGCTCGCCACCAATCTTGCGCGCAGACAGGACCGCGTCCGCGTCTTCGAAACCGGCCGCTGTTTCGTGCGAGTCGGCCAGGGCTGCGACCAGCCGCTGCGCATCGGCGGACTGGCCTACGGCGATGCGCTGCCCGAGCAATGGGGAGCGCCGAAGCGCGCCGTCGACCTCTTCGACGTCAAGGGCGATCTGGCCGCGCTGGCGGCGCCGCGCGCGCTGACGACCGAGCGTGGCGAGCACCCGGCCCTGCATCCGGGCCGCGCTGCGCGCGTGCAGATTGACGGCACCGAGATCGGCTGGCTCGGCGAACTGCATCCGCGCCTTGCCCGCCACTTCGAGCTGCCGCGCGCGCCGATCGTGTTCGAGCTCGATCTCGCTCCACTGCTCGCGCGCCCGATGCCGGTCGCGGCCCCGGTGCCGAAGCTGCCGGTGGTCCGCCGCGACTTGGCCATCGTCGTCGACGAAACGGTCCCGGCGCACGCGGTGATTGCGGCGCTGGAGACCGCGCGGCTGCCGCGTGTTGACGCCATCCAGCTGTTCGACGTCTACCGTGGACCGGGCGTCGCACCGGGCAAGAAAAGCCTTGCGATTCTGGTGCTTATGCAGGATACTGAACGTACTTTGACCGACCAGGAAATCGACGCGGCGATGGGTGAGATGCTGCGCATTCTCGTCGATCGATTCTCTGCCACGCTTCGCCAGCAGGCGCCCCGATGACGCTCACCAAAGCCGAACTCGCCGATCTTCTCTTCGAGCAGCTCGGGCTCAACAAGCGCGAAGCGAAGGACATGGTCGAGCGCTTCTTCGAGGAGATCCGCATCGCCCTCGAAGCCGGCGACAGCGTCAAGCTGTCCGGGTTCGGCAATTTTCAGCTGCGTGAAAAACCGCAACGTCCGGGACGCAACCCGAAAACCGGGGAGGAAATCCCCATCACCGCACGGCGTGTCGTCACCTTCCACGCCAGCCAGAAACTGAAGGCCATGGTCGAAGCCGCGAACCATGCCGGAACACAGCCGACCTAAGGCCGAACTGCCGCCGATCCCCGCCAAGCGGTATTTCACCATCGGCGAGGTGAGTGACCTCTGTGCAGTCAAGCCGCACGTGCTGCGGTATTGGGAGCAGGAATTCTCGCAGCTGAAGCCGGTGAAGCGCCGGGGCAACCGCCGCTATTACCAGCACCACGAAGTGCTGCTGATCCGCCGCATCCGCGATCTTCTCTACGAGCAGGGCTTCACGATCAATGGCGCGCGCCACCGGCTCGAATCGGATACCGGCCCGGCGGCCGCACGCTCCGACGCCGCCGTGGTCGCTCCTCCGGTCACTCGCGATCATAAGAAAGGTGACGCGCCCGCCCCGCTCTCCAACACCGAATTGCGGCAGCAGCTGAACGAAATACGCCGGCTGTTAGATCAGGGGCGCTGAACCGGATATAATTTCAGCTTCACGTCGGGGCGTAGCGCAGCCTGGTAGCGCACCTGCATGGGGTGCAGGGGGTCGGAAGTTCGAATCTTCTCGCCCCGACCATAATCAACGAGTTACGAAGCCCGCGCGAAGCGGGCTTCTAACTTTCCTGCATTCTTCTAACTCGGGTGGCAACTCGCCGGCGTCGGGTCCCCGAACCGGGCAAAGATGGGCACTGGATTGAGGTTTTTTCGATGCCCTGACCGGCTGCAGGCGACCCCTATGCGGACATCGAAACTATGCGGA
>Ga0315283_10004085_pt1 | contig 12622 bp, 6 predicted proteins | sample YL17G09_0_MG_FD_204541 | JGI IMG/M metagenome (GOLD analysis project Ga0315283, IMG submission 204541) | Sediment microbial communities from Yellowstone Lake, YNP, Wyoming, USA - YL17G09_0 | ecosystem: Environmental > Aquatic > Freshwater > Lake > Sediment | place: USA: Wyoming | collected...
TCGAGAAGCTCGACGTGATCGCCCCGCTGGTGGACGGCCGCCGCCGCATCACTCTCCAGGCCGCCGACGCGATGCTCAAGCCCGTGCTCGGCGCGGACCTGCCCGAGTACCTCTCCGCGGTGGCCCAGGGCCGTTCGCAACTCGCCGGCCGGGCTCTCGCGCGCCTGCTCACCGCCGGCGTCGGCGAGGGCACGGTGCTCTTCGCGCTGTCCAACCTGGTGGGTGGCGCACTCGGCAGCTGGGCGCGGCACAAGGAGCTGAGCGCCGCACTCGCCCGCCGCTGCCCGGCGCGCGAGCTGGCGCGCTCGCTCGACGCCATCTATCGCGCCGAGGCCGCCTGGAAGAGCGGCCGCGCCGACGTGGTCGCGGTGCTCGAGCTGGCTACCCGCGCGGTGTGCGGCGGCTGAATCCCGGCGCGGGCCCCAGACGGAAGACCACCACGGCCCGCCGACTGCTGAGGGCCTGCGTCCTGCGTGACTCCGCCTGCCCCATGCCGTAATCTCCGCCGTTCCGAATCGTAGCGTCCCACTTCCCGTGAAGAGGCCATGAGTCGCCACTATCCGTTCGCCGAGGTCGAGCCCCGCTGGCAGGCCTACTGGGAGGAGCACAAGACCTTCCGGGCCGAGGAGCCGTCGGCGAAGCCCAAGTTCTACTGCCTCGATATGTATCCGTACCCTTCGGGGGCAGGGCTGCACGTCGGACACGCCGAGGGCTACACCGCCACCGACATCGTCTCGCGCACCAAGCGCATGCGCGGCTTCAACGTGATGCACCCCACGGGCTGGGACGCCTTCGGCCTGCCGGCCGAGCAGTACGCCATCAAGACCGGCGTGCACCCGGCGATCACGACCACGCAGAACATCGCCAACTTCCGCCGCCAGATGAAGCGCATCGGGCTCTCCTACGACTGGGACCGCGAGGTCGACACCACCGACCCGGCCTACTACCGCTGGACCCAGTGGATCTTCCTCAAGCTCTTCGAGCGCGGCCTGGCCTACGTGGCCGAGGTGCCGGTCAACTGGTGCCCCGAGCTGGGCACCGTGCTCGCCAACGAGGAGATCGTCGAGGGCAGGAGCGAGATCGGCGGCTTCGATGTGGTGCGCCGGCCGATGCGCCAGTGGGTGCTCAAGATCACCGCCTACGCCGACCGCCTGCTCGAGGATCTGAAGCTGGTGGACTGGCCGGTCAGCACGCTCGAGATGCAGAAGAACTGGATCGGCCGCTCGACCGGCGCCGACGTGGACTTTGCACTCGAAGGCGTGAACGGCAGGCTGCGCATCTTCACCACCCGGCCCGACACGCTCTTCGGCGCCACCTACATGGTGCTCGCCCCCGAGCACCCGCTGGTCGCCGCACTGACGAAGCCGGAACAGCGCGCGGCGGTTGAGTCCTACCAGGAGGCGGCCGCACGCAAGAGCGACCTGCAGCGCGCCGAACTGGCCAAGGAGAAGAGCGGGGTCTTCACCGGCTCGTGCGCGATCAATCCCGTCAACGGCGAGCCGTTGCAGATCTGGATCGCCGACTACGTGCTGATGAGCTACGGCACCGGCGCGATCATGGCCGTGCCCGGGCATGACCAGCGCGACTGGGAATTCGCGCGCACCTTCGACCTGCCCATCCGCGAGGTGGTCAGCGGCGGGGACATCGCCCAGGCCGCCTTCGTCGAGATCGAGCGCGGCACGATGGTCAACTCGACCACCCCCGACGGCACGTTCTCGATCGACGGGCTCAAGCCCGACGACGCGATCGGGAAGACCACCGCCTGGCTCGAGCGGACCGGCAGGGGCCAGGGCTCGGTCCACTACAAGCTGCGCGACTGGCTCTTCTCGCGCCAGCGCTACTGGGGCGAGCCGTTCCCGATCGTCTGGGTGGACGGATCGCCGCAGGCCCTGCCCGAGCAGTCGCTGCCGCTGCACCTGCCCGAGACCCAGGACTTCCGGCCGATGGCGACGGGGGAGAAGCCGCAAAGTCCGCTGGCCGCCCTGACCGACTGGGTCCGCACCACCGACCCCGCGAGCGGGAAGCCCGCGCTGCGCGAGACCAATACCATGCCCCAGTGGGCGGGCTCGTGCTGGTATTACCTGCGCTTCCTCGACCCAAAGAACGAGACGATGCTGGTGGACCCGGCCAAGGAACAGTACTGGATGCCGGTGGACCTCTACGTTGGCGGGGCCGAGCACGCCGTGCTGCACCTGCTCTACGCGCGCTTCTGGCACAAGGTGCTCTTCGACATCGGCGTGGTCAGCACGCCCGAGCCGTTCCTGAAGCTGGTCCACCAGGGCATCATCCTGGGCGAGGACGGCGAGAAGATGTCCAAGCGCTGGGGCAACGTCGTCAACCCCGACGACGTCATCGACCAGTACGGCGCCGACGCGCTGCGGCTCTACGAGATGTTCATGGGACCGCTCGAGGCGATGAAGCCCTGGAACACCAACAGCGTCGAGGGCGTCACACGCTTCCTCGACCGGCTCTGGCGTCTCTGCGTCGAGGAGGACGGCACGCTGAACGCGACCCTCACGGACCAGCCGCCGGACCCTGCCACCGCGCGGCTCGTGCACCAGAGCGTTAAGAAGGTCACCGAGGACGTCGAGAGCCTCAAGTTCAACACCGCCATCGCCCAGATGATGGTCTGCGTGAACGAGTTGACCAGGCTCGAGCGCCGGCCGCGCTGGGCGCTCGAGCGCCTGGTGCTGGTCCTGGCCCCGTTCGCCCCGCACATCGCCGAGGAGCTCTGGCAGCGCCTGGGCCACCCGGAGAGCCTGGCCCACGAGCCCTGGCCCGCCTGGGACCCGGCCCTGGTGCTGGAGGACACCGTCACCGTGGCGGTCCAGGTCAACGGCAAGCTGCGGGCGATCCTGGAGCTGCCCCGGGGTCTTGTGGCCGATCAGGTCCGGGAGATTGCCCTGGCCGACGAGCGGATCCAGAAGTACCTTGAAGGCGCGAGCGTCAGGAAGATGATCCACGTCCCGGACAAGCTCCTGAGCCTGGTCATCGTGCCGAAGTAGGTAGCAGGCCGCCGACGCAGAAGCCCACAGGGGAGATGTGGTGGGCTTCGAACTGGAGGCGCCACAGGTTCAGGGCAAGGCGGGGCCCAAAGCCTGATCCAGCCGAAAGTTGACATAATATATCTTATGCGACATTACGGACTGCCAGCCCCCGACCCCCTCTGAGGCTCCCTCCAGCCCCTCTCCAGCGCTCCGGGGAGCCTCATACGCCTCAGGATGTGGTAGTCCTCCGCCTTCCCGGCACTACGCCCTACCCAATCGCGCCCAGGAGGCCATCGCTCCCATGCAGTCCGTGAACCCCACGACCGGAAAACTCATCCGCGAGTACCCGGAGCACACCGAAGATGAGGTCGCCCGGCGGCTCGAACGCGTCGGCACTGCCTTCCGCGTCTGGAGTGTGCGCCCCGTTGCCGAGCGGACGGCCCTGCTGCGCGCACTGGCGGGCATCCTGCGCGCGGACCTCGCCTCCCACGCCGAGCTCATGACCGCCGAGATGGGCAAGCCCATCGCCCAGGCCGAGGCCGAGGTCGAGAAATGCGCGACGACCTGCGAGTGGTTCGCCGACCACGCCGCCGCCCTGCTCGAGCCCGAGCCCGCAGCCACCGAGGCGTCCGCCAGCTACGTGCGCTTCGACCCGCTGGGTGTGGTGCTCGCGGTCATGCCCTGGAACTTCCCGTTCTGGCAGGTGATCCGCTGCGCCGCGCCCGCGCTGGCCGCGGGCAACACGGTGGTCCTCAAGCACGCCTCGAACGTCCCGGGCTGCGCACTCGCCCTGGAGGAGGCGTTCCGCAAGGCCGGCTTCCCGGAGGGCGCCTTCACCACGTTGCTGGTCCCGGCGCGCGCGGTCGGCGAGGTAATCGCGCACCCCGCGGTGCGTGGGGTCTCGCTCACCGGCAGCGAAGCCGCGGGCCGGCAGGTGGCCGCCCTCGCGGGGGCGTCGCTCAAGAAGACGGTACTCGAACTGGGCGGCTCGGACGCCTTCGTCGTGCTGGCCGACGCTGACGTTGAGCACGCGGCGGCGCAGGCGGCCCTCGCCCGGACCATCAACAACGGGCAAAGCTGCATCGCCGCCAAGCGCTTCATCGTCGAGGAGCCGGTCGCCGCGCGCTTCGAGGCGGCATTCATCGCGAGCATGGCCGCGCTGCGTTTGGGCGATCCGCGCGACCGCGCAGTCCAGGTGGGCCCCCTCGCGCGCCCCGACCTGGTGGACGAACTGGAGGACCAGGTCCGCCGCACGGTGGCCGCTGGGGCGGCGCTGCGCCTGGGCGGACAGCGGCAGGAGGGCACGGGATGCTACTTCCCTCCCACCGTGCTCACCGGCGTCGAGCCAGGCATGGCGGCCTTCGACGAGGAAACCTTCGGACCGGTCGCGCCGGTGACGCGCGCGCGCGACGCCGAGCACGCGCTCGAACTGGCGAACCACTCGCGCTACGGGCTCGGCGGCAGCATCTGGACCGGCGACCTGCAACGGGGCCGTGCGCTGGCGGCACGCTTCGAGGCCGGCGCGGTGTTCGTGAACGAGACCGTGAAGTCCGACCCGCGCGTGCCCTTCGGCGGAGTGAAGTGCTCCGGCTACGGCCGCGAGCTGGCGGCTTTCGGACTGCGGGAGTTCGTCAACGTCAAGACGATCTGGGTGAGGTAGGCCGTCAGCGTGACGCCACCGGGCCGTACTTCACCAGCAGCGCCTTGAACCGCGGATGCTCGCGGATCGGGTCCCAGCGCGGGTCGAGCCGCAGCGTGTGCACCGTGACCAGCGACGGTCCCGCCAGCAGCCGCTCGATTTCATCGAGGGCCGGGTCGGCGTCGCCAGCCTGCGCGAGGATCCGGGCGCGATCTTCCGCCACCAGTGGGCCGTCGACGGCATCGTTGCGGTAGACTTCGGATCGCTGCAGCCAACTGGCCTCGCCCAGCGCCTCGTCCCGACGTCCAAGTCCGGCCAGGGCTAGGCCGCGTGCCGCGTGCACGCGCCAGTCGTCGGGGAGTTCCTTCATCACCGAGTCCAAGAGTGCTTGGGCTGAGTCGAACGCCGCGCGCGCCGTTTCGCGATCGCTGCCCAACTGGTGCGCCCAGGCGGTGTACAAGGCGCTGGGCAGGAAGAAGTACTGCGCCTCGAAGACGGAGACGCGCCCGTCCTGAAGCTCCTCCAGCAGGCCGTCGGCGTTCCGCTCCAACAGAAGGAGCGTCACACGGTGAGCGGCTACACTCCCCACGGCTCCGAGCTCAGCGTACCTCGGGACGCGGCTCAGAGCCGCCCGCAGCGTGTCGAGCCGTCCCTGCCAGCGAACGTAGGTCCATCCTCTCCATATCGCTGCCTCATGCAGATCCGGCGCGAGGCTCAGCGCTCGGTCGCACGCGCGCACCGCATCGGCGTAGCGATGTGTCATGTCGTAGGTATGGCCACCGAGATCCCAGAACCAGTCCGCGTTGCGGGGATCGAGCTGCTCGGCCCTTTCGATCGCCGCGAAGCAGTCACTCCAGTTGCCCAGTCGTCGGTGGGCGTATCCGATCCACGCCCAGAGTTCCGCGTCATTCGGCAGGCCCTTCAGCGCCATCGCGAACTCGTCCAGCGCCCGGCGGTAGTCGCGGCGGCCAAAGTAGTACGCCAGGCCCATGGCGATGTGGGCCTGCGGCAGGTCCGGCGCCAGCCGCAACGCGGTCTCGGCCTCCTGGCGCTGGCGCGCCGCTCGCATCGCGGAAGGATCGTAGCGGAACCAATACATCATGCCATGCACATCAGCGAGCGCTGCATGCGCGAGCGCGAAGCCTGGATCCGGTCCCAGCGCCCGCTCGTAGAGCTGCTGCGCGGTCTCCAGGTTCTGCCGCAGGTACCCGGGCCGGCGGGAGTATTTCTGGCCCTGCAGGTAGAGCCGGTAAGCCTCGGCATTCGCGGTGGGCGCCGCCGCGAGCCTCCCCTGCTCGGCACTGGTCAGCGCCGCCCCCACCGCCGCCACGATCCGTTGCGCCACCTCGCTCTGGATGGCGAACGCATCGTCCAGCGTGCGGTCGTAGCGCTCGGCCCAGAGGTGCTCGTCCGTGGCCGCGTCGATCAATTGCACGGTCACCCGTAGCCGCCCGCCCACTACCTGCACGCTTCCCTCCACCACGCTCCCCACCCCCAACTCGTCCGCGATCTGCTTGAGCGGCTTGCTCGTGCCCTGATAGCCCATGACCGAGGTCCGGCTGATGACCTTGAGCGCTGCAACCTTCGCCAATTGGGTCAGCAGTTCATCGTGCAGCCCGCCCGCGAAGTAGGCATGCGGCCCCACCGCGCTCAGGTTCTGGAACGGCAGTACGGCGATCTCGCTGCGCGTGTGAACCGGTGCGGGCCGTGCCGATGGTGTCGCGCGGTGGCTGCGCATGACCAGCACCACGGCGATTGCCGACACCACGATTGCCGCAATACCCAGCAGCAGCACGCCCCGGCGCGATCTCAGGCTGGTCGTCGCGGCAGTAGGCACCGCTGCAATGACCGTCCCGGTCGCGGCTGGACCGAGCGCCTCGCCGAACTGGGCCGTCGGATTGAACCGGTCCGCCGGGGTCTTGGCCAACGCCCGCTGCAGCGCGGCCGCCACCGCCGCCGGCACCGCCGGGCGCAACTCCGTCACCGGGCGGGGCGAGACGTTCAGGTGCTGGTGCGCCAGGCTCTCGGCTGTCGTTCCCGCGAAGGGCGGCACCCCCGCCAGCATCTCGTAGAGCACACAGCCCAGGCTGTAGAGGTCGGAGCGGCCATCCAGGTCGCGGCTCCCGGCCGCTTGCTCCGGGCTCATGTAGGCCGGCGTGCCCACAGCGATCCCGGTCCGCGTCAGCGCGGCGCCGCCCGCCGCGGCCACGGCCCGGGCGATGCCGAAGTCGGCCACCACCGCGTGTCCGCTCTCCAGCAGGATGTTCTCCGGCTTGATGTCGCGATGGACCACGCCGCGGCTGTGGGCGTAACTCAGCGCGTCGGCCACCTCGCGGGCGATCCGCAGCGCGTCCTCCAGCGACAGTTGCTTCTCGCGCGTCAGCCGGTCGCGCAGCGACTCGCCCTCGACGTAGGGCATGACGTAGAAGAGCAGTCCATCGGCGACGCCCGAGTCGTGCAGCGGCAGGATGTGCGGGTGCGTGAGCCCGGCGACGGTCTCGATCTCGTGCAGGAAGCGCTCGGGGCCAATGGCGGAACCGACTACGGGGTCGAGCACCTTGATCGCCACCCGGCGGCGGTGCTTCAAGTCCTCGGCGAGATACACGGTGGCCATGCCGCCCTGGCTGAGCTCGCGCTCGATCCGGTAGCGGTCAGCGAGCGCCGTGCGCAGTTGCTCCAGGAGAGCGGCCATAGGCAGCGCCCCTCACGCGCTCCACATGAACGCCCCGTACGAGGCGTCGGGCACGGAGAAGCGCACCAGGTCCGCGGCGGGCAGGCTCTCGACCGGCATTCCACCCTGCATGAGCTGCACCAGCAGGTCCACGTTGTCGCCGGCCTTCAGGCCCAGGCTCGCGAAGGGCAGCCCCAGTTCGAGCACGGTCCCGATGTGGCATTCGCCACCCGGCATGGGCACGGCCACCGCGCCCTCCGCGCGGCAGATCACCGGCCGCGCGCCCGGCTCGAGTCCCTGGATCATGACGCGCACCGGGTGCGGCGCCAGGAAGTCGAGCAGCAGGTCGTACTCCGCGCCCGGGGGCGCGTTGGTGATGAAGTCGAGCCGCACGTAGAAGCAGGCGTCGTCGTAGCCGAAATACAGGTCGCGGCCGATCCCGGCATCGCGGTGCATCGAGCCGCCCCCGGCGCCCAGCAGGTGACGCCCGGCCGCGTACCATTCGTAGAAGTGGGTCGGCCGGCCATCGATGGTCGGGCGCACGAAGCCCAGCGGCTGCGTGGCCAGGTCGGGACGGTGGGTGAAGCGCGACACCGCGACCTGCAGCCAGCTCGGCGCGGACAGCCCGGCGCGCTCGTAGACCGCCTGCAGGTGCTCGCGGAAGATGCGGTCGAAGAGCCCCTTGTCCTCGGTGAAGTGGTCATCGCCGAACCACCAGAACCAGTCCGAGCCTTCGGCGGCGTAGAGCGATTCCCACGCAGTCGGGCAATTGTCGGGCGTCTTGCGCGCTTCGACCAGCGCGCGACGCGCGCGGGCCAGCAGCTCCCAGGCCCGGTTCTTCTCGGGATGCCCGATCCAGATATGGAAGTCGGCATCGATCCAGGAGCCGGAGTGCAGGTCGCGCAGCTCGGCCGAGGCGGGCGCCTTCGCCAGCACTTCGGACGGCGTCACGGTGCGGATGTCGGGCGCCGCCTCGAGCGCGGTGTAGAGCGCCTCCAGGAACGGTCCGCCATCGCCCGGGTAGTTCTCCCAGCAATTCTCGCCATCGAGGATCACCGAGACCACCGGGCGCCGCCCCGGGATGGCCTGCTCGCGGGCGATGCGGCGCAACCGCCCGATGAAGTCGGCGACCGCCTCCGCGGTCTCCCAGTGGTAGTAGACGAAGCCGATGCGGTCCGAGAGCTCGCGGTCGCGGAAGAAGAAGTCGACCGGCCCGGCCGCCGTGCGGTAGCGCCACGGCTGATAGAGCACCGGGTGGTTACGCTCCCCCACCGGCAGCGACTGCCACAGCACGCCCTCGTCGGTGGCGAGCCAGCGCACCCCCGCGCGCGCCGCCAGCTCCACGGCCTCCGGGCTCACGCTGCCCTCCGGTGGCCACATCCCCACCGGGCGCGTGCCGAAGGCGAGCGCATGCCGGTCGAAGGCGCGCTGGATCTGGCGCTCGGCGTCATCCGGCGCGGCGAACGGCTCGCCCGGCAGCGCGATCTCGGGGCGGGCGCGGCGCGCGGCGCGTGAGTCCACCAGCAGCGGCAGGATCGGATGGTAGTACGCCGACTCGGACAGCTCGACCTGTCCGCGCTCGGCCAGCGCCCGGTAAGCCGGAATCACCCGGGCGACGATGCGCTGGTAGAGTACCAGCAGGCCGTCACGGTGCTCCTCGAGGAAGTCACCGCCGGTGGCTGTGGCCGCAACCGCTGCGGGCTCCCCGAGCAGCAGCGGGTCGAGCCAGGCCAGCAGGAACCAGCACTCGAGTGCCAGGATCTCGGTGAGAGTGGGTTCGCTGGCGCTCGAGCCGCGCGCGCGGGCGACCCGCAGGCTCAGGGCCCGGTAGCGGGGCCAGCGGTCCAGCGCGTGGCGCGGGGCGGCGGAGCAGCGCGACAGGATCACCGTTCGCTCGCTCTCGGTCAGGCTCTCGACCGGCCGGGTGAGCAGGTCGAAGAGGGTCTCGCGGCCACCGGCCGCCGCCTCGTCGAGTTGATCCAGCAGCGATGGGACGAAGTTGAAGGTGGCGTGCACACCTGGGTGGGCCTCGAGGTGCAGGGCCATGTCCAGGTAGTCCTTGGTGGCGTGCAGGCGCACCCAGGGCAGCAGGGCGCGGCCCTCGCGGGGACTGCGGTAGTCCGGCTGATGGTGATGCCAGAGGAAAAGTAGATCGACCGGGGACTGCTCGCTCAAGGCGTCCTTCCCGAGCGGCCGGCCGTCCTAGCCTGCCTGCAAGGGCTAGCTCGGCGCGGCAGCCAACTCTGCCCGCAGCATGCGGGCGCGATTCGCGTTCGAGGTCTCCCCATACTCGTCGACCAGGCGCTTCAACACCAGATCGGCTTCCTTCGGCTGGTTCAGCTGCCGGTAACAGCGCGCGGCTGCGTAGAGGAACTCGGCCGAGGATTCGCGGTCGAACTTGCCCACCAGGCCTTCGTAGACCGGTGCGGCCTCCTTGAACTGCAGGTCGCTCTCGAGCGCATAGGCGGAACTGCGGCGCACGGCGTCGGCGATCAGCCCGGACTTCTTCCTGGCGAGATAGAGCCGGTACTCCGCGGCCGACTCCTTGAACTTCCCGAGCCAGAACTGGTCGTCGCCCGCTAGCCGATGCGCATCGATGCCGCTCGGGCTGTTGGGCCACTGCTCGGCGACCTGCCGCGCGATCGGAAGCGAGCGATCGTAGGCGCCCTGCCAGAAATAGAGGTTCGCCTCGGCGAGCTTCCCGGCTGCCTGCTCCTCATCGGCCGCGCGGGCGCGCAGGGTGAAGAACGCGCCGATCGCGATCACGGCGATCACGCCCAGACCGATCAGCAGCATCCGTCCGTAGCGTGCCCAGCGGGAAGAAATCGAGTCCAGGAGCTGTGCTCCCGGATCCTCAAGTCGAGCCGACTCTCGCTCTAACGTCAAGACACTCCTCCGGTTCGAAGGACGGGCTCAACCTCCGATCGAGGTCGAGTGAAAAGCGACGGACGAAGAACCTTATCCCGTGGCCGGGCGACCGTCAAGCCGCACATGAATCCGCAGCCCAAACCGGCCCGCAGCGGGCACAGACACGTTGCGCCCGCCCTTCAGGGCGCGCAACGCACGCAGGCCACCGCACCGTGCGCGCGCACCAGCATCTCGGCCGGCGTCCTGCACGAGGGGCACTTCGGCAGGCCGGGGCGACCGCGCGCCACGTCCACCAGACTCTTCAGCCGTACGTGCACCGCCCCCAAGCGCAGCTCCTGCTCCAGGTCCGCTACCGGCCAGGCCCACTCCGAAAGCCCCCAGACCCGCATCTCGGTCCGGATCGCCCAGCGGCCGCGCACCTCGGCCGCGCGCCGGTCCCACTCGAGCTTGATCGACGTGCTGTCGCCCTGTTCGAGCTCCACCTCGTCGGCGTTCGAGGTGCGGCGCCGCAGCCGCTCCTGCTCCTCCTCGAGCCGCGCCGTGAAGAAGGCGCCCAGGCGCTCGAGCTCGCCGTCGCGCAGCCGGCCCATCTGCCGCTCCCACTCCTGCTCGCGCTCATCGAGCAGCCGCTCGAAGTGGGCGCGCGTGACCTCCATCCAGCGTGCACGTTGCCCGGGCTCCAGTTCCTCTTCCATCTGGTAGAGCCCGTCGCGCGAGCGCACGTCCGGCACCTCAGGGGCGCTGTGCCATTCCAGCAACTCGCCCGTGGGCCCGATCAGCACAATCCAGGGCTCCTGCCAGGGCAGGCCACCCCAGCGCGTCGCCACCGCGTGGAACGAGACGCGGCGCTCGTAGCGCACCGGCCCCAGGCGTGCCGCTCCCCACGACAGGCCGCGCACCTTGCAGACCGTTGCCAGGCCCTCCTCGCTCACCCCGGGCACGTGAGCCAGGGCCGTGCGCCGCGTGAGCACCGGCTCCTCCATCGCGGCTTCGAGGATGCGCCGGCCGGCACTGCTGCCCGGGGCGGTGAACCACGCCCCGCGCGGCAGGGTCGCGCGCAGCGGGTCGAACACCAGGCGCACGCGCTGGCGGCGCCAGCGGCGGCGCAGGGTTGCCGCCAGAGCCACCTCCCAGTCGCCACGTGCGGCCGGATTGACCGTGCAGCCCTCGGCTTCGAGCCAGCGGCCCACGAACTCGCGCCACTCGGGCGGCAGGCTGGGGGGCGGCGCGGGCGACATGCCGGTCCCGCTCTTCGACCCCGGCCCGCGCCGCGCATCGGCACGCCGGGCCGCCGCGCTCTTCGGGGTCCGCCGGGGCGGGCTCACGCCTCGTCCTTTTCGGTCACCGAGGGGAACAGCCAGTCCTCGGAGTCCTTCTGCTGCTGGTAGAGCCGGTGGGCAACCACCAGGTGCTGGGCCAGTTCGGCGAACTTGCGCTTGCGCGCCCGCGGGTTGGTGGACTCGGTCCAGCGCCGGAAGACCTCGTCCTCGAACGAACCCGCGACCTGCCAGGCCCCGAGGATTTCCTCCATCTCGCCCACCACCAGTTCGAACATGCGGATCTTGCGCTCGAGGATCTCGAGCACGTAGGCCTCGATGGTGCCGCGCGCGACCAGGTTGATGACGTGCACCGGGTGACGCTGCCCCAGCCGGTGCACCCGCCCGATGCGCTGTTCCACGCGCATGGGATTCCAGGGCAGGTCGTAGTTGATGACGATGCGCGCGAACTGGAGGTTTCGCCCCTCACCGCCGGCCTCGGTGCTCACCAGCACCGGCGAGACGGTGCGGAAGTGTTCGAGCGCCTCCTCCTTCTCGCGCCAGCCCAGTTCCCCGTGGAAGACCGATGGCTCCACGCCGGTGGCCTCCAACTCGGAGACGATGGCCTCCTGGGTGGCGCGGAACTGGGTGAAGATGATGGCCTTCTCCCCCGCGAGCCCACCCAGCACGCGCTGCAGAGTGCGCAACTTCGAGGGACTCGCCGAGACCGCCTCCGCGCGCGCGGCCAGCAGCTTCAGACGCCGCGGGTCGAGCCCGTCCGGGCGCTGTGTGAGGCGCTCGAGCGTGGCCCGCGCTGCGGCCCATGACGAGCCCATCTCCTTCTGCAGCACCATGAGCGTGAAATAGTGCGGACGGCCGGGCCCGCCGTGCTCCCCGTGGACGGCGTCGGCCACGAACTCGCTCACCTGCCGGTAGAGACCGCGCTCGGCCGCGGTCTGCGTCACCCAGCGTGTCTCCACCTTGCGCGGAGCGAAGATCAGGTCGGTGTCGCCGCGCCGCGTGCGGATCATCACCACCTTGAGCAGGTTGCGCAGCCGGGGCGTGTTGCGCGGCGTGCGCCTGTCGTGTCCCGAGAGGAAGTCGCGGCGGAACTGCGAGAAGGTGCCCACCGTCCCGGGCCGCGTCAGCGTCACCAGGTTGTAGAGCTCGCGCATGTCGTTCTGCACCGGCGTGGCGGTGC
>Ga0315283_10004086_pt1 | contig 12622 bp, 9 predicted proteins | sample YL17G09_0_MG_FD_204541 | JGI IMG/M metagenome (GOLD analysis project Ga0315283, IMG submission 204541) | Sediment microbial communities from Yellowstone Lake, YNP, Wyoming, USA - YL17G09_0 | ecosystem: Environmental > Aquatic > Freshwater > Lake > Sediment | place: USA: Wyoming | collected...
CGGCTCGGCGCCGCGGTTCGGGCCGACGTGCACCGGCCAGCCGGCGGACGCGGTACGCGCCATGAACGCGTCGATCAGCGCGACGTATGCGTCCTGCAACTGGGCGATGCGCGGGTCAGCGTCGGGGATGTCGCCGCGTTCCCAGGCGTCACGCAGCGCGAGAAAGGCCCTTTCCTCGGCCGCCACTGAGGTCATCAGGTCAGGGTAGAGCTTATGCAACAGGTCGAAATACCAGCCGCGGCGCAGCAGCTCCGTGTCGATCACAGTCAGGTCCGGGCGCAGCCCTTCGATCTGTTGCAAGTACAGCGCGGGCGCCATGAGCTGCCAATCGCGCGTCAGCAGCAGCCCGCCGGGGCTGATCTCGGCAAACGTATCGCGCACGTAATCCTCAGGGAGGGTGTCACCGCGGCGATTGCACGCGCCCCAATTCATCACCAGCGCAGAGCCTGCGATAAGCGCGACGAGGACGAAAGGCGCGAGAGACCTGACAGGTTTCCGCAAAGTGATCAGCTCCAAACTCAAGATCGCGCGTGCACCCCACGCCACCCACACGGCTCCCGCCAGGAAGGCCGGCAGATAGTACGCGTCGCCGTCATCCTCGATGACGTAGGCCCAGGCGTAGAGGGTGCTGAAGAGGATGATCAGCGCCAGCATCACGAACAGCGCGCGCTGCGACCGGAGCATACGCCACGCGCCGATGAAGAGCAAGGCCAGACCCAGCGGCCCGAACTGCGTCCACCACAGCCTGGCAGCGAACAGCACCTGGGGCCACACCGGCGCGGATAACAGGCTGACCCGATATTGCTTCGCCGTCACGTGCCACCAGAAGCGCTGCCAGGTGTCGGGCCGGCCCCAGTTGAGCAAGGGATCGGCTGCGGCGCGCACCGGCAGGTAGAGGTAAATGCCGGCGCCCGCGATCAATGCCAGCGCGGCGAGGAGCGCAGTCCTGCTGATCCAGAAACGCCAGCCTCGCTGCACGGTCAGCCAGAACGCGATAGCCGGCGCCAGCAGTGCGATCGATGTCAAGTGGCCGCCCAGACCCAGGCCAAAGAGGAAAGCGGCGCTGATGATCAACGCAGAGCGTGGAGCGGAGAGCGTGGAGCGTGGAGCGAGATGTATGGTGCGTTTCTCCTCCTTTTGCGTTTTTCGGTTTTTTGCTGCTCCTGCTCCTCTGCTCCCCCGCCCCCCCGAAGGGGCTCCGCCGCTCGCGATCACCAGCAGCAGGATCGCCGCGGCGATGGCCAGGGTGAGTGTGTACACCTCGGCGACGGTGGCCCAGCTCCACACCGTCCGGCCCAGGCCCAGCGCCAGCGCGCCGATTGCCGCTGCCAGGATCGTGTTTGTCGTGACGGCCTCAGTCGTCCGTTCCGTCCTACGCAGTGTGTTCCGCGCGAGTGCATAGGTCAGTCCGCCCGCCAGCGCGCCGCAGACGGCCGAGAGCAGGTTCAGCCGCCAGGCGACGCGGCCAAACGGTAAGAGATGGCTCCACAGCCAGCCCAGCGCCGTATACAGCGGAAACCCCGGCGCGTGGGCCACGCCGCCACTCCATGCGGCGAGGATCAACTCGCCGCTGTCGGTGGGCGGTACGCCGGGCATCAGCGTTGCGACATAAATCAACAACAGGAACATCGTCACAGCGATGCCTGCCAACCGGCTGCGGCTGTCAGCCGATCCGTTTCCTTGCCGAGACTCGTCGCGTTTCACGTTCCGAATATGGCCTCCGGCGGGACTATAGCACAACCTGCGGCCGGTGACAACGCGGCCAGATGGCCGTTAGCCATCCGGCCGTTTGCCGTTTGGTCGTTTCGCTAAGGGGAAGTATACTCCGTCCACGTTGCACGTGGGATTTCCGGCAGGAGAAGCGCTGCAAATGAACGCCTATCATCCAGCTAAATGCCGTCCGGGTAACGCGGGCCGATGGCTGCCTATGCTGCTCGTGCTCGTCATTGCCGGCTGCGTGGCGACGCCCGCCCCGACACCCGGCTCGACTTCGGCAGCGTTACCTACGCGCACGCCGCAGCCGACGCTGGTGGCAAACTCCACGCCCTCGGAAGGCACGGCCGCGAGTGTGCCGACCCCTGGCCCCATGACGCTCACCTGGTGGGCGCCAGAATTTCTTAGCCCCAAAGCGCCTCAGCCGGCCGGTCCGATCCTCGCAGAGCAATTGGCTGAATTCGAGTCATCCCAGGACGGCAAAGTGCGGGTCGCCGTCGTGTCCAAGACCCGCTACGGCAAGGGCGGCCCGCTCGATTTCCTACGCACGGCCCAGTCGGTCGCGCCGGCCATCCTGCCCGATCTGGTGGCGCTGGACGTCTCGGAACTGGAAGCCGCCGCGGCGACCGACTTGTTGCAGCCGCTGGATGGGCTGCTGGACAAGGATCTCACAGACAATCTTTACCCCTTTGCGGTCTCGGCCGGGACGTTCGAGGATCGTCTTCTGGCCGTGCAGTATGCCGCAGATCTGGATCACCTGGTCTATGGGCAGGCTGAGGTCAAAAGTCCGCCAATGACGTGGGCGGCGCTCCTGGAGGCCAAGGCCCCCTATCTGCTTCCGGTGGGCAGTCCGCAGCCCGGCGCATCTGGCCAGTCTTTCGGCGGCCTGCAATCCATCTTCATCAGCCAATATCTGTCTGCCCGAGCCAGCAACGATCCGAAGCAGCGAATCCTCTCGGTGGAGGAAGAACCCCTGTTGCGAATGTTAAATTTCTATGACGCGGCGGCGAAGGGAGGCGTGCTACCGCCCATTGCCCTGGAGCTGGCAGATGTGGATGCGGTATGGAACGCCTTTGCCCAGGGGGCGGCGCCGTTGGCGGATGTCAGCGCACGCCGCTACCTCAACGAGGGGACGAATCTCAAAGACAGCAGCTACGCGGAGACGCCAGGGTGGGCAGGACCTGTCACGCCGATCGCTGGCGGGTGGGCGCTCGCGATTACAGCCACCGACCCTGCCCGGCAACGGGCAGCGGCCGATCTGATCGCGCGGCTGCTGGAGCCGGAGAAAGCGGGGAGTCTGGCCGCGGCGGGCGGTTGGTTGCCGACCTCGCCCGCCGCGCTGCAGACCTGGGGCGCAACCCCCTACCACGACTTTCTCGGCGCGAGGTTGGCGAGCGCGATCAGCCTGCCGGCTGGGCCGGATTCGGCCCAGGCCGCCGCGCGCATTCGGAAGGCCCTGGAAGCAGTGATCAAGGGGGAAAGTGACCCGGCGGCCGCCGTAGCTGCGGCCATCAACCCGAAAAAATGATCGGTGACGATAGACGACAGGCCGGAGAGGACGTCATGTCTCTGCAGACGATTCATCGCGAGCGCATCATTTCGGTGCTCGATGCCGCGATCCGGGCCGTGGATCCACGGGAGGCCGTGCGCAGCCATGTGGCGCTGAGTGGGCATGAATTGCGCATCGGCGAGCGCGGCTATCGCCTGAACGCGATCGACCGTGTGTTTATCGTCGGAGGCGGCAAGGCCGGTACGCCGATGGCCGCGACGATCCACGAGATTCTGGGGGCACGCATCACGGCCGGCACGGTCAACGTCAAGTATGGCCACACAGCGGGCGGGGGTGGCTGGCAGGTACGGTTCGAGCGCCGGCCCGGCATATATGCCGGAGCTTCCACGAAGCAAAATGCTGACCATGCCGACTTCGACAGCGCGCGCCTTCCCATGCGAGCCGATACCGGCCCCATCGCCATCGTGGAAGCCGGCCATCCCGTTCCAGACGACGCGGGCTTGGCGGGCTCCCAACGCATCGTAGCCTTACTAGATCGGGTAACCGAACGCGACCTCGTCATCGTACTGCTGTCCGGCGGCGGGTCGGCGCTGCTGCCGCTGCCCGCGGATGCGATCACCCTGGCTGACTACCAGGAGTTGACCGGCTTGTTGCTGCGCTGCGGTGCGGACATCACCGAGATCAACACGGTGCGCAAGCATTGCTCACGGCTGCAAGGGGGACAACTGGCCCGGCTGGCCGCGCCCGCCCAGATCGCGACCCTCATCCTCTCCGACGTCGTCGGGACACCCTTGGATGCCATCGCGTCCGGCCCTACCGTCCCCGACCGCAGCAGTTTTGCCTATGCGTGGCGCATCCTGGAACGCTACGGCATCGTCGAGCAGGCGCCCGCCGCCGTGTGCGCGCATCTCCGCCGCGGCGTTGCAGGATTGATCCCCGACACGCCTAAGCCGGGCGATCCGCTGTTCGAGCGCGTGAACAACGTCGTCATCGGCGACAACGCCAGCGCGGGCCGCGCGGCCGTGGCAGAAGCCAGACGCCTCGGTTTCACCGCCGCCTTGCTAACCACTTTTCTGCAGGGGGAAGCCCGGGAGGTGGGCCGCGTCGTCGCCGGGCTGGCGCAGGGGATCGCCAGCGGGCAGTCGGACTTTGCGCCGCCGGTTTGTCTGGTGCTGGGTGGGGAGACCACGGTGACGATCAGGGGACAGGGGGCAGGGGGCAGGAATCAGGAGCTTGCCTTGGCTGCCGCGATCGCTCTGGAAGATTACCCATTTCCGCCCGGCATCGAGGTCGCGGTGGTGAGTTTGGGCACCGACGGCACCGACGGCCCGACGGACGCGGCCGGGGGCATCGCCACATCGGACAGCATCGCCCGAGCCAAAACGCTGGGGCTGGACGCCCGCGCCGCGCTGGCAGACAACGACAGTTATCGCTTCCTGGGCGCGTTGGGCGATCTGATCGTTACCGGGCCGACGCAGACGAACGTGAATGACTTGATTGTCGTGTTCGGGTTTCGGAGTTGACAGTTGCGACTTGTTGAAGCCAGCGATTTTTGAGAAGCTGTGAACAGAAGGTAATCAAGCCATGAACGCACCGGACACTCAGAGTAGTGTTACCAAGCGGGGCGCCGAAGACTCAGGCCAATACTTCAGGTACATGGCGGAGTTTACTGGCTTCACCGAGGCAGATGCCGAGATAGTCAAGAAAACCAAGCCGATCATCGAGAAGCACCTGCCCGACATCGTGACCAAGTTCTACTCACACTTGCTGCGCTATCCCCCGACGCGCAAGTTCTTTTTGAAAAGGGACGGCAGCATCGACCACGCATACCTGGAGTCACGTATGCGTCATCTGACCAATTTCTGGCTGCGCACGGCCGATGCCGTCTTTGATGACGATTATGCGCGTTACGTGGACTACGTGGGCAGGGCGCACACATCCCGCGGCGCCGATCCCAAGATCTACATCGCCGAGCGTTACGTGATCGGGCAGGTCGGCGTAGTGCAACACGCGATCAGCGAGGCGCTGAGCAGGGATCTACGGGGTGACGATCCCGAGTTCGAATTCCAAGCGGTGGAAGCGTGGGATAAGCTGATGATGGTGATCCTGGAGCTGCTGGCACGCGCTTATGGGAATGAGCGGGAGGCGATCGCGTTTGACCCCCTCGTGCCGATCGACTCGGAGATCGTGGCCGAGGCAGTGAAAGATGTATTCGAGCGCGAGCGCGGAGAGCGAGGGCCGACAAAGGACGTCCTGGTGGCCGAGACAGGAGCGATCCCCGACGGCCAGCGGAAAATCGTTCAGGTTGATGACCTTTCGATCGGCGTGTTTCACCACAAGGGCGGGTGGTACGCGTTCCACAATAGCTGCGTGCATCGCGGAGGCCCGGTAGCCACCGGCAGCGTCGAGGGCGATACCCTCATCTGCCCCTGGCATGGATTCGAATTCAACGTCACGACCGGCGAATGCCTGGCCGATCCCAGCGCCCGTCTGGACACGTACCCCGTAGAGGTGCGGGACGGGCAGGTCTACCTGGAAGTTCCCGACCAGGCTGCGGAGAAGGGGCAGCATGAGCCGGCCGCGGCGCCGCCAACAACGGGATCGCCGGGTCTGAAGCCGAACGAATTCCGCATCGGCGACATCCCTTCGGGACAGATCCGGCTCGTCCACGTGGGCGGGGACGAAGCGGCCGTTTACAACGCCGATGGCGCCTGGTACGCGACCCAGGGCGCTTGCACCCATCGTGGCGGGCCGCTGAGTGAGGGCGATCTGGCGGGGCACGTGGTGACCTGTCCCCTGCACGGCTCGCAGTTCGATGTGACCACGGGGCAGGTCCAGCAGGGGCCGGCCACGGAGTCGCTCACGTGCTACCGGGTGATTGTGGACGGTGAGATGGGCCGGGTTGAACCGATCCCATGAGCTAGGAGAAACCACGCAGATTTCGCCTAGCTCATGGGTCAATGCTCCAGGAGACGGCCGAGCAGCCATTGGATGAAGCACAGGGCCAACGGCAGTAAGATGGCGGCGATGACGCTGCGCAGCGTCTCGGGCTGCCACGGCCAGGTGGGAGCGTGCCCCAGCGCTTCCTGCTCGCTGCGCAGGGCGGTCAACTGGCGGGGGGCGATACGGGCTTCGCTCCACCATGCAAAGCGCCCGACACCTCTCAGGCATCGGGCGTTTTGCGTCACAGAATCGTGCGTGCTCTATGCTTGCTGAGCCCCCGGATACGCCGGCACGACGTCGGTGCGAGCGCGGCCGCGGGCGTCCTCGTAGGTCACTTCCCAGTTCGGCGCCCAGGCCAGCGCCACCATCTGCACGTCGATGTCGGTCTTTTTGGGGGCGATCTTGGTCTGTTGGATGTCGGCGGCCGCGGTCGTCCACTGCTCGGTGAGCGCGTTGGCATCCTGCTCCATCTGGCTCTTGACGTCTTCCACCTGCGCCTGGAGGCGGGCGATGTCGGCCTCCGATGCAGCGATGTCCGCATGGGCGGCGCTGGTCAAACGCCGTTTGGTAGCCGCGCTGGACAGGCTCTTCTTGCGTCTGCCGAACAGGCCGAACATCCCGGCCACCGTTTCTATCCCCGAAAGTACCTCTTCTGTCTCGCGGCCCTTGTATGTCGCCTTGGCCTCGGCCAGATCCTGCTGCTCGCGCGCCTGCTTTTCCTGGATGCGGTCGAGCTGCGTTTCGTACTTCGCCTTCAGCTTGTCCACGGCGGCATCCCGCTGTTCGCGCGCAAGCTGATCGCACCGCACTCTGAAGTCACGCTCCGATTCACCGGGCCGGCCGTACAGCTTAAGGGTTGGATTATAGGCGAGTTCGTAGCCTTGCGTGCGGTAGAGTTCGTCAGCCAGGTCGCCGGTCAGGCTGCTCAACGCTTTGGCGTTGGTCGCACCCTGCGGGATGTCGGCGGCAAAGAACGCGTCCTGTTCGGGCGCCCCTGCCAGATCGCGCGGGTCCAGCTTCAGCGGGGTGGCGTCCTTCCAGGAGATCAGCTTGTCACCCGTTCCGCCTGGGATCAGAAATGTCAGGTCCTGGCTTTCGTCGATCGCCAGCTTACGGTCCACAAACCGAACGGTGGCGAATCCGATCAGCGCCGGCTCGTAGACCAGGCGCTTTTCGGTGGCCGTCACGGCGCCACCGATCCGGTCGGCGATGGCCCTGACAGACTGGCTCTCGGTGAGCGTGACCGGCAGGTAGACCTGCTTGCTGCCGGGCGGGAGCACTGGGGGCTGGGCCACCAGGCCTTCCGGCGCAGCCGGTGCGGCGATGGTTCTGGCGGTCGCGGCTGCGGCGCCGGAGGCGGCGGCCGCCGTGGTGTCGTTTGCCGCCGCAGCGCTGGCTGCCGCCGCCTTGCGCGGCGCCATCATCAGCTTGATCTGCTGGCGGGTCAGCGGGCCGCGCAGGTAGCTCATGGCCCAGCGGGTCTGGAAGATCACCGGCGCCTTCAAGTTGACGTCGTGCATCAGGAACACCCGGCTGTCCAGCGACGCGATGGTTTTGTCCAGCTCGTTGGTGTCGACGTAGACGCCGGCCGACGACAGCGCGCCTTCCAGCCCTTCCATCAGCCGCGCCTTGTCACGCTCGGCCTGGAGCTTGCCGATGAACCAGGTGCCGGCGTTGGTCAGACCTTTGTAATCCAGATCCACCGGGTTTTGCGTGGTCAGCATGACGCCGACGCCAAAAGCGCGCGCCTGTTTCATCAGGGTCAGCATCGGGCGCTTGCTCGGCGGGTTAGCGGTCGGCGGGAAGTAGCCGAAGACTTCATCCATGTAGAGCAGGGCACGCAGGCTGGTGGTGCCAGGCTGGGCGCGCATCCAACTGATGATCTGTTCCAGCAGGATGGTCACGAAGAACATGCGCTCAGCGTCACTGAGGTGCGCGATGTAGAAGATGCTGTGCCGAGGCTTGCCGGCCGGCGTGTGGAGCATGGCGCCGATGTCCAGCGGCTCACCGCTCATCCAGGCGCCGAAACTGGGCGAGGCGATGATGTTGTTGAGCGTCATCGCCAGGCCGAAGCGGTCTTTCTCCGGGAAGAAGGTGTCCACGTCGAAGACGCCCACCTGGCGGAACGGCGGCTTCTGCACGGCCATGATCAGCTTGGCGATATCGAGATCCTGGCCGGCGCGCCAGGCGTTCTCCAGGATGTTGGACAGCAGGATGTGCTCGCGGCTGCGCACCGGATCGGCATCGATGCCCACAAGCCCCAGCAGCGCCGAAACGGTGCCCTGGATGCGGTCCCGCAACGTCTCGGTTTCCGTGTCCCAGTCCAGGTTCGGCGCCTTGAAACTGGCCAGGATGCTCACGGGCAGGCCGGCCTCGGAGCCTGGGGTGTAGATGGTGAAGTCGGCCGCGTTCTTGAGCGCCTCAATGCGATCGGGTCCCTCTTCCCAACTTGCCAGCCCGATCCGCCAGTCGTTGGCGGTCTTGGCGGCGAAATCATCCACCGTCATCCCCTTGCGTTGCGCGTCGTCGGGGTTGACCCATGGTTGAAAATCCTCTGGCCGCAGGTCGGGAAAGGTGAGCAGCAGGTTAGTGATATCGCCCTTGGGGTCGATGATGATCGCCGGTACGCCGTCCAGCGCGGCCTCTTCCAGCAGATCGATGCAAAGACCGGTCTTGCCGCTGCCGGTCATGCCGACGCAAACCGCATGGGTGGTCAGGTCGCGCGAGTCGTAGTTGACCTGGACATCCTTCAATTGCCTGGCCTTCAGGTCATATTCTTTGCCCAGGTAGAAGCTGCCGAGTTTTTCGATGATGGGCATAGGTGCGCTCCTCAAGTCAAACGGGTTATGGTCATCAGGCCGGCGCCAAGGTCAGGGCTGTGAGGTTCGTCACCCGGAGGTCCATTTCGTGCAGGAGCCCCTGGACGGCTTCCACAGCCTGCTCCTCGAATAGCGGTTCACCACATTGCTGACATACCCAGGCAGGTACATCGCCAATGATCATGTGATACCCTTTGCGGGTAGCCGTGTAGCTGACCTTTTTTCTGGCCAGTGTGCCTTTGCAGTACAAGCATTGCATGTCCTTGCCTCCGAGTTCGCCAGTCTGTCTTCCACTGGCTCCTACTGGGCAAGTAGGCGGTACTCCGACTCACCTGGGTCAAATTACGGTGAAATAATAGCACATCCATCCGTGCTCAGCAAGGGCTATTCGTTGACCAACAGTCGGCTCAGGTCGGCAATCGACACTTGACGCGTCGTCTGAACCCGCCGTCGCCACGTCAGCACCCTGGGGAGACCCCACACCCCAGCCAACTGCCCGCGCAATCGTGCCCGCGCCGATTCGCCCCGCCAAGCGCGCAGCGCGTCCCACGTGATGCGCCACTGCGCTCGTACGATCCGTCCGAAGTATCGGCGGATGAGTGGGCCGGGCATATCCTTGGCGATAGCCCAGATCGTGTTGCGGCCCACGTAGAAGCTGGCAAGCACCCCGCCGCCGGTCGCGCTGAGCTGGTGATAGAGCCGCGCCGCCGGTGCAAAAACGGCATCCCAGCCCACGAGGCGCAGCCGCCAGGCCAGGTCCACATCCTCCAGGTACATAAAGAGCCGCTCGTCGAAGCCGCCGGTCTGCTCCCAGGCGTCGCGGCGGTAGGCCACCCCGCCGCCGCAGCCGCCGAAGATGCCAGGCAGATCATCGAACTGACCGTGATCCACCTGCCACACCCCGCGGTTGCGCGGGATGCCGTCGACGCCCATCAGGTCGCCGGCGTTGTGCAGCGTGTCGCGGCGGTCGAAGAGCAGCATCTTGCTGGCGATGGCCCCTGCCTTGGGATGAGCCAGCGCGACCTCAACCAGCGCGGCCAGCCAGCCGGGCTCCGCTTCGGTGTCGTTGTTGAGCATCACCAGCAGGTCGCCCGCGGCGGCCCGCGCGCCCGCGTTGCACCCGACCGCCAACCCGCTGTTGCGGGCGAGTTGGACGATCTTGACCTCGGGATAATGCTGGCGCACGAACGGCACTGACTCATCAGTCGAGGCATCATCCACCAGGATAATTTCTGTCCGTTCAGCCGGATACGTCTGCGCGAGCAGCGCGTCGAAGCAGGTCTGCAGGAAGCGCAGACCGTTGTAGTTGGGGATGATGATGCTGGCTAGCGGTAAGCTATCGGCCATTATCTTGCAGCCATCAGCAGATCCACATACTCAGCCACCGCGTCCTGCCACGGGCGCAGCGCAATCCCCAGCGCGTCGGCGGCGGTGTTCGCCAGGACGGCGTGCAGCGGCGGACGGGAGGGCCGCGGCCAGTCGGCGCTCAGGATCGGCGTGATGGGTAAATCTGGCTTCCCTGCCAGGCGCATGATCTCGCGCGCGAACTCGAAGCGGGAACAGAAGCCGGCGTTGGTCAGGTGGTAGATGCCGTAGTGGTGGGTGGCAGTAAGCTGCACCAGGGCGGCGGCCAGATCCGGCGCATAAGTGGGGTTTCCGAACTCATCGGTTGCGACGCGCAGTGCGCCGTACTTCTCTGCCCCGGCCAGGATCTTGGTGATGAAGTTGTTCCCGCCCGGCCCGAACAGCCAGGCGATGCGCGCGATGTAGAACCGGCCGCCGGTCAGGTCGCGCACAGCCTGCTCGCCGGCTGCTTTGCTGCGTGCATAAGTGCTGAGTGGGTTGGGCGCGTCCCATTCTTGATACAGGTCGCGCCGCGTGCCGTCGAAGACTTCGTTGGTGCTGATGTAGAGCATGGCGCCACCGGCTCGCGCCGCGCCCACCGCCACATTCTGCGTGCCAATCGTGTTGACCCCGAACGCCACGTCCGGATTCGTCTCGCAGCCGTCCACATCGGTGTAGGCCGCCGCGTGGACCAGCAGGTCGGGTCGGAAATCGGCGATGTGTCCGCTGACTGCCGGACGGGTGATGTCGTCCTCGGGCATGTCCAACCCCAGGATTTCGTGGCCGGCGAAAGCGTCCACCAACTGGCGGCCAAGCTGGCCTTTGTGGCCCGTGATGACAACGCGCATGGACTCGTCTCCCCAAGTGTCTGATCCAAAATAGAACGCAGATGCCGCAGATGAACGCAGATTCGCGCTGATAGCCTTATTCTCATCCCTGGTTGTGCCCCGGCAGCCCCCACCTACTTCCCAGTCCCCTTCCCTGCGACCAGTTCAGGGCCGACGCCCATGCCGGGTGTGCCCGGCCACAGGGCACATGAAAAATCGAATCAGGCAGATCAGGTAAATCAGGGCAATCTGCGTTCCATTCTTCGGGGCAGTTTTTCTCATGCCGGGCGCGGCGCCACGGCCCATGAAAACGTACCGCAAGCCGCTGGCTTGCCGGGTCGCGTAGGGCGAGCGCAATCCGCCGGATTGCGGTACAGGGCCATTCTCAGGGCAGGCTTTGCCAGAGCAGTGGCGCCGGTTGTATGAGCTCTGGGGCAGGCTGCTTACCGCCCGAACATCTCGCGCAACTGCTGTCGGATGTCGGTCACGGCAGGGTCTTCCGCTTCGGGGCCGCGCGAGGTCGTGGCCACCAGCGGCACGAAGCGCACTTCGCACAGGAACTCCCGGTGCAGCCTGCCCGCGTCTTTCCGGATCAACCACAACGTCTGATCCCACGCCGTCTCGCCCACAGGAATCACGAGCCGCCCGGCGTCGGCAAGCTGGGCCACCAGCGCCGGGGGCACTTCGGGCGCAGCCGCGGTCACGATGATGCCGTCATACGGCGCATGTTCAGGCCAGCCGAGCCGCCCATCACCGGCCTTGACCTCCACCGGATAGCCCAGGCCGTGCAGCCGCTCACGCGCCGCCCCGGCCAGTTCAGCCAGGGTCTCTACGCTCCACACGTGCGGTGTGATGCTCGCCAACACCGCCGACTGATAACCCGATCCCGTGCCAACCTCTAGCACGCGGCTGGTGGGGGTCAGATGTAAGGCCTGGGTCATCAGCGCGACGATGTACGGTTGGGAGATCGTCTGCCCCAGGCCGATGGGCAGCGGCGAGTCGTCGTACGCTCGCGCCCGGTGTTCCGGAGGGACGAACAGGTGCCGCGGCACAGAGGCGATGGCGTCCAGGACAGAGCGGTCCGTGATGTCCGGCCAATGCGGAGGCCATGCGCTGTGTACCTGGGGTTGTTGTGGCTGAACACCCTCGCTCATCGCGCCCTCCGCGCCAGTGTATCCCAAAGCCCAGCGGCTTTCAGCGTTTCATAGACCCGGTCGGCGGTCCACTGCTGGCCGATAGCCGTCAGGTGGAGGCCGTCGGTCAGCAACGCGCCAGCCGGTGCACGGCTCGCAAGTTCCACGACGTAGATACCCCGTTTCGCTGCCACCGCCCGGATCCGTGCGTTGTATGCGGAACACTCCGCTCGAAGTGCGCACTCGTCCGGCGGCGTCTGCTCCAACATGGGTGTCATAGTCAGCAGAACGGGCCGGCTGTCAATGTCCCGCGACCGGTCGATCAGCGCCGAA
>Ga0315283_10004089_pt1 | contig 12620 bp, 6 predicted proteins | sample YL17G09_0_MG_FD_204541 | JGI IMG/M metagenome (GOLD analysis project Ga0315283, IMG submission 204541) | Sediment microbial communities from Yellowstone Lake, YNP, Wyoming, USA - YL17G09_0 | ecosystem: Environmental > Aquatic > Freshwater > Lake > Sediment | place: USA: Wyoming | collected...
AATTAAGATTATTGTTTAAAGTAGTAGCGCCGGTATATGATTGTGCTCCGGTAGTACTTATTGCCTGGAGATTAATAGTATTGCCTGAGATGGTAGTGCTGGTTAAGCGAGTTGTCCCTCCTGCTGCTCCATTTAAGGCTACATCCCCTGCTCCGGCATTAATAGTTAAGGCTTGTGCCCCGTTTATTGTTCCGGCGAAGGTGATATCATCAGCAGCGGCTGATCCGGCTGTGCTTACATTAATCGGTCCGGTTGCTAAGGTGGTTGCCCCGGTTATGGTTATAGACCCAGCTGTATTCGAATTAAGATTATTGTTTAAAGTAGTAGCGCCGGTATATGATTGTGCTCCGGTAGTACTTATTGCCTGGAGATTAATAGTATTGCCTGAGATGGTAGTGCTGGTTAAGCGAGTTGTCCCTCCTGCTGCGCCATTTAAAGCTACATCCCCTGCTGTGCCTGCGGTTAAAATAAGGTCCCCTGCCCCATCAATTGCCTGATTAAAGGTAATCCCTGCGCCTACAGGAGATCCGCCAGCATTAGTGGTATCTACAGTTAAATCTCGGCTATTTATATCAAATAAGCCAGTAAATTGCACAGTATCAGCTGAACTAGTAACTGTTGTGGTTGAGCCTGCTATTCCACCTGTAAGCTGGATGGTATTAGCGGCTAAGGCATTATAGGTTTGGGCATTGGCATTGTAGGTTGTTCCGGTTAGGGTAATTGAGCCTGTATCAGCGCCATTACTGGCGGTTACTGAAGTTGCTCCGGTTACCCCTGCAGCTGCGCCGCCAATATTATTTAAACTTATATCATTACCAGTGATGGTTAGGCCTGAGAGCGCTGTGGTAGTGCCTATTGCGCCGCTAATAGTAATATCAGCGCTTCCGCCTGCGCTATCTGCATCTAGGGTTAAGGAATTAGTTTCTGCGCCCACGCTATCTACGGTCCCGGCAATGCTAATAATTGCGCCTGCAGAAGCTCCGCTATTAGTTGTGTCTAAGAGGACATTACTATCAAGCAGTACATTATCGCTTATGGTAATGGTATTACCTGAGGTGATAATATCAGCATTTAAGGTAGTAGTTGCGCTTGATCCATCTAAGGTTATAGCAGCATTATCTGATCCGGTTATTTGGCCATTAACCGTAATTGAGCCAGCTACATTTGGCGAACGAATAGTAATAGGGTCGTTAAAAGTAATTGCATTGACGGTAACGGCGCCAGTTCCGTCGCTGCGGCCAATATAAATATTGCTAAAGCCATTTTGTAAATAAGCTATTTCATTGGCTGCCAGATTAAAAGCGCCTGCTCCTCCTGCTATTCCGATGGTCTGGGCAGCAGTTGAGGGCTGCAGGATAATTGAGCCGGATCCTAAAATATTTCCACCTAAAGATATTGTATCTGCGGTTAAGGTTATTGTTCCTGAACCAGCAGAGATAGTTCCAGCAGCAATGCTTCCTAGGTTTGCTGTATCAGTAGATATACTTACCGCATTATTAGTTGCGCTGACTGCCCCGGTTAGGGTCAGGGCTGTCCCGATATTATTTAAATTAAATCCTCCGGGAGCTGTAATTGCCCCTAAATTACTGATGACATTAGTTCGGCTGCTTAGGTCTAAGGCCCCGGCATCTAATGTAGCGGCAAATGTGCCGGCGGTAATTACTCCGGACTGATCTAATGCGGCAGTATTGCGTATGGCAAAACTCTGTCCTGCAGCATTAGTAGTCCCTAAATGAGTTATGGTATTGGCTTGGGTGTTTAAGGTAGTAGGTCCAGCGGTGTTAGTTAAGGCTAAGGTCCCTGCGGTTAAGGCCCCGGATTGAGTTATTGCCCCTCCTGCAGTTAGGCCGATAGCCCCGCTTCCTACGCTGGATGTTCCTAAAGCATAACCAGCGCCTGAAGTAAGATAAGCATTATTATTGCTTTGAGTATTAGCGGTTAAGGTAGTAGCCGCGATATCTATCGGATTATTGCCTCCTGAGGCGCCGATTGCCCCGGATCGGGCATCGAGGTTTAAGGTAGTAGCTGTAATAGTATTAGTAGCGCCTCCATCAGTAAATGAACCTGCCCTTAAAGTCAGCGTCTTGCCGGTAAAGCTAGCAGCTCCGCCAACAGTTAAAGCAGCGGTGCTTGCGCTATCTCCTATAACAATAGTATTAGCTCCACCAATAATATCAGCGATTTCAGTGGTTGATAAATCAAAGCTTGAAGCCCCGGCCAAAGACATAGTTGTGCCTATGCTCTTAGGCTTTAAGGTTAAGGTGCCGGTGGTCTGGAAGGCATTATCGCCTGTATTATCAGTTAAGGCTATTGCATCTGCAGTAATTGAGATTGCTCCGTTGCCTGAACTTACATCTACATCATCTTGGTTATAGCTTGCTATGCCAGTGTCAATACTTACCGCATTATTAGTTGCGCTGACTGCCCCGGTTAGGGTCAGGGCTGTCCCGATATTATTTAAATTAAATCCTCCGGGAGCTGTAATTGCCCCTAAATTACTGATGACATTAGTTCGGCTGCTTAGGTCTAAGGCCCCGGCATCTAATGTAGCGGCAAATGTGCCGGCGGTAATTACTCCGGACTGATCTAATGCGGCAGTATTGCGTATGGCAAAACTCTGTCCTGCAGCATTAGTAGTCCCTAAATGAGTTATGGTATTGGCTTGGGTGTTTAAGGTAGTAGGTCCAGCGGTGTTAGTTAAGGCTAAGGTCCCTGCGGTTAAGGCCCCGGATTGAGTTATTGCCCCTCCTGCTGTAAGGGTTAAGGTACCGGTTCCTAAATTAACAGTGCCCAGGGCTAAACTATTACTCTCAGTTACAGTAATTGACCGGCCAGTAGCATCGCTTCCTGCTGTTGTATCAGCGTTTAATGTAGCAACATTAGTTTTAATCGTGTTAGCAGAACCGCCTGAATTAATGGTTAAGGATAGAGTATTGGCGTTAATAGTTTTGGTACCATCATTTATTAGGCCGCTTTTTATAGCTACTGTTTTTCCAGCCAGATCAACATCTGCGCCTAAATCCAATGCGCCTGTTCCGCCAGTAGCCCCAATAGTGACTGAAGTAGCAGCTGTTCCTTTAATTTTAGCTATCTCACTATCAACAAGATTAAAAGTTCCGGAAGAGCCGGTTCCTAGTCCGATAGTAGATGTTGTAACGGAAGGTTTAACTGTTAACGCCCCTGTAGTGGTTAGGGTTGCTAAATCTAAATTAGTTAAAGTCGAGCCAGTAAGGCTTAAATCTCCGGAAGTTACGGAGTTGGCAGTAAAAGTAATAGCATTATTGCCGGCAGTTGCTGTAAGCGCCCCAGAACCAGCATCAAGATTAGCTCCGAAGGTGATTGCCCCAGTATGCCCAGAAAGATCTATATTGCCACCATTAGTGGTAATTGTTCCGCCAGTATTATCAAAAGCAATTCCGCTAGAGGTTAAGCTTCCGCCGGCTGTATTAATAGCGGCATTAATATCTACATTTCTTCCGGCGGTAAAGATAAGATTTAAAGAATCCCCTCCTCCAGGAGTTCCGTCGGCTATCCCTCCGTTAATTACAATATCTTGGTCGGCATCTAAAGTTAAGGTTTTTCCAGTTACTCCATTGAAATTAATACCGACTACGTCTAACGTAATATCGCCACTTCCGGGAGTGGCGGGGACGTTACGGGTTTCTAATTCAACGTTGCCACTTATTAGAGCTGTTTGTAATAACCCCACATCCACAATAGCAGAATCAGCTGTGGTAAACCAAGGATCTCCAGCAAAATTCATATTGGCATGAGCGCCAGCATTGTTTTGAACGGTTATATCATTGGGGTCAATAAGCCAGGTTCCGGGCTTGCCGTTTTTTGCCCCAACATTAGGCACGGTATCAATCTCAAACACTTTAAGCCCTGAGGTTTCAATAAAACCGCCGTCTCCGGAGAACTCTCCTCCTTGCGCGGAAATCTTGGCTCCGGTTTTAATTATAGCAGTGTCTTCGGAGAATATATTTATATTCCCGCCTCTGCCATTTAGCTTAGCATCTGCAGTAGTTACGCTGTCTTTATTTAAAGAGGCTATGTTTTTTGCATGGAGATTAATATCTCCGGCATTGCCATTAATTGCATCTGCCTTGATCTCTCCGAACTGCCCCACCATATCTCCTTCAATTGATACCGTTCCAGCGTCAAGATTATCTTGGGTTGAAGAAACATCGATTTGGCCCGTATTCTGTATTATTCCCGGGCTCTCCGAAGTGAGTATGACCTGGCCATCTTTTTCTATCAGTGAGGTTGCTTTTACTGTGCCCTCTTGATTTACTAAATTATCAAAGATCCCTAATATTGCCTCAGAACTAATCTTTACTAATCCGCCTTCTGCGAAGATACTGCCAGTATTCGATACAGCGTCTTTTACTTTATTATTATCCTTATCAACGATACCTGATTTAACCTCTTCAGTAATTACAGCCTGGATTAAGCCTTGGTTATCCAGGTCTAAAGTAGCAGCTTCTCCAGAGACCAAGTTTACATTACCCAGGCGCGAAGAGATGGTTCCTTCATTTCTTACAGCGCCGGCAATCAGCGAAACACTCCCGCTGTCTTTAGTAGTAATAATTCCTTTATTATCAATAAATCCATTTATTTTATCTTTGAATAGGTTATATCTATTTGCAATAAAATCTTCATTAGCAATATTTAAGGTTGAGGCTACTAAACCCCCAACATTTACAGAAGAATCCCTGCCAAAAAGTATGCCATTGGGGTTAATAAGAAAAATCCTACCGTTGGCATTTAACGAGCCATATATCTCTGATATGCTTCCTCCGGTAACGCGATTAAGGGCAACAGACGAACTGGAAGGCTGCAGGAAGTTTACAGTTTCGTTTGCTCCTATTCCGAAACCATTGTAATTAATAATAACCTTATCTGAGGTTTGGATATTTAAGGTGTTTGGGTTTTCGCGGGAGAATTGAGCCTGGCCGTAAATAACATTCTCTCCTTCAGGTAATGCCAGGAGTAGAGAGGCGCTAACATGGATTATGAGTAATATCGTAAGAAAGATATTAGCTAGGAATTTAATTAGAATAAATCTAGGTGTCCCCATATATGCAGTTCGCTTTTGGATTTACCTTCTGGGGTTGGATCGATAGGAAAACCTAAGTCCATCCTAAGGTAAAAGTTTTTCCAGAGATTGAATCTTAATCCTACACCTGAACTCATTAGAGATTCAGATCTTTTTTCACCAACTAGAGGGTTTCTAAGGTAGCCTTGGCCAAAATCCCAGAAATAGACCATCTGGATCTTTTTTTGCCAGGGTATTCTTTTAGGTAATATAAATAACGGGGTTCTTAGTTCCAAATTAAGGTTATAACCATAGTCGCCCATATAGGCTAACTCGGAATATCCTCTGACTGTATCCATGCCTCCTATATAAAATTGTTCTCCGCTTATTAGTTTATCCGGTGAATATTGAGTGCGGCCAGATAGCAATAAATAAGAAGAAAAAGGCAGATTCTGTTGCCTTCTTAATTGCATAATATATTTCGTAAATTCTCCTCCAGAACCTGTACGGCTTGCCTCGGGGTCGTTGCGGCCCAGGGAGCCGGCAAAATCCGGTATGCCGTAATCCAATTCATTACTAAAGAATGTTCCGCCATATAAATCGTCTCTGTCTAGGCTAAAGTTTACTTTTAGAATACTTAAGTCATCGCTACTGGTCTGGGTATTTAAGATATAATTTTTGCTCTGTTTTACATCAAATCCCCAGGTAAGGACGCCCCGAAGGTGCTCTTCGTTAATCAAGGGCGAGCTTAGATATACTCCTGCGGTAAGAGCTTCTCCTTCAGCATTTAGTTCTTTAAATTCTTTTACAATTTCTGTCTGGACATAACTGAAATATCCCCCTAATCTAGTGTTATTTACACTAACCGGGATATTATAATCCATGCTGCCACCGATTAATTTCTCATTGCTCTTTAATAATTTTGCGGAGAGCATTTCGTCAGAACCAAAAACATTATTATCTATGTATCCTAATCCTAGCCTGGATTTACCTGTATATTTTGTTCCGCGGTTATCGTATTCTAAATACATATGTTTTGGAAAACGGTCGTTTATCTTTAATAATATGTCCGTCGTCTCAGGCTTATCCCCTTTTACCAAAACAGCTTTTACTGTTCTGTCCGGATTGGTATTTACCCTCTTTAACCCTCGCATTAAGTTTTGATATAGTACGGTCTCCCCTTCTTTTAGGGCAAATCTTTCCCGGATAAATTCCTTATCGGAGTATTTGCCATCTTCAACCTTTATATTTCCTAAATAGCCTTCGATAATCCTTATCTCGACTGTGGCATCTTTTATCTTTTGATCAGGCACATAAACAAAGGTAGTAATGTAGCCTTTACTGCGGTAGTATTGCTGGATATACGAGGCTATTTGATTGAATTCATTTAATCCGAGATTAGTATTTCTATATTGGGATAAGAATGATACAAAATCTCCCGGTTGAAATATGGTTATGCCGTTTAAGACGAATTTTTCAATATAGACTTTTTGGCTGGTGGTTGTTTCTAAGTTTGGACGCCGGTCATCTATATCTATCTGAGATTCGGCTTTTGCTTTTTCCTCAAATTCGGTTTTATTTTTTTCTTTTTCATCCAGTATTTTGGTTTCGATGATACCGGCTTTGGCTTGAGAAGGTGTTTGTGTTTGGGCATAAACAGGGATAATACTAATGAAAAGAAGAAAAGCTATTATTGATAGAAGAAAAATATTTTTTGATCGGTACGGTAAACCCATTCTTTACCTTGGTATATGGCCGAGATAACTTTGAGCTATAAACTCGTCAGGATTAACTAGAAGTATTTTATTAAAATATTCGGCAGACTTTTCCATCTTTCCAGCTCGGTAATATTGAAAGGCCAAATCGTAAAGATATCCAATAACTCCGGCTTTATTAGTTGGTTTGGGAGGTAAATCGTCAATAGATTTTTTGGGCGCGGCTTGCTTAACGGATAGATAACGTTCTTTCTCGGTTTGTATAAAGATTTGACGCTCGCGATCTTTCTCTCTTCTTAATTCAAAAGGTATCTTTTCATCAACATAAATTCTTGCATTCGGGTGTTCAGGTTCAAGAATAAGGAGTTCATTGAATAGTCCTAGTGCTTTTTCGTATTCTCTAGAATTAAAATAAATCATAGCTTTTGCATAGAGTGTCTGCGCTTCGGATTTATTTATAATAGAAGGAATTTTCTCCTGGAGATAATAAATGGCTTTATCTTGTTGAGGGTCAAGGCTGATTATCTCTCGGAAAAGCTCTTTTGCTTTGATATAATCCCTGCGGGCAATATAATCTATAGCTTCATTATATAGATTGTTTATCTTTTGTTCTTTAAGCGCTAAGGGGATTTTGGTTTCTAGGTATTCCCGGGTATTTGCCTGCTGCGGGTCTAATGCCAGAATCTGATTAAAAATTTCGCTGGCTTTTTCGTAATCACGGTTATTGAAAGAAGCTACGGCTTCCCTATAGAGGCTATGAGCCTTCTGCTTATTGCGTATTTGAGGTATTTTAATTTCAACGTATTCTTGAGCGTGTTTTTGTCCTGGATCTAAAGCAATAATCTCATTAAACCTTTCGGCAGATTTTTCATAGTCTTCGCTGCGAAAATATTCCAGGGCTTCCTTATACATGGATTGAATCTTTTGCTGCCTGAGGCCAGTAGGTATTTTTACATTCAGATATTCACGCGCATCTTTTTCATCGGAATTTATTGCTAGTATATCTTTAAAGGCCTGGGTCGCCCTTGGGTAATCACCGAGATTAAAATATCTTGTGCCATCGCTATAGAGTTTTTGTATATTTTGTTCTTTGATGGACTGGGGTATTTTGACTTCTATAAACTCTTGAGCCAGTCTGTTATCAGGTTCCAATTTTAAGATACTATTAAATAATTCGGAAGATTTATCAAAATCATTATTTGCAAAATAAAGGTTTGCATCTTTAAACTTCGATTCTATTAGTTCTTTTCTTAATGCCAGAGGTATTTTATATTGGAGGTATTCATTAGCCTCTATTTGTGCGGGGTCGAGTTTGAGTATATCAGTGAAGATTTTAGTTGCTGCTGTATAATCTCTTTGATCGTAATAAGTAATTCCTTTTACTAAATATGCTACTATTTCTTTTAATTTTATTACCGCAGGAATTTTTGTTTCAACGTACTCTTTAGCTTGCTTCTCTTGTGGGTCTAAGGTAATAATCTCGTTAAATAATTTAGCAGCCGAATCATAATCTTCGTCAACGAAGTATGTAACGGCATTTTTATAAAGATCTTTTATTTTTTGTTCTTTTATTACGTTAGGTATTTTAATTTGAGCATAAATCTTAGCTTCTTTGTGGTTGGGATCGAGCTCCAGGATATTATCAAAGAGTTTGGCTGAGGCGCCATATTCCTGATTATTGAAGCGCTCGATAGCCTCTTTATTAAGGAGCACTATTTTTTCATCTCTAATTGCCAGAGGTATTTTTATTCTTAGATATTCTTGGGTTAGTTGATTATTTGGATCTAGGGTTAGAATTTCTCTAAAACGCATGTCTGCTTTAGCGTAGTCATTGCTTAAGAAAACAGAAACCGCGTCTTTGGTAAGGGCTATTATTTTTTCTTCCTTAAAGATTTGTGGTATCTTTATTTCTAGAAATTCTTTGGCTTCTTTTTGGTTAGAATCTAGCGAAAGGATGTCATTAAAGACTAGGCTTGCTTTAGTGTAATCTTCTGCATAGAAGTATCTAAGGGCGTCTTCATATAGGTAAGAGATCTGTTCTTTGCTTTGCCGCTGTTTGATTTTTTCAGCAAGTTTAATATATTTTTGAGATTTTTCTGGACTGACCCTCTCTGCCTTTAACAATAGGCTGGCAATATCTGCTCCTATTTTAGCTTTTCTTTTTAAATTTATATCATCGGCTCCGGCATAGGACTTATTAAACATAATTAGGGCATCTTCGTAATGTCCTAATTTATATAAGTAATTGCCGTCTTCAAAGAAATCTAAAGCAGATTTTGACTTTGTGATTACAAATCCTTCAGGGTCTTCTTTTACTTGCGGATTATATAAGATGGTATCTTGGTTACTAGTGTCAGCGGATGATAAAACTGGCGGGATGAAATAGAAAATGAGTAAAAATAATAGAATGGCAATAATTTTTCTTTGTCTGAGCATCGCTGTCATATACTGGCCCCTATTAACAAACAGGGCATTTTAACTTAGAATATGGCTCATGGGGCATAAGCCCCGGAAAGGGGCTCATATTCTATGGAACAACGCAAATGAACCAGCCAGCAAAAGCTTCAAATAGTGCTTGAAGGCTTGAGCGGCCAAATTGATATCAGTAAGTTGTGCGCCAAATACCAGGTATCTCAAACTCAGTACTACCAGTGGCGCGACCATCTACTAAAGCATGGCCATCAGGCCTTTGAAATCAAAAATGTCACCAAGAAAGAACGGCACCTTGAACAAGAAAGCCAGAAGCTAAAACAGATCATTAGGCGGCTTAACCGTTGAGCTTAAAAAAAACGAATTTTAACTATGAAAAAGAGCGAAATCGCAAAGCGTTATTGCGCGTAATCAGGTGTTGCTGGCGCAAATCCAGGAAATCAAGACCGACCATCCCCTCTGGGGCTACCGTCGCATCTGGTCGTACCTGAAATACCGTCAAGGCATTCCCGTGAATAAGAAACGCGTCTACCGCCTTATGAAAGAGCAAAATCTCATCGTTACTCCGAACCTACGGCTTAAGGCCAAACGCGGCCCTATCCGTCCTAAACCCCATGCTGAACACCCTAACCACTTCTGGGGTATTGATATGCCTAAAATCAAGATGGCCGGTTGGGGTTGGCTGTATCTAACCGTTGTCCTTGACTGGTATACCAAGGAAATCGTCGGCTACCATCTTGGCTTACGGTCAAAAACCGAGGACTGGCTCAAAGCATTGAATCGAGCCGTTGATTCCCGGTTCCCAAAAGGCATCCAGGAGACTGAAAAAGAACAGTTGTTCCTAATCTCTGATAACGGCTGCCAGCCAACAAGTCAACGATTTATGATGAACTGCGCAGTCATGGGAATCAAGCAGATATTTACCACCTGGTCAAATCCCAAAGGCAACTCGGATACCGAGCGCGTCATGCGCACCATCAAAGAAGATATTGCCTGGCGCTATGACTAGGATAACCCCTTTGACTTTGAAATCGCTCTTAACAAATGGATCAACGATTACAACACGGATTTCCCGCATCAAGCCTTGAAAAACCTGACGCCAAAACAGTGCTTTGAAACGTGTTTTAACAAAGAGCCGGTTCTAACTTAGAAACCCCTTGACTAATGGGGAGCATTACAACCATATTTTATATATCAGAAACCGATTTCACTATAAACCAATGACTTATAAGCCTAACATATAGTTAGCTTATTGTCAAGTAAAAAGTTTAATTAATGTTTAGTAAAGTATTTGTTAACTCAACTTTTACATTCTTTTTTCATCCCACATCCTATTAAAAGATAGTTTTTTGGATACAAATACTGTTAATTTTTGGAAAATGGAATGAACCCCTAAAACTGTAATTTTGTGTTAGACTATTGATAGGGTCAAAAACTGGCCTGCCCCCATTTCCCGTCCACTAGAGATGAGAGTTATTCGCTTCGCTTAAGGCCGTTTCCTGCCTTAAGAATTCTTCCGGAGTCATGTCATTGAGCGAGCTGTGTGGCCGCTCGTTGTTGTAATCAACACGCCAAGCCTCAATTACTTGTCTTGCACGATCCGGGCTGGTAAACCAGTGTTCGTTTAAGCACTCATCGCGAAACTTCCCGTTGAAGCTCTCAATATAGGCGTTCTCAACCGGCTTGCCGGGCCTGATGAAGCGCAGGTGAACGCCCCGCTGGTATGCCCATGAGTCAAGCGCCTTGCCGATAAACTCAGGACCGTTATCAATGGTGATGACTTCGGGCAACCCTTCCTTGTAGGCAATACGGTTGAGCACCTCGCAGACGCGCCTGCCGTTGATGGAAGTATCCACTTCAATGGCGTGGCACTTGTGCGTATAATCATCCGCAATCGGCAATACTTTGATTTTCCTTCCATCCGAAAGCGCATCAGACATAAAATCCATGCTCCAGCGCTGATTCGGCTTGGCTGCCTGCGGCAGGTCAACCCGTGCTACCGCTGCCAGCTTCTTCCTGCGCCTGATGCGAATTGACAGGTTCTCCAGGCGGTACAGGCGCAATACACGCTTGTGGTTAATCGTAATGCCTTCCCTGCGTAAAAGCGTATGCAGTCTGCGGTACCCAAAGCGCCTGCGTACCTGCGCAAGCTCTTTAAGCCGGTTGCGGATCGTATCTTCATCCAGCTTCTTTATTGGAACGTAGGTGAAGCTGCTGCGCGCAATGGCCATGATGCTGCATGACCTGCGGATGCTCAGCCCAAAGCTCTCGCGGATCAACGTTACGGCTTCCCGCTTTAGCTTGGGCTTAAGGCGTTTTTTTCAATCACCGCCTTCAAAGCCTGTATATCAAGCGCTTGGTCTGCCACCATGCGCTTGAGGCGGCTGTTCTCATCTTCAAGGGCCCGCAACCTGCGCGCCTCTGAGACTGTTAGGCCGCCGTATTTAGCCTTCCAGTTGTAGATAGTAGCGTCACTGATCCCATACTTACGGCATAATTCTTCGGTTTTTACTCCCGCCTCTGCTTCCTTTAAAACCCCAATAATCTGCTCTTCGCTGTACCTTTTTCCCCGCATCGTATCCTCCTTGTAAATAGGTTTTACCACACCGTTACTCTATTTGCAAGTGGTACGGTTTTTGGGGAGCAGGTCACTCGGAAATTGACCCAAAAATGGTACAGAAAAACCTAAAAGACCTCGTAAGCTACTTAGAAAAGGCGAATAAAATCGAGCAGGCTTTGATAATGCGAAAATACATTAAAGACATTCTTTATTCCAAGGAATCCATCCAAATAAACATGCTTTGCCATCCGCAAGTTATTGACAGGCAAAGCATTAAAAATCCCGCCCCTCTTTTAAATGTTCAGGCTTGCGGCTGGGTGGGGGCAGCCGCAAGCCCAGCGATTTTTGAAAAATCTCAAGAGAAAAGCCCTACTCTTAAGAGTAGGGCTCTGTTAAACATGGCTCCCCCGCGAGGACTCGAACCTCGGACCTGGTGGTTAACAGCCACTCGCTCTACCAACTGAGCTACGGGGGAATAAAGCCTTTTAAAATTTCTCTACCGATACCTGATTTTAGATATTTTTCTTTTTCTCTCGCTACTATCCTATTCGGGAATTCTTCTTTATGTATTAATTCATACGGCCTGTGACCTTTTGTATATTTAGAGTCGCCAAAATTATGTTCTTTTAATCTATTCTCCGGATTTTTAGAAATCCCGATGTAAAAACTATTATCTTTTCTGCTCTTCAATACATATACGAAGTAACTCACTTTAGATAGCCACTCGCTCCCTGCCTGCCGGCAGGCAGGTACCAACTGAGCTACGGGGGAATAAAGCCTTTTAAAATTTCTCTACCGATACCTGATTTTAGATATTTTTCTTTTTCTCTCGCTACTATCCTATTCGGGAATTCTTCTTTATGTATTAATTCATACG
>Ga0315283_10004090_pt1 | contig 12619 bp, 11 predicted proteins | sample YL17G09_0_MG_FD_204541 | JGI IMG/M metagenome (GOLD analysis project Ga0315283, IMG submission 204541) | Sediment microbial communities from Yellowstone Lake, YNP, Wyoming, USA - YL17G09_0 | ecosystem: Environmental > Aquatic > Freshwater > Lake > Sediment | place: USA: Wyoming | collected...
ACTCGATCGATCCCGTCAGCCTGGTTGACGCGGCGGCGCATGGCGTGGCCGTCCTCGGTCAGCGTGACGACGTCGAACGGTTCTACGCGGGCATGGACCTGTACGTCACGGCCTCGCATCGGGAGGGGTTCCCCCGAAGCGCTATGGAGGCATCGGCTATGGGGCTTCCCGTCGTGGCCACCGATATCCGCGGATGTCGCCAGGTCGTCGATGACGGGGTGACCGGCCGGCTCGTCCCCGTTGGTGACGCCGGTGCGCTGGCGGCGGCGGTGAAGGCGCTCGCCGCCGACCCGGCGATGCGCCGTCGTATGAGCGACGCGGCGCGACAGCGCGCCGAGAAGGAGTTCGATCAGCGCCGCGTCATCGACCTCACGCTCGGTCTGTACGAACAGCTGCTGGCCCGTGACTGATCGGGGTCTCTGGTGAGCAGAGTGATCGATGACGACGCCCGCTGACAGCCCGATCTCCGACTCGGCGTTGTCGTGGGCCCGAAGGGCGCTGAAGGTCACCGCCGCCGCGGCTGATCTGGTGCGACGCCACCCGTCCGGCGTTGTGGTGCTCATCTACCACCGCGTCGGACGACGGACCTCGACTGCAGTCGACCTGCCCACGGCCCAATTCGAGGAGCAGATGGCCGAGCTCGGCGAGTCCGGGCGGGTCATCACGCTCGATCGAGCGATCGACCTCCTCGCTGTCGCTTCCCCGGTTCCCGTCGACGCAGGCGACGGATCGGGCCCGCCAGACATGCCGGTGGTGGTGACGTTCGACGACGGCACGGCCGATCTGGCCGATCTGGCCACACCTGTCCTGGCGCGTCATGCCGTGCCCGCCTCGCTCTACCTGGCGACTGATTTCGTCGACCGGAGCGTGGTCTTTCGGGGGAACGGCACCCCGCTCTCGTGGGCGGCGATCCAGGACATGACATCGACCGGCCTGTGGTCCATCGAATCGCACACCCACGCCCACGTCCTCCTCGATCGCGCTCCCGACTCGGCGGTGGCCGCCGACCTCGACAGGTCGATCGACCTCATTGCCGAGCACACGGGTCGGGTCCCTCGGCACTTTGCCTACCCCAAGGCGCTGGCCGGCACCCCGTCGGCCGAACGGGCCGTGCGGGCCCGGTTCCGCTCGGCGGCTCTGGCCGGCACGCGCGTCAATGTGTTCGGCGCGACCGACCCGTGGCACCTGGCGCGCACCCCGATCCAGGTCGATGACGGCATGGGATGGTTCCGGCGCAAGGCGACGGGAGGAATGCGGGTCGAGGACGACCTGCGCCGGCTGCTGAACCGGTTCCGCTACCGGTCGGCGCAGACCTGATCGATGGGTGGATCGTGACGCCGATCAGCGGCCGGCATCTTGCAGTTCAGTCGGTGGCCAGGGCTGTGTGGCGCACGACCTCGATGACCCGGTCGATGTCGTGGTCCGAGATCGAGCTTCCGCTGGGGAGACATAGGCCGTGGTCGAAGATCTGCTCGGCGACGTTCCCGCCCACCGTGTTGCACCCGACAAAGACCGGCTGGCAGTGCAGCGGTTTCCAGGCCGGCCGGGCCTCGATGTCGTGAGCCTCGAGCGCGAGCCGCAGAGCCTCGGGCGTCGCCCCGAACACCTCGGCGTCGATCTGCACGACGGTGAGCCAGTTGGTGGGAACCCCGGTCGCGGCGTCCGGCATGAATCCGATGCCCGGCAGGTCGCCCAGGCCGGCCCGGTAGCGGGCCTTCGTGGCGCGTCGATGCTCGACCCGTTCGGCGAGCGATCGGAGCTGCGGCCGGCCCAGCGCCGCCAACAGGTTGCTGAGCCGATAGTTGAAGCCGATCTCGGTGTGCTCGTAGTGCGCCGCCGGTTGCCGGGCCTGAGTGGCGAGGTAGCGGGCTCGGGCCACGAGGTCGCCGTCATCGGAGACGAGGGCACCGCCGCCGCTGGTGGTGATCACCTTGTTGCCGTTGAACGAGAACACCCCGATCGAGGCGAGTGAGCCGGCCGGTCGACCGTTGTAGGTGGCGCCCAGTGCCTCGGCCGCGTCCTCGAGCAGTGGCACGTCGTGCCGCGCGCACGCCTCGGTCAGCCGGTCGGCGTCGGCGCACTGGCCATAGAGGTCGACGGCGATCACCGCCGCAGGGAGACGCCCCTGCGACGCCCGCTGATCGAGCGTGTCGGCGACGAGGTCGGGGTCGATGTTCCACGAGTCCGGCTCGCAGTCGATGAAGGTGGGCCGGGCCCCGACGTAGGTGACGGCGTTGGCCGTGGCGACGAAAGTCAAGGTCGGGACGAGCACCTCGTCACCGGCGCCAACTCCCGACAGCATCAGGGCGAGGTGCAAAGCCGCCGTGCCGCTCGACAGTGCCGCTGCCTCCGCGACTCCGGCGGTCGATGCGAGTTCGCGCTCGAAGGCGTCGACGTCCGGCCCGACGGGGGCGATCCAGCCGCCGTCGAACGCCGCCAGCAGGGCGTCTCGCTCGGCCGACCCCACGTCGGGTGGGGACAGGTAGAGGCGGCTCACCGTCGTGCAGTCAGGACAACGGCCCGGGCGGTCAAGGTGTGGTCCCGAGCGAGCGACATCGTTGGGCACCGTACACGGACGGAAAGCACTTCTCGACCACTGTTCGTTGGTCCCGGCCGACGGCGGTAGGGTCGATTCGGTGAAGATCGTTGTCACCGGCGGCGCCGGGTTCATCGGGGCCAACTTGTGTCGGTCGCTGGCCGCATCTCCACGGGTCATCGAGGTCGTCGCCCTAGATGACCTGTCGACCGGCTCGAGCGACAACCTCGACGGGGTCGATGCCCGGCTCGCCGAGGGAAGCATCCTCGACCCGTCCCTGCTCGACGAGGTGCTCGCCGGAGCCGACGCCGTCGTGCATCTGGCCGCCCGGCCGTCGGTACCGCGGTCGCTCGTCGACCCGATGGCCAGCCACCACGTCAACGCCACCGGCACGGTCGAGGTGCTCGAGGCGGCACGGCGGGCCGGTGGTCCGCTGGTCGTGGTCGCCTCGTCGTCTTCGGTCTACGGATCGAATCCGGTCATCCCCAAGCACGAAGATCTCGCGACGCTCCCACTCAGTCCCTATGGCGCGAGCAAGTTGGCGGCCGAGTCGTACGCCCTCGCTTATCAACAGTCGTTCGGCCTGCCGACGCTGGCGTTCCGGTTCTTCAACGTGTTCGGACCATTGCAGGCTCCAGGTCATGCCTACGCGGCGGTCGTGCCGGCGTTCGTCTCCGCCGCCCTCGAGGGTCGCCCTGTCACGGTGCACGGCGACGGCCGGCAGTCGCGCGATTTCACCTTCGTCGGTTCGGTCGTCGCGGTGATCTCGGCGGCGGTGCTCGATCAGGTGTCCGCCCCCGCGCCCGTGAACCTGGCGTTCGGCACCCGGACCGACCTGATGGGTGTCATTGCGTTGCTCGAGCAGATCCTGGGCCATCCGGTCGAGGTCTCCCACGCCGATCCGCGAGCCGGCGATGTGCGTCACTCCCAGGCCGACGATCGTCGCCTGCGGGCCCTGTTCCCCGACATCGAGCCCGTTCCGCTGATCGACGGGCTGCGGGCCACGGTCGAGTGGGTCACCAGCATCCAAGGGGCGGTCAACCCGCCGTCGCCGTGAGCCACGCCCGACCGTACCGGGGCAAGCGGGCCTTCGATCTCGTGGTGCTGGTTGTCGTCGCCGTGCCGGCCGCAGTTCTCGGCGCGGTGTGCGCCATCGCCGTCCGCCTGACGTCACCGGGCCCGGTGCTCTTCCGTCAGGAGCGAGTGGGCCTCGACGGTCGCCCGTTCGAGATGGTGAAGTTCCGCACCATGGTCGTCGGCGACAACCCGATCATCCCCGATGCCGACCGGATCACCTCGGCGGGCCGGCTGCTCCGGCGTACCTCCCTCGACGAGCTGCCCAACCTCGTGAACGTGGCCCGGGGCGAGATGAGCATCGTCGGTCCCCGGCCCACGCTGGCCTATCAGATCGAGCGTTACGACCATCGCCAGCGGGGTCGCCTCGCCGTTCGGCCCGGCCTTTCGGGGCTTGCTCAGATCCGGGGTCGCAACTCCTTGTCCTGGGCCGAGCGGATCGATCATGACCTCGACTATGTCGATCGGCAGTCGGTCTGGGTCGACGTCCGCATCCTGGCGAGCACCATCGGCGTGCTGGCCTCGGGATCCAGTGTCGAGGGCCACGCCACCGACGACCCGCTGTCGGCACCGCCGGACTGACGCCGCCCACCACACGGGTGCGACCGGCACCCGACTACGGTTCCCGCGATGGAGCCGCTCGTGATCGTCGGGGCCGGCGGGCACGGTCGGGAGACGCTTGATGTGGTCGACGCCATCAACGCGGCACACCCCGATGACCATCCGTTCGAGGTGCTGGGTGTGGTGGCTGATCACGCCGATCAGGACCTGCTGGCCCGACGAGGAGCGATCCATCTCGGTCGGGTCGACGATCTGCTCGACGGTCGACTCGATTCGGTGCCGGCGGCCGCCGTGTACGTGCTGGCGATCGGCGACCCAAGATCGCGCCGGGCCCTGGCCGATCGGTTGGCGGAGACCGCGCACCGGGCGGCGCCGGCACTCGTACATCCCGCCGCCACGATCGGTGCCGACGTGCGTTTGGGCCCCGGTTCGGTGGTCGCCGCCGGTGCCCGGATCACCACCAACGTCGACATCGGGCGCTTCGTGCAGGTAAACGTGAACGCAGTCGTGTCGCACGACTGCCGGGTCGGTGATCACGTCACGCTCAGCCCGGGAGTGCTGGTGAACGGCGCCGTGACCCTCGGGGAGGGCGCCTTCCTGGGTACGGCGACCGTGGTCACCCCGGGCCACTCGATCGGGGCCTGGGCGGTGATCGGCGCGGGAGCGGTCGTGGTCGCCGATGTCCCCGCCGGGGTCACCGCCCGCGGCGTGCCCGCCCGCTGGACCTGAGGGCGCCGGCCGCCATCGCCTGGCGGTAGACCGCTTCGATCTCGGTGGCCGATCGTTCGGCCGAGAACCGGTCGGCGGCGGCGGCGGCCCCGGTCGCCAGCCGGACCCGTTCGGCCGGGTCGTCGGCGAGGCCGCCGATCGCGGCGGCGAGGAGGTCGGGGCGACGGGCCGGCACGAGCCGACCCGAGATGCCGTCCGCCACCGCCTCGGCGAGCCCACCGACTCGGGTCGCGACGACCGGCACCCCGGCGGCGAATGCCTCCATGACCGCGACCGGTAGCCCTTCGTGATGTGAGGCCAGCACGAACAGATCAGCGGCGGCGGTGATCCGGGGGGCATCGGCGCGGTAGCCGAGGATGCGCACGCGATCGCCCAGCCCGAGCTGCCCGTGCCTCGCCCGCAGCTCGGATTCGAGCGGGCCCTGTCCGACGATGACGAAGCGCGCCGACGGGTCGCGATCGATGACGAGCCGGGCTGCCTCGAGCAGATCGGGGTAGCCCTTCGGCCCTCGGAAGTTGGCGACGGTGACGGCCAGCACCTGTTCAGGCTGGATGCCGAGCTCGGCCCGGGTGGCATCGCGCTGGCCGACGAGGTCCCGGATCGACCGGATGTCGATGCCGTGGATGACGACCTGCACGCCGTCGCGATGGCGTGCACCGATCGAGTCACGAACCTCCTGCGAGACGGCGATGGTGGCATCGTTCAGTCCGAAGGTGACGGCGTTGGCGGCCCGGGTGACCCGGCCGTGGGACGGCCAGCGATTGTGCTCGGTGTAGACGAAGGCGGGACGTGAGGTGGCCGGCAGCGAACGCACCAGGACGCGCGCCTGGGCAGCCGGCGCCGGGGAATGGGCGTGGATGATGTCGAAGTCGCCCTCGGTGACCAGTCGCCGAAGACGAGCGATCCATCGGGGGTCGGTCGGGCGCGACGCGTCGAGGGCGTGGGTGGCGACACCGAGGGCCTCGAGCTCGGGAACGAGGTGGGTCTTGTGGGGCAGCAGGTAGGCCGACTCGAAGGCCAGATGGTCGCGGTCGGCGACGGCGGCATGGGTGACGAGCAGGCGCTCGGCGCCGCCCGGTCCCAGGCCTTTCGTCAGCCACAGCACCCGAAGCGGGCGAGCGGGCACAGCGGGCCTTACCGCGGTGCTTCGTCTTGCGGTCTCGACGATGACGCGTCGTCGGCGGCCGGATCGGTCGTGGGCGAGGCAGGCACCGACGCCGGACAGGCCAGCGACCGGAGCACGGCGAGCTGCCGCTCGCCGGTGGTGCTCCCTCCGGCGAAGTCGGCGAGCCGCTCGACGGCGAGCGGCGGTACGGGAACATGGGAGATCAGGGGGTGGGACGGCCGGTCGTCGATCTCGTCCGCACCGAGCAGCACCTCGTGGAGCTTCTCACCCTGTCGGAGACCGGTGAAGACGATCTCGACCGGCCGTGGCGCCTGAGCGACGAGTCGTCGGGCGACATCCGCGATGCGCACCGGCTCGCCCATATCGAGCACGAGGGCCTCGCCGGCCCGGCCGACGGCGCCAGCATGGATCACGAGCTGGACGGCCTCTTCGACTGTCATGAAATAGCGGGTGACGTCGGGATCGGTGACCGTGACCGGCCCCCCTGCGGTGATCTGCGCATGGAAGGCGGTGAGTACACTTCCCCGGCTGCCCAACACGTTGCCGAAGCGCACACTCAGATAGATGCCCTGGCTATCTGATGAGGCCTGGGCGGTGAGACGCTCGGCGATGCGCTTGCTGTAGCCGAGCACGCTGGTGGGGTCGGCCGCTTTGTCGGTGGAGATGTTGACGAATCGCTCGACCTGGGTGGCGCGCGCGGCGTCGAGCACGTTCTGGGTGCCCCACACGTTGGTCTTCACCCCTTCGCCCGGGTGCATCTCGAGCAGGGGCAGGTGCTTGAGGGCGGCGGCGTGGAACACGACCTCAGGTCGGTGCTCGACGAAGACCTGATGCATGCGGTCGACATCTCGGATGTCGCACACCACCAGGCTGCGGCTGTCGAGCAGGGCCCGACCTTCGATCCGCAGCTGCAGGGCGTGAAGGGCCGATTCGTCCCGGTCGACCATGACCAGCTCGGCCGGGGCGAAGCGGGTGATCTGGTGGCAGAGCTCGCTGCCGATCGAGCCGCCGGCCCCCGTGACGAGCACACGCCGACCGGTCAGGTAGCCGGCGATGGCATCGACGTCGGTGTCGATGACGTGCCGACCGAGCAGGTCGGCATCGGTGAGCGGTCGGATATCAGCCACGCCGATCGAGCCGTCGAACAGCTCGGAGAGCGCCGGCAGCACCAGGATGCGGAGGTGGGCGGCGACGGCGAGGTCGCAGAGCTCGCGGAGCAGCTCCGAGCTGGCACCGGGCATGGCGATCACGACGGTGTCGGCTTGGTTCTTGGCGGCGGCGGCGGCGAACGCATCGCGGCCCCCGACGACCCGCAGGCCCATCAATCGCAGGTTTCGCTTGGCCGGGTCGTCGTCGAGCATGGCCACCGGCAGGTAGGGGCTCGCGGGGTTGCGGAGCATGGACGTAATGGTGAGGACGCCACCCTCGCCGGCGCCGAACACCAATACCCGCTCGATGCCCTCGCCCCGTGGTCGCATCCGCCGCTCGAGCACCAGCCGCCAGCTGTACCGGATTCCGGCCATCAGCACGAGGGCGAGCAGCCCGCCGGCCACGATCACGCTGGTTGGTACGAGAAGCGGGACCTGGAAATAGTTGAGGATGGCGAGGCCAGCGGCGGTGATCGCCACTGAGCCGACGAGGTGCGACACCTCGTCGAGGGTGCCGAACCGCCAGCGCCCCAGGTAGAGGCCGAACGCCAGCCCCGCGGCGGCCTGCATGATCGCCGCGGAGGCCACGGCGGCGAGTAGGCCCGTCAGGTCGAAATCGTTCCATCCGGAGGGCCCGAACGCGTCGAACCGCATCACCATGGCGAAATACAGGCCCATCGCCCAGGCGGTGCTGTCGGCGGCCAGTTGGATCGGTAGGCGGTAGCGCTCGAGTACGACGCCGACTCGGGCGAAGTTGCTGGGCTCGCCTGGGTGATCGGGTGCCGGCATTTGGGGGGTGTGGCTCTCTCGGGGAGGGGTCGCTTGGCGACGGCCGGCGCTCGACAGGGCATCGGATATCCGTGGCCGGTGCACAGGATAGCGCACGTGGTATTTGCCCCAGCGTGACCACCCGGTGTCGGGGTCGGGTCTCCGATCCTCCTCACCGCGGGAGGGGTCGCGGTCGGAGGTGAAGGTCACCACGAGGGCACCGCCACTACGATCGTCCAGCACCCATGGACCTTTCGACGCCCGGAGCCGGGCCCACCCCGCCGGGCACGCCTCGACCCGATGCCGACGCCGGCATCGACCTGGCGGCACTCGACGCGGTGATGGCTCGGTCAGCTCGGCGAAGGCGTAGCTCGCTACCCGCCAGCGCGGTGGTCACCTCGCCGGAGTCTCGGCCCTCGCCGAGGGTGACGCGTCGGCGTACGACTCCGCTCGAGCGTCGCCTTGTCGGGGTGGTGGCGGTTGCCTCCGGCCTGATGGCCACCACCTCGGCCGCGCATCCGACCGGGTTGGCCGGACCCGACGCCCTGTTGCGATTCGGTTTCGCCCTGGTCGTCACCCTGGCGGCGGCTCGGGCACGCCGCTCGAGCTGGCTGCTCCTGGGAGCGGCCGGCGCGATCCTGGCGCCGTCGGGTCCGTGGCAGGTGTCGGCTGTGCTGGGCCTGCTGGTCGCCGTCGCCGCCACGTTGGTCGAGCGTCGACGTCTGATGGGGGCGGTCGTCGCGGCGCTCAGCGTGCCGGCGATGATGCACGCCCCGCCCTTCGCGTTCACCGGAGCCTCGGCGGTCTGCGTGTGGCTGGCGGTGCTGCCGTCGTTGGTGTCGGGGTACCGGGTGGCGTCGCGGCGGTCGCAGGAACGCATGCAGAGGGCGGCGATGGCCACCTTCCTGGTGGCACTCGGTGGCACGCTCGTGTTCGGTCTCGCCGTCTGGGTCTCCTGGGGCGACCTGCACGCCGGCGCCGACGATGCTCAGAGTGGGCTGGTCGCGATGCGCGAGGGGAAGGGCTCCGAGGCGGCCCTGCGCCTGGCGGGCTCGGCCGACTCCCTGGGGGCGGCGCACGACGTGCTGGGTGCGTGGTGGACGGCGCCGGCCCGCCTGGTTCCGCTGGTCGCGCAGCAGGCCGAGGCCATGGCAGTGCTCAGCGATCAGGGCCGGCACATTGCCGAGGCCGGGTCGGTGGCCGCGTCCAAGGCCGACTATCGCCAACTCCGCTACCAGCAGGGCCAGGTCGACATCGAGCGCCTGCGGCAACTGCAGGAGCCGCTTGATCGGGTGGCCCGCACCCTCGAGCGCGCCGACCAGCGTCTCGATGAGGTGGATTCGCCGTGGCTGGCGGGCCCGGTGGCATCGGCCCTCGATCGAATCTCGAGCGAGGTCGACCGCACTGCACCGCAGGCCGACCTGGCGGCGCAGGGCGCTCGGGTCGCTCCCGGGCTGCTCGGGGGCGACGGCACCCGTCGTTATTTCGTGGCGTTCACGACTCCCGCGGAAGAACGTGGTCTCGGTGGTTTCATGGGCAACTGGGCGGAACTCACGGCGACCGATGGTCAGCTCACCCTGAGCAGGTCGGGGCGCACCCGTGAGCTCAACTCGCCACCGGGTGCGAGCGACCGGGTGATCACCTCGCCCGCCGACTACGTCGCCCGCTATGCGCGTTTCGAGCCGGGCTCGTTCTTCCAGGACGTGACCGTGTCGCCCGACCTTCCCAGCGTCGCCGATGTCGTGGGGCAGCTCTATCCGAAGATGGGTGGTGAGCCGGTCGACGGTGTGCTGGTGGTTGATCCGTACGGCTTGGCCGCCCTGCTGAACTTCACCGGGCCGATCAAGGTCGACGGCAGTCCCGAGGTCCTCACCCCCGGCAATGCAGCCGATCTCCTCGTCCGGCGCCAGTACGTCGAGTTCACGTCGAAGGACGAGCGACTCGACTTCCTCGACGAGGCATCGAGGGTGACGTTCGAGAAGCTCACCCGTGGCGACATCCCGGGGCCGGAGCAGATCGGCGAGGTGCTCGGCCCCGCCGTCCAGGGTCGCCACCTGATGTTCAGCGCGGTACGCCCCGAGGAGCAGGCATTGTTCGAGCGCGTGGGCGCGACCGGCGCCTTCCCGACCGCGGAGCCCGACCGTGACTTCTTCGCCCTCACGAGTCAGAACTCCGGCAACAACAAGATCGACGTGTTCCTGCGGCGCGAGATCGCCTATGAGGTCGTCTATGACCCCGCCACTGGTCGGGAGCAGGCGACGGCCACCATCACGCTGCACAACGATGCCCCGAGCTCGGGTCTGCCCGACTACGTGATCGGCAACCGCGACCCGGCCACACCGTCGGGTACGAACCGGATGTACCTGTCGTTCTACTCGCCGTTCACGCTCACCGGCTCGCGGATCGATGGGGTGAGCCAACCGTTCGAGTCGCAGCGCGAGCTCGGATATCGTGTCTATTCGAGATATCTCGATGTCCCGGCCGGAGCGACCGTCACCATCGTGCTCGATCTGTCCGGGTCGCTCCGATCCCTCGACCGGTACCGGTTGGTCGTTGGCATGCAGCCCACGGTGATCCCCGATTCCCTCCGGGTCTCCGTCACCCCGAAGGCGGGCTGGGTGGTCGCCGATTCCGACACCCTCAGGGTCGATATCGATCGGGGGCGCTCGTCGTTCGTGGGCCAACCGGGGCACGGGATCGACGCCTTCACGACGTTCGAACCGCAGTGACCGAAGGTGAGGGTGGCCTGCGGGCTGGGGGATGGTCGACATGGCCAGCCGGATGGGGCACACTATTCGCCACATCTAGATACGTCGTCACCTGCGGCGGAGGAGTCTCGTGATCCGACGAATTCTGGCGATCAGCGTCCTGCTGGTGGCAGCTATGGCCGGAACCGCCCATGCGCAGTACGTGCCGGGCGAGCCCGGCATCATCGTCGATCCCGGTTCGGTCCTGGTCGGCGGCACCATCGAGGTCCAGGGCTCGGGCTGCGCCCGCGATTCTGAGGTCACCATCTACGTCGGCGACGTTCTGGTCGGCACCACCCGCACCGGCGTGAACGACGGAACCGGCTCGTTCGACCTGCCCGGCATCGTCCTCCCACCCGAGATCGGACCGGGTGAGTACCTGGTCCACGCCAGGTGCGGCGATCTCGACCTCACCACAGTGCTCTTGGTCTCAGCCGTTCCGGTCACGATCGCCGCCTCGTCGGGCAGCCTGCCGACGACCGGCAGCGACTCCGGATGGCTCGTCAAGGCCGGCTTCGCCCTGGTGGCCGGCGGCGGTCTCGTCGTGCTCGTCACCCGCCGCCGCCGAGTCGTCGTCTAGGTCGCGGTCGGGGCTCGCCACGGCGACCCACTACGAGATTCTCGGCGTCGAGCCCGACGCCGGCCACGACGTCGTCAAGCGCGCCTACACCGACCAGGCATTGCGCTGGCATCCCGATCGCCAGGACGACGCCGGGCCTGACACGCGGGCATTGGCTGAGTGGCACATGCAGGAGGTGAATGCGGCCTGGCAGGTGTTGCGCAGCCCCGCCGATCGGGCCGCCTACGACGATGCATTGCGGGCCCGATCGGTATCGAGCTCGCCGATGTCGACGGTCGATCCGCTCGTGCCGTCGTTCGCCGATCAGCTCGTCGTGCCGGTGCGAGATGAATCGGTGCCCGCAGCCGGGCGACGGCCGGCCGGTTTCGCCCGCTGGGCGCCGCTGCTGATCGTGGGGCTGCTGCTGGTCGGCGGGCTGATCGTGGCGATCTCGGTGTCGTCGCGTCGCTCGAGCCCTATCGATCAACCTGAGTTGCGCACGAATCGCTACGAGATCGGTTCGTGCGTGGTGGTCACCCCGGGCCCGCAGGTCGTCGGTGTCTCGTGTGACCTTCCCAACAGTGGTCGGGTCGCGGCGACCACCGACTATCCCCGTCCGTGCCCGGCGGGCACCCAGACCGTTTCGATCGTCGTGGAGCGGTTGTCGGTCTGCCTCCTCGTTCAGTGACCCACCCGGTCGTCTCGCTGGCGAGCACGGGCGTCGCTCTACTATTCGGCCATGGTGCGAGCGACCGGTATCGATCACATCGTCCTGCGGGTGGCCGACGCCCGACGGTCTCTGGAGTGGTACCGCGATCGCCTCGGGCTCGATCCTGTGCGGCTCGACGAGTGGGAGCGGGGCGAGGCGCCGTTCGTGTCGGTGCGCGTCGACGAGGCCACGATCATCGATCTGTTCGAGGGGGAGCGCACGGGCGTCAACGTCGACCATCTCTGTTTCGTCGTCGACACCGACGATCTCGACGCCCTGGCCGCGTCGGGGGAGTTCGACGTGGTGTCTCCGCCGGCCGACCTGTTCGGGGCGCGGGGGATCGGCCGAGGCTTCTATGTGCGCGATCCCGATGGCAACGTCGTCGAGCTGCGCCGGTACTGATCGTCGTTGCGTCGACGGGCCGCCCGCTGGCCGCTCCGCACCCACCCGGACGGACTGCCTAGGCTGCGGCCATGGACCTTCGCCAGCATGGCCTCGCCGAACTCGTCACCCTGGTGCAGGGCCGATCGCTCTCGGTGCGTGAGCTTGTCGGCCATGCCCTCGCCCGCATCGACGAGCTCGAGCCCCAGATCAACGCCTGGGCCTCGCTCGAACCCGATAGGGCGCTGGCCGAGGCCGCCGCGCTCGACGAGCGGCTGGCC
>Ga0315283_10004091_pt1 | contig 12619 bp, 11 predicted proteins | sample YL17G09_0_MG_FD_204541 | JGI IMG/M metagenome (GOLD analysis project Ga0315283, IMG submission 204541) | Sediment microbial communities from Yellowstone Lake, YNP, Wyoming, USA - YL17G09_0 | ecosystem: Environmental > Aquatic > Freshwater > Lake > Sediment | place: USA: Wyoming | collected...
TTGTTCGGGCGAAGAAAGGGGCGGTGTTGGAGGTCTACGAACTCCGGGATTGCGCGCTGGTGCTGGAATTGCTTGAAGAGAGTAGACGTTTCATGGGACGGCATCAACAGGACGCGCTCGCGTTGGCCTCCGCCGCATACCCTCTATTGTTGGTCGGTGAACTGCGGCCCGTGAGAATTGCGCTGGATGCGGCGATCCATCCAGACGGCTCGATCAAGGAGTCTGCAACACCGGAGTTGCGGCGCCTGACTCATCAGGCCCATGCACTCAAACAGCAGATGCGCGATCAAGTAAGTCAGATGCTGCATTCGCGTCGCTATGAGGAAATATTACAAGAACAGTATTTTGCCCAGCGAGAAGGCCGGTATGTCATTCCTGTGAAAGCCGACATGCGTGGACGAGTTCCGGGGATCGTCCATGACGTGTCGGCCAGCGGGGCGACGGTGTTTATCGAGCCGCGTGAGCTGGTCGAGCTGAACAATTCGATCAAAGTGGCGGATTTGGAGATCGAGCGTGAAGTGCGCCGCATTCTTCAGGAGTTGTCCACGCTCATTGCCGAACAGTCCGAGGTCGTGCTGGCGGGGCTCGAAGCGCTGGCTGTGCTTGACGGTATTTCGGCGCGGGCATCGTTTGGTCGTCAATTAAAGGCGCATCCAGTCGATCTCAACTCAGGCGGGCGAGTGAAACTGTTGCAGGCCAGACATCCCCTGCTCGTGTTGTCGAAAGAGCAGGTGGTCGCCAACGATATTCTCCTGGATGAATCGATTCGCGTACTCGTCATCTCCGGTCCCAATACGGGTGGGAAGACCGTGACTCTCAAGATCGTCGGACTCTTTGCCTTGATGGTCCGTGCCGGATTGCATCTGCCCTGCAACGCGGAGTCCGAAATGGCGATCTTTCCCGATGTCTATGCCGATATCGGCGACGCCCAGGACCTGGCCCGCGATCTATCAAGCTTTTCTGCTCACATGACCCAGATGATTCAGTTGCTCGATGAAACGGACCGTCATGGCAGGAGCGATACGCATGGTATCCCGCGGCAATGGTTGGTCCTCCTCGATGAGCCGGTGACCTCGACTGATCCGACGGAAGGGGCGGCCCTGGCCGAAGCGTTGCTCTGTCGGCTGGCCACACTGGGGATGAAAGTCGTCGCGACTACGCACTACGGATCGCTGAAGGCCTTGGCCCATACGATGCCGGGTTTCGCAAACGCTGCAGTCGAGTTCGACGTGGCGACACTGTCGCCGACCTATCGGCTCTTCATGGGGGTGCCAGGTGGATCGTCTGCGCTTGAGATCGCCGGCCGATTGGGGATGGACCGGGCCTTGATCGATGAGGCAAGGCAGAAGCTCCATAAAGATGAGCGGGTCATGGAAACGATGCTGCACGATCTGCAAGTCACGCAGCGGCAGTTGGCCGATGACCTGGCTCAGGCGGTCGAGGCTAGACGCGAAGCGGAACAGGCCGAACAACGTGCGAAGGCGCAGCTGGCTCATCTGGAAGAGACTGAACGGGAAGCGCAAAAGGGCCTTAAACGAAAACTCAGCGAACAGTTCAACCGCGCGCGGGCGGAAGTGCAAGCTACGGTAGATACAGTCAAGGGCGAGCAGAAACTGATCAAAGCCAAAGCAGCGAAGCAACGATTGTTCGAACTGGAGGCGCAGACGAGAGCTAATTTGACCCCGGTCGGCACGCCTATTCCGCTTGAGCAGTTGGGAGTGGGGGATCAGGTCGAGATCAGCGGGCTCGGCATGACCGGCACATTGCTCGAAACGCCACAAGGGAAGAAACGAGTCAGAGTGAAGGTGGGGCAGGGGGAAGTGCTGGCTACAGTGGCGAATCTCGTTGGCCTTGCACGAGGGCTGGTAGTATCGCCACCAGCAGCATCGAATGCTCGCCGGATTTCGGCAGGTGGCGGACTGGGCCTCGATGAACAGACTGTCGTGGATGTCCGAGGGAAGGCGGCGGACGAGGCGTTGGATGATGTGGTCGCAGCGCTGGATCGTGCCACCATGGCCAGTGCGCCATTCCTCCGCATCATCCATGGCCACGGCACGGGGAAACTCAAAGCGTCGTTGCGGGATTACTTGAAGGGCTCACCCTATGTGGCGGAGTTCCGCGCGGGAGATCGGGCAGAAGGAGGAGACGGTGTGACGATTGTGAAGTTGAGATAGGGAGTGGCCAGCTGTCCTTCTTGCTTGCGGGACGCGCACGATCAGAATGAAGGGAAGGGCACCCACGTTGGCCCTGTGCTCCCGGAACGCGCGCCCTGGGAAGGGCCTCGTTCGACGGCCGCACGTAGGCCAACATGAGTGCCCTTCCCAGAGGGGAGAAGCAAGCGAGCTTGGAAGGATCAATTAGATGGATGGTGGTTGCTCGGCAGGCACAAGAAGACCAACATGGCACACGATACATTTTTCTCGCCGTTATTAATTCCTATTGACGTAAAAGATCGAAGCATAACCAATGAACGAGTCGCTCTTAATGATTTTTAAGGTGCTGACTGTTCTTTCGGTCGCCCTGTTAGTGGTTGGGATTGTGAAGCCGGAGTGGATACGCTTCGGACAAAAGCAGCCTGGCCGTCCCACGATCATTGCCGTCGCATTAAGCCTATTGGTCATCGGCCTATCCGGCGTGGGCGCGATCCAACCTGCTGGAAAGAACAATGTCGAAGCGGTGAAGCCTGGCAATCTGTTGAGTGAGACGGTGTATCCAGTCGGCAGTGCTACGGGACGTTGTGATCCAGGAACAAAACCTGGTAGTGCCGGCGTCAGCGATGACGAGAAGACATCGTCCGGTATTCGTTACATGGTGAAAACTCCGGTCAATTACGCCGCAAGCATCGCTCATCGGTTACTTATGGTCTACGCGCCGGCGCGAACAAATCGATATGAGTCAGAAGACTTTGTGCCTCTCACGCAAGAGGCGACGGCGGCAGGTTTTATTGTAGCCTATGCCGATCACCGCAAGATGACACCTGAAACGATTGAGGAGCTTGCTGAAATACCGGGACTGATCGAACAGAAATGGTGTATCGACAAGAAACGGATTTTTCTCACCGGCCATTCCGATGGCGGGACTGCGGCGATGGCCATCGCGTTTATCAATGGCACCAAACATATTCCAGCGGCGATTGCTCCGAGTGCGGCGGGTATTAGGGGTGAGGACTTGAAAGCCTATCAATGTCCGAACCCGCTTCCCGTGATGATCATGCACAGCAGCCAGGACAACCTGTTCCCAGGTTATGGGAAAGAGGCGATACAATGGTGGGCTGCCTGTAACGGCTGCGGTACTGCAGACCTTGTAACAGACGCTGAGGGCTGTGTAACGTACACGGGATGTACGAATAATGTCACAACACGCTATTGCGAAGGGACGGGGACACATTCCGAATGGCCTGGGAAAAATAAGGCGATCATCGATTTTTTTAGGAGTAGTCAAGATGTCCATTGAAACTGTTCCGAACGGCTCCCGAAAGTCAGTACCCATCTCATGTTCGACCATGCCTCCGCCACCAAAGAGGCGCTCCACGGCAACACACCGAATTTCCTCGATCTTTCCCATGATCGACGCCATGCGCTGAACCGCGCAGGGAGGATATGATGAACAAGCTGCACGCACACTAGGTCGGGAGGGGGCTTCTGTTCGCCCTGTGTTTGTTTGCCCTTGCAGGCTGCGCACAGTCTGTTACGCCGATTGAAGACATGGCCTCGTTCGACCCATCGCAGGATCAGATGGCCATTGCCGACTCCTACTGAGCCGAGGCTGTGGCCCTGAAAGAGAAGGCTGCCGCGCTTGCCGAGAGTGTTGTCCGGTATGAGCATCTCTTCGGCCCTCAGTCGGATTTGGTTAGTGGAGCCAAGCAACTCTCTCAGTACTATGCCGAAGCGGCTCAGGAGCTGGAGCGTCGGGCTGAATCCCATGCAGAGGTCGCTCGAACCGGACGGCAGAAACTCCAGTTGCCGCCGAAAGCCTGTTGCAATAAATAGGGAGAGGAATACCGGAAATTATAATAGGAGGACCTATGAAGCCCTCAACTCTTTCTCGCGCGATCGTGCTGGTGATTCCGATTCTTCTGTTGACGATGTATGGGTGTGGGAGGACCGTTGACCCGGGAAAGCGAGGTCTTCGCTGGAGTCCGTTAACCGGGGGATTAGAGAAGGAGCCGCTCAGGGACGGGTTCTATTTTCGCGCGCCATGGAATGACGTCTACGAATATGACGTCCGGTATCAGAGTTTCACGGAAAAGATCGATGCCTTGACCGCCGACGATCTCTCAGTGACGGTGCACGCAGCGATCACGATGCGCCCGATCGCGGACGATATCTATTTTATCGCTCAGGAGGTGGGGCACAATTGGTATCCGCAGCTCGTGCGGCCGCAGTTCCTGTCGGCGGTGCGGGGTGTCGTCGCACAATATGCGATGATCTCGCTTCCGGAACGGAGCAGCGAAATCGGGAACAAGATCGAAGCGGTGATGGTCGAGTCGCTCAAAGGACGGCATCTCGACGTCTAGAGTGTGGCATTGTCCGAAATCGAATTTTCCAAAGTGGTGCTGAAATCCATTGAGCAGAAGCAATCGAAGGAGCAGGAGAAGGAACAAAAGGAATTTGAGCTGGTGATTGCGCAACGTGACGCGGAGATTGCCAGGATCCGAGCCAAAGGCGAGGGGGATGCCTTGCAGATTCGTGCCGAGGGCCAGTCTCAGGCGCAGGAGATCATCACGAAAACGCTCACGGCGGATTATCTGAAGTATAAATTGTACGAGAATCCCAACACCAAGACGATTATCGTGCCGGAGAGGTCCACTGTGCCGATCATTGTAAATCAGGGGCCGGATCACTCACGCTGAGAGGTGGGCAGGGAGTAGCCAGGTGCCCTTCTTGCTCGCAGAACGCGCACGATAAGAATGTGCTCGTTCGATGCGCGCAGTAAAGGGCAGCCTTGGCCAATCCTTTAAAGAGAAATGGTGAGGGCCTTCGGAGACCGCGCGTTGCGCGAGCACAGAAGATCATCAGGCTCCATCCCTCTGCTGTTTCAGCATCCGATCAGAGGTGGTACTTCGCCATGCGATATCGCAGCGTGTTGCGGGTGATTTTGAGGAGTCGGCTTGCTTCGGAGATGTTGCCGCTTGTGCGCTGTAGCGCTTCCTGCAGCATCTTTTTTTCCATCTCGTCAACTGAGAGGCCAAAGGCCAAAAGCGAGGTCTTCTCGATCTCTCCGTTCGACCCAACTAATTTGGCGTCTCGCAGAGAGGCGGGGAGATGGTCCGGCTGGATGATCTCGTCCTTGCAAGTAACGGTGAGGCCCTCTACCACGTTATGCAGCTCACGCACGTTGCCGGGCCAGTCGTGGCCTTGCAAGATGGCTATCGCGGGTTGGGTGATTCCCTTGATGCGACAGCCATGATCCCGGCGGGCGGTTTCCAGAAACGATGTCAGAATCGGTTCGATATCCTCTGGTCGCTCGCGGAGCGGCGGGATACGCAGCTGGTAGACGTTCAGCCGGTAGTAGAGGTCCAGGCGGAATCGCCCTGCTTTGATTTGCGCCGGCAAATCTTCGTTTGTGGCCGCGATCACGCGAATATTGACGTGGATGCTGTGTGTGTCGCCCAACGGATCGACCTGGTGATTCTCCAGGACCCGTAAGAGCTTCGCCTGTGCGGAAGGACTCATCTCTCCGATTTCGTCGAGGAAGAGTGTGCCGCCATTCGCGAGCTGGAACCGCCCCGGTTTGGTCTGCTTCGCATCGGTAAAAGCGCCGCGCTGATAGCCGAATAATTCTGATTCGAGGAGCTGCTCGGGGATGCCTGCACAGTTGAGCGCCACGAAGGGGCCTTTGGACCTGGGGCCTGCCGCATGGATCCCCTGGGCGAAGAGTTCTTTGCCGGTGCCACTTTCGCCGGTGATGAGGACGGTCGTTGCATCGGTTTGGGCGACTTCAGTTGCCAGATGTTTCAGCAGTTCCATCTGAGGCGACCGGCTCACGATCTGATCGAATGCTGAGAGCCGTTCCGTCCGTACTTGTGGCACTGTCGTTTCGAAGGCGTGAGTCTTGTCGATGGCAGACTCGAGGTCTTTTGTCGTGACTGGTTGTGCAAGATAGTCGGTGGCACCACGGTGTAACGCCTCGACCGCAGCTTTTGCCGATCCGTCTGTTCCAAGGATGATCACAGGGAGGTTCTGATCGATGCGTCTAGCCTGAGCCAGGATTACCTGGCTGGCAATCCGTCCCTGACACTCGTCACAAAGGACGAGTGCGATGTCTGCTTGGGTTTTCAGGATTTGCAGACCCTCTTCGGTTGTTGCAGCAGCAAGGATGGTGGCCTGTCGATCGGCGAGGGCTTGTTCAAGCACCAGTTTGGTCTGGGGATCGGTCGAGATGAGCAGCAGGACCGGAGGATGCATAGGGGTCAACCCTCCACGCGAACTACCGATTACTGCAAACAGCCTACTCCTCTTCCGGCCAAGAAAAAAGAGGGCAATAAGAAGGTGTTTAAGAGGCTCGGCCTCCTGTCTGTCGTCTGCGGTTCTCCTGTGCAATTCCTACATTACGAAGAAGCCCGCTCCGTTTGGCTCGTTTGACGGGGCTCTCCTTGAACGTGGTTTTAAAGTTTTCCTCGCTGATCTGAGCCAGAGCGTCGAGGTTGGGAGCGAGGGTCGAGGGGGTGGGGGCAAAGGCTGGTTCATTCGTCGCGTCCGATCGAAGATTAAACGGACAGACGTCCAGGCAATCGTCGCAGCCAAAAATGCGATTGCCCATCTGCGTAGCGAGTTCATCAGTGATGACCTCGCGCCCGCCGCGAAATTCGATGGTCAAATACGAGATACAGAGCCGGGCATCGACGACATAGGGTTCAACGATGGCACCAGTAGGACAAGCCTGAATACAGAGGGTGCAGCTTCCACATAGATCTGTGGCCGGTTCATCCTCTATCAGATCGAGGGTCGTCAGAATCTCCCCGAGCAGGAGCCAAGAACCAGATTCGGCCGAGACGAGATTGGAATGTTTTCCGATCCAGCCGAGGCCGGCCTGTTGGGCCCAGGCCTTTTCCATGATCGGGCCTGTATCGGTGTAGGCTTTGGTGGTGACGCCTGGGGCCAGGGCTGCGATCCTTGCTTCGAGTTGCGCGAGTCGCTGGCTCATCACTGCATGGTAATCCTTACCCCATGCGTAACGAGCAATGCGTCCCATTCCGGGCTGCTCGTTCGCACGATTGTCAGTGTAGTAGTTCATCCCAACTGAGATCATCGATCGGCATCCTGGCAAGACCAGTTGCGGATCGCTTCGACGGGCTGGGTCGCGAGTCATCCAGGCCATCGTACCGTGGTAGCCTTGCCGGAGCCATTCCGCGAGACGGTCATATAACAGCCGGGTGAAGGTGGTTCGAGGTTCGAGGTTCTCCGAAAACTCAGAACTTCGAACATCGAACTTTGTAAGACTTTCGTCTACTCGGCTGATGCCGACGGCGTCGAAACCCAGGGCAAGGGCTTCGCGTTTGATGGCTTCAGCGAGAGACATGGTCAGTGCGATGACTGGGAGCAGTCAAAGCGGACACTAAACTGGGCCGAACAATGGTCGGATTTGCAGCGGGTGCAGGAGCCGGTGATTTTGGTTTTCCAGTCCGTGCCTTTCTCGTCGAATCGGCAGACTGTGTTTCCGCCCTTGGAGATAGTCGTCCAGGGTTTGTCGGCTCCGGGGATATTGGCTATGAGGCAACCTATTGGGAAGGGGACTCGACAGCTCTGCGAGGCCTCTCCCTTCGCCATACCGAAACTACAAGACTGTTCTGTCGTGGCATGTGAATCGTCCATGGGCTGCGCATGAGCAGCGGCTGAAAGGCTCCACAGGCCGATGACCATGAGCAGCAGGAAGGACCAGCGTTTCATCACGCAGCATCCTAGCACAGCGATGTTTGTAGGCGTCAATCAGGGTCCGACGCATTAGCAGGATGCTCTCGAAACCCGTAAGAAGTAAGACGTGAAAGGTGAAACGTGTGACGACCGAATACTTTCCCCCCTGAAACCTTTCACATTTGACGTTTCACGTCTCACGGGTGGCTGTTTGTCCTCGCGTGGCTCTCAACGGGTCTATATACTTGCGATATGTTGTGGCGTGTGATGATTACCATCCTAGTTTGTCTCGTGGTCGGCTGGTCCGGGTGGAGCCGTGCGGCCGAGCCGGTCGTGCTGGATGTTCGTACGGAACCCACCGGCGGTGTGCGGGCGATGGCCACGATTCTCTTTCCGGTGGAACCGGCGATCATTCAGCGATTACTGAAGGACTATGCACATTGGCCTGAGCTCTTTGATGTACGGATGCGGATGGCAGAGATACGGGAGGAAGATGGCAAGGCGTTCACAGATATTCGGATCGAACATGCTCTGCTCCTAGGAGAGCGGCGACTCTTGAGCGAGACGAGGACCCTGCCGACCGGCGGGTTGCTGACGGAATTGAAGGGGGGCGACTTCAAGCAGTACCACCGGCTCTGGAAACTCACTCCTGTCGATGGTGGTACTCATACGAAAGCTGAGTTTGAACTGCTGGTCGAGATCGACATGATGGTGCCGGATTGGATTGTCGCCGCAGCGATGCGGCGGGATCTGGAAACGCATTTTCGAATCGTGAGGGAGAAGGCTCTCGCGCAGCAGGAGCTGCAGTCAGGGCGATGATTGAGCACAAAGAGAACAATCCTGCAGGGTGCTCAAAAAGGCCTTCGAGCAAGGCCGCAGGCGTACCCTCAGGGGTACGTTGAGGATTCTTGCGAGCCGAGAACGAAGCTGGCGGTCTTTTTCAGCACCCTGCTACTGAGGAAATGTGAACTCGGACATCTCTGCCTTGTCGAGACCCTGCTTCACCAGTGCGCTCACATCGAACATCCGTTCGACCTTCTGAATGTCATCGAGTCTGGTTTTCGTGCTGGGGTGCGGCGGGGTGAAGAGTGAGCAGCAGTCTTGATCTGGTTCAATCGATATGGCGAAGCTGCCGATCTGCTGAGCCTGGTCGGTGATTTCCACCTTGTCCATGCCGATGAGCGGGCGCAGGAGCGGCAACTCTGCCGCCTCCTCAATGACCGTCAAGTTCTCAGGTGTTTGCGAGGCGACCTGTCCCAGGCTGTCGCCTGTGACGAGCCCCCAGCATTTCTCGCGTTTGGCTAGCTCCTGTGCAATGCGAATCATGACGCGCCGGTAGAGCACTACCCGAAATGGGGCCGGTGCGTTCGCCACAATGTCTTGTTGAATCTCTCCGAATGGAATGACGTAGAGCGTCGACCGGTATTGATGGATCGTGAGGAGTTGCACGAGTTCGCGGACTTTTTCTTCCGAGGCGCGGCTGACGAGTGGTCGGCCGGAGAAGTGGACGAAGAGGGCCCGGCATCCTCGCTTCATCATGCGATACGCTGCAACCGGCGAATCGATCCCTCCGGAGATCAGGCAGGCGACTTTCCCGCTGACCCCCACCGGCATGCCGCCAGGCCCCTGAAACTTCTCGATCGCGTAGTAGACCTCTTTGGAGAGCAATTCGAGATAGACCGTGAGGTCAGGATCTTTCAGGCTGACTTTCTTGCCGGTTTCCTCACAGATGGCAGCACCGACGTCCCGCGCGACTTCCATTGAGGTCATCGTCAATCGTTTGTCGGCTCGTTTTGCCGATACGCGGAAGGTGGAAAAAGACTCCGATCGGAGCGAGTCGATGACCGCTTTGCTGAGCGCTCCCATGTCTGGCTTGGCCAGATCGAGCGGCAACCCATGGGCCAGCGAAAAGTTGGCGACCCCGAAGACTCGTGCGAGCCGTTCTTTGATGATCTGGTCCGGAACTGTGTCGGGCAAGACCACGCGAATCCGGCTGCGAAGATTCTCGACCCGCCTGATGCCAAGATCTTTCAGCGTCCATTGGATATTGCGTACGAGTCGTTCCTCGAAATATTCCCGATTGCGGCCTTTGAGGGCGATTTCGTGGTAATGGACGATCGCGCAGCGCATGATCTAATAGGATGCTGAAAATGGCAGACGTCTCACCCACCCAACCCCAGCGCGCCGAGACGCGCCTTTCCGCAGGCATCGTTCTCGGCTCGACAAAATCCTCAACGTACCCCGCTTGGGAATAGAGCTGTTCAGACAGCGCGGGGCTGGGCGGGTGGGAATGTTACGCCTCCGGTATTTGTCTCGCCGGCGGCCTTGTTGAACGACCATTTTGAGCATCCTAGATGCCTTCATGAACTGTGATCATGCGATTCCAAGAAACGCTCCGCGTCGATAGCCGCCATACATCCTGAGCCTGCTGCAGTGACTGCCTGACGATATACCGAATCCTGCACATCTCCTGCGGCAAATACACCGGGGACACTGGTAGCGGTCCCCTTCTCCGTTCGAATGTAGCCTTTTTCATCCATGGATATCTGGCCGGCGAACAGGGTGGTATTGGGTCGGTGCCCGATGGCGACGAAGACGCCGGCGCAAGGCAAGTCTGTCGTTTTGCCGGTGACGAGATTCTTGAGGCGGGCGCCGGTGACCACATCATGGCCGAGGATGTCATCGACGACGGAGTTCCACACGAACGTGATCTTTTCGTTCTTCACTGCGCGGTCTTGCATGATTTTGGAAGCACGCAGCTTGTCACGCCGATGGACAATGGAGACCTTGCTGGCGAATTTAGTCAGGAAGGTCGCTTCCTCCATCGCACTGTCGCCGCCGCCGACAACAATCAGTTCCTTTCCCTTGAAGAAGAACCCATCGCAGGTCGCACAGGTCGAGACGCCGTGCCCCGTGAGGCGCGCCTCGTTCTTTACCCCGATCTGAATGGCTGATGCGCCGGTGGCGATGATGACGGTCTTTGCGTGGATGGTCTGTTCAGTGTCAACGGTGATCGAGAGGGGTCTCTGTTTAAGGTCTACGGTTGTGACGTCGCCTGTCAAAAACTCCGTGCCGAAGCGTTCTGCTTGAGACCGCATTTCTTTCATCAACTCTGGTCCCATGATGCCCTTGGCAAAGCCGGGATAGTTCTCGACTTCCGTTGTCGTGGTCAGTTGTCCGCCGGATTGCCAGCCTTCAATCAGCAGTGGCGAAAGATTCGCCCTCGCTGCATAGACCGCGGCGGTCAGGCCGGCTGGGCCGGAGCCAATGATGATGACATTGCGCATGGGCGAAAATCTAACACAAGGGGTTGAAGGAATGCACGGCAGAGGTTGGGTCTTATGCGAGGAGTCGAAGATGTTTCAAGAGCTGGTCGACGTGCCGGCGGAGTGAGGGACGAGGGAGGATCCCGCTTAACATATGGTCCGCTCGCTCAATCTTCTTTGCTAACGGCATCTGGCTTTTAACTCGTCGAATTGCTTCAGCACGTGAGAGGCCGTTTCTTTTCATGAGGCGCGCGATTTGTGTTTCGCGGTCAGCGGTGACGACGATGATTTTATCCACGCGTTTGTCTACGCCGGCCTCGAAGAGGAGCGGGACTTCATAGATCACAACAGCCTTGGGATCCTTGCGAGCGATAGCTTTGGTCAATCGTACTTGCTCGCGGGCGACGCGGGGGTGGATGATGCGTTCGAGTTGCCGGCGTTTTATTGGATTGCGGAAGACTATACTTCCAAGGGCTTGCCGGTTAAGCGAGCGGTCCTGGTTGAGCAATGTCTTTCCGAAAAGTTCGACGATCTCCCGCCAGGCAGGCTTGCCTGGCTTCACGACATCGTGGGCCAGTTCGTCGGCATCGATGACGACCGCACCGCAGTGCTTGAACATCTTGGCGACGGTGCTTTTGCCGGTGGCGATGCCGCCTGTGAGGCCGACCAATATCATTGTCGCTGAGCATAGCATGCGAGTTGCCACCTCACAACCAACGTCGTTTGACTTCTCACGGCGCATGCTTGTATGAGTTTGTGCATGATGAAACGGGTGATGATTTTATGTTTAGTTGCGGCGATCGGGTTCTGGGGCTTCGGTCATGTGTGGGCTGATGAAGGGTTGCTACTCGGTCCTCGAACCATCGTGGTTGCACTTGATGGGACAGGAGACTTCTTGTCTCTTCAAGAAGCGGTCGATGCCGCTAAAAAAGGCGACACCGTCTTCGTCAAGGCGGGCCACTATCCTCAGGATGTGACCATTCACAGTAAAGAGAAGATCAAGTTCGTCGGAGCAGGGGTGGATCAGGTGACGATTCTTGGGCGCGATATTGTGGTGGGTGCTCTCCATGTGGGCAAGTGGCCCTATGGGGCGACTGACATTGAAATCAGCGATATGACCATCAATGATCGAGGGGGGCATGCTGTCGGTCTCTTCAATGGACAAGGAATTGCCCTCCGCCGGGTCAAGATCAATGGCATGTTGTTTAGCCAACAAGTTCAGGGAGTGCGGATAGAGGATTGTGTCATCGGGGGGAGTGAGACGACCGGCGCTCAGTTTGCCGACTCAGAAGCCGTCCTGATCGGGAATTTTATTCATGACAACGACCATGGTGTCTCGATTGCCGGAAAATCAAGCGTGCGGTTGGAACGGAATGTGATTACGCGGAGCCTTTTTGAAGCGGTGGTGGTCAGCGGCCATGCCCATGCTGCGATCGTGAGCAATACCTTGGTCAAGAATGGTGGTGGAGCAGCGTTTCTCGGGCAATCTCAGAGTGACGT
>Ga0315283_10004093_pt1 | contig 12617 bp, 11 predicted proteins | sample YL17G09_0_MG_FD_204541 | JGI IMG/M metagenome (GOLD analysis project Ga0315283, IMG submission 204541) | Sediment microbial communities from Yellowstone Lake, YNP, Wyoming, USA - YL17G09_0 | ecosystem: Environmental > Aquatic > Freshwater > Lake > Sediment | place: USA: Wyoming | collected...
CCAGCTCCTCAGCCAAGGCCGCGACGTCGACGGACGGCATCTCTCGCGCCAGGGACCAGACAGCCGACAGCGGGACGACCACGAACGCTCGCTGCCACATGCGCGGATGCGGCAACGTGAGCTCGGCCGAGCCAGACTCGACCCCTTCGTACAGAAGTATATCGACATCGAGGGGACGCGGGCCAAAACGCAGCGTTCGCGTACGGCCGGCCGCTTCCTCGATCGCCTGACAGCGCCCCAGAAGCTCAAGCGGGGCGAGCCCGGTCTCGAGACAGATGACCTGGTTGAGGAACGGCGGCTGATCGGCCAGTTCCTGGGGCGCCGTCTCGTACACGGGTGACGCCTGCAGCAGGGTCGTGCCGGGAAGGCCGGCGAGCGCGACGCGGGCGGCGCGCAGCGCCGCCGGGCGCTCGCCGAGGTTCGAGCCCAGCGAGAGGAAGACGCGCCGCGGCCGCTCGCTCACGCGCGGTAGGTGACCTCGGCACTGGCGGCCGCGGCGCTCACCGGCATGGGCGGCGCCGGCTTGCTGACCACGACGGTCAGTTCGGCCAGAGGGGCGAGCGCCCAGAGACGGTCGGCGACGACCGTCGCCAGGCGCTCGACAAGCTTGTACTCGCGCTCGGCGGCGATCCCGGCGACCAGCGTCGCGACGGTGGCGTAGTCGATCGTGCCTTCGAGCTCATCGGCGGCGTAGGCCGAGGGATCGAGCGGCGTCAGGCGCACGTCGACGCGAAGCAGGCGCGCGTCGCGCCGCTCATCGGCGGTCACCCCGACACGACACGGTATCTCCAGGCCCTCGAGAGCGATCGTCACGCGTCGTCGCGGGTCGCTCATGCCCCGACCTCGAGCACAGCCCGGGCGACCTTCAGGGCCTCGAGATTCTCCGTCACGTCGTGCACGCGGAACACGGCCGCACCGCGAGCAAGACCGAGCACCGTGGTGGCCAGCGTCCCATTGATGCGATCCATGGGATCGTCGGCTCCCAGGAGCGCTCCCAGAAAGCGCTTGCGCGACGCCCCGAGCACGATCGGACGCCCGAGGGCGACTATGCGGTCGAGGGCGGCCAGCAGCGCCAGATTGTGGTCGAGCGTCTTGCCGAAGCCGATGCCGGGGTCGAGCAGTACCGCTTCCTCGGCGACACCGGCGTCAACGGCCGCCGACAAGCGCTCCTCGAGAAAGGCGCCGACCTCGGTCACCACGTCGTCGTAGCGAGGGTCGTCCTGCATCATCCTCGGCCGGCCGAGCATGTGCATGAGACACAGCGGGCATCCGGCCTCAGCGACCGTCGCCGCCATGTCGGGGTCGCCGCGCAAGGCCGTGACGTCGTTCACCATGCCGGCGCCGGCGGCCAGCGCCCGGCGCGCCACAAGAGCCTTGGAGGTGTCGACCGAGATGAGCGCCGTGCCCGCCAGAGCGTCGTGCAGCGCCTCGATCACCGGCAGTACACGACTCGTCTCAGCCTCGGCGTCGACCGGCTCAGACCCGGGCCGCGTGGACTCTCCGCCCACGTCGATGATCGCCGCACCCTCGGCGGCCAGACGAAGCCCCTGTTCGACGGCGGCGCCCCGCTGCGCGAACCGGCCGCCGTCCGAGAACGAGTCCGGCGTCACATTGACGATCCCCATGATGCAGGGGAGGTCGACTGGGAGGGTGGTCGCCGGAAAGCGCATGGGCGCTGAGGGCGCCGGTCAGCGACCGGCGTTGACGAGCGCGAAGACCTCGGCCCGCGTGGCAGCGTGCGACTCGAAGATGCCGCGAACGGCGCTGGTGACTGTCTTGGCTCCCGAAGTGCGCACACCGCGCATGGACATGCAGAGATGTTCGGCTTCGATCAGGACGAGGACGCCCACCGGGTCGAGAGCCTCCATCATGGCGTCGGCCACCGTGGAGGTGATGCGCTCCTGGAGCTGCGGGCGAGCGGCCACCGTGCGCACCGTGCGAGCCATCTTGGAAAGGCCGGCGATGTTGCCGTCCTTGCCGGGGATGTAGGCCACGTGAGCGGTGCCGATGAAGGGCAACAGATGATGTTCGCAGATCGAATGGAAGGCGATGTCCTTGACCAGCACCATCTCCTGGTGCTTGTCGCCCGCCATGGTGACGAGAAGTTCGCGCGGATCGGCCGTCAGGCCGAAGTAGATCTCTTCGCACATGTCGGCGACCCGCCGCGGCGTTTCGACCAGACCCGGACGCGTGGGGTCTTCGCCGATGCCTTCGAGATACAGGCGGACGCTGGCTTCTATCTTGGCGCGGTCCACGCGGGGGACTCTATCTGAGACGAAGTCGCGAAGGAAACCTAGGTCGTACCCGGACTGACCGGATTGACCGGGGTGGCGTGCGCCGGTTTGGCGACCTTCGGTCGGGCCGGCGCCCGCTTCTTGGCCGCCGCATCGCGCTCGGCCTGACGCTTGGCCTCGCGCTCGTCGCGCTCGCGAAAGACCTCGTCTTCGGGCCTGCCCTCGAGGAGAGCCTCGAACTCGGTCCGCTCGAGGGTCTCGCGCTCGATGAGGATCTTGCTGACCGCGTCGAGCTGATCGCGATGCTCCTCGAGCACGCTCTTGGCACGATCGTGAGCGTCTTCGATGATGCGCCGGATCTCGGCGTCGATCTCCTGGGCGATCTCGTCGGAGTAGTCGGGCTCCTGGCCGAACTCGCGCCCCAGGAAGGGCTGGGCATGGTTGTGGCCCAGGGTGCGCGGACCGAGCCGGGCGCTCATGCCCCAGCGCATGATCATGTTCTTTGCGGTCTCGGTCGCCTTCTCGAGGTCGTTGGCGGCGCCGGTGGTGATCTCGCCGAACTGGATCTCTTCGGCGGCCCGGCCGCCGAGGGTCATGGCGAGCTGGTCGCTGAGTTCTGACATGGTGGTGAGGAACTTGTCTTCGGTGGGCAACGAGATGGTGAAACCGAGCGCCGCGCCGCGGCTGACGATCGAGATCTTGTGCACCGGGTCGGTGTTCTCGAGGTGATAGGCGACGAGGCCGTGGCCCATCTCGTGGTAGGCGGTGATGGCGCGTTCCTTCTCGGAGAGCAGACGGCTCTTCTTCTCGGGACCGGCGAGTACCCGCATGATGCCCTCTTCGAGCTCGGGAGTGTCGATCACCTTGCGCCCGTGGCGCGCCGCCAGCAGAGCCGCCTCGTTGACAAGGTTGGCCAGATCGGCCCCGGTGAAGCCCGGCGTCTGGGCGGCCATGGCGTCGAGGTCGATGGTCTTGGCGAGCGGTTTGCCACGTGAGTGCACTTCAAGGATGGCTTTGCGCCCGATGCGGTCCGGCCGGTCGACGACGATCTGACGGTCGAAGCGACCGGGACGCAGCAGCGCCGGGTCGAGGATGTCGGGCCGGTTGGTGGCCGCGATGAGGATGACATTGTCTTTCATCTCGAAGCCGTCCATCTCGACGAGAAGCTGGTTGAGGGTCTGTTCGCGCTCGTCGTGGCCGCCGCCCATGCCGGCGCCGCGGTGCCGGCCCACGGCGTCGATCTCGTCTATGAAGATGATGCAGGGCGAGTTCTGCTTGGCCTGCTCGAAGAGGTCGCGGACACGTGAGGCGCCGACGCCGACGAACATCTCGACGAAGTCTGAACCGGCGATGGAGAAGAACGGCACCCCGGCCTCGCCGGCAACGGCGCGCGCCAGCAGCGTCTTGCCGGTGCCGGGCGGCCCGTAGAGCAGCACGCCCTTGGGGATGCGCGCGCCCAGCTGCTGGAACTTCTTGGGGTTCTCGAGGAACTCTTTGATCTCTTGCAGCTCTTCGACCGTCTCGTCCACACCGGCGACGTCGCTGAACGTGACCTTGGGCGAGTCGACGCTGACTCGCTTATGGCGGCTCTTGCCGAAGCTCATGACCTTGGAGCCGCCGCCCTGCATCTGGTTCATGATGAAGATCCAGATCCCGATGATGAGGATGAACGGGAGGATGGTGACGACGGCGCTCAACCACCAGGAGGTGCCTGGATTGGTGGATCGCATCGACACCGTCGGGTACTCGGCCAGCAGCGTCGTGATCTCGTCGTCGCTGGGGTAGCCGCCGGTCTTCTTCTGTGCCGGGTCGTCAGTAGTCTCGAGCTCGAAGGTCTTGGCTTTCGTGTTGATGACGACCGACTTGACACGATTCGCCTTGAGATAGCTGGTGAGGCTGTTGTCTGACCCCTGATAGGTGAACTCGGGCTTCTTGTCGCCACCCTTCCACACCATCTGGACGACCACCGCCAGGACGACGACGATCAGGATGGGAAAGATGGCGCTACGGACGAATCTGTTGCTCAAGATGACTCCCGCGGGGAGAGAGGTTCGAATGATCGCGGCCGTCGGGCCGACACCTCATGGTAGCGTACCCTACCGGTCCGCACCAGAAGCCTCCTGGCCTTGAAGCTCGATCACCGTCTCGGCCCGCAGCCCGGCGACGTAGTCCAGCGCCCGAAAGCGTTCCGCCAGGTCGAGACCGTAGCCGACCACGAACAGGTTGGGGATCTCGAAGCCGATGTAGCGGCACTCCAGCGCGATGCGGCGCCGTTCGGGCTTGGTCAGCAGAGCGCAGATCTCGAGCGACGCCGGCTTGCGCGAGCGCAGATTCTTCATCAGGTAGCTCAAGGTAAGCCCCGAATCGATGATGTCCTCGATGATCAGCACGTGGCGACCCTCGATAGGGTGGTCAAGATCCTTGAGGATGCGCACCACGCCCGACGAGTCGGTGGCCGAGCCGTAGCTGGTGACGGCCATGAAGTCGATCGCCGTGGGTACGGTGATCGCCCGCGCCAGGTCGGCGAGGAAGAACACCGCGCCCTTGAGCACGCCGACCAGGACCAGGTCCTTGCCGGCATAGTCCCTCGAGATGGCGGCGCCGATCTCGGCAACCTTGTTCTGCAGGTCCTCGCGACTGACGAGAACGTCGCCGATAGCCTCGCTCAAGACTCCTCCTCGCGGATGTGGAGAGTGTACCGCGTAACCGCTGATACCCGGTATGATTCTGAGATCCTGCCCGGACTGACCCAGACGATCTGGCCGCCCATCTCGGCCACGACCACCCGGGCGCGCGCCGCGCGCGGCACCTTGGCCGCACTCAGAAAGCCACTGACCAGCAACGACTCGTCCATGCCCAGTGGTCGAAAGCGGTCGCCACGCCGCGGGTGACGCAGGACGACCGCGGCGTCGGGTCGCTCGACGGCCAGCCACGCTTCGCGCTGGTCGCGAGAGAAGTGCGGCCCTTCGATCAACGCCGCGCAGAAGCGGCGCCCGCAGAACTCGGCGCTGGCGGGCGGCGAGAGGGCGGCGGGCGGGCACGCGTGCCTGCCCGCCCGCCGCCCCACCGCCAGCCGCGCGTACTCGCGCCGCGCCTCGAGGCCGCGCCCGAGCGCCACCCGGGCGCTGCCCCGAGTGCTGCCGGCGAGGCGCTCTACCGCCGCCGTCGTGCGGCGGTCGACGAGCGCCTCGGGGCCGGTGGCCTCGTGCAGGAAGCGGCGCAGACAAAGGCTCCGCACAGCCTCTGTCTGCGCCGTCAGCGCCAGCACATCGAGAGCGACCAGCTCACCCTCAGCCGCCGGCAGGCTGACCTGCTTCCAGGCCTCGTCGACGACCCCGCTCAGCACGGAGCGCTCAAGAGCCGCCACCTCGGCGCAGTCGGCCAGCGTGATGGCCACCGACGGGTTGATCCGCGCCAGGGCGGGCAGCACCTCGTGACGCACGCGATTGCGGGCGTAGGCGAGACCGGCGTTGCTCTCGTCGACGCCGTAGTCGATTTCGGCCGCGACGCAGTAGGCGCGGATCTCCTCTGCCCCCAGGCAGAGCAGCGGCCGCGCCACCCCGGCGGCGCGCGGCCGCATACCGACGAGAGAAGAAGGGGAGGCGTACTTGGCAAGTCGGTAGAGGACCGTCTCGGCCTGGTCGTCGCGGTTATGCCCGGTGACGACGACGTCGGCGCGGCCGCCGGCGACGACGTCGGCGGCGGCCGCGTAGCGCAGTCGGCGCGCGCGCTCCTGAAAGTCGGGCCCCTCGGGCTTGCGAGGCAGCCGCACGGTCTCGAGCGGCACCCCGGCCGCCTCGCAGGCGTGCAAGACCAACAGGCGATCGCGGTCTGAGGCAGTGCCGCGGGTACGGTAGTCGACGTGCAGAGCCAGCAATGTCAGACCCAGTCCCAGCTCGCCGTCGAGCCAGCGCACGAGGTCAAGAAGCGCCATGGAGTCGGCGCCCCCTGAAAGCAGCAGCAGCGGCCGCTCGCCGGCGCGCAGGAGATCGCGCCCGGCGACGAACGTCGCCACGCGCCGGCGTAGAGCACCGATCGGCGCGAGATCTGAGGTCGGGACGCTCACGGGTCAGAAGGAAAGCTGCCGGTCGCTGCCCAACACGAGCCCGGCGAGGTCGTGGATGGTGCCTACGCGCACACCCTCGATGAGGTCGTGCTCGGCGAGTCCGCGGGTCTGGCAGCAGGTGCCACAGGCGGTCACCGTCACGCCTTTTCCCAGTAGCCCGGCGAGCAAGGCCTCGACCGAGGCATGGGCGCCGCGCGGCTCCTGGCCACGGCGTGCCCCGTGCACGCCATCTCCCATGAGGAACAGGTCGACCCACTCCTCCTTGACGACCAGGGCGTCTGCCAGACGAAGGGCGTTGTAGGCGCCTTCACCTCCATAGGGAGCACCGTTGATGATGACTAGTGTGGCCACATGGTCCTCCCTTGCCATCGGCCGCGCTGGAGCAGCCCGGTCGTCCGTGAATCGTATGCCATCGCTGTGACGGAGAGGAGCGGGAGTGCTGGCCACGGGCCGCGAAAAAGAGAAGGCGCCCGACCGGGCGCCAGAAAGGACTTGGTAGCGGGGGCAGGATTCGAACCTGCGACCTTCGGGTTATGAGCCCGACGAGCTACCGGACTGCTCCACCCCGCGCCGTCCCCACTTGGGGGAAGGTAGTATACGCTCCGCGGCCAATACATGTAAAGACGGCGCAGGCTCGCTGAGCACGCTCGTCGCGGAGCCGTCCGGCAACCACCGGATCCGTCTTCAAGATGTGCCGACCGAGGTCGATACCCTGTCACGAGAGCACATGAGCCGGATCACTGACATACAGCATGCCGATCGGGGGCGTCGCGTCGCCACCCTGCTCGCCGTCCTCTGCCTGGTCCTCACCTTCGGCATGTCGATGGCGGGCGGCGCCGGGGCCACCCCCGAAGACGACACCCAGACGGCCGGGACCATGACGACGGCCGAACTGTTCAAGGCGGCCGACCAGGCCGAGCAGCAAATCAAGCAACTCGACGAGCGCCTCGAGATCGCCGCCGAGGAGTACAACGGGGCTCGCGTGCGCCTCGATGACGTGAGCTCCGACCTGGTCGCCGCCCGCATCGCCCTTGCCCGTCGTGAGGACGACCTGGCGCAGAGGCAGGATCTGCTCGCCCTGCGGCTGGCGTGGATCTACAAGCGTGGCGATTTCACCTGGCTTGACGCCCTGCTGAATTCGAGCAGCTTCGCTGACGCCGAGAACCAGATGGACTTCTTCGCCCGTCTCAGTCGCCAGGATCGCGCAGAGGAGCAGGCCTTCGAAGGACTCGTAGCCACGGTCGACGAGCTGGAACGCACCGTAGCCGCCAGTCGCGACGAGGCGCTGGCCATCGAGGAACAGATCGAGGACGAGAAGCTCCTCCTCGACGACAGGCTTGCCGAACGGCAGGCCGTGCTCGACGGTCTCGACGAGCGCATAAGGAAGATCCTTGGCGAGTACTCCAGACTCGACGGGCAGGCGGCGGCCAAGCTGGCGCGAGCCGCCCACACGAACCTGGCCTCGATCCGCGGCACTCCGGCGCAGATCGCCGTCGTGAGCGAGACGCTCGAGTATCTCGGCATCGACTACGTCTGGGCGGGTGCCACCCCCGAGGGCGGCTTCGACTGCTCGGGTCTGGTCCTCTACATATACGCCAAGTTCGGCGTTCAAGTCCCTCACTTTGCCGCCTACCAGGCGAACTACGGCCAGCGCGTCGCCTATGGCGACTTGCAGCCGGGCGACCTCGTCTTCTTCGGCAGCCCCATCCACCACGTCGGCATCTACGCCGGCCGTGATCTGTTCATCCACGCCCCCCACACCGGCGACGTGGTCAAGGTCAGCCGTCTCTCGACCTACGAGATGCCAAGCGCCTGCGCACGCTACACCGGGCTGATCACGCGCATCCCCTGATGTTCGTGCGGCGACGGGCCCGGCGAGGTAGACTGCGGACATGAACGACACGATCATCATCATCATCAACTGGCCGCTGATGCTCCTCTCGCTGCTGGCCATCGGCGTCGCCTCGACATGGGTCGCGGTCCAAGGCTGGAGCCTGATGCAGGCCGGGCTGCGCGTCGAGCGTCAGCTCACGCCCATGCTGGCCGCGCTCGGCGAACGCGCCGCCGCCGCGGCCGAGCGCGCCGAATCGGCTGCCGGGCACGGCGCCACCATCGCCGACAACATCGGCCGCCTGGAACAGTCGGTCGGTCGCCTCACGATACTGCTCAAGGCCGGCCACGAAGCGTCGGCCCGCTGGCAGCGGCTGCGCAGCTTCGTGCAGTAGACGCGCCTCCGGCCGATCAGGTATGACGAAGGGGGCGGGGGGGGGGGGGGGGGGGGCCCCCCCCCCCGCCCCCTTCGTGAAGCAACTCTCGCGCCGGCCTACAGCTGCGGCGCGCCCCAGCCTCGCAGCTCGTAGTACTCGCGCAGCATCACGTCCATCTCGTCTTGTGTGAGCGTGTACTGCTTCTCATCGTCTGTCGGCCGCTCCGTTATCCACTTGGGCAGCTTCTCGTGGTCGCGGGCGGTGAAGCCGCGCAGCTCATTGAAGCGGTGTGACTCGGTGACGATGCGGTTGGCGACCACCTTCAGTTCTTCGGGCGTGTAGTCGGTGCCGATGGCGGCGTTGACGACCCCGGTGATGAACGGCCACTGGACCAGGTCGCGATAGAAGCGACAGTAGATCAGCGTGTCCATGATGGCGAGGCGGTCTTCCCAGTCGACGAACATCTCCGCCTTGCCCTCGATGATCTGCGGGTCGATGAAGCCGGCCAGCTCTGCCTTGTAGAAGGTCGCCCGCAGGTGGCAGGCGCCGCGCGACGTCGTGGCGTAGCCCAGCCCCATACCCTTGAGCGAACGCGGGTCGTAGCCGGCCGGCGCCATGCCTTTGACGTGCACGGCGACGCCCTTGAGCTCGGGGATCTCGCGCTCGACGGCCAGCACGCCGCCGGCGAAAAGATCGCCGCTCGGCGTGTCGCGACGGCACATGTGCTCGAGGAACTCGGCGACGCCGTCGGCGTCGCCGAAGTCGAGCTTCTCGTCGATGAGGCCGCGCTGCGACGCCTCGATCGCCAGGGCGGCGAGGTTGCCGCCGCACATAGTGTCGATGCCGAGGCGGTCGCAGATGTCGTTCATGCGCATGACCTGGGCGAAGTCGACGATCTCGCAAAGGCCGCCGAAGGCGTAGATGGTCTCGTACTCGGGCCCGTCGATCTCGAGGCCTGCGAACGGCTCTCCTTCGGGCACCTTGCAGTGCTTGACGCACTGCATGAAGCAAGGCGGGCAGGATTCGTTCTTGACCAGGTACTTATCGATCATCGTCTCGGCCGTCAGCGGCTCGAAGTCGTCGAGGTGGCCCTTGCGCCAGTACCGTGTGGGAAACGCGTTGGTGCCGTTCAGCAGGCGGACCATCTGCACCGTGCCCTTGGCCTTGTAGGCGGCGACCCCGGGGTTGTCTTTGCTGGCCACCGCAAGCTCTTTGATGAGGGCTGCGTACGCCTCGGGGCGCGCGACCTCGACCGGCTTCTCGCCGTGAAAGATGAGGCCCTTGAGCTTCTTGGAGCCCATCACGGCGCCCGGGCCGCCGCGGCCCAGCTGGTGCCACTTGTTGTGATTGACGCAAGCGAAGCGGACCAGGTTCTCGCCGGCGACGCCGATGGCGCAGGCCTGCGCCTTGGGGACCCCGACACGCTCCTTGAGGAGATCCTCGGCCTCGTAGGCGTCACGCCCCCAGATACCGTCGGCCGGATGGATCGTGGCGCCGTTCTCGGAGACCTCGATGAACACCGGCTCCGACGCGGCGCCCTCGACGACGACGACCTTGTAGCCGGTCCTGGCGAACTGCGGCGCGAGGTTGCCGCCCGAGGTGCACTCACCGTACCCGTTGGTGAGTGGCGAGAGGAAGTGCACGCCGAAGCGGTTGCCACCGAACATCTTGGTGCCGTTGATTGGACCGGTCACGAAGATGAGCTTGTTCTGCGGGCTCAGCGCGTCGACCTCCGGTCCGACCTCCTCGAGCAACAAGTGCGTGCCGATGCCCTTGCCGCCGATGTACTCGCGGATGAGTTCGGGCGCGATCGTCTCCTCGCTGCTGGTGCGCGTCGTGAGGTCGATCCTCAACAGATCTCCCATGCTGCGTCCTTTCTCTGCCGGCCTGTCGACCAGGGATGATGTAATTTCGAGACACGGCGCCGCCCGGCGCCGCGGCCCCTGTGAGGGTAAGGATTCCATCACCACAGCGGGCAACGCAAGAGGGCGCGGTTTAGCCCGACGGGCAGAACCGCGCCCTCAAAGTGGTCGCGAAGTCCTACGCGATGACCTCAGCGAGCGGCGTGTAGGTGAGGCCGTGGGCGTCGGCGACCGACTTGATGGTCAGCTTGCCGCGATACACGTTGACGCCGAGAGCCAGCGCCGGATCGTCCTTGACCGCCTGTTCGAAACCCTTGGTGGCGATCTGAAGGCCGTAGGGCAGGGTCTTGCCGGTCAGGGCGAGAGTCGAGGTGCGCGCCACGGCACCGGGCATGTTGGCCACGCAGTAGTGGACGACGCCCTCTTCGACGTAGGTCGGCTCGGTGTGCGTGGTCGGCCGGGAAGTCTCGAAGCAACCTCCCTGGTCAATGGCCACGTCACAGACAACCGAACCGGGACGCATGCGCTTGAGCATGTAGCGCTTGACCAGGTGCGGCGCCTGGGCGCCGCCGGGCAGCAGCACAGCGCCGACGGCCAGGTCGGCGTGCACGAGCTCTTCCTCGATGGCCGCCTCGTTGCTGAGCACAGTCTCGACCCGGCCGCTGAAGATGTCGTCAAGGTAGGCGAGCCGGTCGGCGTCGAGGTCGATGATCACCACGCGGGCGCCCATACCGACGGCCATCTTGGCGGCGTTCACGCCGACGGTGCCGCCGCCGATGATGACCACCTTGGCCGGCGGCACACCGGGAACGCCGCCGAGCAGCACGCCGGAACCGCCGTTGTGCTTGCACAGACAATCGGCGCCGGCCTGGATCGCGAGGCGACCGGCGACCTCGCTCATGGGCTGCAGCAGCGGGTGACCCTTGGGCGTCTCGACCGTCTCGTAGGCGATACCGCGGATGTGGGCCTTGAGCATGCCCTCGGTCAGTTCACGCGCGTAGGCGGCGCCGAGATGCAGGTAGGTGTAGAGGATCTGATCCGGCTTGAAGCGGCCGTACTCGCTGGGGAGCGGTTCTTTGACCTTGATGATCATGTCCGCCTCGACCCACACCTCATCGACGGGCAGCAGACGGGCGCCGGCAGCAGCGTAGGCGTCATCGGTGAAGCCGGCGCCGACGCCGGCGCCCTGCTCGACCAGCGTCGTGTGCCCGGCTCGCACGAACTCCTTGACACCCACCGGCGTGACCGCGACACGGTATTCCTCGTTCTTGATCTCCTTGGGAACGCCGACGATCATTGCTCCTCCTCGCTACCCGACAGGGATCGCGTCCGCCCGGCGGCGGTGCGCGCATTGTTCACACGTTCGCCAGCCTAGCATATTCCTGATACATCGAAGCATCATAGGGAGCCTGCCGACAGCCTCTACTCTCTGCACCGATGTGACGCCCCGGATCACGAGACGGCGGCGGTGAGGCGGCGGGCCGATACAATGGGCGCGACGCGCCTCTTTTCGGCCCGCCGCCCGGCGCCGAAGTCAACGATGGATGGGTCGTGTCAGGACCGTTCAGATGAGGAGGGACACGATGCAGGTCGCAGGAACCCGTTGTCTTGTCGTCGCCGGCGCCCGCGGCCTGGGCCGTGAGATCGCCCTGGGTCTGGCGGCGGCCGGCGCCGACGTAGTAGTCTCGTACCACAGCTCGGCGGCGGCGGCGGCGGCCGTCAGCTCGGCGATCGCCGCTCTCGGCGTGCGCGCGGCAAGCGTCGAGGGCGACGTGCGCACTGCGGCCGGCGCGAGCGCACTCGTCAGCGCCGCCGTCGCCGCCCTCGGCGGCCTCGATGCCGTGGTCTTCGCCGCCAGCGGCCCGTTCGTGCCGCTGCCTCCGCACGAAACAGACGAGCCGACCTGGGACGCCTCGCTCGACACCATCGCCAAAGGATTCTTTTTCGTCGCTGTGGCGGCGCACCAGCGCTTCGTCGCGCAGGGCTCGGGCGGCGTGGTGGTGGCGATCACCGACGTCATCGGCGCCGAGCGACCCAACGGCTCGTTCGCCGCCCATGCGGCCGCGAAGGCGGCCCAAGGCGGCTTGATCAAGAGCCTGGCCAAGGCCTGGGCGAGCGACGGCGTGCGCGTCTGCGGCGTGGCCCCGGGGCCGGTCCTGCTGGCCGACGATCCGTACGCCGAGCGCACCGCCCGCGCCGGTGGGCGCACGGCGTTCGGTCGGCGCGGCGATCCGGCCGAGATCGCCGC
>Ga0315283_10004094_pt1 | contig 12617 bp, 10 predicted proteins | sample YL17G09_0_MG_FD_204541 | JGI IMG/M metagenome (GOLD analysis project Ga0315283, IMG submission 204541) | Sediment microbial communities from Yellowstone Lake, YNP, Wyoming, USA - YL17G09_0 | ecosystem: Environmental > Aquatic > Freshwater > Lake > Sediment | place: USA: Wyoming | collected...
CGAACTTGAGCCAACTGCGAATAAACTATCCTCCCGGTTACGGTCCTGCGCGTATACGTAATTGGTCTTAAAAAAGGGCACTGTTACCCCAGCCTGGTCGGGGTCGTGGGAGTAGTCTGGCTGCATGGTGACGGTGGCATTAGGGCGCGCGAGCTGGATGTCCCGGGCATTGGGATGCATAGAATGTCTTCATTTCATACCAGCAACGGAGGATAGAGTATGGCAATTCGTGTCGGCATCAACGGCTTCGGACGCATCGGAAGGATGGTACTTCGCGCCGCGGTGAGGGACTTCCCCGACGTCCAGGTGGTCGGCATCAACGACCTGCTCGAGCCGGATTATCTGGCCTACATGCTCGCCTACGATTCGGTGCACGGCCGCTTCAAGGGCACCATCTCGATTGAGGGCAGTACGATGGTGGTCAACGGCAGGAAAATTCGCCTGACCGCGGTCAAGGATCCCGCCGAGCTCCAGTGGGGTGAGGTCGGCGCCGACATCGTCGTCGAATCCACTGGTCTGTTCCTCACCAAGGAGACCGCGCAGAAGCACCTGACGGCCGGGGCGAAGAAGGTGATCATGTCGGCGCCTTCCAAGGACGACACCCCCATGTTCGTCTACGGCGTGAACGACAGGACTTACGCCGGGCAGCCCATCATCTCGTGCGCGTCGTGCACGACCAACTGCCTCGCGCCGGTGGCCAAGGTGCTGAACGACACGTGGGGCATCAAGCGCGGCCTAATGACCACGGTGCATGCGGCCACGGCCACCCAGAAGACCGTCGACGGCCCCTCCAACAAGGACTGGCGCGGTGGCCGGGGCATACTCGAGAACATCATCCCCTCCTCAACCGGTGCCGCGAAAGCAGTCGGCAAGGTGATCCCAGAGCTCAACAAGAAGCTGACCGGCATGGCCTTCCGCGTGCCGACCTCGGACGTCTCCGTGGTCGACCTCACGGTAGAACTCAACAAGGAAGCCACCTACGAGCAGATCTGCGCGGCGATGAAGGCCGCGTCGGAGGGCGCCATGAAGGGCGTGCTGGGTTACACCGAAGACAAGGTGGTCGCCTCGGACTTCCGTGGTGAGAGCTGCACGTCCGTGTTCGATGCGGACGCCGGTATCGCCCTGGACAGCACTTTCGTCAAGGTCGTGGCCTGGTACGACAACGAATGGGGCTACTCCTGCAAGGTCCTCGAAATGGCACGCGCTATTAGCAAGTAAAGGTGAACCCTGACGGGCCGCAAAATGAACGTTCTGAAGATGGCTGATCTCGACCTCGCTGGTAAGCGCGTTTTCATTCGCGCCGATCTCAACGTCCCCCAGGACGACGCCGGAAACATCACGGAAGACACGCGCATACGTGCCTCCGTGCCCGGCATCAAGCTGGCGCTCGACAAGGGCGCGGCCGTCATGGTTACCTCCCACCTCGGCCGACCGAAGGAGGGCGAGTTCAGGCCGGAGGACACGCTGGCGCCGGTTGCGCGGCGCCTGTCCGAGCTGCTCGGTCGCGAAGTGCGGCTGGTGCAGAATTGGGTCGACGGAGGTTTCCAGGTCAAGCCCGGTGAAGTGGTGATGCTGGAGAACTGCCGCAACAACAAGGGTGAAAAGAAGAACTCCGACGACCTGGCCCGGAAGATGGCCAGGCTCTGCGACGTTTTCGTGATGGATGCTTTCGCCACCTCGCACCGGGCCGAGGCAACCACGCAGGGGATCGCCAGATTCGCCCCGGTGGCCTGCGCCGGACCCCTCCTCACCCAGGAACTCGAAGCGCTGACGAGGGCGCTGGCCAACCCGAAACGGCCGCTGGTCGCGATCGTTGCCGGGGCGAAGGTGTCGACCAAGCTCACAGTCCTGAAGAACCTGTCGTCGAAGGTCGACCAGCTCGTCGTGGGGGGAGGCATCGCCAATACCTTCCTGGCGGCGCAGGGCAGGAAGATCGGCAAGTCACTATCGGAGGCGGATCTGGTCGGCGAGGCAAGGGCGGTAATCGAGGCCTGCCACGCCCGCGGCGCGGATGTGCCACTGCCCACGGACGTGGTCTGTGCGAAGGAGCTCTCGCAGGCCGCCGGCGCCACCCTTAAGACCCTGGATCAGGTCGGGGACGACGACATGATCCTCGACATCGGGCCGCAGTCCGCGCAGAAGCTGGCCAACGTCATCAGCCGTGCCGGGACGGTGGTGTGGAACGGCCCCTTGGGAGTCTTCGAGTACGACCAGTTCGGCAAGGGGACGGAAACCGTGGCCCGCGCCATCGCCTCCTCGCCGGCATTCTCGCTTGCCGGCGGGGGTGACACGCTGGCCGCGATCGCGAAGTACGGCATCGGTCCCAAGATCGGTTACATCTCGACTGCCGGCGGCGCCTTTCTCGAATTCCTGGAGGGTAAGGCACTCCCGGCCGTGGCGATCCTTGAGGAGAGGGCGGCACGAGGCGGCGGCACTCCCGAAGCTGATCGAGGCCGCGAACCGGGTGTGTGAGCGGGTTGGCCGGATGGCGCTGATCGATCCCGACTCTATAACACACTGTTTATATTAGGACTTACCTGCCGGGACGGCACCACCCACGAGGTCTTCGCGCCGCTGGAATTCATGGCGCGCCCGGCCGCGCTGGTGTCGAAACCACGCGTGCACCTGACCCGCTATCACGGGGTGTTCGCGCCCCACAGCCGGTGGCGGGCGCAGATCACGCCGGCGGGGCGGGGGAGCGGTGCTCAGGCGGTGGACACCCGGACGCCCGCGGAGCGCCACCGGGCGATGAGCTGGGCACAACGGCTGAAGCGGGTGTTCAAGCTCGACCTGCAGAGTTGCGAAGGCTGCGGCGGCCAGGTGCGGGTGATCGCGTGTATCGAGGACCCGGCCCCCTCACGCCTGTAGGATAAAGCGATGGCCCGGCGATCAAAGACGTTCTATGTCCTCTCGATCCTGACCGGCCTTTTTGCCCTGGCGCTACTGATCGGGTTTTTACAATCTGGCGGCCTGACGACAGCCCTGCAGGCGGCGCCGGGAACCCGGCTGGCGACAGCAGCAGAAATGGCCGGCGTCCGCTGTCAACGGCAAGTCATCCCGGTGCAGCTGGCACCCGGCAGCTGGCTGAGCTTTGACCTGGTGGGTGAGTTGTGCAGCACCGGCGAACTGGATGGTAAGGTGTTGCAGGTGCTGGTATCCGGCTCTGGTTATGGGTCAATTTACTGGGACTTTCCTTACCAGCCGGATACTTATTCTTATACGCGAGCGGCGCTGCGGGCCGGCTACGCGACGTTTAATTTCTACCGCCTGGGCATGGGCGAGAGTGATCGTCCACTGGGCCTGCTGCTCGGCGTCGACAAACAGGCTCACGTACTTGGTCAGATCATCACGGCTCTCCGCTCGACCCACGACTATTCCGCGGTGCTGACTGTCGGGCATTCCTTTGGCTCCGTCATCGCCATTGCCCATGGCCTGACTCATCCGGACCAGGTGGCTGGTATCGTGCTGACAGGTTTTGCCCACAATACCAACCCCACTTTTATCACGGCCATGCGTACCGGCGTCGATGTTGCTGCGTTCAAGGGGCCTTTTGCCGGGCGGCTTGTCGATCCCACTTACTTGATCTCGAAGCCCGGCACCCGGGGCGCTACGTTCTACACCCGGGCCAATGCGGATCCCCGCGTGATCGAGACCGACGAACTCAACCGGCAGACGACGGCCGTCGCCGAGGCGATTTCAGCCAGCAAGTATTTCGGGCCGCAGTCCCGGGGCCTGCAGGTGCCCATTTTCCTGTTGCTGGGTGAGGACGATTTCGTGGTCTGCGGTGGCCAGTTGAACTGCCGTGAGCATGCCGTGGCTATTGCCCATGAGCAGACCTTCTTCTCCCCGGCTGCCTGCCTGGAGATGATCGTTCTGGATGACACCAGCCACGATAGCGCGTTGCATCTCAACGCCCCGCAGAACTTCGCGCTGATGCTGGAGTGGGCTGCCCGGCGCGTGGGCGCCGGCGATGGCGCGGCGCCGACTGCGCCATGCCGGACGCACTCACCTGATCTGCATCAGCGCAATCAGCGGTAACACCACCGCCTTGAGTTTTATTTCTGCGCCGGCAGGGGCGTGTTCTCGCGGGCGTAGACGCTGAAGCTCGAATCGTTCTTGCTGCCCCAGGTGTCCGGGGACGGCGCCCGAAAATACTCAGGAAGACGCTCCTTGATGATTGCCCTGAGATCTGGCGGCAGCTGATCCGCCGACTCCAGTTTCGTCATGAAGGTGCGGAACAGCAGGCCGCCGTCGGTCTGGCCCTGACGCATCCATGGCAACCAGGGGCCGATGCGCGTCCACGTACCGGAGAAATCCGCGCTCGTGGTGTCCGGGTTCTCCAGGTCAGCGAGGCTGGCGATACGCTGGAAGATTTCCGCAATGCGCAACACCTTGCCCGCAGATTCACGCGGCCACTTTTCCGGGGTAAGTTCGCTCGGAAACGAGGTGTGCACCTCGAAGGTCGAAAACAATTTGTCGTCGAAGACATTCCAGCCCAGCGGCAAAGGCACCTGCATGAGCTTGCCGTCGAAATCCATCTCGATGGCGGTGCCGAATCTTGGGCTCAAGATCAGGTGCGCATTGACCGTCATGTTGTGGATGGGTTTGACGTCACACATCTCGCTGGTGTACGGGTTTTTCCACTGGTCAATGAATTTTCCCGTCTTGATATCTGTATAAAACGCGCATTCCCGATTGAAAACACGGAATGAGCCGTCCGGTTGCGCTTCGGTGCGCACAACCCCGAAACCCTGCACGCCAAACAGCGGCTTCAACGGTCGATCACGCTGCGTATCGCCGAATACGGTGCCACCAAACCAGCCGGGCGTTTCCTTGCTGGGGTCGAGATTCCCGGTTAGCTTGATGAATGACCGCAGGCTCTGCGCCGGATCGGCGAAATCCACCGGCACACGCTTTGCGCCGGCCGCCTGCGGCCGGCTGGTAGAAGCACAGGCGCCCAATAACAGGCCGCCTGCGGCGAGGCCGCCAATGCCGAGGGCTGACTGCAGGGCCGCGCGCCGGCTGCGCGGTTCGTTCATCCAGTTACTGTCCATTATTTCTCTCCATCCGGGCTCCCGTCAGCGCAGTACTACAGTCTTCGCGCCGTTCACAAACACCCGATGCTCCAGCTGGAGCTTGACGGCCCGGGCCAGGGTCAGTGCTTCGACATCGCGGCCAATTGCCGCGAGATCGTCGGGGGACATGGTGTGGTCCGCGCGCTCAACGGCCTGCTCGATGATCGGACCCTCATCCAGATCGGCAGTGACGTAATGGGCCGTCGCCCCGATCAGCTTCACGCCCCGCCGGTGCGCCTCGTGGTAGGGCCTGGCACCTTTGAATCCCGGCAGGAACGAGTGGTGGATGTTGATAATCCGTCCGGGATACTTCGTGCACAGCGCGGGGGAGAGGATCTGCATGTAGCGGGCCAGCACGATGAGATCGGCCCGGCAGTCTTCTGCGATTTCCAGCAGTCGCGTCTCTGCCGCAAGCTTGCTCTCGGGCGTTACCGGCACGTGGAAGTAGGGCACCTTGTGCCAGCCGGCCAGCCCGGAGAGATCCATGTGATTGGAGACAATCGCCGGGATGGTCATCCTGAGCGCGCCTGTCCGGTACCGGTACAGCAGGTCGTTGAGGCAGTGGTCGACCTTCGAGACCAGGATCAGCACGCGGGGCAGGATGCGCGTGTCGTGCACCTGCCAGTCCATGCTGAAATGGGTGGCGATCTCGCCGAAGCCGGCCGTAAATCCAGCCCGCGAATACGCCTGCTCGCGGGGAATGAACCGGGTTCGCATGAAGAACGTGCCCGTGTCCGCATCGCCGAAGTGGGTGGATTCCTCGATGAAATACTGCTGGCTGGAGAGGTAACCCGCCACGGCCGCCACGATCCCGACGGTGTCGGGGCAGACCACGGTCAAAATGAAGGATTGCGCGTCGGACATGCGGCTCGAATGGTAGCAGGATCGACGCGGCGACCGGGATTGGTCAGAATCCCAACCAGGAGAGCGACGTATGGCCACCAAACCTAAAGACGTGCCAACCGAGGCAGCGGACTTTCTGGCAGCCAATCCCGATGTTCGCGCTGTCGAACTGCTGCTGCCCGATCTCAACGCCATCCTGCGCGGCAAGCGTGTCAGCCGGCGTGAGGTGGTCGGGCTCTTCCGCGAAGGCATCTCGTTTCCGGCCACCGGCATCCTGATGGACAGCCGGGGCTCCCTCATCGACGGCCTGGCTCACGGCAGCGACGACGGCGATCCCGACTACGTCTGCCTGCCGGTTGCGGGGTCGCTCGCCCGGGTGCCCTGGTCCAGGACGCCCCTCGGCCAGTGCCTCATCTCGATGTACGAGCGCGATGGCCGGCCCTATTTTGCGGACGCGCGTCACGTGCTGGCGGGTGTGCTGGCGCGGTTCGCCGGGCTGGGCCTGACGCCTGTGGTGGCTGTCGAGTACGAGTTCTACCTGCTCGACGATACCAGTGGTGAAGTGCCACGTACGCGGACCGGTCGCGTGCCCGGCACTGCGCGCCGCCCGGCAGGGCCGCGGGCCTACAGTCTCGAGGACCTGCATGACCTGGACCGCTTTTTTGCCCAGGTCGCGGCCGCAGCCGAGCAGCAACACGTGCCTGCAGGGGCCATCGTGTCCGAGTACGGCGCCGGCCAGTTCGAGGTGAACCTGCATCACGTGAACGACGCCCTGGCCGCCTGCGACCACGCGATCCTGCTCCGCCGCCTGGTGCGTGGCTGCGCCCGGCAGGAAGGCCTGGCAGCCACCTTCATGGCGAAGCCCTTCATGAATCTGGACGGCTCCGGAATGCACGTGCACTTCAGCCTGCTGGACCGGTCGGGTCGCAATGTTTTCGCGCCGGCGCCAGCCGAGGCGACTCCTGACGCCTACCCCGACACGCTGCGGCACGCCGTGGGCGGCATGCTGTCGGCCTTGTCCGAGTCGCTCGCGATTTTCGCGCCCAACGCAAATTCCTACCGCCGGTTCCGCCCCGGGTTCTTCGTGCCGATCGCACCGAACTGGGGCCCGAACCACCGGCAGGTGGCGCTGCGCATCCCATGCTCGGACGAGGCCAACGTGCGCCTGGAGCATCGCGTGGCGGGCGCCGACTGCAATCCGTACCTGGCGATGGCCGCCATACTGGCCGCCGCCCACGCAGGGATCACCGGCCGCGTCGAACCGCCCCCCATGGTCCGGGAGGGCGAACCGGTGAGCCTGCCAACGGGTGCCTCACCCCGGTGGGAGACGGCTCTGGCTGCCTTCGATGCAAGTTCCCTGTGGCCCGACTACTTCGGGGCCGAGTTCTGCCGCGTTTTCAGCGCCGCTCGTCATTACGAGGCGGAGGCCTACCACGCGGAGGTGCCGGGGCTGGACTACGAGTGGTATCTCGGGGCCGTTTAGCCCGGCAAATGGGGGCAAAAACCCCGGTTCGCCGTCCCGGCCTTTTCCACCGCCAGAAGGCGGCGTACCCTTCCGGTCTCCCCACCATAAACAGAACTTGAGGGGAGCGCCCGATCTTCATCGACCTGCCGAGGCTCTACCCATGACCGATGCCTTCATCTTTGATCACGTCCGCACCCCCCGCGGCCGCGGCAAGCCCTCTGGCTCGCTCCACGAGGTCACGCCGGTCGAGCTGCTCACGCAGGTGCTCCGCGCCCTGCGCGACCGGAATCAGCTCGACACGAGTCGCCTGGACGACGTAATCATGGGCTGCGTGGCCCCGGTGGGCGAGCAGGGTGCCGACATTGCGCGCGTTGCTGTGCTGAACGCCGACTACGCCGAGACTGTGCCCGGCAAGCAGTTGAATCGCTTCTGCGCCTCGGGCCTGGAGGCGGTGAACACAGCGGCCGCCCAGGTGATGTCCGGCCAGTCGGACCTGTGCATCGGCGGTGGTGTCGAGTCCATGTCCCGCGTGCCCATGGGCTCGGACGGTGGCGCCATGGCGAGCGATCCGCACGTGGCCTACAAGACCTACTTCGCACCGCAAGGCATTGGCGCGGATCTCATTGCCACCAAGTACGGCATCAGCCGGCAGGAATGCGACAACTACGCGGCGGAAAGCCAGCAGCGCGCCGGGCGCGCCTGGGCCGCCGGCTACTTTCGAAACTCCGTGCTGACCATTCGCGACATCCTCGGACTCACCCTGCTGGACCACGACGAGCACATGCGTCCGGAGACCACGGCGGCGGGACTTGCCGAACTCAAGCCTGCGTTTACCACCATGGGCGAGCAGTTCGGCTTCGACTCGGTCGCGCTGCAGCGCTACCCGGAAGTGGAGCGCATTAACCACGTTCACACTGGTGGTAATTCCTCCGGCATCGTCGACGGCGCCGCCGCGGTGCTGGTCGGCACCCGGAAGATGGGCAAGGCGCTGGGCCTCAAGCCCCGGGCCCGCATCGTCGGCTTTGCCTCCATTGGCTCCGAGCCCACCATCATGCTGACCGGGCCGGGGCCCTCCGCGGAAAAGGTGCTGAAGCGCTGTCGCATGCAGGCCCGGGACATCGATCTCTTTGAGCTCAATGAAGCCTTTGCGTCAGTGGTGCTGCGCTTCATGCAGGTCCTCGACATTCCCCACGACCGGATCAACGTGAATGGCGGCGCGATCGCCATGGGGCACCCGCTCGGGGCAACGGGCGCCATGATCCTGGGGACCGTCCTGGATGAACTGGAGCGCCGGCAACTCAATACGGCACTGATCAACCTCTGTATCGGTGCCGGCATGGGTACCGCCACGATCATCGAGCGGGTCTGAACATGAACCAAAGCAACAACCAGAGCATTCATATAGTTGTCGATGCCCAGGGCATTGCCACGCTGACGATCGATATGCCGGACCGGTCGATGAATGTCATCACAACCGCATTCACGGCCGAGTTGGCCGGCGCCGTGGACCGGATCCTGGGGGATGCCGCGATCAAGGCCGTGCTCATCACATCCGGCAAGCCGGCGTTCATCGCCGGCGCCGACCTGATGGACATCGTGAATATCTATGGCAACGGCGTCAGCGGCCCTGACCTGATGCGGGAGATCAGCCGTTACTCGGGCGTCCTCCGGAAGCTGGAGACCGGTGGCAAGCCGATTGCCGCTGCCATCAACGGCACGGCGCTCGGCGGCGGCCTGGAGCTGTGCCTGGCCTGCCACTTTCGCGTGCTGAGCAACGATCCCAAGGCTGTCGTGGGTCTGCCGGAAGTGCAGGTCGGCCTCTTGCCGGGAGCCGGCGGCACCCAGCGCCTGCCAAGGCTCATTGGCATCCAGCCTGCACTGGAGCTGATGACCCAGGGCACCCACCTGGAGCCGGAGAAGGCGAAGGCGCTTGGCATCGTGCACGCGCTGGCCGCGCCGGCCGAGCTGCTGAATGTGGCACGACGCTGGCTGCTCGAGGTGGCGGATCCCGTGCAACCCTGGGACAAGAAGGGCTTCCGCTGGCCGGGCGGGGCGGGCGCGTTGAACTCGGGCGCCCAGCAGACCTTCATGGCCGGCTCCGCGCTCATCGCCGACAAGACCCAGCACAACTATCCGGCGCCGATTGCGATCCTGTCTGCCGTCTACGAAGGCAGCATCGTGCCCTTCGACACCGGCCTGAAGCTCGAGGCGCGCTACTTCGTAAGCCTGCTGCTGAGTCCGGTGTACCGGAACATGACGCGCACGCTGTTCATCAACAAGGGCGCCGCGGACAAGCTGGCGCGGCGTCCCGCGGGCGTGGCGAAGTCAAAGGTCACGCGCCTCGGCATGCTCGGCGCCGGCATGATGGGTGCCGGCATCGCCTATGTGTCTGCCCGGTCGGGCATGGACGTGGTCCTGCTGGACAGTACGCCCGAGGCTGCCGGGAAGGGCAAGGACTATTCCCGGGCCCTGCTCCAGAAGCGGGTCGACCAGGGCCGCACGGCGGCGAGCGAAATGGCCGCCATCCTCGCCCGCATCCACCCCACCACGGACTACGCCGACCTCAAGGGCTGCGAGCTGGTGATCGAGGCCGTCTTTGAGAGCCGGGACATCAAGGCGGATGTCACCCGGAAGACGGAGGCCGTGATTCCTGAGACAGCAGTGTTTGCGTCCAACACTTCAACGCTGCCGATCACGGGCCTGGCCGAGGCGTCAAGGCGGCCTGCGAGCTTCATCGGACTGCACTTTTTCTCCCCTGTGGACAAGATGCCGCTGGTGGAAGTGATCCTGGGCCGCAAGACCTCGAGCGAGACCGTGGCCCGGGCGCTCGACTACGTGCAGCAGATCAGGAAGACGCCCATCGTGGTGAATGACAGTCGTGGCTTCTACACCAGCCGGGTGTTCATGACCTACTGCAACGAGGGCATGGCGTTGCTGCAGGAAGGCGTCCTGCCGGCGCTGATCGAAAACGCCGGCAAGCAGGCCGGCATGCCCGTTGGCCCCCTCGCGGTGCATGACGAAGTCAGCATCGAGTTGTCGGCGAAGATCTACAAGCAGACCAAGGCGGATCTCGGCGACAAGTACACCGGACCGTCTGCCATCGCAGTGGCCCTGAAATTTGCCTTGGATATGGACCGCAAGGGCAAGAAGTCCGGCAAGGGCTTCTACGAGTACCCGAAAGACGGCAAGAAGTTCCTGTGGCCTGGCATCGCCGGGGCGTATCCACCGGCGGCGAAGCAGCCGGACGTGGAGGAGGTCAAGAAACGCCTGCTTTATGTGCAGGCCGTGGAAACGGTCCGCTGTCTCGACGAAGGCGTCGTCACGGAACCTGCCGATGCGGATATCGGGTCGATCCTCGGCTGGGGCTACCCCCCCTGGACCGGCGGCACCCTGTCCTTCATCGAGACGGTTGGTCTCAAGGCCTTTGTCTCTGAATGTGATCGCCTGGCCGCGGCCTACGGTCCGCGCTTCCAGGTTCCGGCTTCACTGCGGGACCGGGCGGCAAGAAACGAACTCTTCTACCCAATCCCGAGCCCTGCCCAGCGCCGCTCCGCCGCCTGAGTCATGGAGCGGCGTCTCTTCGAGTCTGAGCACCAGATGTTTCGCGACTCGGTGCGCCGCTTCTTTCAGAAGGAAGTGGAGCCCCTCAGGGATCGCTGGCACGCCCAGGGCCAGGTGGACCGGGAAATCTACCGCAAGGGCGGCGAGCAGGGCCTGCTGCTGATGCAGGTGGACGAGCAGTACGGCGGTGCCGGCATCCGGGATTTTCGCTACGAGCAGATTCTCATCGAAGAGAACATGCGGTATGGCGACAGCGGGCTGTACTTCACGCTGCACTCCCGGCTCGTTGCGCCCTATATCGAGGGGTTGGGCACGGAGGATCAGAAAAAACGCTTCCTGCCCGGTTGCGTCAGCGGCGCAACCATCCTTGGCATCGCCATGACAGAGCCGGGCGCCGGCAGCGATCTGGCCGGCATGAAGACCCGGGCCGAGGACCGGGGTGACCACTACCTGCTGAATGGGGCCAAGACCTATATCTCCAATGGCATCAATGGCGACCTGTTCGTCGTTGCCGCCCGGACGGGGCCTGAACGTCAGCTGGGGCTGTTCCTGGTAGAGCGGGGGATGCCCGGCTTTGCCCGCGGCCGCAATCTGAAGAAAATGGGACTGAACTCCCAGGACACGGCGGAGCTGTTCTTCGAGAACGTGCAGGTGCCGAAGGGGAACGTGCTCGGCGACCCGGCCCGCGGGTTCTACTACCTGATGGAGTACCTGGTGGAAGAGCGGCTGATCTCCGCCGCCCAGTATGTGGCTGCCAGCCAGGTGGCCTTCGATCTGACCCTCGATTACATCCGGGAGCGGCGCATCTTTGGGCAGGCTGTGGCCGACTTCCAGGTCAATCGCTTCAAGATGGCTGACATGCGCACGCAAATCGATATTGCGCAGGTATTTGTCGACCACTGCGTCATGGAGTTCAACGCCGGGCGGCTGACAGCGGCAGACATCGCCCGGGCCAAGCTCTTCTGCAGCGAGCTCGAGGGCCGCGTGACCGACGAGTGCGTCCAGCTCCATGGCGGGGCCGGTTACATGGACGAGTACCGAATTTCCCGCATGTACCGGGATGCCCGCGTCTCGCGCATCTACGCGGGCTCCTCCGAAGTGATGCGGGAAATTATCGCGCGCTCCATTGGCCTGGACCCGCGCCAGAAGAAGAGCTGATGGGTCCGCTGGCGGGGATTCGTGTCCTCGAAGTGGCCAGCATCGGGCCCGGCCCCTTCTGCGGGATGCTGCTCGGGGATCTGGGCGCAGACGTGATCCGCGTGGAGCGGCCGGGCACCGACCCGCTGCAGACCCTGGACCCCCTGCGCCGAAACCGGCGCAGCATTGCGCTCAACCTGAAGCACGAGGCTGGCGTAAGGACTCTGTTGCGGCTGGCGGAGACCGCCGATGCCCTCATCGAGGGCTTTCGACCGGGCGTGGCGGAGCGGCTGGGGATTGGCCCCGATGCCTGCCGGCAGCGGAATCCCCGCCTGGTTTATGGGCGCGTGACAGGCTGGGGGCAGGACGGCCCGCTGGCGCAGGCCCCCGGCCATGATCTGAACTACATCGCACTGGCGGGGGCACTGAACGCCTTCGGGCTGCCGGGCCAGCCGCCGGTCCCACCGCTCAATCTGCTCGGCGACTTCGGCGGCGGCGGGATGCTGCTGGCCTTCGGCCTGGTCTGCGCACTGCTC
>Ga0315283_10004095_pt1 | contig 12614 bp, 11 predicted proteins | sample YL17G09_0_MG_FD_204541 | JGI IMG/M metagenome (GOLD analysis project Ga0315283, IMG submission 204541) | Sediment microbial communities from Yellowstone Lake, YNP, Wyoming, USA - YL17G09_0 | ecosystem: Environmental > Aquatic > Freshwater > Lake > Sediment | place: USA: Wyoming | collected...
CAGAGCTTGACGTCGCGCATTCCCGCTTCCTCGAACTTCTGCACCACGGTGCGCATGTAGATCATCGTCGTCGTGAGCAGCGCGCTCATGCCCACGATGCGCGCGCGGTGCTCCCTGGCCGCAGCGATGAACCGCTCGGCCGAAGTGTCGGTGCCGAGGTCCACGATCGTGAAGCCGGCGCCCTCCGCCATCATGCCCACGAGGTTCTTGCCGATGTCGTGCAGGTCGCCCTTCACGGTCCCCAGAACGATGGTCGCGGACAAAGCTGACGATTCGCTGCGGTTGTTCGCGAGGTGCGGCTTCAGCACGGCGAGACCCGCCTTCATGGCGCGCGCGGCGAGCAGGACCTCGGGCACGAACACACGGTTGTGCTTGAAGTCCTCGCCGACGACGCGCATGCCCGCGATGAGCCCGTCTTCGAGCACCTCCATCGCAGGGCGCCCCTCCGCAAGCGCCTCCTCGGTCATCCGGCGCACGGGATCCTGCTGCCCCTCGAAGAGCAGCTGGTTCATGAGGGCGTAGTCAGCCATGCGCGCTCTCCGTGAAGGCCGGCAGGACCGCGCCGGGATCGCTGCAGGTGCTGCGAATGAGTTGCTGTATCTCGCCGTGGATCCGCTGCTCGAGCGGCTCGACCTCGTAGGCCGCCAGGGTCTCGTCGATGACCTCGTTGACCCGGGCATGCCAGTCGCGCGAGCCCTGCTCCGCCCACTGGTCCCAGTTGGTGCGATCGAGCGTCGGGCCTGGCAGGTACAGCTCGTCCGGCCAGTGCGCGAGGGTGTGCTCGGAGGTGAGCAGGTGCCGGTCGCGCACCAGCTCCGCGATGAGCTCGCCCGTCGGCAGGTCCTCGCGCACCTCCACCGGCCGCACGAACCGCTTTGCGTGGGCCACGATCTCGTCGTCGAACACCAGCTTCTCGAAGCTGAAGCAGTTGACGAAGTCGAGCATTCCCGGACCCGAGACGGAGTTGATGCCGGCGCTCGCCGCGATGAACGCGCCTACGCCCGTTTCCATCCCGGCCTGCGGGTCGTTGAACTTCGAGTCCGAGAGCGCCATGTACGCCTGGCACGGCAGCTTGAGGCGCTTTGCGACCTGCGCGTAGCCGCAGTAGAGCTGCAGCGCCTCGACTGCGGTCATCGGGTTGGTCATGAGCCGCATGTGGAAGGACGCGGGCGCGCCGCCGAAGATGACGGGCGTGCCCGGGCGGACGGCCTGCGCGATCGCGAGCCCCGACAACACCTCCGCCGTGTGCAGCACCAGCGCTCCGATCGTCGTGACCGGCGAGATCATGCCCAGCAGCAACACCGGCACGATCTCGATCGGGATGCCCCACTCGGCGCAATCCATGATGTTCGCCACCGGGTCCTCGCCCCAGCGCAGCGGCGTGTTCGGGCAGCAGGTGAAGATGGACATCGGCCGCCGCACGAGGTCCTCGCGGCCGTCGCGGAACATGGCCATCACCTGACTCATGCGCGGCACGCCCCAGGCGGTGAATGCGCCGGAGACGACCGGGCGCTTCGAGTGCGCGAGCACCAGGTAGAGCCGCCAGACGTCGGCCACGTCCTGCGGAATGTCCGTCGGTATGAACGCCGTGGACAGGTAGGAGATGTTCTTCAGGCCGTCGGCGAGGCGGACGTACTCGACGAAATCCGGCGTGAGGGGTGTGCGTGCCTTCTGGGTCCTGCGATCGAGCACACGCAGCGCGGAGCTCGCCGGCACGAAGTGGACGTTGTCGCCCTCGAGCACCGCCGCCACCACGCCGTCGCGATCGTAGAGCGTCACCGACGACGGCGCGGTCGCGAGCGCGCGCTCGACCGACGCGCGCGGAAAGTGCACGCGGCCGGTCGCCGGATCCGCCGCGAGTCCCACGCCTGCAAGGCGCATGAGGGCGCGCTCGTCCTCGATGTGCACACCGGTCGTCGCGAGAACCCCCAGCGCCTCGTCGATGATCCGATCGACGAGTGCGGGCTCCAGCACCGAGAGAGTCGGTCTCATTACACGGGCCTCCCGGTCAGACGAGCTTCAGCTCCACGAGACTCCTCGCCATTGCGACGGCGGCTTCCCGCGCCGGAATGAAGTCCATGCCCAGGGTCCTGCGCGTCAGCGAGTTATCCACGCGTGCTTCCCTGCCGAGTTCGGACACAGCCAGCCGCGCCGAAGCGTCGAATATCGCCACCATCCTGATCAGCCAGTCCGGAAGCTCGAAGCGCGGGGCCTTGCGGCCCGCCGCGCCGAGACCCTCGCGGATCGCACGAGCCACCTCGATCATCCACAGGCACTCGGCCGTGGCGATGTAGCGTCCGCCGGTCGGGGCATCCACCTCGAGCGCAAGGCGGTGCGCACGCGCCACGTCGCGTACGTCCACGCAGGGCATCGACACGCGGGGTGCACCGGGGTACTTGCCCCTGAGGAACATCTGGATGACCGTCGCCGACGTGCCGAGGTCGCGGCCGAGCATCGGGCCCAGCACGAACCCCGGGTTCACCGACGAGTAATGCAGTCCCGAAACATCCTTCTCGACTAACTCCCGAGCCGCTCGCTCCGCCAGCGTCTTCGACTTCGCGTAGGCGGTCACGCCCGGCGAATCGAGACGCGACCAGTCCGCCTCGGTGAACGGCGCCGTCCGCGACCGCGGGTGGCCGTACATTACGGCCACCAGGGACGACGTCTGCACGAAGCGGCGCACATCTCCGCTCGCTGCCGATCGCAGCACCCGAAGCGTCCCCTGCACTGCAGGCCGGATGAGGTCCTGCTCGTCGCGCGGCTGGGTTGCAGGAAAAGGCGACGCTACGTGCAGCACGTGGCCGCAGCCGCGGACGGCCGAGTCCCAGCCCGCGTCGGCCTCGAGGTCCGCTTCCGCGAACTCGAGGCGCGAAACCGGGGCATGTCGGGAGAGCGAGGCGCGCACCTCGTCTGAACGCTTGAGCGAGCGCACCGTGCCACGCACGCCGTAGCCCGCGTTCAGCAGGTCCGCGGCGCAGTGCCGGGCGATGAAGCCCGAAATGCCGGTCACCAGGATCGTCGGCTTGTCCATTCCATCCCCCCTGCGGCGCGATGCCGCGCGCCTAGGATAGCAAGTCGGGAGGACGCCCGAGCCTCGTCGCTCAGCGCCGCCGCCCGGTCAGGCCATCGAGTGCACGCCGAACATATTGCCCTCGGTGTCCACCGCCAGCGCGACGAAACCGAACTCGCCGATGGACATCTTGTCGCGGTGCAACCTGCCGCCCGCGGCGACGACCCGGGACCCCTCGACCGCGCAGTCGTCACTGCCGAAGTAGACCAGCGTGCTGTTGCCGCCCGAGGGCACGCCGGGCATGCGGACCAGCGCGCCGCCGACGCCCGGCCGGTCGCGCTGCATCGGGAACGACCACATCTCGATGTCGCCCGAGTTCAGCTTCTCGCACTTGCGGCCGAGCACGGCCTCGTAGAAAGCCCGTGCGCGAGCCATGTCCTGGACGTAGATCTCGAACCACCGGACCGGGTTGCCTGCCATGTCGGATCTCCTCCTCTCGTTGCACCCGCGGTCACCCGCCGGGCGATGCACTTAGCCACGCGGCCGCCCCTACGTGCCGGTCAGGGCCACTGGTTTGCGCCGGCGTCGAAGCCAGCCGAAAATGCGCGCACGACGCAGAACTTCTGGCCGGTCGGCGCCTGCATGACCCACCACGTCCGGACCTGCGCAACGCAGGTCGCGCCTAGCTTCTCGAGGCGCCGCACCTCGGCCTCGACGTCGTCGGTCTCGATGTCGAGGTGTACGCGGCTCGGGTGCTCGACGGACTGGACTTCGACGTCCAGGCGATCGGTCGGGTCCACGAGCCGCACGTACCTGCTGGCCTGGTCGCCCGGCGCGGCACGAAGCTCCATTCCGAGCGCCCCGCCCCAGAAGCGCGCGGCCGCCTGGAGGTCCGGCGTCTCACAGTCGATGATGATGCCGGCGAACCTGCTCCTGTGCATCGTTGCTCCTGAGGGTGGATACCCGCCCGAGGGGGCGCCGCTAGCGTACCGCAGCCGGTCACGAACTGCGTCTCGAAGTCGGCGCGTCAGCTATTGCGCGTGATCCGTTCGAGGTCGAGCGGCAGCGTCGCATCGCTTGCAAGGTTGCCCTTCCGGGGGACGAAGTTGGCATCCAGCCGCAATCCATCGGGGTCCTCGAACAGCACCGAGTAGTAGCCCGGCGCCCAGCGCGCCTCCTCGGGAGGATGCACGATGCGCGCGCCGGAAGGCGGGGTGGCCCGGCCGGTGCTTGTTGCGCCGCTCGCCTCAGGAGTAGAGCCGCTCGATCTCGGCCGCGTACTTCACGGCGATGGGACGGCGCTTGAGTTTCGAGGTCGGCGTGAGTTCGTCGCCGCCGGGTTGCCACTCGACCGGCAGCACCGCAAACCGCCTGATCTGCTCCACCCTCGACAGCGCGGCGTTTGCCTGCTCAACCGCCGCCGCGAGCACGGCGTGCAGGTCTGCGTCGACTGCAAGGTCCGCGAATGCGGCGGAGCGGCCGCGTCCGGCGGCCCAGCGTCCCGCGGCGTCCGCGTCCAGCACCAGCAGCGCGACGTTGTACGGCCGCCGGTCGCCGATGCACACGGCCTGCCCGATGAGCGGGCTCGTCGCGCGCAGCCGGTTCTCGATGTTCGCCGGCGACATGTTCTTGCCGGCCGAGTTGATGATGAGTTCCTTCTTGCGATCCACGATGGTCACGTAGCCGTCGGCGTCGACCGTCGCGACATCGCCGGTGTGCAGCCAGCCGTCCGGACCCAGCACCTCGGCCGTGCGCTCGGGGTCGTCGCGATAGCCCTTCATCACCAGCGGCCCGCGCACCGCGACTTCGCCGTCCTCGAGGATCCTGAGTTCGACGCCGGGCAGCGCCCGGCCCACGGTCCCGGGACGCGGCGCATCGACGGGATTGACCGTGACGAGGCACGAGGTCTCGGACATGCCCCAGCCTTCGCGCACGCGCAGGCCAAGGTCCTCGAAAAAGCGCAGCACGTCGGGGGCGATCGGCGCGGCGCTGCTCACCGACCAGGCCGTGCGATCGAGGCCGAGCCTCGCGCGTACTGCGGCCTTCACCGGCTCGGGCAGCCCCGCCGGGTCGCGCACGCCCGCGGCCTCGACTGCGGCCTTGAGCTTCTCCCAGACGCGCGGCACGCCGCCGAACACCTCGGGCCGGACCTGAACCAGCGCCTCGCCGATGCGCCGGTAGTCCTCGATGGAAACGATCGTCCTGCCGAGGCACATCGAGGCCAGGTAGTGGTTGAGCACGCGGTCGCCGACGTGGGCCATCGGCAGGTAGGAAATGGAACTCCCGCCGGTCGGGTGAGGCATGACGCTCACGAGCCCGCGCGCCTCGGCGAGCACGCTCGCGTGCGTGAGCTGCACCGCCTTGGGTGGGCCCGTGGTCCCCGAGGTGTAGATGAGCGTCAACACGTCGCCGGGCTCGACCTCGCGCCACGCGTCCTCGAACCGGAAGCCCGGCGAGTGGCGCGAGCCGAGCTCTGCCAGCGTCATCGCGCCCTCGGCCGTGCCGTCCACCAGCACGACGTGCTCGAGATCCGGCGCGTGCGCCGCTAGCGCGCGCGGCAGCAGCATCAACTCGGTCACCAGCACGCGGTTGCGCGCGTTGCCCATGATCTGCGCGATCTGCTCCGGGCTCGAGGTGTTGTAGACCGAGAATGCGACGGCGCCCAGGTGCATCGCGGCCGCGTCGACGACCGCGAACTCCGGCCGGTTGCGCAGCATGATGCCGACGGTGTCGCCGCGGCGCACGCCGAGCGAGTGCAGTCCCGTGGCGACGGCGCGGATGCGCTCGGCATACTGCGCGTACGTGTACTCCACCGCTCCGTCGAGGGTGCGCTGCGCCGGCTGCCCCGCCCGTTCCGAGATCGTGCGCGCGAGGGCACCGCACAGCGTGGCCTCGTCGAGCGCCGCGATCGGGCACCCGGTGGCGTCGGCAACGGGCCCGTTCATCGCGGCGTCCTCCGCGGTGCCAGCGGGCGGCTCGCATCCGGCGCGATCGGCGCGCCGCCGTCACGCTCGCGCACCGCCTGCTTGAATCCCGCCTCCTCGGCCCGCCGCTTGAACCACAGGCCCTCGGGACTGTGTCGCGTGATCCCGTCGAAGAGCGTCGCGAAGCGCTGCGTGTTGGCGAGCCCCATCGCGTCGAGCGCCTGGTTCACCATCAGCTTCTGCATCATGAGCTGGTTCTTCGGCACCGACGCGATGCGCGCGGCGAGCTCCGCGACGCGTGCGTCGAGCCGGTCGCGCGGCACGGCCTCGAGCACCAGGCCGATGCGGGCTGCCTCCCGTCCATCGATGAGATCGCCGGTGAGCAGCATGCGCTTGGCGCGTTCCGCGCCGAGGCGGTAGATCCACATCGCCGTCGTCGGGCATCCCCACACTCGCGCCGGCGGGTAGCCGATTACCGCGTCCTCGGCCATCACGACCAGGTCGCAGCAGAGCGCGATGTCGCTGCCGCCCGCGACGGCTGGACCGTGCACGCGCGCGATGGTCGGCTTGTAGCTGCGCCAGAGCGACATGAACTGCCGGGTAAAGTCGTACATCGCGAAGAAATCGGCCATCGGGTCCCAGGGCGCGGCCGCGCCGCCGGAACCGAGCTGCGAGCCCGGCTGCTCGCCGGCCGCTTCCGCGAACTCGACGAGGTCGTATCCGCTGCAAAAGCCCTCGCCCGCGCCCGTGAGCACGATCACGTGCACCGCATCGTCGCGGTTCGCCGCATCGACGGCCGCCTCGAGTTCGCCCGGCATGTCGAGGTTGATGGCGTTCATGCGCGCGGGACGGTCGAGCGTGATCGTCGCGACGCGCCCCTCTACCGAGTAATTGAGCGTGCGGAAATCCATGACTCCCCCAGGCGGCGACGACCGGTTCCCGGGCCTTATACCAGACTCTCCGCCCGGACGACCCGCGCGACGCCTCAATACGCAGCCGGCCCACAATGGGGTAATGTCCGAAACCGACGTGCACGCTCGATACCGCTACCCGCTCGCCCTCCTGGTCGCGTTCACCGCGATCTGGATCGCGCTCGCCATCACGCCCTGGTACCGGCAGGACTGGCTGCTCGAGAACGTCATCGTGTTCGTGGCGCTCCCGCTCTTCGTGTCCACGTGCCCGAGGCTGCGCTTTTCCAGCCTGGCGTACACCTGCCTGTTCGTGTTCCTGGTGCTGCACGAGGTCGGGGCACACTACACCTACAGCGAAGTGCCGTGGCGCGAGTGGCTCTCCACGATGGCGGGTGGGTACGGGACACGATCAGGGCGCAACCATTACGACCGCTTCGTGCACTTCTGCTATGGCCTGCTGATGCTTCCCATCGCCTGGGAACTGTTCGCCGCACGCGCCTCGCCGCGGGGACTGTGGCGGTGGCTGATGCCGCCGCTGTTCGTGATGTCGCACTCCGTAATCTACGAACTCATCGAGTGGCTGGCGGCGGAGGTGTTCGGCGGCGACCTCGGGATGGCCTATCTCGGCACCCAGGGTGACGCCTGGGACGCGCAGAAGGACATGGCGCTGGCCGCGGCCGGAGCCGTCGTCGGCACGATCCTGATGGCGGCCACGGCGCCGCGGGCACCGGCGCCTTCCTGAGACCGCACCCCGATCCGGGGCCAGCATTCGCGTCTCTCGGACCGAGGGCACGCCTGTGCCCGCCAATTCGGTGAACTGCGTCTCGTCCCCGCGCGCCGCACCGCGCTAACTTGCGGCGGAACACCAACACGAAGCCCGGGTCGGAACCTCACATGAGCCTCAACGCCAAGGTGTTCCTGCTGCTCTGCGTCTTGTTCGCGGCGTACGGCGCTGTCGACTACACGGTGCAGCAGGAAGTCATTCTGCCCAGCTTTGAGACTCTCGAGGCGGACCTCGCCCGCACCGACATGGATCGCGTGACGCGAGCCATCGACGGCGAACTCACGCAGCTGCAGACCTTCTGCGCCGACTGGGGCAACTGGCTCGAGACCTACCAGTACATGGCGGGCGAGAGCGCGGCGTTCATCGACGACAACATGACGCCGTCGACCATCGTGGCGGCCGGCCTCGACGTGGTTGCCTTCGTCGACAAGGACGGGCGCTTCGTGTGGCGCCAGGGACTGCAGCCCGGGACCGAGAAGGAGCTGGCCTACGGGTTCCTCGCCGCCGAGGCCCTCGATCCGGCGCACCCGTTCCTGGAGGCGATCAGGAACGGCGAGGCCGCGAAGGGCATCGTGCAGACCGAGCACGGGCCCGCGATGATCGTGACCGCGCCGGTGCTCGACGGCGCCGGCAACGGCCCGCATCACGGCGCGGTGCTCCTCGCACGCGTCATCACGCCCGAGGTCGCCACACGCCTCGCCGAACAGGCGCAGGTGGAACTCGAGGTCCTTGCGCCGCCGGCGGCGAGCTTTGCGGGCGCCGGGGCGAGGTCACTCACCGAGCCGCGCATCGTGCAGGGCAAGCTCACGAACGCCGTCTTCCGCAACCTCTTGGACATCCACGGTCGCCCGTCGGTGATGCTGCGAATCGACGTGCCGCGCGCGGTTACCGCGCGGGGCCGCGACGCGGTCGGCTACGCGCTTGCGTCGGTCTTCGCCGCCGGCGTGATCGTCCTGCTCACGCTCCTCACCGCGCTGCGGCGGATGGTACTGCGCCCCGTGACCCGGCTGACCCGGCACGCGGTGGCGATCGCCGAGGGCGACGACCTCACGATGCGAATGAATGTCCAGCGCAAGGACGAGATCGGGATCCTGGCGCGGGAGTTCGACCGCATGGTGGACAAGCTGGCCGACGCACGCGGGCGCCTCGTGGACCAGTCGTTCGAGGCCGGTGCCGCCCAGGTCACAAGCGGCGTGCTGCACAACGTCGGCAATGCGATGACGCCGCTCGGCGTCACGGTGTCGTCACTGCAGGAGCGACTGAGGGGAGCGCCCCTGGGCGAAATCGAGATGGTGCTGACGGAGCTCGAGGCCGGCGTAGCCGACCCGGTACGCAGGAGCGACCTCGAACAGTTCCTCAGGCTGGCCATCCGGGAACTCGTGCGCGTGGCATCGATGGCCGCCAACGATGCCGACGCGCTGGCACGCCAGTCCGAAGTCATCCAGTCCGCGCTGGCGCAGCAGCTGCGAGAATCGCGCGCCGGACCGGTAGTGGAAACGGTCGATCTCGCCTCGCTGCTCGATCGCAGCATCGAGATGGTGCCGCCGGCGCTGCGCCGCTCGCTCGAGATAGAATTCGATCGCTCGGTGCATGCGGCGGGCGCGTTGCCACTGCCGCGCATCACGTTGCAGCAGGTCTGCCAGAACCTCGTCCAGAATGCGGCTGAGGCAGTACCGGGGTCGGGCCACGAGCGCGGGCGCCTGCGGATCTCCTGCGGCCTCGCACCGGTGGCGGGTGGCGCGGAGCGACTCACGCTGGTCTTCGAGGACGACGGGATCGGCATTCCGGAGCAGGACCTGACCCGGGTATTCGAGAACGGCTTCTCGACCAAGTCGCGTGCCACGAACCAGGGCATCGGGCTGCACTGGTGCGCCAACGCTCTTCAGGCGTTCGGCGGCAGCATCCGGGCCGGGTCTCACCCGGTCAAGGGCGCGACGCTCGAGGTCGCGATCACGCTGCGGCGCCCGGCCGCTTCCACCACGGCGCAGGCCGCGTGAGGCCGCCGGTGTCTCCCGCCGCGATCCCCCTGGTCCGCGTGCTCGTCGTCGACGACGATCCGGCGGTGCAGGACGCCTACCGGCAGGTGCTCGATCCGCCTCCCGCCGCCCCCGGCATCTCCGTCCTCGACGAACTGCGGACACAGCTCTTCCTGGCGGGCGGCAGTCCGGCGCTGCTGGCGAAGCCGCCGCAGAGGCCGCGCACCTTCGGCGTCACCTACTGCAGCGGCGCAGAAGCGGCCGTCGCCGCCGTGAGAGCCGCCAATGCAGCGGACCAACCCTTCGCCGTCATCTTCCTGGACATGCGCATGCCCCCGGGCCCGGACGGCCTGTGGGCCGCGCAGCGGATCCGCGAGGTCGATCCGCAGGTCGAGATCGTGATCTGCACCGCCTACTCGGACGTCGACCCGCTCGAGATCGGCCGTCGCGTCCCGCCTGCGGACAAGCTGTTCTACCTGCAGAAACCGTTTCATCCCCACGAAGTCCGGCAGATGGCCACGGCCCTCGGCGAGAAGCGCTCCAACTCCGATCGGCGAACGACCGAGCTGACGGAATCCAACAGCCTGACCGGGCTCCCCAGCCGCGCGAAGATCCTCGCCCGGCTGAAGGAAGTCGTCGCCAACGCCGGGCGGCACGGGCACGCCGTGGCCGTGCTGTACCTCGACCTCGACAATTTCCGTCGCATCAACGACGCGCTCGGCCACATCGTGGGCGATGAGATGCTGCGCCGTGTGTCGCTGCGCCTGCGCGAGATCATGCGCCGCGACGATACCGTCGGCGAGGTCGGCACTGCCGACACCGATTACGACGTGGTCCGCCTGGGCGGCGACCAGTTCGTCGTCCTGCTGCACGCGCTGAAGGACGCGGCGGAGGCAGGCGTCGTCGCGCAGCGCCTGACCGGCCCGCTGCTCACCACGGAGAAGGAGGACCAGACACCCGTAATGCTCACGGCCAGCGTCGGCATCGCGCTCTACCCGACGGACAGCACCGACGACGAGGCCCTGCTCCGCCAGTCCGGCATCGCCATGTACACGGCCAAGCGCCAGGGCCGCGGCAAGTTCGCTTTCTTCAATGCGACGATGAAGGAAGGCGCCCAGGCGAGGCTCAGCCTCGAGAGCCGGCTGCAGGGCGCGCTGGCGAGGGGCGAATTCTCGCTTCACTACCAGCCGCAGTTCGACCTCGGCACAGGCCGCGTCTCGGGCGTCGAGGCGCTGCTGCGCTGGACCGATGCCGAGCTCGGCAGCGTGTCACCCGACGAATTCATTCCGCTCGCGGAGGAGACCGGGCTCATCCTGCCGATCGGCGAGTGGGCACTGCGGACCGCCTGCCGCCAGTTCCGCGAATGGCTGGACAAGGACCTGGAGGCTGGTCGCGTAGCCGTCAACGTCTCCCCAGCACAGTTCGCGCAGCACGGGTTCTCCTCGATGGTCGCCGCGGTCCTGCGCGGCACTGGGCTAGACCCGTCCATGCTCGAGCTCGAGATCACCGAGTCGCTCGCGATGCGCGACGACGAGCGGACCCGGGAAGTTCTCGCCGAACTCCGCCAGATCGGCGTGTCCATCGCGATTGACGACTTTGGCGTGGGCCACTCGAACCTCGGGCGCCTCAGTTCCATCGCGGTCAACCGGCTCAAGATCGACCGCGCGCTCGTGCAAAGCGTCGACTCGGTCGGCCGGCGCGCGACCATCGTCGGAGCCATCGTCTCGATGGCAAGGGCACTGGGCCTGCAGGTCGTCGCAGAGGGTGTCGAGGACTTCGCGCAGCTGCTCAACCTGCAGGAGCAGCAATGCAACGAGGTGCAGGGTTTCCTGCTGAGCAGACCGCTGCCCGCTGACGAGGCAACCCAGTTGCTCGAACGCCTCGACGCCAGCGCCGCCACCAGCCGCACCATGCGGCTGCGCTCACTCGCAGGATAGCCGCGCCCGCGACCTGGGGGCCCGCGCCCCGGTACACTCGACGGCGGCGATTCGTACGCCGCCACGACCTGCGAGTGCCCATGACCAAGGCTCCGCGAGCCCTCACGCGACAGGCGCTGCACGAGGCGGCTCGCGAACTCGCCTCGCGTGACGCGGTCCTTGCCGCCATACGCGAGCGGCTCGGCGCGCCGCCCATGTGGGGCCGCCGCCCGGGTTTCGCGACACTGGTGCGGATCATCCTCGAGCAGCAGGTGTCGCTCGCGTCCGCGCGGACCCTGTACGGGCGCCTCGATACACACCTCGGCGGCGTGACGCTGGACAGTGTCGCGGCATCAACAGTGTCGGGCCTCCGCGAGTTCGGACTCACGCGCCAGAAGGCCGCGTACTGCCACGGCCTCGCGCTCCGCGTGCAGGACGGACGGCTCGACCTCGCCGCGGCGGCGCGAGGTCCTGACGAGGCCGGGCGCAGCGCGCTCCTCGCCGTGCCGGGCCTGGGTCCGTGGAGCGTCGACATCTACTATCTGATGGCTTTGAAAAGGCCGGACGTCTGGCCTACGGGCGACCTGGCGCTCGCCGTGGCGCTGCGCGAACTCAAGCGCATGAAACACCTGCCCAGGGCGGACGAACAGCACCGGCTGGCGCGCCGTTGGGTGCCGTGGAGATCCGTCGCCGCCCGCATGCTGTGGGCGCACTACCTCGAGGCGCGCGGTCAGTATCTTCCCGATCCCGGGCCATGAACCACGCCGGACGGAGTTGGTCAAACCTTGAACCGGACGGGGGCTGGCCCAATGCTGGGACCGTCAAACGGGGCGGATTTCGTGAGAAACTTCGCCCGCCCGGGCCTGGACCCAATCGCAGCGGAGACTATCGATGAAGCGCATCTTCCTGTTCCTCGCCACCAACATCGCCGTGCTGGTGGTCGTGTCCATCGTGCTGCGGGTCCTTGGCATCGACCAGGCGATGGCCCGCCAGGGCGGCATGGGACCACTGCTGGCGTTTTCCGCCGTGGTGGGCTTCGCCGGCGCAATCATTTCGCTGCTGATGTCGAAGTTCATGGCCAAGAGGTCCACGG
>Ga0315283_10004097_pt1 | contig 12609 bp, 16 predicted proteins | sample YL17G09_0_MG_FD_204541 | JGI IMG/M metagenome (GOLD analysis project Ga0315283, IMG submission 204541) | Sediment microbial communities from Yellowstone Lake, YNP, Wyoming, USA - YL17G09_0 | ecosystem: Environmental > Aquatic > Freshwater > Lake > Sediment | place: USA: Wyoming | collected...
TTGGCCGCCGTCACTTCCTTCCCCGGCAAATAAATGAACACGGCGTCTGTTTTGACCGCCACGGTGTTCAGCTCGGCAAACGCGCCAATGGTCGTTCCCACGGTCGTTTCGTCCACCGCTGCGTCTGGGTTCGTCCCCGAGCCGCCCGCCGTGGTCTCTGTGGCCGCCGGATCCGCAAACCCCGCCGGCGACGCTTGCGCCGCGCCCTTGTCGCTCCTCACCATGCCTCGCACTACCATCACCCCGGCGACGGCCAGCACGATGACGCCGATCACCCAACGCCCTTTGCTTGGCTTCGCGTTGCTCTCGCAGCCGCACCCAGGCCCGCAGCAGGCTGAACCTTGCTGTTTCGATAACTCCGTATTCTCAGGTTGTTTTCCGTCTTCGTTCGTTGTGCTCATATTTCGTTTCTTTTGTTGGTTTCTCGTTCTCGACTGTTCACCTTACCCGCAACACCCGCCGCGGCGCGGCGCAACGTTGCTGCCCAAATTCAATGACTCTTTCCTCGCCGTGATCTCCAGGCTCGTGATGTAATCGCTCGGCTTCGCCCCAGCCGGCAAATCCTTGATGATTTTCTGATAGAGCGGGTCTTGCCAGTCCACCATGCCGTCAATGTACGCCGCCTTGGACTTCGTCACGACCTCCACTAGCCCCGCCGCTTTGGCCATCCGCTCCGTCTCCGACACCAGCACCGCCCCAGCCACACAGCCCACAAGCGCCTCCACGCTCTCGGCCACCGCCGGTGGCAGCGGCTTGAGCAGCGCCAGGTCCGACACCGCCACCCGCCCGCCCGGTTTCAGCACCCGCGCGATTTCCCGCCACACCTGCGCTTTGTCCGACGAAAGATTGATCACGCAGTTCGAGATGACCGCGTCCACGCTGTTGTCCGCCAGCGGCAGATGCTCGATTTCACCCAGCCGAAATTCCACGTTCTCCAGCCCTGTCCGTTCCCGGTAAGCGGCGATGTTCTTGCGCGCCTTCCCCAGCATCTCCGCCGTCATGTCCACGCCAATGGCCCAGCCCGCCGCCCCTACCTTCTTCCCAGCGATGAACACGTCGAACCCACCCCCCGCCCCCAGGTCCAGCACCACCTCACCAGCCTGTAGCGCCGCCAGCGCGTTCGGATTCCCGCAAGAGAGGCCCATATTCGCCCCCTCCGGCAGCGCGGCCAGCTCCTCCGCGCTATAGCCAATATGCTTGGCCAGGTTCTCGGATGCCGCCGGCGCTGAGCCACAGCACGTCGGCGCCGGCCCGCAGCACGAGCCGCCGCTTTTGGCTATTTGGCCATAGCCCTCGCGCACTGCCTTCCGCACATCTTCTGCCGTTCTTGAAGATGACGAACTTTTCATACAGATGCCTTTCTCCCAGCCTGGTCCTTCCGCCCGGCTGCGTAAGCCTCAAACACCATCTTGATCTCGTCCCGCACCCGCCGAAACACCGCCAGCTTCTCCTCCTCCGTGCCGGTGGCATGGGCCGGATCATCAAAACCCCAATGATAACGGTTCACCTGGCCTGGAAACATCGGGCACGCCTGGTCCGCGTTGCCGCAAACCGTGATCACGGTTTCAATGGGTTGTTGCAGAAACTCGCTCAGTTGCTTGGAGCGATGCCCAGCAATATCAATACCGATTTCCTTCATCACGCGGATGGCCAGCGGATGCACGTAGCCCGCCGGTTTCGACCCGGCGCTCTGAACGTCGATCAAATCACCCGCCGCCGCGCGCAGGACGCCCTCCGCCAGGTGGCTTCGGCACGAGTTGCCGGTGCAGAGAATCAGAACCGTCGGCTTCATTTCCCGCATTGGCGTTTGCACAATTCAACCGGGTCCATCGCCAGTATCTTCTTGAGGCGCGCCGCGTCCTCAGCCACTCGCGGAGCCCCATTGACCGATTGCGCTACCCAGTCAATCGCCCGCCGTACGGTCGCCGGGGCCTCTTTGCAGGGCAGACGGTAGTACATCCAGCGCCCGTCCTTCCGCGACTCCACCAGCCCGGCCTGGTAAAGAATCGAAAGGTGCTTGGACACGGTGGACGCCGCCAGGCCGAACAACTCGGTAAGCTGGCACACGCACAACTCGCCTTTCCGCAACGCCAGCAGCGCGCGAACGCGGTTTTCATCCGCCAGCGCCTTCGTGATGTTCATGAACTCGCGCATTGGCCATTACTATATTTCGCCATGCGACGAACTACAAGCACTATTTTACTGCTGAGGGATCCTGGGCTGGGTTGTGGCGAGGGTCATCCACCCACCGCCACCATCGGGCGGCAGGGGGTGTAGTTTCCACGAAAGGCATGTTCCTGCGGTTTCTGTGCGACCGCATGGCGGAGGAGCGCGGCGAGTTCAGCTTCGCTGGCGTGGCGGCGGAGCGCCGTGCGTAGATCCACTTCCCCGTGGTTGCCGAGACAGGGCCGGATTTTGCCGTCGGCGGTCAGGCGGATGCGGTTGCATGTTTCGCAGAAATGCTGGTTCGTGATCGCACCAATGAAACCGACCAACGCCCCCGCCGGCTCCAGCCGGTAATACTTCGCCGGGCCGTGGCCCAGACGATGGTCGGGCTGGGGAATCAGGCGTTCGCGAGCACGCAACAGTTCCATCACCTCGTTTATCGGCAGAAAGTTCGCTTCCGTCAGCACGTCGGCGCGGCTTACGGGCATAAGTTCGATAAAGCGCAGCGGCAGACCGTGCTCGGCGGCGAAGAGGACCAGCGGCCAAAGCTCGCCTTCGTTCATGCCGCGCAAAAGAACCGCATTCACCTTCACCCGCTCGAAACCCGCCCCTACTGCGGCGCGAATACCCGCCAGCACCGTCGCCACTTCGCCCCCCGTGATGCGGCGGTAAAGATCCGGATCGAGCGCATCGAGACTGATGTTCGCCGAGCGAATCCCGGCCTCGCGCAACGGTTTCGCCAGCGCGGCCAGGCGCGTGCCGTTGGTGGAAAGTCCGATGGCTTCCACGCCGGGAATCGCCGCCATGCTACGGACGATTTCCAGCAAATCCCCGCGGACAAGCGGTTCACCGCCGGTCAGGCGGAACTTGCGGAAGCCCAGGCCAGCCGCCACCCGTACGAGGCGCAGAATCTCGTCCGCCGTCAGGTGGTCGGGGCGTTGCGCCCAGCCGTGATAGCCCTCCGGCATGCAGTAAAGGCAGCGCTCGTTGCACCGGTCGGTGATCGAGATGCGCAGATAATCCACGACGCGCCCGAACGCGTCCGGCGCGGCGCTCCTGGCTGGCAGCGGTGTGGCATGGCACGAGTTTTCGCTCATGGGTTTTGGCTTGGATTCGAGGCTATGTTCATGCGGGCAACGCGCGGCGTTTCCAAATCGGCACGTCCTGCTTGAGCCGGTCCATAAACGCGGCGAGCAGGGCAAAGCCTTCTGCCCGATGTGCCGAGGCAATGCCGGCGTAAATCGCCGCTTCGCCCACAGGCACAATGCCAAGGCGATGGATGACGCGCGCGCTCAGACACGGGTGCTTGGCGGAAAGTTCGCCCAGCAGCCGGCGCAGTTCGCCCTCGGCCATCGCCGGGTAAGCCTCGTATTCCAGCGCACGGATCCGCTGACCGTTTTCCTCGCCGCGCACCAGACCGCGAAATTCAGTCCACGACCCCACATTGCCCAGTTCCGCCGGTGGCGCCATGCTCGTGGCAATGGGCTGATCGGTGAGTTGGACGATGATTTCCATGCGCGTGGGTTCAGCCGCCGGACACGGGCGGGATCAAGGCGACTTCATCGGCGTCCGTGAAGCGCGCGTCCGGGCCAACGTATTCCGAGTTCTTCGCCAGCCGCACCGAGCCGCGAAAACGCCCCAGCCCCGGATAGGTGGCGATGAGCTTTTGCCACAGGCTGGCCGCGTCCAGTTCGCCAGTGGTCATTTCGACTTCGGCCTGGCCGGTCACGTCTTTCAAATGGGCAAAGAAAAGAATGCGCATGGCGAATGAAGTTCAGGCGACCGCGCCCCAAAGCAGTTTGCTTCCGGCGAACATGAGCACAATGGCCAGCGCGCGTCCGAACGCCGCGTCCGACCAGCGCCGAACACCAAAGTGCGTGCCGAGCAGCGCCGCCGCGGTAGCGGGCAACGCCAGGGCGAGCAAGGGCAGGCTCGCGCCCGTCACGCGCGAACCGAGCCCGATCAGGCCGGCGACGGAGTTCAAGACGATGAACGCGGCGGCGATGCCGCCGCTCGTCTTGGGGTTCACCCAGCGGAGAAACAACAGGAGCGGACTGAGGAAAACGCCGCCGCCAATGCCCGTCAGGCCCGCCAGCAAACCCAACCCCGCGCCTGCGACCAGGGCGAGCGGGACGCTGGGCGGGCGCAAGGGTTGTTGGCCCGGCCCACTGCGGCGTGTGATCAAACAGATGCCCGCCGCCACCAGCACGCCGCCCAATAGCGGGCCGTAGGTGGAAGGGGGCAACGCCACACGGCTGCCCAGCCAGGCGCAAGGCACGGAGGCCGCCACCAGCGGCAGGAACAGCCGAAGATCAAAATGACCCGCCCGGCCAAACCGCCACCACGCCACGCCCGCCACGAAGCAGTTCGTCAGCAGTGCGGTGGCGCGGGCCGAATCCGGTGCGACGCCGGTCAGCGCCAGCACCGCCAGGTAACCCGTCGCGCCGCCGTGACCGACTGAGGAATACACGAACGCCACCGCAACCACCGCTGCGGTCAAGACGATCCATGCGTTGACGCTCAGTTCGCTCATGCGCGGGCGAGCGCCGCGCGCAAGCATTCCGGGCGATGGGCTTGGCTGGCGTGCGCGTCCGCCGCCAATCGCGACGGCAGGTCGTCGGGAGCATTCCAATTGGCGAAACAGCGAAGTTCGCCCGCCTCCATGTCGCGGAAGGCAACCATGCGGGATTGTTTGCACTTCTCGGCAAAGGTTCGCACCGCCCGCAATCCGCGTCCCAGCAAATCCGCGGCGATGGGTTGGGCGGCTTTCGGATAAACCGCCGCCAGAGGTTCAATATGCTGGCCCACCCGCGGAACGACGCCGCTGTCAGCAGCGCATTCAGCCAACATCCGTTGCAGCAACCGCGAGGTCATCTGGGGCATGTCCACCGCCAGCACCAGGACCAGCGCCGCCGATGTCTCGTGGAGCGCCCGCTCGATGCCAGCCAGCGGCCCGGCGTCCGGAAAACGATCGCCCAGCACCGGACAGCCGAAGGAGCCATAGTCGGTGTCGCCACGACCGGAGATGAAGATTTCCGCCGGCCCGAGTTCGCGGGCGAGCTCGATCTGACGCGCGAGTAGAGGCTGGCCGCCCACTGGCAGCCAGGCCTTGTCACAACCCATGCGGCTGGAGCGCCCTCCCGCGAGGATGACGGCGCTGAAGTTCATGGGGTGGGCGGCGGGTTGCGGCGCAGCACGCCATCACTCAGAATCCGGGCACGCAAGCCGCCCCGGCCGTTGAGCCAAGCCTCGACGCGTTGGTCCCGGAAGGCGTTGTTCATCCAGTAGCACGGACGGCATTCCTCGACACCCAAGAAGCGGATGCCCTGGACCTCGAACTCGTGGCCAACCATCGCGCTCAGGTCAATCCCCTCGGTGATGACGTTGCGGCGGGTGCCGGACGGATGCGCGTCCGGGAGACCAAGTTCCCGGCGCAGCGCCGCGAATACCTCCCAGGCGAAGAAGGTAATCTGGCCTTTGTAATCTTCCTTGTAACCAAAGAAGCGGTCACCGCGAATACCTTGGCCGGCTACGCAGTCAATCTCGTCACATTCCAAAACTGGATGCTGGCCGGGCGGTCCCTCGTGGTGGCCGAAGAAGTTGTGGCCGGCTGAAATAAACAAGTGGCGGATGCACATCAGAAGTTCATTTGCGGCCCAACACGTCTTCCACCCAGGTCCGCACGGCCATCATGCTCGGGAAACCCAGGGTAGTGGTGGCGAGCAGAACGACGTGGCGGATTTCATCTGCCGTGCAACCCGCCTCCAGCGCGCGCCGGGTGTGGCTGTGCACCGCGCCTTCCCGCCACGCGCCGCTGGCAATGCCCAGCTTCACGAGCGCGCGAGTCTTGGTGTTGAGCGGACCGGCCTCCGCCGTGGCCTCGCCGAGCGCTTCATAGGCTTTCATCACCGCTGGATACTTCTTGCCGAATTGCAGAAAGCGGGTCGGCACGCGCAACCGCCCTCCACCTCGCTCTGGTCTGTTCTTCATAACGGTCTGTCTGCTAGTGCGGTCATGCCGCCTCGGAGCCTCGGGAGCCCTGGCTCCTCTGGAGAGCCCGGGGCGTTAGGTTGTCCCGGGCGGCTCAGACCACACTGGAATATGCCTCAGTTCCGGTCGTTTTCCAAGACCACTTCGGCCACGCGGAGGGCTGCGGAGTAAAAGCCCAAACGATCTTGCTTTGACACCTTGCCTCGCAATTCCCCCAGCCACTGCAACAGGTGGTCGTCGCGCACTTTGGATCTGAGCTCTGCCAGACGCCCATTTCCGCCGCAAGACTCCCGGGCTTCATCGGACCAAAGGTGCGACATGAGCCGCAGTTCGTTGCCAATATGGTCCGGCAAGTCCTCCATTGGCTCAACCCTCGCTTCGAGGAAACACTGCCGCACCGCGAGCGTGGATTCCCCCATCAGCAGCCCGCCAATGACCTGCTCGGTGGCACCCTTGCCCGGCCCCGGCGGGAGCAGCCAGCGATCGCGGTAAACCGACTCGTACGGGGCCACGTAGCGCGAATTCGGCACCACGAACAAGTCCATGAACTCGCGCTCTAGTTCGCTCACCGCCAACTCACGCGGGCAGTCGATGCCTAATACCGTCGCCATGTCGGACAGGGCGCGCTGGCTCTCCTCGGTTGGCGGGGAACCGAACACCCCGGCCAGGAAGCCATAGAGGCGTGCCCGCCCCTCGTCGGTCCTGGTCTCGGCTGGTTCCGCACACGCCGGGATCATAGTGGTCCTTAATGATGACATTGACGGCAGTCGTTGGCGGGAATGTAGCCGCTGGGCGGTGGAGGATTGTTCTCCCACTTGACCTCTCCGAGCATATTGCCGAAAAGGACACTTCGATGGATTCCATCGTCCATTCTCTTGGCGCTGAGGTACTTGGCTCTCAGCACATTGTAGTCGCCAAACTCGCGGGTAACTCCCATGCACGTAATCACGCACGCGGGAAGCACACCGGCGGCGAAGCGATGCGCGCACATCGTGCATTGTGTAAAGGTGAGAGCGAACACTTGCGCCCTCACGGCCGGGTAGGTGCCTTCCTCAAAATGATAAACCTCGTTCCATCGCTGGCCGAGGCCCACATACTTGCCGGTATTCGCGACCACCGCCGGCGAGTTTTCAAAGTTGTTCTCCTGCTTGCAGGCCAGGGAACAGGCGTTGCAGCCGATACATCGCTTGTAGTCAACGTAGATTCCGGGTGTGAAAGCAGAGACAGTTTTGTAGAAAGCCATGCTAGCGGGGGTGATGTCTTCGTAGTCCACGGTGCCGCCCGCCGAGGTGATGAGAGTCGTCAGCGTTTGAAACGTCACATTCAGGTCAAATTTGCGCTGTAATGTATAGCTCCGGTTTGGAGTGCCGGTTACCCGAATTAGAAAACCTTGAGCGGTTTTCGTCACCGAAAGTGTCCCTCTGTTTTCATCGAATAAGTTTGGCATAATCAGATCTCCCTTTGTTCTTGCTTGGCGCAACTATGAGGTTTGCAGGGTCTGGGTGTTAGGTTCATTGCCATGAGTTAAGTTTTGAAAACCCGGACGGCTCCATCCTTATGGGCGGCCATGCCGCAGATGCGTTCGGCTTTGCCCGGGACGAACTGGCCATCGTTGATGCCCTTGCCCTGGGCAATCTGGCCCGCGCCCCAGTGGCCGAAGCCGTGAACCATGCCCACCACGTCGGTGTGGATGCGGCGGGTCACCTTGGCCCTGGCCTGCGCAGTGCCGTACTGGTTCTCTACGGTCACCATGTCGCCGTCGCCAATCCCCAGCGTCTGGGCCTTGTTGATGTTGATCCACAGTTCGTTCTCACCGTGAAACTGCATCAGCCAGCGGTTGTTCATGGTCCGGGAGTGCGTGTGCAGCGCCTCCTTCCAGTTGATGATATAGAGGGGATAGGTGGTGGTCGGGCCATCCTCGGTCGGGACGTAGTCCGGTAGCGCATTCAGTCCTTTGTTCAGCATTTGCTGCGAGTAGAATTCGAACTTCCCGGAAGGCGTCGCAAACCCGGCCGTCAGGTACTTGTTGTACTTGGTCTCCTCACCGATCCAGGTTGCGCCCGGCATCGCCTTGAGCTCCGCCAGGCCGAACCCCAGGCCAGAAATCAGAGCGTCATCCATGAACTTCTCGTACGTCACATTGAAGGGATAACTGTTGTAGCCCAGCGCAAGCGCCAGATCTTTCACGAACTCGTACTCGGGCTTCTGGCCGAAGAGGGGCGGAACTACCGGCTGGCGGAGTGCCACCACCGGGAAGGTCACCCATTGCGGCAGGAGCTCGTAGCGCTCCAGATACGTAGTGCCCGGGATGACGTAATCGGCCATGAGCGCCGTTTCGCTCAGATGGGTGTCCACGGAGACAATCAGTTCGAGATTGTTGAGCGCTTGCAGGCTCTTCGCCGTGTTGGGCACGGAGAAGATGAAGTTCTGCATGACGAAGACGGCCGCCTTGGGCTGATAGGGCAGGCCCGTAATCATGGCCTCGCGCGCCTCGACATAGACGCCGGAGGAGTGGGCGAAGGGATACTGGGTGCTGTTCTGGCGATCCACGCGCGGCGGCGGCGTTCCGACGAAAGGCGGCACCGTGAAATGGGGACCTTTGCGCCCGGGCAGAACTAACGTGCCCGGCTTGTCCACTTGTCCGATCAACCCCGCCAGGGCGGCGATGGCCCGGCTGCCCTCCGCCCCGTTCATGTGCTGGCCAGGGCCGGACCAGGCATCCACCACCGCGGGCTTGGTCGCCGCCAGTTCGCGCGCCACCTGCCGGATCGTGGCGGCTGCGATTCCCGTGATGGGCTCAGCCCACTCCGGAGTTTTGGTCGCTACCAGGGCAGAGAATTGGCTGAACCCAACCGTCCAATTGGCCACGAATTCGGCGTCGTAAAGGTTCTCGGTAATGATGACGTTGGCGAGCGCCAGTGCCAGCGCGCCGTCGGTACCGGGCTTTATGGCCAGCCACTGACCTCCGTACTGCAGCGCCTTCTGGGCGGTTTCAGAACACCTGGGATCCACCAGAACCAGTTTGGCGCCGTTGGCCAGTCCGTCCAACACGATGCGTGGCAGATGCGCCCACTTCGTCGCACTGAGCGGATTCCAGCCGAAAATCAGCATGTACTTGGAGTTGCGGAAGTCCGCCAAGGGCCGGCCGTTGCCGAGTGTTTTCTCGAACCCGAACTTCCGGGCCACGTCGCACAGGTTGGAGTGCTGGAGGAAATTGGGCGTGCCGAAGACATTGCAGAGGCTTTGCTGCATCGGGACGGCGGTGTTGTCCTCCGTGAACCACACCACTTTCTCCGGCCCGAAATCTAACTTGATCTGAGCCAGTTTGGCCGCGATCTCGGCGACCGCCGTATCGTAGGAAATCACATCCCATACTCCGTCCCCGCGCGCGCTGCCCGGTCTCCGCTTGAGCGGTTGGCTGACGCGATCCGGATCGTATTGCGTCATGATGCCAGCGTTGCCCTTGGGACACATCCGCGCGCCCGTGCTCTTCAAACTCGCGAAGTCAGTCGAGATGTTGCAGAGCCCCACCGGATTGTAGGAGTTGGGCTCGATCTTGATCACGCGTCCGTTATAGACCCGGGCAAGGATGCCCGTCGTGCCCCCGCACATGTTGCAGCAGGTCGGAATCCATTCGTCTTGCACGAGCCCGTCGGCCCGGGCCTCAAGCGGGCCAAGGTGCCGCAGGCCGACCAGGCCCATTCCGGCAGCCGCGCCAGCCAAGCCCGAGAGTTTGAGGAAGTCGCGTCGTGCGATTGATTTGGTTGTCATAGCAAGTTGATCTCTATGTTCCCGGCCAGCGGCAGGCACACCCGGCAGCCCGTCGGCCAGCTCAGCTCACAACCGTCACAGTCCATAAGCTCGGAAACTGTTCATTTCGCATAAAGGTTATACAAGTCTCGTGAGTCCTGCTCCACCGATTTTGCTAATTGCTCGCCAAAATTTGCTCTGAAGGCGGGAGGAGGGATACTGACAAGAATGGCGAAAAGACTCGTCGCCAACTGGTTCTTGCGCTCGAAAATCTCGCGCCAGACGAGTGTCTGAAGTTTCATGGGCGGGACAGACGGTTACTTCTTGGGAGGCGGGCAGCAGCCGGCACTGGCTCCCGGCCCGCAGCCGGACGCCGCTTTCTTCAGCGAAGCCTGAAGGTTCTCTTTGGAGGTGGCGCCTTCGATACTGGCCAGCACACCCCCGGGCGGCCCCAGGAACGCCGTCGCCGCGGTCTTTGCCTTCGGGTCAGCTTTCAGTTGAAATGGGTTGTAGTGGAACGAATCCTTTGGGCTTGGCTCATGACCATTCCGGCAACGGCCACACTCGCCCACCTCTGCCACCTCGCGCTGCGTCCTTTCTCCTCCAATGAGTCACGAAAAGGTAACCTTGCCGCCATTAAGACGGCCAAAGCCTCCTTCACAGTCCAGCTTGGCTCAACCCGCGCTCAGGAGCCAAAGCGCCGCCTTGGCCCTGCCGACGTCAAACTGCTACTTCTCGTCCCGCATGAACTTCTCCACCTCGCCCTCCACATATTCGTTGAACTGGAATGGATTCTCGATGAGTTTCCAAGTATCGCCCAGCAGCTTCCACTCCTGCTTGTCCTTCTGCCGCACCAGCACCAACGATGGACACGGCAGCGTGTAGTCTTTCAGGTAGTGCGCGTTCTCGGGCTTGTCGTAGTTCACCGGCTCGAACACGAGACGTTTCTCCGCCACTTCGACGGCGAAACGCCTTTCGATGGCTTCCCGTGCCTGCCGCTCAATCTTCAGGCACGTCTCGCAACGCATCGTGCCGTGGAAGTAATAGGCGATGACTCGCGGTTCGGGCCACTCGGTTCCAGCCGACGGCCCAGTGCCTCTGGTGTAGCCGAGGGTGCGAAACGTTTGTTGTGCTTCCGGTTGCGCACACCATTGCAGGAACGCATCACGTGCCGCGGCGTTGGCGCTTTGCTTTAGCCCAACCACGGTGACCCGCTTCTCCGGATAGGCAACGTCGGTGGGGACCACTTCCAGTTTGCCCTGGTAGAGCATGGCCACGAAGTTCCATACGACCACGGCATCGAGCGGACCGAGAATCAGGCCATTGGCGATCTCGGCGTGGGTGCGGCCTTGAAGCATGACCTGGGGCATCACCAAGTGACGCAACCCTCGCCGCTCCAGCGCCTCGACGAACAAAGCGCCGCACGTCGAATAACGCGGGTCGCCGATGCCGAGCTTCAGGCCTGGCCGCTGGAGGTCTTCGAGGACGCGGATGCCTTTGGGATTGCCGGGCCGCACGGCGACGATTGGTTCAAGGTAGCCGACCACCACTGAGCCGCTCCAGCGTTTCTCCTCTTTGACCTTGTCCTCGAACGGATCGTGGCAAACATAGATATCCGCCGGCACGCCCATCAGGATTTTTGGCAGCAACGTCTCCGAGCCGCCCAGGTCATATTCCAACGCCAATCCGTGGCGCCTGGCAAATTGCTGGCCGATCACTTGGATTGGCGCGGCCATTGAACTGCCGCAGAGCACTCGAAGCGTCGGCTTGGCTGCCGGCGCATCGCCCGAAGGACGGCAGCCCAAGACACACAGCCCTGCCACCGTAATCGAGAGGAACCACACGACCCGCTGGGAACATGTCACTTTCATTGGTTTTGCATGGCTCATCGGCCAGTGGACGCGCACGTCGCCTCATCGCTTGGTCGTTGTTCAAACCTCTCTCGCGCTACGCTCCTTTGGGCGCCAGCCGCAACGCCACTTCGGCGACGTGCGCGCCCACCTTCCTGGCCGTATCCAGCCCCAGTTCGTCGGCGCTGATGTCATCCTTCGTCGAAACCACCGTCGCGCCCTGGAAGGCGGGCGCATTGCCGCCGACCGCAATCATGCCGAAGCAGAGCATCGCCGCCTGGATTTGCTCGATGGTCATTTCCTGCCCGCCGTTGCGGAACGCGCCGACCGCGACCACCCCCACCGGCTTGTTCGCCAGCAGCATCTTTGGCTCGCGCAGCGGCGCGCAGCGCTCGATGAACGCCTTGCACAATGAACTCATCCCCCGGAAGTAGGCCGGCGAACCGATGATGAGCCCGCCCAGCGCCGGGTCTTGGAGCTTGGGCAGGATCGCTGTGAAGTCGTCCTGTGGCGGCTTCGGCGAGTAACCGGCAATGCTCAGTCCGCCCAGATCAATCAATTCGACCTCAATGCGCGGGTCCGCTCCCTTGGCCGCGTCCAGCGCGGCTTGCACGGCTTTCGCCGTGGTCATGCCCTTGCGCGGACTGCACGCAACTCCAATGATTTTGACGGCTTTGCCTTTGGGCGCTTCCTCCGCGCCCTGCGCAAGACCAGTGGCCAACGCGGCTACTCCCGTAGTGGCGAGGAAGTTTCGACGAGTAACATTCTGTTTCATCTGCGTTCCTTTCAGTGTTTGGTTTTCGAGCTTACGAATCACGTTTCACGTTTCAGCAGGCCAGCAGTTCCGCCCCCT
>Ga0315283_10004099_pt1 | contig 12609 bp, 35 predicted proteins | sample YL17G09_0_MG_FD_204541 | JGI IMG/M metagenome (GOLD analysis project Ga0315283, IMG submission 204541) | Sediment microbial communities from Yellowstone Lake, YNP, Wyoming, USA - YL17G09_0 | ecosystem: Environmental > Aquatic > Freshwater > Lake > Sediment | place: USA: Wyoming | collected...
CCTTGGCGCTCGCCAGCTCCCCCTCAAGGCGCCGGCCGCGCATGAACAGGAACAAGATCGCAACAGCAGCGCCGAGGGCGGCCCAGAAACCTGCGGGCACGGCTTTCAAACGACTCCAGAGGAAGCTCACGCGCAAGGCCTGACGCTTTTGAGCAGCTCCACGGCCTTCACGTTGTCTTCCAGTGCGCTTTTGTGCTCGGCCAGGGCCAGCTCCAGCTTGGCCTCGACGGCCTTGAGCCGCTCTTTGCTCTCGGAGCGCGAGCGCTTGGGGCGCAGGCTGTCCCCGGGCGGTGTGCTGTCTTTGGCCCCGGGCCGCAGGCTCTTCAGGATGTTCATGGCGACGTCCTCCTGTCGTTCAGGCGCTGGACTTCTTCGACCACGCGCTTGGTGCTCTCGGTGTTGTCGAGCACAGCCTGGGTGCTGGCGGTGATGGCGGCAAGGACGCGCTCGATGTCGGTCACGCGCTTCTCCTGGCAGGCCTCGGTCTTGCCCGTCTGCAGGTAGCCGAACCAGAGCGAGATGGCCGCGACGATGCCCAGGACTCCGTGGCTCAGAAGCGGGTCGAGCAAGGCTTGCATGTGCTACTCCGCAACCGCCGCGCACACGGCGCCGACGAAACGAGGCCCACGGTCTGTGTCCTTCACGCAGGCCCAGCCGCGCCCGCCTTCCTTGCGGCTCTGCACCTGGCGCGCACCTTCAGGACAGCCACAGCCTGTCCAGTCTGCTCGCACCTTGCGATGTCTGCGCTTGGGCGCCTTGGCGCCGGGGCAGCGCACGAAGCGTCCGGAGCCAGGTAGACGGCAGGCAGGCATGCCTTCAGCTTAGACGAAAAGAGCCCCCCCGCGCACGTTCTAACGGGGCAGAAGGAGCGCGCGCAGGGGGACGGGGGGACGCCAGCAAGGAAGTTCCCGCCCCAGCATAGCCCAGGGTCGCGCGCAATCGCGGCTCTTTCTGCCTACTCCCACGCGGTACGGGCCCGAATGCGCCACGAGGTGACTTCGACGGCGCGAAACGTCAGCTTCTGTACGCCAATGCGTCGACCCGTGTCCAACAGGTACTTGTGCAGCAGGTGATACGCTGCGCGGTGTTGCCCGCCGCCGTCTGGGTCCAGGTACTCCGCCAGCGACCTTGCACCCTCGCGCCGTATGGCGCGCAAAACGGGCGCAGCGCTCGGCGGGGCCTGTCGGATCAGCTCCGGGAGGTCCAGGGTCAGGTTCAGCTGCAGGTCGCGGGCCGGGTGTGCAAAGGCCAGTAACGCCTGCAGCACGCGGGCCTTCTTGGGTGCTTTGGCAGCGTGCAACGCGGAGTCCAGCGCAGCGACGAGCGCCTGCCACTGCTCCTCGTTCAAGGGCTCCGTCGAGCCCGACGCGAGGCCGCGCAGACCGCCCGCCAGGGTGCGGCCTTTGAGAGGCTGAAAGCGCGTCAAGACGGTCTGAAGAAACGGGGTCGGTGCGCCCATCGGGTTCTCGGAGGCCCAGGCTGCCACCCTGCGCAGCGAGTCCGCGTAGGGCCCTAAGTCGCCACCTTCGGCGAATACCTCGCCCGCGCGGCGCACGACGCGCAGCGTCGATTTGACGGTCGTCGGGGAGTAGCCCTGCGCGTTCAACCAGGGTTCGAACAGCATCAGTTGCCACCGTGGATCTTCAGGACAGGGTCGTCGGGGCTGAGGGGCAGCCCGTGTTCGTCCGCGAGATGGTTGGTCACGAGGCCCCCGTGCACGAGGATCTCCAGCACGATGTTGGCTGGAATCGAGGCGCGCACGTGCGGTGGCAAGGCATCGAGCTGCTCTTCCAGGTAGAAGGCGCGCGCGACCAGCAGGCCGAGAGTCGCCTCCACGGCGGGGCACAGCGTGCGCGTCTTTGAGGCCGCAGAGCCCCCTGGGTCCGTAGAAACGATGGTGGGCGGGATCTCAGACCCGTCCGCGGGCAGGTACACAGATAGCTCGTAGCGAGTCATTTTTGGCTCCTTGGTTCAGGTGGGGTCAGCGGGCAGCAAGTCTGCGGTGCGCCCGTGATGCAGGCAGTCACCGCACAGGGCGCCCTTGGGCGTGATCTTCCAGCCACACGACTGGAGCAGCACGTCGAGCCCTGTTTCGTTCGAGGCGGCGATGATCTTGCCGCATGGGTAGCTCTGCCCAGGGCGGTAGAGCGAGCAGGGCACACGCCCGTCACAGCGTTCTCGGACTTCTCGGATGCGGGTCATGGGGCTCCTGCGGTGGGTGTGGGGGACGATACTTCATCCTGTTCGATAGCCGCTCCAGGGATGTCACCGGGAGCGCGCCTGCTTTTGGCACTGCTGCAGCTCTTGTTTCGCGTCGTACAGCCTGACGCCCATGAGGATCTCCCCCATCACCATGCCGAGCACAGAAATAGAGAACAGCACGACGAAGACGACGGGAAGATAGCGCCGCCACACGGATTCTAGGCTCATTCGCCGCACCTCTTTCGACACTCTTGCAGCTCGTGTCGGGCTGCATTCAACGCCTCATCCCACGCACGGTTCTTTGCTACGATCCTTGTTTCCAGTGTCTCCAGATTATTTTTGAAGGTGTGGATGGCGAACACGAAAGAGGAGAGGGCGGACAAGTACACGATGATCGGCACGTAGCGCTGCCACCAGGTAAGACTCGGGTGTGTCATAGCCACACCGTCCCGAGCGCGCCGAGCCCATACACGACGACGCGCGTCAAGATCGAGTCAGTCAGCTGTTTAAATGGGTCTTTGCAGTACTCCGGCTTTAGCGGTGAAGACTGCCCGACCAGCGCGAACCCGACGCACCAGAGGCCGAATGCGACCGGCAACGTAAGCGCTGGAAGATGGAACGTCGGCACCACGTACCACTTCCACAGCTCGCGCACGACGAACGCGTCCAGAAAGAACGTGATCGGCAGTAGGATCAGCGTCAGCAGGCCGATAACACCCTCAGACAACGTCTTGACCTGATCTTCGTTCTCTTTTTTCATGCGTTGTCGAATCCTTTCGTGGCGTTCGTTTCTAAGCTCACCCGTTTGCATGTGCACCTTCTTTCGCAGCGAAGCGGTTTCGCCCGTCGCGCGGTTGCGGCGCGGCCTTCTGCCCCGTCCTGAGCCGGTACAGGCGCTTGTACTTCTTCACGGTGCACGGGCACACCTTGACGTCCCGAGCGATGCGCTCGTAGGTGCCAGGGTGCTCCTCGATCGCCTTGCGCATGCTCGCCGTGACGACGTTGCGAGACGAGGGGCGAAACTCTGCCCCTGTGACGTCTCGGTGGTACACCCCGCGCTTGATGTCACCGACGTGCGCGGGGCTCATGTCGAGTGCAAGACCGATGTCCTGCAGTGAGCCCTCGGCGTGAAAGGCCGCCAGCACTTTTGCCTTTGTCAGAAACCTCTTCCTTGCTGCCATGTTCTGCTCCCGTTCGTTGTCACGTTCCGTCCTTGTCGTGAGCGTGCAGGAGGCTGTAAGCCTCGTTTTCCCAGTCGCCCGCGTCTTTCATGTCGCCCGTCGAGGCCCAGTGCAGTGGCGCTGCTCTCATGATCAGCGTGCGCAGCTCTTCGCAGTACGCGAGGAGCTGGTTGCGACCCATCGCGCTGTAGTTGGGACTGCTCATGGTGGGACCTTTCTGTTGTGGGCGTTTGCTAGCGCGCGTGCCTCGTCTTGCCACTCACGCGCTTGCGACACGTCACCGAGGAACGCCCACGACTCGGGCAGTGCGTCCAAGATCACCCTGCGCAGCGAGTCGCAGTAGGCAGCCAGCTGCTCATGGCTCATCGCGCTGTAGTCGGGACCGCTCACGGTGCTTCCTTTTTGGGCGGCGTTCTGTAGTGCCTCGGCCTGTGCGAACGCAGCGCCTACCGCCGCGAGAAGCTGGCCTGCCTCGGTACCACTCAGCACGACGGGGCCAAGGACGCGGTCTTCGTGCGCGACGCGCACGCAGACCCTCTTGTCGCGGTTCATGAAAATGTACAGCTCGAAAGCTGAAAATACGCGCTCGCTCATAGCCGCCTCGCGCGCAGCGTCTTGATGCAGTCCCGGAGCAGCGCAGCCTGCGCGTGCTGGCCCGTGCTCACCCTGAGCATCACGTCGTTTTCCCAGGCCTCGATGATCTGATCGTCCGTCAACGCAGCTTCCCATTCGTCGCTGAGCAGATTCTCCACAAACAGTGAGTGGCATCGCGTTACTTCATCGGTATCCGGTTCGATAGCAACACCGCGCAGACTGATCGTGACGCCCTTGCGCAGCTGCTTCAGCGCCTCTTCCAGTTTCATGGTTTCCTCTCTTTCTTCTTCACGCCGCAGACCGCGCACGAGCTGAAACCGCCCGCCAGGCCGAAACCGTGTGTGCAGCGGCCCGCTTTCAGATCCTCGCGCACGAACACCCCTGCACACGAGCCCGTGAGCATGGACGCCATCGCGAGCGCAGCGCGGGCCTTGCGCAAGCGCGACTCGGGGGGCGTCGCGCGCAACAGCGCGGCTGGCGTGGGGTTCCACTCCAAGGGCTCCAAGGTGAGGCCCGGCCCGACGTTGGGCGCCGACAAACCGCCGGGCAGGCCGAACTCTGCGAGCTTCTCGGGCAGGCTGCGCTCGCGCGGTTCCTCGTTGTGCCAAACGCTTACGTCAAAATACGGATCGTTGCGCTTCGGCACGTTGTTGAAGTCGCCGACTTCGCGACCTGTCGCGACGACGACGGCGGGGCCGAGGTCGAGCGCGCCGCCGAGACGCTGCTCGATGCTGCGGTAGTCGACGCCCCCGAGCACGAGGATCCTCTTCTTGTCTTCGGTCATATTTTCGTCCTTTCAACGGTTTCGCGCTCGCGCGCGAGCGCGGCTGTGTGTGCATCGCAGATCGCGCACGGCACTGAGCAGAGCTTGTACTCCTGTGCTTTCCAGTGCTGCATGCGCTTGGCCGAGGCCTTACGACACACGTCGCACTCTAAAGTCTGCGTGCCCTTGGGATGCCTGAAGCCGTTCGCACAGAGACTCACGGCGCCCTCCCGATCGTGAAGAACAGCGCGCACAGGACGCCCAAAACGAACCACAGTGACAACGCCCAGGGAATGTCCACGTTGCAGATCACCCCCACACCGCCCAGACCGTCAGCACGCTCAGGGCCGACGACGCAACGCCAGTAATCAGGAGCCAGACCAGGAACGGCAGCTGGTGCAGCACGACGCGCCCGCGATAGTCGACTCGAAACGCCCACTGACCTTGAGGCACGTCGACGCGGCCTACGGCCCAGATGTCCTCTTTGCTGCGGTCGACGAGCATGCGCACTTCTCCGCCCTGGATGTTGATGTTTTTGCCTTCACTCATCTTCGGCCTCTGGTGCTTTCTTCGTGTTCTCGGCGTTTTCACGCAGCATCTCCGCAAACTTGCGCCACAGCTCGGGCGTCACAGCGTGCCCGGTGCGGATACGGTCTTCGACGTACCTGCGCGCTGCCGCGAGCTTGAGCTGCTCCGAGTGCTCGGGCCCCCAGACTACGAGGTACGAACGCCCCACGTAGTACAAGCCGGTTGGTCGCGGGTAGGAACGGCCGTGCATGTCCCATTTGGAGCCGTCGCTCGTCTCGAAGTAGCGCTTGAGTCTACGCGTGACAGTGTAGATGGCCGTAGGGTCGCGGCCTCGCATCACCGTGACCTTGCTACCCTCTTTGAACTTTTCTGAGACGTCTTCGGACATGTTCAAACCTTTCTATAGCTTTGCCCCTAGTCGCATCAACTCCAAAAAGCAAACACCTTCGCAGGTGCTGCAGTAGTCGCCGTGACCACCGTGCATGGTGGGTCGGCCCGGAAAGTCGCCCATTCCGTACGTCTGGTAGCTCTCGCGCAGATCGCGCCGCCTCGGGCTTTCGGGGACAGAGACCGCGCCGCCCGCGTTGCCCCCGCCGGTGCCTCTTGTAAAGCTGATGTCGGAGCCCCCAGCACCCCCCTTGAGACTCGGCTCGCTGTGAGCGCCCGGTACACCGACTGTACGCACGGTTGCCGGCGTGAAGGTCCACACGCCGTCTTTGTGTGAGAGCACTCCAGGCCCGTGAGGGAAAGGCAGAGGTTCCTCCGCATTTCTTGGCGAGAACGTCATGGTGGCGACTTCGGGCGCGGCGTGAACCGCCGTCTCGTTGGGAATCCACACCTGAGCTTCCTCGGGCAGGAACCTTGCCTCTGCGATCAGATCCCAGGCGACGCGCAGGGTGCCGCAGCCGTCGAACACTTCGCGGTCCACCTTGGCGACACCTGTTTGACCGGGCGGGTCGATCTTGTTGATGGCGGTGTGGATCAGCAGCTGGGCTGCTAGCAGCAGGGTGTCGATTCTGTCTTTGCGCGTGGTCATACAAGCTCCTTTTCGAATATCTTCATGCTCTTGTGTGCTTCTTCTAGCAGTGCTTCTAGGCTGTCTAAATCAACCAGCACGTACGTTCCGATGCGGACAGAGCGCATCTTCCCGCTCGCCAGCTCCCTTCGAACCGCCGCTTGACTCACGCCTAAAAAACGGGCCACCTTGGCAATCGTGTGATACCCCCGCGAGGAGCGATTGAGCAGGGTCGGGCTGTCCGAACGCGCTTTCAAGCTGCGTTCACGTTCCTTTCTCTGCTTGCGTTCACTGTGCGTGAGCGTCACTTGAACGCTCCGAATCTGGCTTCTTCAGCCTCCAGGGCCTTGTCCGCGATCTCCGTGATCTGATTGAACGCAAACTGAGCGCGCGACGTCATCGCTGAGCCCAGGTAGTAGCGCCAGGCCGCCCTGGTAGGTCGATGGCGCGGTAGCAGAGCTTGTCGGCGGGCGATAGGCCCGCAGGATAGAGCACCTCGCGGTTGGCGCGTTCGCGCACGGCTCTCTTTCTCATGGCGGGCCCCATTGTTCGACGATCTGTCTTTGTTCGTCGGCGAAGATGGAGTCGAGCACTTCGATCGCTAGTCGAAGGCGAGCGACGCGCGCTTTCCACGCGTCGCGGATCGGGCACATAGGCCCAGCGTCGTACGCTTGGCGTTCTGCCTCCGCGAGCGCGCACTCCAACACATCGCGCTCGACTTCGTAGCTCATGCTCATGGCGATTCCTCCACTTTCAAAACGCTGTGAAAACTTACACTCTCCACGTGCGATTCGACGCTGCGCACGAACTGGATCTCAAAACGTGAGTACGTGTTCGACTCGGCCGCGTAGCACACGAACACGGTCGCGCTGTCTTGCCCGTCTTCGTTCTTCAGCGCGAAGCGCCTCGCAACGACTGACTCGTGTTCCGCTTCCACGGCGGGGCCGTCGCGCATCTCCTCCCACTCGAAACCGACCTGATATTTCAGCATGTCGTGTCCTTTCGCTCAGACCTTGCCGAGCATGTAGTCCTGTGCGCTCGTGCCGATCGCGTTGACCGGACTCGCCATTACAGCGTCGTGCGCAATCTCGGTGTCGAGCGTGCGCGAGTACCTTCTCAGCTGCTCGAACGTGACCAGCCAGTCGCTACCGCCCCTGTCTTTCAGGGGCGCGGCCGCGCCTGCGCCGTGGCAGGCGTCGACCAGCACTTCATCGAGCACGGGGCCTGCCGCGCACACCAGACTGTGATCGGCTTCGTTCACGACGCCCCGCTTCGGGTCGAGGTACCAGCCGCATGAGCGCAGCGCGCCCGCCAGCGCGGACTTGCTCTCTCGCGTCGTGTGGTCCGGGATCAACAGGTCCAGGTCCACTTCCTTCAGCGTCAGGTTGTACTTCGGCAAGCCCGAGGCTTTCGCCTCTCGCTCGCCGACCAGGCTCGCCCACTTGTTCAGCTCGATCACGTGGTAGCGCCGAGTCGCGGGCACCCTGCGTATCCACTTGCCGCCGTGGTCGAGGTAGTTCACGTCACCTGACAACCACTTGAAACTCCCCATGTCTTTCATGTTTCGCTCTCTTTCTCCACGCTGCGCAGAGTCGCTTCTGCGCAGACCCACACCAACTGCGCTCGAACGTTTCGGCGCAAGGTCTTGCGCGCCTCGTCCGTGCGCCCTGTGAACACGGTCATGTGTGCGCCGTCGTGCTCCGCATCCAGGTGACACGGGCACACGACGCCTCCGATGCGGAGCCACTTGACGCAGCGCGTGCGCTGATGTCCGCAGGCACACGGCGGCCCGTCGCCCTCGGCTGTAAGCTCCAAAACCTCGCCGCATTTCGCGCAGCACGGGTAGTCGTTCAGCTTCGCGCTCGTGTGCATGTTCACGTCCTTTCGATGTTGTCCCAGGGTCCGACGTTCGTGCCGACCCGGTGCACGTAGTCTCCGATCTTCGTGCCTGTGACGCCGACCTTGACCTTCGTACCTATCCGGCAGATCTCCTGGAAAATCTGAGCCTCTGGCGAAAAACGAAGCTCGATGCTCGTGAAAGGCCACACGATGGGCTCAGCGTTCGCGGGCGGGTATTGCAGCAGCTGCACCAGGCGCAGCAGGCCCGCGTGTGAGACGAACGCGTGCTTGATCTCGTTGCTTCGCTCGTGCCACACAGGCACTGAGACGTGCTTCAGTGCAACTTCGATCGGGCGGTCGTAAGCGAAACGCAGCGGGCCGTCGTCCGTCTTGTCAGGATTCGAGCCTGAGTAGTCGAACAAGTACATACTACCAGTCTGCTTACACTGCGCGGCGCGTTGGTCGTTCTTCGCGAGCGCGCCCAGCATCGTCCAACTCTTTGTGCTTTTCATACGACGACGCCTTTCTTCTCGAAATACTCCTCGCGCGCGTCGCGCACCTCGTTGCGGTCCAGTTCGCGGCTACCCAGTTCGCGGCTACCCAACTCCGCCTTGTTCCACGTGTACCACTCGTCCGTGGACTCCCAGCCGATTGCTGGCCGGGCGCTCGTCATGATTTCGGTCAGCTTCGCGTAGGCGTCAGCCGCCGTCTCGGCGGTCACGTCGATCAAGACGCCGATTCTGAATTCTGCCATGTCACCCTCGTTTCTCGTGCAGAGCACGAAGAGACCCTGCGAACTTTTCGGCTCGCTGGCCCGGTCGTACGCTTCACTCGTCTTCGTCTTCGTCGAGGTCTTCGTCCTCGTCTTCATCGTCATCCTCATCCTCGTCCGACAACGCCTCTTCGATCTTCTCGGCCGCCACGTCCACGCTCGCGAACCTGCCGAAGTAGTGAAGCGCGCCGTCCTTCGCAGGCTTCGACGCGGCTTTCTTCTTCAGCGCCTTCTTCTTCGCCGCGCTCGTGGCCCCTGGGATGTCAGGGTGCGTTTCCAGCTCCCACACGTCGAAGCTCTTGCCCTTCGGCAGCTTCGCCGCGAGGTAGTGGTGCCACACGTCGCACTGGTCACACCAGACCGTGATCGTCCAGTCATCGGTGGTCCCGAGCCGCCCCATGGCGCTCGGTTTCGCGTTGTCGTCGGTGATTTCTTCGATCTTTGCCATCGTCCCTCCGCAGCTCGCATGCCTGAAAGCGCAAGCACCCCCAGGCGCTGTAGTGTGCCTGTCCCGTGCGCCCACAATGGGCACACAGGGTGCGGTAGTCCGTGGGGCGAACCCCACGCAGCCACCACCAAAAGTTCTGAAACGTCATGCCCTCACGCTTTCCGCGCCGGGCTCCTCATACATCGGAGCGCGCGGCGTCAACTTCATGTGCTCCCACGAGTGCAAACACCGCACGCACACGCGCACAGGCTTGCCAGGGTTGCCGGCGAGACTCGCCGTGTAGGGGTGCGCCCCGCTTTCGCCGCAGGTGAGGCACGCCATGCGCTCATTCGCGGACTTCCACGTCTCTTTCATCGTGCCCCCTTGCTTTCTCTCACGTCCGCGCTCAGCACGCGTCCGATTGATCCTTCGGTGATCCCGAGCATGCCGATCAAGCGCCTCGCTTCGCGCTGCGCTGCCTTCGGGTAGCGTGCGGTAACGTTGACCGTGTCGCGCGCGGTGTAACGCACGCCGCCCGTGAAAAACGTGTAGGTCAGCGTCACGTTGTAGGCCTTGTTCACTGCAACACCGTCAGGACGCGCTTTCGCGACGCCCCGTGCGCTGCAAAGGTAATCCCCGCCGCGCGCCGCCTGAGCGCTTCCGCGTCGAGACACATCCCGCACTCGGAGCACGGGATTCCGCGCGTCTGCTCCAGACAAGGGATCCAGGTCACGCCCTCGGCCTCGTAGGCCTTGGCGCTTGCGTGCTCCGCCACCACCAGAGCCGGTGCGTAGCCGCGCGCGAGAGCCTTCGTTCCGTCCTCGACTCGTTCGATGCTGGCCAGCACGGACACGCCGCCCCAGGCGGCGCGGTACACCGTGCGCCACGCGTGCGTGTAGGTCCAGGGCCGCCCGCCGCCGCGCGCCTGGTAGCGCTCGGCAGCCGCCGCCACGATCTTCGCAGCCTGCGAGGTCGCCGCGTCGCCCGTGACGTGCAGCCTGAGGGGCAAGCCCCCCAGCACTGCACCTTGGTCGATCGCCCGAGCTTCGGCCTTCGCCGCTTGCAGCCGCGAGACGCCCTCGGCCTCAGCATTGAGCTTGGCCGTGTGGATGCCCACGCGGCCCGACTCGGCGTAGCAGCCCCGACCTTGGAGCGGGCACTTCGGGCAGCTTGCCTTGGTGCTCACGTAGGTCGCGGCTGCGTCGCCGATCTTCTTGTTGCTCGACAGCCGGACGAAGATCGCGACGCTCACGCGTCAGGCTCCTGCTGGGGCCCGCTCGCGACACCGACCCTCGCGTGCGGCACCAGGTCGTTACCGCTGTTCGCCCACGACCACTCCTCGATGTTTTCGAGGGTACAGCCGTTGCGAGCTGCCGAAGTCTTGTGCGTCGTCACCCAGGAACGGGCGATGTCTCGCTGGATCTTCGTCAGATAGCGAAAAGGCACTGCTTCTTGTGTTTTTTGCATGTTCCCTCCGTTTCAAACAGTTTCTAAATCAGTTCAAGTCAAGTTGCAAGTCTTCGACAGCCTCACGCGTCGGGCTCCTGCTGGGGCCCGCTCGCGACACCGATGTGCTGGACGTGACGTGGGACCGGTTGCACGCCGTTGACGGCGGGCAGCACGATCCACGACCACTGCTCGACGTTCTCGACGACCGCACCCTTACGCTCGTGCACGAAAGCCCTCACGATGTCTCGCTGAGATTTCGTCAGGTAGCGAAAAGGCACTGCTTCTTGTGTGTTTTGCATGTTCCCTCCGTTTCAAACAGTTTCTAAATCAGTTCAAGTCAAGTTGCAAGTCTTCGACAGCCCGACGCAGCTCGTAGAGCGGCATCGGATCGTCCCAGCGCTCGAAACCAAACACCTTGTTGACCTGCTCGCGCAGCTCGCCAAGGCAGTGCTCCTTGTCGAGCTTCGCGTTCTCGGCAGCGCAGTTGGCGTCGTCGAGCTTCTCGTTCAGCTTCTCCAGCTCGTCTTCGAGCCGCTCGCGTTCTTTGTCGGCGGCTTTCAGCTTTTCGAGCTGCGTCTCAAGGTGCTTGCTCAGCTCGCGCCACTCTGCGCGCACCTCGGGGCTGCGCACCTTGGCTTCGACCAGCTCGGCGAACGTCTTCACGTCGTCGAGCACTTCCTCAGCGTCGGGCTCGTCCCAGGGGTTGTGGCGCGGCAGGAGCTTTTTGTCCTTCGGCATGTTCCCTCCAGTTTCGCGTGCACAAGCGCACGACAAGGCGTCAGCGACCCTTGCGGGTCGCACGCCCTACGCGACCTTGTTGTGAGGCTCGCCCAGCTCTTCTTCGCTGACCCACAGCTCGCACTTCAGCCAGTAGCCGATGTTCTGCCCTGGCGTGTCTTCGCAGCCGATTTCCTCGGGCACTGCGTCATCCGCGACGTACACGTCGTCGTTGTAGGCGTCGCGCACGATCTGGCGGATCTTCGCAGCTTTGTCGTCTGTCATGTTCCCTCCTAGTCCCAGTCGATGTCCTCGGGTTTTACGTGCAAGTGGCCCGTCCAGGCGCAGTGCGCGCAGCAGTAGTCCACGACGAAAGCCACGTCCTCGGCCTGCGTCGCAGAAAGAGGTAGCGGTACGTGCTTGCCGTCCTCGGTGCCCTCGCACCTCAGCCATTTCTTGTCCTCGGCCACGTTCACTCCTCGATCTGCGCAGGCCGCGTGTTCAGCAGTGGTTGCGTGGACAGATTCAGGGCGCGCAGCTCCTCCCGAACCTCGGGAGGGTAGCTGCGGCCCATGTTCCACCAGTACGTTGCCCTGTCGAGCGCTTGCCGCGCTCGCTCCATCTCGACTGGCGTCTGGGCTTTCGCCAGCTCCAGCACGAGATGCAGGTAGCTCGGGCGGCTCATTCGATCTCTTTCCAGCCCGCCAAGTCGCGCGCCTCGCACCTTGCGCGGCTCACGTCGTCTTCGTCCATCAGATCCCCGTCCTCGAACCACTCGTCTGACGACTCCCAGCTCTGCGCCGGATCGATCGCCATCATCATGTTGTAGACCTTTAAGTACGCTTTTGCGGCGTTCTCTGCGTCTACGTCGATGCACACGAGTATTCGATACTCTTTCACGCGCCCCCCAGATACGGCAGCCGGCCCGTGCGCGCGGCAAACCACGCGTCTAGCTGCTGCTGTGTAAGGTGCGTCGGGATGCGCTCCGCATTTCCGAGCTGCGAGTCCTCGTGAGGCTTCTCCGTGGCCACGTGCAGCTGCTTCAGCCGAGGCGTGAACCACAGGTAAAGCTCCGAGCTGATGCCCGCTCGCGCGTCTTCCATCATGAGACGGAAAGCCTCG
>Ga0315283_10004101_pt1 | contig 12604 bp, 14 predicted proteins | sample YL17G09_0_MG_FD_204541 | JGI IMG/M metagenome (GOLD analysis project Ga0315283, IMG submission 204541) | Sediment microbial communities from Yellowstone Lake, YNP, Wyoming, USA - YL17G09_0 | ecosystem: Environmental > Aquatic > Freshwater > Lake > Sediment | place: USA: Wyoming | collected...
ACCGCGGAAAGCGTCGTCCCCTCATAGTAGAAGGCCAAGATCTCCTGGTAGGTCTTGCCCAGGCGGGCTCCCTGCCAAGCCCCCCACTGGCTCATGCCCTGCCCCTGTCCGTTGCCGCGGCCCGAAATGACGAAGTCGCCTGTCGCGGCCGAAGCGGCGGGGGCGAAGACGAGGCCGGCGATGATACCGGCCGCCGCCAGCGCGATGATCAACCTTCTGGTGCGGCGCGAACGACCCGGCCTGGGGCTCGTCGGGCGGACGGCGAGGGGGGTGTTCCGTATCTTCACTGTATATCTCCTCCGTCATTCAAAGCGCGAGGACGGGTTATCTGCGGATGTCCCCGATCGATGCCGTGAGCACGATGCGCGCCACCATACGCTTCTGGCCGGGCGCGGCGGCCACTTGCAGCATGTCCTTGATTTCGGCAAGATCGGGCGACTTCATGAGCGTCGCCGCCCCTCGGACGGCTCCCGACCGGCCCGTCGGCGCGGGCTCGACCCTACCCGGTGGGGCTTCCGCCGGTGGCCGCGTTCCCCACGCGGGCCAGCGTGTCTTCGACGAGCGCGGATATCTCCTCGACGCGCGCTTCCCAGGTCTCGCCGGCTGCAAAAGCCACCCTGGCCGCCCGGGCTTCGGGAGAGTCGTCCGCGAGCGCCTCTCTGACCAAGGCCGGGTACTGCTCGGACCCCTGGGCCAGCGAGACCATGCCGGCGAAGGGGGCCAGTTCGGGCAGCGCCGCTGCCACGACCGGCAGACCGGCTGCGAGGTATTCATACAGCTTCAGCGGGAAGATGTTGCGGGTGAGCTCGTTCAGTCTGTACGGGATGAGGGCGACGGCCGTACCCTTCAGATACCCGGGTATCTCCTGCCGGGGCTTCTCTCCGAGCAGGTGGATGTTCGGATGCCTCCGGAGCCGGCTCGTATCCACCTGCCCCGCCTTCACCGGGCCGATGAGCACGACCTGCCAGGAGGGGTCCTCCTCCGCCAGCGCTTCCAGAGCGTCGATGTCGAGCCGCGAGTCGTGCAGGCCGACCGCGACCAGGCGCGGGGCGGGGATGGCGGCCAGGTCGTCGGGCACTGGGAGCGTCGAGTCGAGCGCCCGGTTGAAGATCTCGACGTCGGCTGCGTTGGGCACCGTGTAGGTATGAGGGTTCAAGGCCAGGCGCGACCGGCGGAGATTCTCCGCGGTTGTTATCACCAAGTCGGCGCGTCGCGTCAGTTCGTCGTCATACCGCCTGACCACCTCGGGTGAGACAAACCCGGGGAAGGCCGAGTGCTCGTCCACGCAGTGATAGATCACCGGGCCGGCCCCGACCGCGCCCTTGCCCGGAGCCCGCCTCGTCCTGCGCGACAGCAGGGCGATCAGCGCCACCGAGGCAGGCACGTACGTCCACAGGATGGCGTCCTCCGCAAACCGCAGTCGCCTCGTGGCGCCGAGGATATACCGGGCCAGTACATGCTGGTTGATCCGATTTATCAGAGGACTCATGTTCCCAAACGGGAGCAAGGGCGGGGGAGTCAGTACCCAGAGCCCCTGTTCCGGGCTGCTCACGCGGGGAACGACCGCCCGCCATCGCCGCCAGTGGCGGGGCACTTTGAGCGGAGCCAGCATGGTGACGGGCTCCTCGACGTAGAGGATCCGATTGGGGCCGGCAAGCCGGTGCATCAATTGCTGCATAGTCCCCCAGATGGCTCCCCAGTCCTGAGAGGACACGCAGACGATATCCTTCCCGCGAAGCGAGCGGGTGTCGTGCACCGGCCTCACCTGGACGCCTGCGCGAACGCAGCCGACGTGCCCGCCAGCCACCGATCGATCGAGAATCTCTCCCGGGCAGCTTCTTGCCCGGCCGCGGCGATCCTTGACGCGAGCCCGCGATCACAGGCGACCCTCAGTATGGATGCGGCCAGCGCCTCCGGGGTGCGATCGGTCGCCACTATCCCCGTCTCTCCGTCTTCCACCAATTCAGGCAGGCTCCCGCAGGGCGCGACCACTACCGGCCTTCCGCATAGCATCGCTTCCACCACCGTCAGTCCGAATCCCTCGCTCTTGGACGGTTGCACGTACACGTCGGCAGCCGCCATGACCGGCGGGATGGAGGCCGCCCTGCCGGCCAACTTCACTCGGTCGCCGAGGCCCAATGTCTCTATCAGCCTCTCGAGGTTCTCCCGTTCTGCTCCATCGCCCCAGATGGTCAACCTCATGTTGTCGGGCAGGAGCCCCATGGCTCTGATCAATGCATCGAAGTTCTTGACGCGATGCAGCCTCCCCACGGACACCACGTTGACTTCTCCCGGCTTTCCCGACACCGCCGGCCCGCCCGGCGCCTCCTGGGTGACCAAGTCCCGGAAGTCCACCCCGTTGTAGACCACCGAGATCCGGTCGGCCTTCACGCCGGATCTGACCAACTCGTTCTTCAGGTATCCCGAGACGGCAATGTGGCGTTTCGAAATCGGCCTCAACAACCGATCCGCGAGCGTGAATCCCCATCGCTTGATGGCCCGCGGATAGTCGTTGGTGAGTTCGCTATGGGTCACCGCCAAGCTGGGCAGCCCCGAAAGCAGCGCGGCCATCCTGGCGTAGACGTTCGCCACCGCTCCCTGTGACACCACGAGGTCGGCATCCTCTTCCCTGAGGATCCTGCGTATCTCCAGGATCGTCCTTGGTCGCACTCGTCTGGGCGACAGGCGCCGCAGCGTCCTGCCGGCCGCCATCGGACTATCTCTCCCTATCGCCCCATTGAGCTCCCACTCCCCCATACTGACGAGTACCAGCCTCATGACGCCCGGGTCGTGGAAACGGAAGAGATCGTGCAGGTAGGCCTCGATACCCCCCCACACGCGCGCTCCCGAATACACCACTACGATGGTTCGTGCCATTCGTGACTCCTAGCGCCGCACGACGACGCGGCTTCAAATCTAGCCCTGGGGCTCATCGAGGCTTGTGACGCCGTGATCCAGTTTCCAGGCCACAACACGAGACACGAACACAGGAACGGCGTTCCAGACCCGCAGCGGGCGGCTACCGGTCCTGGTCTTGCTCTTGTTCATGAAGAGCCGCCATAACCACTCTAGGCTCATCCGCTGCATCCAATCTGGCGCTCGACGAAACTCACCGGCAATGAAGTCGAGAGACCCGCCTTCACCTACGGCTACCCGTACCGACTCCAGCCGGGCGCTGTGGTCACGGATCCAGAATTCTTGCTTGGGAGAGCCGAGGGCCACGACGAGCAGCTTCGCCCCCGACTCGTTGATCGCTCCCAGGACCTCGCGATCGTCGGTCCAGTATCCGTCCCTACCACCGGCAATCTGAAGCCCCGGGTATCTCGCCCGTATCCGCTCGCGGGCCTTTTCGCTGACGGTCTTGCCTGCGCCGAGGAAGTAGACCGACGCGTCCGCTTCTTGCGCCGCCTCCAACATCAGATAGAGCGCCTCTACACCCGGAATGCGTTCGGGAACGGGGTACCGGCAGAATCGCGGATAGATCAGAAGAGTGGAAAGCGAATACAGCGCCTGCCAGAGGATCTGGAGTTGTCTGAGCAGGGGGGTCTCGGTCGTCTTGAGCGTCAAGAATCTCCCTGCCCACAGCACGCCCGTCCCGTCGGCGATGTTGAGGTCCGAACCACTCAGGCAGTCTCGGAAGTCCCGGTCGATCAGGGAGCGGACCAAGAACTCGGCATTTACTTTGGCAACGGTGTGCAGATGGTCATCGCGAAGGTAGCCGACCACTTCCCCCACGAACAGCCCTCTTGTGGCCCGTTCGATGTGGGTGCCCATGATCGCGATGTTGCTCATGCGGCTCGCTACTCGCGGCGCCGCCGGGCGATGAGCGCCGCCGCGGCGCCCGCTCCCACGCCGTTGTCGATGTTCACCGCCACAAGCCCGGGGGAGCAACTCTGCAGTATCGAGTACAGCGCCGCGGTCCCGTCTCCCCCCAGGCCATACCCGGTAGAGGTGGGCACGCCGATGACGGGCACGTCGACCAGTCCGGCGACCACCGACGGCAACGCCCCCTCCATGCCGGCCACCACCACGAGCACGTCGGCGCCGCTCTCGATCATCCGGGTGAGCGGCTCCAGCAGGCGGTGGACGCCGGCCACACCCGTGTCGTAGCCCCGCTCCACCCGGCAACCCATGTGGGTGATCACCAGCGCGGCCTCCTCGGCCACGGGGATATCGGAGGTGCCGGCGGTCAGCAGACCCACGCACCCGAGCAGTTCCGGGGCCCGGTAGGCCGGCGTATAGGCGGCCAGAACCGAGGCGGTGGCATCGTACGCCAAGGTCAGCCCTTCGACGGGCGGCAGTGTGACCGACCCAGTCGCCCCGGCCACTTCGGGCCCGGCGAGCCCCGCGGGTGCCGCCGCCCTGGCGGGCGCCGCGCCACCGGCCCCTACCGCCCGACCGGTCAGGGCCCGTTGCAGCTGTTCGGCTCTTTCGGGCTCCAGCCGGCTGACCAGGGCGACCCCCCTGTCGGCGAGGAAGCGGCGCACGATAGCCTCGAGGTCGGCGTCCCGCTTGCGGGGCGCATAGATCACTTCGGGCACCCCTTTGCGGAGGTCCCGGTTCACGTCCAACCGGGCGAACTCGCCCAGTTGCGTCACCTGGAGCAGGCGCAGCTTCTGGAGGGCGTCCTCGAGACCCAGATCACCGGACAGCAGCCCCTCGAGCAACCGGCGCAGATCGTGACTGTGGTTCGCCGCTTGGCTCATAGCTTGAAGACCTTTCGTGCGTTGTCGCCGCAGACGGCCGCCCGAACCGAGGCGGACAGCGTGTTCAAGCCCTCACGGTACCGGGCGGGCGAGAGCAGGGCGTAGTCGCTCCCAAAGAGTAGCTTGGGCGCCCCCGCGGTCGCCTCGGCCGCTCGATAGATCCCCGAGTCGTAGAGGTACGGTACCGCCGAGGTGTCGTAGTAAACGTCGGCAAGGACCGGCCGCAACTCGGGCATGGCTTCGTAGACGAAGGCACCCCCGCCCATGTGAGCGAACACCAGCGCCAACCCGGGGTAGGCCGTCGCACAGGCGACACACGCTGCGGGGCCGAAGCTGCTCTTCCCAGGATAATCGTGCCCTACGGGTTCGTTGGCGTGCAGCAGCAGCGGCAGTCTGCGCTCTCGGAGCACGGCCGCCACTCCCGCCAGACTCCGGAGGTCTTCCGGCGTTCCGGCCGGGACCAGCTCTCCGCACCCCCGCAGCCCGGCGTCCAGACAGCGCTCCAACTCATGCACAGCGCCCGGCTCTCCCGGAGATACACAGGCAAGACCCGCGAGCCGGCCGGACCAGGCGGCGACCGCCTCGAGCACGTACTCGTTGACCATGCGGCAGAGGCCCTGATCTGTAAAGGGGAAGCCAAAAACGATCGATTGCGCCACCCCGGTCTCGTCCATGTGGGCCACCACTTCGTCCGCCGTCGCCATGCGGGCGCGCGTGGAACGGTACAAGGCGGCGAACCGCTCGTCTCGAGGGAGGTAGGACTCCCGCCGCTCGATCATCTCCTGAGGAAAGACGTGTACGTGGGCGTCCACCCAGCCCGGCTCAGCGCCCGGCCCAGCGCCGAGCTCGCCCCCTGGCCCGGAGCCCCTCGCTCCCGGCGCGTGCCCTCCCCCCGTGTGCATCGCGCCCATGCCGGGGTCAGACGCCGGCGGTGAGCAGGATCGTCTCCACGAGCTCCTCGTACGAGATGCCGGCCGCCCGAGCCTGCGCGGGCAGGTCGGAAAGCTCGGTCATGCCCGGCAGTGTGTTCACTTCCACGAACCAGGGTACCCCTGCTTGGTCTACCATCATGTCGACGCGGGCATAGCCGCGGCAGCCGATGGCCGCGAAGACGTCGATAGCGGCGCGCTGGGCCTCCGCGTAGACGTCGGGCTCCAGCCGGGCGGGAAGGATGAACTCGGTCATGCCCTCCGTGTACTTGGCGTGGTAGTCGTAGAACTCGTTCTTGGGCACCAACTCCAGAACGGGGAGAGCCTCAGGGCGCCCGTCGCGTTCGATCACGCCGACCGTTATCTCCGTTCCGGGGACGAACCTCTCGGCGAACATCTTGCCGAACTCGGCCCGGCCTGCTTCCACACAACTCTCCAGTTGCTCAGCCGTCTTGCATTTGGAAACGCCCAGACTCGATCCCTCCTGCACCGGCTTGAGCATCACCGGTAGCCCCAGTTGGGCCAGTATCCGGCCGGCGGCAGTGCAGGCGGTCTCGTGGGGAGCCACTTCACAGTAGTCGGGGGTGGGCAATCCACTTCCGGCGACGACCTTCTTGGCCGCCACCTTGTTCATGCCGAGAGCCGAAGCCAGGACGCCGGAGCCGGTGTAGGGGATACCCATCACCTCGAGCAGACCCTGGATGGTCCCGTCCTCCCCGTACCGGCCGTGCAGAGCCAGGAAGGCGACTTCCACGCACGCCTCTTCGACGCGGCGGCCGACGTCTTGTAGGGCATCGATCTCCACCGCCCGGTAACCGCTCGTGAGAAGAGCGCGGAGGCAGTTGCGACCGGAGCGCAGCGACACCTCGCGTTCGCCGGAGAGGCCGCCCATAAGCACGCCGATAGTCTTTGTCTTAAGGGTCTCGCGATCCACGGGGGGAAATGTACCACAGGGCCCGTCGCCTTAAGTCCCCACCCGCGGGGACCACGACGGTCTATCCGGTCGCTACCCGAGCCCGTTCCGGCACTTTCACTTGGCCGCCGGCCACCCGGCGGAACGCGTCGGTGCTCTGTGCTCCGGCCTCTGCGACGTACATCAGATCGTCGGCGTTGAGCCCATCCGACGGAGCCGAGGCCCAGCCGACTACACACTCCACCCGGTGCCCATCCACGAGGTGCTCGCAGGCCTTACGCCCTAGCGACATCGCCAGCCCCTCGACATCGGCGGGGTCCCACTGGCTGCCCGCGCCGTCACCCGCACTCTCCCTTTGGCGCGACTCGGTCGCGACAAGGAAGGCCACCCTCCCTCCGGGGAGAGGGAAGTGCTGCGCGTCGGGCCCCAGAAGACGCAGTCCCCGCCGGCCGACCGCCGCGATGATCCGCTGCGAACTCTCCTCGCCGTAGTAGGAGGCCGCCTCTTCGAAGCGCAGAACGCGCAGGACAACGAGCGCAAATCGCGAGCCGGTCGCGCGGAAGACTCCCAGCCGCATCCGTACCGCTCGCTCCAGCGGCGTACCCTGGCCGGCCTCGATCCTGCTCGAGTTCAGCGATCGGTCGTCGAGCGCTTCGTGCGAGAAGGCTCGCCGAGCCGCCTCCCGGTCCACTCGCCCGCCGAAGTAGCTGACGGCCAGCCCGGCGGCGCAGATCAACACCAGGACGGCCTGGGTGGCGGCGCTACTGCTCCACACGAGCAGGGGCAGGATGATGGCGAAATCGGTAAAGCACAGCAGGAAGCCGAGCCGCCGGTCGTGAGAGAAGTGGGCGGAGAGCCGTAGCGCCCAGAGTGAGTAGAGGACGACGAACCCCACGTAGCAGACCCAGATCGAGGTGGAGCGGATACCTGCGAGGGGGAGGCCCAGTAGTGCTATCAGGGTCAGGAGGAGCAGTCTGGCCCGAGCCTTTCGCTGCTCGGTGAGACGGCGACCCAGGGCTGTGCGTTGTGCTGTCATGCAGTATCAACTGCAGTGTACGCGAACTGCACAGGTTTTGCAATAGTTATTGCTGAATCGTGGTATTGAAATATGAGCGTCTGCTAAAAGCGGACGTGTCCGCTAGGAGAGGAAGCTCAGGGAACGAGCAGAATCGGCACCTTCACGTGCCGCGCTACCCGGTCGCTCACGCTGCCGAGGAGGAGATCCTTGGGCTCGTCCCGGCCCCGGCGGCCCATGACAACGAGGTCCGCGCCGCTTTCCTCTATCTCCATGAGGATGCTTTCCGGGGCCGCCCCGACAACCACCTTCACCTCGGCGCCCACTCCTTCGCGCCGCAGGAGGGCCATCGGCTCCTCCAGACATTTCTGCGCGTTGCTCTCTACATAGGCCTCGATGGCCCCCTGTTCCATGTTCTGCCGGGCGAGCCAATCGGGTACGGACACGGCAGTGATTACCATGAGTTCGGCGTTGTAGCGGGCCACCAACTGCGTAGCGATCGCCAGCCCCCGGAGGGAGGCCTCGGTGCCGTCGGTGGGCGCGACTATGCGCGTGAAGACCATGGCCACCTCCCGAAACTACGGTTGTCGGCCGGGAAGGTGGAGGATACCGGGGTCGAACCGGCGACCTCCGCCGTGCAAAGGCGGCGCTCTCCCAACTGAGCTAATCCCCCACTGGAGACCTTGGAGGCTGCTGAAAAGCGAAGCCCCGGCCACCGAAACGCACTGGACGGCGAAGCATCACTTTTCAGCAGCCTACTACCGGAACATGCCGCTGGAAAGTCATGGTGGGCCTAAGTGGATTCGAACCACTGACCTCATCCTTATCAGAGATGCGCTCTAACCAACTGAGCTATAGGCCCACGCCCGCGGTAGTTTACCGCATCCATAGAGTGACGGGAGAGGCCCTTGGGTATAAGCTAGACCGCGAATCAACCGAGCGAGGACGCGATGCAAGGCTTCGAACGAGTCACCGTCTACGGCGTCAGCTTCGATGCGGCGAGCAAGCAGCCGATCGTCCTTCTCAAGGCGGAGGGGCGCAACCTCTTCTTGCCCATATGGATCGGCCACCCCGAGGCTGCCGCCATCCTCATGAAGCTGCAGAACGCCGATCTGCCCCGGCCGATGACCCACGATCTGTTGGCCAACGTCATCGACCAACTCCGAGCAAGCGTGAACAGCGTGCTCGTCACAGAGCTTCGCGACAACACGTTCTACGCCGTGCTGAGGCTCGATGCCGGCGGTCAGGAGATACGTGTGGACTCGCGGCCTTCCGACGCCATTGCCCTCGCCGTCCGAACCGATGCCCCCATCTTCGCCTCGCAGAGCTTGCTCGACGCCAACGGCATCGAGTTCGACCAAGAGATGGGAGACGTCGAGGAGATCGTCAAGGAGTTCCAGGACTTCCTCGAGGGAGTGTCACCCGAGGATTTCTCTGACTAGCAGGGGCGCCGTCCGCCGGCGTGGCTCACCCGGACAGCGCGCCAGACCGGCGTCCGCCGGCTCGGGACCGCCCTCGCCTCCTAGGACTGGGGCGCCTCGGAGCGCTCTTCCAGGCTCAACGCCGCGGCCTCCCGCTTCGCCACCTGGAGGATGAGACTGTAGATCTCCCGCAGCCCCTCGTTGGAGAGCGGGCCCCGGTTGGCCCTGCAGAGGTAGGTGATCACCCAGTCTTCCTGGGCGGCGTCGTAGAAGCTGAGGCCCTCCGCCTCTTTGTAATCCTTGAGGCTCTTCACCAGCTTGACGCGCTTGTTGAGCGCCTCGAGGATCTTGACGTCGTTATCGGATATCTGTTCCCGGTAGTGCTTGATGACCGGGTCGTTGCTCGTCGCGGCCACGCGGCCTCCTTCTGCTTCGCGGTGAGGTGAACAGGCTACCAGAAGCGGCCCGAACCGTACACGGCGCACTCTTGGACGAAGCGGCCGGCGAGGCCGGGCGCTCCGGATAGGTGGATAAGGGCGCGAGAGCACAGCAGCGAGCGAGTCGCCGCTCCTTCTCTCTGCTCTCCCGAGACTCCGGCGCTCCTCAGGACCAAGGGCGGGTCCCAAGTGGGCGCGGGATCGAGCACTTCGACGTCGGTAAGGACCCAGCCCTTCACCTTCTGCCCTTTCTCCAGCAGCGGATTGTCGCGCTCGGCGGTCACTTCGACATACGCCGGGTCCTCCAGGTCCCAGAGGATCTCTCCCTCGCCGGGGAGCACCCCAGCAAGCTCCGCCGTCCTCCCTAACGAGTCCTGCACTGTGTTGAGGAGCACCAGGAACCCGCCGCCAAGAGCCAGGGTGGGTAGGCCGGTGGCGATGCGTGTGCGCATGTCCAGCAACAGCGACTGGTTCATGGCTATGTCTGTCAGGCTGGAGGGCCAGACGGTCCCGGCGAGCACCAATCCCGCGGCTTCCGCGGGCAAGACCTCGTCCTCCACCAGATCCAAACGACGGATGCGGGCACCGGCGGCGCGTAGGACCTCGATCGAATCCCGGCTCCACGGCGTGAAACCGGTACCGCCCGCGACCATGATGAGAGGGCCTTCGCTTCCCCGGTCGGTCAGCAGGTTATGCGACGAGAGGAACCCCCGCTGGCCTGCCAGTTCGAGCAGGGCAGCCACATCCACCTGGCGCTCGACGGCCTCCAGAAGGGCCTGGTCCAGAGGCAGACCCCAGGCTCCCGGGGCCGGCGTGTCCCAGCCCGGGCCGTCCCCCTCAAAGACACAACCGACGACGGGGATGGCTTCCCCGGCGAGCGCGTCCCTGAGCACCTCGTAGTGGTCGCGGCCCGCCACCCCGGACAGAAGGATGCCGGCGAGGTTGAGAGAGGGAAGTTGTGCCTTCACTCCGGCGACCAAGGCCTGGATCCCGGCGCCCCATTTCCGGCAGTCGAGGATGAGCACCACCGGGCAGTCGAGCATGCGGGCGACATCGGCCGGCCTCCACCGGGCGCCCTCCGGCCGGTCGAGCACTCCATGGCTCGCAGAGAGGAGCGAGAGTTGGGCGGAACGGGTGGCCACGTCGTACAGCCGGAGCAGGCTCTCGTCGTCGTAGAGGTCGGGGTCGAGAAAGGCGGTGCCTTCCCACCGGTCCCAGCAGGCGGCGGGAGTGAGCGGGCCCAGATGGTGGTAGCGGACCTTCCGGCCGTGCGCGGTGACGATCTCGGCGAGCGCACCGGCTACCGCGTTCGCCAGGCCCGTCCGATGCGTCGGGGCCAGCAGCAGCCGCGGTATCGACATCCACCCTCCCTGTGTGAGGCTACCTCGCCGTCACCTGCGGCTGATGAGGATGAGCCTCACAAGCTGCAGGACGGCCATGAGGGCGGCCGCGACGTACGTGAGGGCGGCCGCGCTCAAGACCTTCTTCGCCCCTGTGAGTTCGTCGGCCACGAGGATGTTCCTGTTCGAAAGCTCAGTCATGGCCCGTTTGGAAGCGTTCAGCTCGACCGGAAGGGTGACAACGGTAAAGAGGACCGCGCAGGAGTACAGCACGATGCCGATGCTCATCATCACCGGGTTTCGTTGGAAGAAGAAGAGCCCGATGAAGAACAGGATGAAGCCGAGGTTGCTGCCGAGGTTGGCAACCGGGACGAGAGCGCTGCGGTAACGGAACGGGGCGTAGCCGGCGGCGTGCTGCATGGCGTGTCCCGTTTCGTGCGCCGCCACTCCGAGGGCGGCCAACGAGTTGCTGTTGCCCACGTCAGGGCTGAGCGTCAGGACACGCGAGCGCGGGTCGTAGTGGTCCGACAAGCGGCTCCCCTTCACCTCGATGCCCACGTCGCCAAGGCCGGCGGAGTCGAGCAGTTGGCGCGCCCCCTGGGCCCCGGTGAGGCCCCGGGCGGAGGGTATCTGCGAGTAACGGTTGAAGGTGGAGCGGACTCTGGCCTGGGCGTAGATCCCGAGAACCAGTGCCGGCACCAGTAGGATGTAGGACCAGTACCAGAGGTACATCGGCGGTGCTCCTCTTCCAGCGAGCCAGATGGTGTGCGTGGTGTGATGATTCTACCCCACAACCAGGATGGAGCGAACCCAACCGGCAGCCGCTGGCTTATACTGGCTTTATGCGGGTGTCGCGATACTCGCGAGTTGTCAAGAGATCGCCAGGATGGGAATTGGAGGGGTCGGATGAGGAACAGGTATCTCTGGCTGGTCGCGGTAACGGTCGCGGTGCTGGTCGCCGCGTTGGTGCTTGCCGCCTGCGGCAGCAGTTCTACGTCGACGACTGCCCCTGCCGGGCCGAGCACCACCGCGGGCGGCGCCGTGACCACGGCGGCGGGCGGCGCGGTCGATGCGGCAGCGCTCTATGCGCAGTACTGCGTGGGTTGCCACAAGGACAATCCGGGCGGGAGCGCCGACGCCGTGAAGGCGCTCATCGAGAAGGGCAAGGAGAGCATGCCCGGATTCGCAGACAAGATGACCGCGGCGCAGATAGCCGCCTTGGCGTCCTGGGTAGCTAACGGCGGCAAGTAGCGCGATCGTCGTCGTCTAGCCGCAGCCTAGCAGGATTGTGAGACAAGCCCGTCCCTCGGCGGCTCCGTGGTCTATACTGCCTCGCACGCGGCGCCCTCTGGCCCAAGACTCTCTGGCCAGAAATACAAATAGATACGAGAAGTGCCGCGCGAATACCCATCTGAAGGAGGTAGCGAATGCGTAGGAGTAGTCTTTGGATCTCGGTTGTTTCGGTTGCGTTGCTCGTGGTGCTGGTGCTGGTCGTAGTCTCGTGTGGGTCAACCACGACCACCTCGACCACAGTTGCGCCGCCCACCACCGCGGCACCCACGACCACAACGGCCGCGCCGACCACGACAACCGCGGCACCCACGACGACCACCGCGGCGCCGACAACCACGACCGCGGCGCCTACGACGACAACGGTGGCTGTGGACCCGAAGGCACTGTTCACGCAGTACTGCCAGCTGAGCGGCTGCCACAACCGCGTCCCCAAAGCCGCGCTCGCCGTCGTCACGAAGGTCATCGAGAAGGGCAAGGAGAGCATGCCCGGATTCGCAGACAAGCTGACCGCCGAGCAGATAGCGGCGCTCGCTGCCTGGGTGGCGAACGG
>Ga0315283_10004103_pt1 | contig 12603 bp, 9 predicted proteins | sample YL17G09_0_MG_FD_204541 | JGI IMG/M metagenome (GOLD analysis project Ga0315283, IMG submission 204541) | Sediment microbial communities from Yellowstone Lake, YNP, Wyoming, USA - YL17G09_0 | ecosystem: Environmental > Aquatic > Freshwater > Lake > Sediment | place: USA: Wyoming | collected...
TCCGCCTTGGGCAGAGATATCAACGCAACACGTTTCGGGAATGGAACGAGATACTGTGTTATTGATGCAGCCCTCCACGGAGAGGAAAAAAATCCGACTCTGTCTGTACTAAGACTGCTAGAGGTCATACAAAACGATTTCGATGGAAATGGGTACTGGAAACGCAGGTTGAACGAGATAAGCGTGATTGTTATTCCAATAATGAATCCTGACGGTTACATCAGTGGTTCTCGCTACAATGGTCACGGGATAGACCTGAATCGTCAGTTTCCTCCTCAGAATACGACAGAGCCGGAAGTCTGGGCTTTACGCTGGCTGTGGGGAAACTATTCGACTTTTGTCTATGTCAACCTTCACGAAGGACGCCACTGGCAACCTTTGGACTACTATTATTCTATCAACTACACAACTATTAATGTTGAAGTGACAGGTTTTTCGAAGCAAAACATCTACTGGACGGCGAACGATTTTGAAATCCTTAACCATTGGGGCTATTATACTGAGGGGACATGGAGTACAAATCCTGTTCCAATCGGGCAAGTAAGGCTCTTCAGCCAACATGCTGGCAGCGGAGGTCAGGCTAATCTTGGAGCCAGCTATCTCTACAATATCAGCAGCTATCTTGTCGAGAGTTTCGTCTGGAGCAGCGATTACAATGGTACAAACCACAAGGCTAGGCAGATTTTGTGGGCAATGGACTACTACGTTGCTACTGCTCTTGGGCTCACAAGTCACATTGATAGACTGCGTGGCGACGACTTCCTCGTCGTTACGCAAGGAAAGATCAAAAGCCTTACATGGACTGACAGACTGCGACTGGAGATCGATCCGTCCGATTCGGCAAACATAGCGAACGGTACAACAAAGATTGACGTTGGCGACAGACCTAAGCCTTCTCTAGTTGTTGTCGATGGCAATGCACAGGCTGCGGGAAAGGACTGGATCTGGTATAGTGGAGTTGTGACAATCACATCAGCGAAAGCAGAAATTGAAATCATATGGTAAAGTGCGGGCAAAGTGCGCGACGCTCAAACGCATGTTATGATCATCTTAACGGAGTCTGGTCAAGCTCTGAAACAACCTTTCTGAGTTTTCCAGTATTGTCCAGCGGGATACTGTCAACGAACTCCACTTCTATGACCGCTTGATCAGGACTTATTTTCAACGTTTTCCTGAAGTGTACGAGCAGTTCCTGTTTCAAGGTTTCTTTGTCCACGCTATCAGACGCGAGCTTGACTAGGAACTCGATCACGCCTGTTTTCTTCTGCATGATGCGATACTGGTCCATGCTGTTCTGAAGTTTGAAGATGTCCATCGTCGCGTCCCAGGCCATCGGAGACAAAGCCCGTCCGTCATTGAGGATTATGAACGAGTCTGTTCTCCCTTCAAATAGTTTCATCAGCGGAAGCGTTCTGCCACAAGGGCATTTCTCTTCGGAAGAAACAGCTACATCACCGATCGCGTATCTTATGAATGGCATTGCATAATTGAATAGGCTTGTGCAGATTACTTCGCCTTTCTCGCCAGGAGCTACCTCCTCTCCATTCTTGTCAACAAACTGCACGATGATCGAATCAGCGTCAATGTGATATCCGTTCTTCTCCTCGCATTGCCACGCTATTCGTTCCATCTCGTCAGCGGCGTACTGGTCATACAAAGGTACACCAAACACGTTCTCGATGAAGCGGCGAGAAGACTCGCCAATGTACTCGGCTCCGCCGATAATAAACCTCGGCCTGAAAGGCAATGAGTCTTCCGTTCTCACTTCTTTAGCAATTAGGAGAATAGATGAAGAGTATCCACCGAGTACATCGGGTTTCAGTTTCTCGAGCGCTGAAATCTGCGTTTGCAAATCGTTGAAAACGACTATTGGAGTGGGAGTATATATTCCCAGCATCTTCTGAAGTCCTTTTGTCTCGGTCACGTGAACTTGTGAGCTTATCACTGCCCACTTGTCGCGAGGTTTCTGGCCGATGCTAATGTTGGCCCGTAAGTGCTTGGCCTTTCTGTATTCGTCTTCTTTCTGGCTTATGTAGAAGTCTAGAGGCTTTCCAGTTGATCCACTCGTGTTGAATCTTCTCAAGGTGGCCAGATCATATTCTGAAGAGACCATGCGATGAAGGTTGTTTCTCATTTCGTCCTTCCTGAGGATGAAAAGCCTGTTCAAGTCGGCAGCAGTCTTTATGTCGCTGGGCTTGATCCCAAAAGAATCAAATCTGTCGTGGTAGAATGGAACGTGTTCGTACGCATATTGCACGACATGTCTCAGCTTCTTGTTGCGATGTTCTTCCAGCCTCTCTGCTGGCCAATAGGCGCGTTTCATAAGACCATAAAGGTAGAACAACGCACGGGCATAGTTGGTCACGAACCATCAACCTTCTTGAGTACGCTGCAGGTTTTCAAATGTGGGACTGATTATTTGGCTTTTCCTGCCAAGGGAGTAAAGTGATGACAGGTATTTGAAACCGGTGTCAGTGACTAGTACGGTCACCGAGTCGTGATGATCTATTACTCCGGCGTTTCTCAACTTCTGTAAGCCTGCCAGTCCGGCAGCCCCTGAAGGTGAGGCAAACAGGCCTTCTTTCGAAGCTAAGAGTTTTTCGGCGTCAAGAAGCTCCTTGTCCGAAACGTCCTCAGCCAACCCCTTTGTGTCCTTCAGTGCCTCAAGCCCCGCGTCTCCATCCCAGGGAAAAGGATCTGAAAGAGCGTCTGCAATCGTGCTTGTTTCTTTGAAGTGCTCCTTCTCAAAGGATGTTGACGCATGCTTGAAAGCCTCCACGAGAGGAGCGTTTCCAGACGGCTGAACCGCAACAAGCCGGGGCAATTCGTTAATCATTCCCAACTCGTACAAGTCTCTGAAACCTTTCCAGACCCCAGCCAGCAAGCATGCGGCTCCGACGGGAATCATGATCCAGTCCGGCACGTTTCCATCCAGCTGTTCAATTAGCTCATAAGAAATCGTTTTCGGGCCTTCAACTTGATAAGGGTTGAACGGTCCGAAGCTGGGACATGGATACCAGTGGAATTGATCAACGACTATTCTTAGGGCCCTCACTGTAGGGTCTTCAGAGGTACCGTCGCGTCTTACACGGAACACGTTTGCGCCGTAGAGTAGGATCTGCGAAACTTTTTCCTGCGGCGCTTTCTCTGGCACAAACGCATAGCAAGCAAGGCCTGCACGGGCTGAATAAGCGGCAAGTGCCGCGGCAGCGTTTCCGCTTGAAGCCGTTGCCACCGTGGAGACGCCAAACTCCAATGCCTTGCTCGCGCCAACAGCCATCGACCTGTCCTTAAAAGACCCAGTTGGGTTTCTAGCCTCGTCTTTCAAGCGTAAACCAGTCATGCCTAGCTCCTCAGCCAATCGTCCCGCCTTGATGAGCGGGGTGTTCCCTTCCCCTAAAGTGATCATGGCCTTCTCTTGTTCAACGGGCAGGAGCTCACGGTACCGCCAAACACCGGAAGACTCGTCTCTTCCCTCAGGTCTGAACAGGTCTTTCACGATCTCGTAATCGTACATTATGTCTAAGCGCCCGTCGTCTCTGTTTTCGCAAATACAAACCTTCTCTTGGGGGGCGTACTCGAGTCCGCACTTTGCGCATTTTAGCTTCAGAATTCTGCCCATTCACAGTCTCCTATCATTACGTCTGAAGACTCCGCGCGCCAGCTTGTTGCCAAATTATGAAAGTTGACATGTTCTTGTTTAAGCTCGTTTGAGCTTGAATATTTGGGGTGAAGGATGGATAAACCTGAAAGTTCATGCGTTATCCTGTCCAAGCTAAGATTAGACGACATCGAGAAAGTGGTCAACGAAGCCTACCATGAGGATGGTCTGGGCAGACCGCCCAGGAAGCCGATGGGTATCTTCAAAGCATTGTTGGCGAAGAGGCTTCAGCAGATTCCCAGCGAGAGGGAACTGTGTAGGCGGTTATGGACTGATGATAATTTGAGAGAGCTCTGCGACGTCGAAGCGGATCAGGACCCTTATCATCCATCGCAGTTGTCGCGGTTCAAGAAACGCGTCGGAGCCAGAAGGCTTCAGAGAATCATGGGCAAACTGCTCATGGAACTATTGAAGGGCGGATTGATCAACGGTGAAACGGTGGTGTTGGACGCTACCTTCGTGAAGGCTTACAGCAGGCGAGACCCGCATGAGAACAGTCGTGGACTGTCGGACCCTGAAGCCAGGGTGGGCAGGAACGGCAAAGCCTACGAGCTCGGCTACAAGTTGTATATTGCATCAGACGCGAAGTCGGAGTTGCCTCTGGCAGTCATCGCGGCTCCAGCCAACCGAAACGAGAAGAAACACGCGTCAGCGCTCTTCCGCAAGGCGTTGAAGGCAGCAGGGCAAAGGATGAAAACGCTCGTTGCTGATTCGCAGTATTCCAGCAGAAAACTCGGAGAACAGCTTTCGGCTCACAACGTGAAGACTGTGATTCCTTACCCTGCAAACCAGGGCAAAGAAAAGAAGACGCTGCTGCGGGTGGACAAGTACTTCAGGACTCACGGTCCCGCATGCGAACGCCAGACTTACACCGAGAGGGGAGCCATTGAACGTGTGAATTCCCGTTTGAAAGAACAGCTTTGCCTCGAAAGACACCGGGCCAGAGGCCACAAACGCATGACCATACACGCGTTACTCTGCATAATCGCCATGCTCCTCAACGCACTAACGGCGTTGAGGCTGAACAGACCGGAAAAAGCCAGATCCATCACCATGCTCGCAAGATAACCTGAAATTAACACAAAGAAATCGATTTAGCAACAGGCTGGCGCGCGAGAGAGCTAACCAGACGCCTTCAACGACTGACCCGGCAGGGAAATGACTATTCTGAACTTTCCACTTTCGTCAAGCGGAATACTGTCAACGAAGTTGACTTCGAAACTCAGCTCGTCTCCTTTGACGTCCAGAATCCTGCGGAAAAGCTCGACCAGCTCCCTTTCCGCAGACTCCTGATTTACCCTGTCCTCCTTGAGTTTTATCAGAAAACTGAAAAGGCTGTCTTTCTTCTGGACGACCCTAAACTGTTCGATTTCACTGTAGAACCTCAATTGGTACATTGCAGCTATGATGGCAAACGAGGACATTGCTCTTCCATCGGGCAAAAGGATTACAGCGTCTTTTCTGCCTTCCATGATTTTGATCAATGGGAAGGTTCTCCCGCACGGACAGTTGTCTTCTTCGGATACTTGTCCTACGTCTCCGACCCTGTACCTTATGAAGGGCATGGCATGGTTGAACAGGCTTGTGCACACTATTTCTCCTGTCTCCCCGGGGGCCACTTTTTCGCCGTCAGCGTCCACACACTCCAGTATGATCGAGTCCGCATCAATATGATACTCAGCTCTTTCCTCGCACTGCCATGCGATTCTCTCCAGTTCAGCGCATGCATACTGGTCGTAGAACGGAACGTTGAAGACTCGCTCAACGTATCTTCGAGAGTGCTTGTCGATCAAGTCGGCGCCGCTAATCAGGAATCTTGGTCTAAACGTTTTGACGCCTTTCTCTTCGACTCGTTTCGCCAAGAGCAAAAGGCTGCTTGCGTATCCGTCTATGATGTCTGGCTTCAGCTTCTCGATGGTTAAGACTTGCCTCTCGACGTCGTCAAACACCGAAACCGGCATCGGTGCATATAAGCCCAATAACCGTTGAAGTCGAGTGGTCTGGCTGAAGTAAAGAGGATGCGTGATAGTGACGTACCTGTCTCTAAGTTTCTGCCCACAGACGGCGTTGGCTCTGAGATGCCTCGCTTTTCTGTACTCGTCTTCCACAGCGCTTACATAAAAGTGTAGGGGCTGCCCCGTTGAACCGCTAGTCCTGTGAATCTGAAGTTCTGATACATCATATTTTTTGGAGAGCACTGAATCCGAGTTGTTTCTTATCTCATCCTTTGAGGTCAGGGGCAGTTTCTTCAAGTCTTCGACGGTTCTTATGTCGCTCGGTCTGATTCCAGCCTCGCCAAACTTGCGATGGCAAAAAGGCACATTCTCGTAAGCGTAGCCCACGATCTCTTTCAGTCTTTCATTTTGATACTGCCTCAACCTTTCTTTGGGCCAATAGACTCGCCCGAGCAAACTTCGAAAGTAGTAGTACGCCCTAAGGTAGTTTACCAGACGTTACCAGCTCCAACACGGTCACAAACGATGATGAAACGTCTTTTCAGAAAGCTGAAGGCTCTCTCTAGCATCTTGCGGGACAGGAGTGAATGGAAACACGCGTCTCGGGGTTGCTAGTCATCGAATATGAGGACTGACTCGCGGTACAACCGCGTTTTTCCGTTGGCTATCCTGTAGCCCAGCATTTGTTGAACAAGCGTGTTCTTCTCTTCGACTGGCATGCCCAGTTTCAGCAGCCCGAGGTCAACTCGGAAACCTAAGACTCTCATAAGTATTATGTGTCGTGTGACACCGGAGGGCAACCTAGTCCCATTGGACGCAAGACTCACTATCTCCTTCTTCGCATACACGGGCGGGATCACCAGCGCTGTTGCCGTCTCATGTTCTTCCAGAAGAAACACGTTCTCCATCTCTGAACCACGCTTGACGTTTGAACATCCGTAGTAGAGATTCACGACTTCGCCGAGTTTCGACACACGCGTTTTTAGATCACCCCTACTTCTCACTGCCAATACGTCCTTGTTCTTGAAGAACAGGCAGCAGACGACCTTCTTTTGCTGCAACATCCGCGTCGCTCTTTCCCTGCTTGTCTTGGTTGTACTGACATTTCCGATTTTCCTAATTCTCGCCAGCAGATCCTGCGCGTTAACGTCACATATAAGGTGACACCAAGCATCAATCTTGACGTCTTTGTTGAAGTAATCGACTACTTGCGCGACCACGTCGCTGAAACCGAGGTTTCTGAGAGCAGATACTCTGTGCATTCCGTCAAGGAGCAACAACTTGGAGTCATCATGTTTCACCCTGCCCACTATGACCGGATTCTTTAGGTAACCGTCAGACATTATTCTCTCTTCAAGTCTTTTCGTTCTTTTGGGGTCTTCTGTTTCGTGAAATATCAAATCCTTAATTGGGACAACCTTGATTTCAGGCAGTTTGTGATCCATAGTTTCACGGCCTTGAGGTATCGACTTCTAAGTCCAGATCAGAACTAGGTCTCGCATTCAGTCATCGGGCTGCTAAAGGTCTACATACGTTCCTAGCTTCTTGTGCTCTGCATTCCTGTAGACTGCTTCTGCCACGCCTATGTCTTCCACAGCCATCCCCATCGGGTTGAAGAATATGACCTCATGATCATTTTCTCGCCCAGCCTTGGCGCCTGCAACGATTTCGCCCAGTTCAGCATAGATATCTTGATCTTTCAGCAGCCCCTGCTCGTACATCAGGTGCAGGACAGTGTTTTCTCTGTTCGCTTGAACCCAATCGTCCACGACAATCTTGTTTGCACGCTGGACAACACTGAATTTGGGGTCTCTTAAAGAAATGTTAATGAAAAGCGCTCCCGACGTTATCCATTCGCCCTCAATGTACGGTGTCGTTGCAGTGGTTGCTGGAACGAGTATGTCCGCTTCTTTCAGGGCTTCTGGAGCAGTTGAAACCACTCTGACATCGATTCCTAGTTCCTTTTGCAGTTCGTCACGCAGCAATTCAGCCCTAGAAGGATTCAAGTCAAAAAGCCTTAAGGTCTGGATGGAATTTTTCATGATATGCAATCCTTTGATAACAGCGCGTCCAATCACGCCGGCGCCTACGACGCCGAGCACGGAAGGCTTGGCGGTAGCCAGGTACTTTGCTGAGACTGCGGCGACTGCGGCCGTTCGGGTGGCGCTTATTGCGGCTCCTTCCATGATTGCAACAGGGAACCCCGTCTCGACATCGTTCAAAATGATTACTGCTGAGGCTCTCTCCAAGTTGTGCTTGAACGGGTTAGTTGGGTTGCTTGCAATCCACTTGACGCCCCACACATTGAACCTCCCTCCAAGGTAGGCAGGCATCGCTATTATTCGCCTTTTTTCGGTGTCGCCAGGTATCCTCAGATACGGCTTTAGAGGTTGACAGTAGTCTTTGCTCGAATGAACTCTGAAGACCTCTTCGACTACCGGAATCATTTCTCGAATGTCAGTTCCGCCCGCTGCGATGACGTCACTTCTTGAGAGAAGCAAGACTTTCAAGTTGTTTGACACTCCGTATGTATTTAGCTCCCGAAATTGATCCGCCCCTATTTGGTGTTCTTTTAGTGAAATAAGCTTTAATGTTGGAGCTTTCTATAGCCTTAATGAACGTGTAGTCCAAGCCCAAAAAGGTCCCCTTTTCACGTCTTAAGCCTGTTTCCACGTTATTGATGAACATGAGCTAAATACATACGACACTCCCAATTCATGTTCTGAACTTGACCTTGTTATTAGCCGCGCAATGTTGAAGACTCAAACTTCATTACTGGAATACCCGTTGAACTGTGAACACACTGTTGCTTTTTCTTTGCGAACAGATCGAGTCTTTTCCAGACAGCTTCATTTGTCGCTTCCAGCGCAAACCCATGCTTCTGCATCCATTCGTCGCAGTGGCACTCGTTGAGGTTATGTTCATATCTGTCCGGAAGAACTCCGACTATCCTCGCCTGGCGCGTAAGTTCGTCGCTGATTAGAAGCGAGACGAAAGTCACCGTGCCCGAGGAACCGCCAACCAGCAGGCCTTCTGCTCTTGCCAAAGCCCGCGCTGTCACGAATGCCATCTCGTCCTCTATGAGAAATACCTGATCGATCAAGTTTGCGTCTATGTTGGGTAGCTCCTCCAGAGTAAGACTTGAACCGATGCCTGTTTGCAGTCTCTTCTGGGGTTTATCACCGAATATTGTTGAGCCCACGGCGTCCACACCGATTACTTTGACACCGGGTATTTTCTCTTTCAAAGCTCTTGCGCATCCAGTGATCGTTCCTCCAGTGCTGATTGCGCATACCAGATAGTCTACCCTGCCCTGAGTGTCCTCCAGGATTTCTTGGCCCGTGCCCATGAAATGCGCTAGTGGATTGTCCAGATTCGTGTACTGGTCAGGGCACCAGGCATTGGGCAGCTCCTTCAGAAGCTGATTCCTGCGCTTTATCCTTGACCGCAGGTATCCACTGGGAGAATCAGCTGTCTCAACTTTTTCAATTTGTACACCGAACGATTTTAGCAGTTGAAGGTTGGAAGCACTTATTTTTGGATCCACTATGCAAATTACCTTGTATTCTTTGACTGCACCGACCATGGCTAGTGCGATGCCAAGATTCCCAGACGTGGAGTCGATCAATATGCTGTTTTTGTTTAGCATTCCCTTCTTTTCAGCCTCTTCCACCATGTTCAAGACTGAACGGTCTTTCAGACTTCCGCCCGGGTTGAAGCCTTCCAGTTTCATAAGGATGGAAGTTTTGGGGTTGCGATTCAGTTTTCTCAGAGGCACTAGTGGTGTTCTGCCGATGAAGTCGAGTATGCTTCTCTTCTCAGGGGAGGGTAGCAAGAATGACCTCTTCCAGTTTTTTCTTTGCGTTAGAGTTGCCAATTGCTGGCGGGCGGACTCATCTCAGTCTTTTTTGTCGCGTTGGACACGTGTATTTGGAACAGCAAGCTCGCCTATCATTGTATCGTCAACTGCTTTTTCGTTCTCACATTCGGCTTTTGATTCGCATCCTTGAGTTGGAAAAAAGGAGTCAAGGCTTTTTCTATGGACTTCTTGATGTCTTCCTGCATTTCTGGAATACGTGATTGCAGCAACCTCGTCAGATTGTCTCTTTCGCTCCAAGCGTAATCGATTTTCTCCAAGAGTTTCTCACATGAGAACTCTTTGAGGGGAATCACGCAGTTGTTCATGCCTAACGTGATAAAGAAGCCGGTTTGCTTGTGATCATACGCTATGCAAATTGACGGCACGAACGTCGAGGCTGCCAACACAGAAGGATGCATTTTCGACGATATGATCAGGCTCATCTGACTTATCAATGACTTGAATTCCTCAACAGTGCAAACATTAGCGATGCTTGCTTTGTCCGCTCTCTTCATTTTGGAAAGAATAAGCGTGCAAACGTGTAGATCGTCATAGGGAAAGCCTCTGACATAGTGTGGTAGGAAAACTACTGAGAAGCCGTGTTTCTCGATTGCCTTGTCAAGCGCTCCAGCGTAGGATGAGATGTACTGATGGATCCTATTTTCAGACAGGCTGTGACTGTATATGCCAGCAGCAACTCCTACCAACCCTTTGTGGTCTTTGTTTGGCGAGGAATGGTGTTGCGAATTGAGAAGCAACGTTGTGTCATGGGTCAGAATAACAGAAGATTCTACTCCTAGTGACTTGGTTACCTCGTAGGAAATGCATTCTCTGACCAAAACAACGGCACAGTTGTCTAGTGCGATTTTCGCGAGGGTGCGTCCGATTCTTGTCCGAAAAGGCCCTACAGAATTCGGGAATATTACAACTGACTTTCGAAGCGACCTTGCGGCAAGAATTTCCCACGTTCTTGAAATAAGTAGTGACCACCATGTTGGAATCCAATACATGTTCAACGGAAGCAGAGAAGCACTTTCTTTGAAGTTTTCATCACTGCATGAAACAATGATGTCGCATTCTTTCACACGGGATATGTTTTTTCCACGATAAACGGGCTTCAGTCCGCTCTTGACAAGCCCTATTGAAAGTGCCGACGCCACGGCTTGACCGAACATACGCAACAGATTCGCGAGCGCAAGAATCTTGTATCTAGGGCCGGCTCGTGCAAACCCATACTTCTGAGCATAAGTATCTGCTTTCTCGTAAGGAATATCGAGTGTCGTGGGCAAAACCGAACTCAAAGGCAAGCCTAGCCGTCTCACACCTTCTATGTCAGTTGTGGAAACAGATATGTCCACGTCACCTTTCGCGAATTCCCTGATTACAGACACATCGCTAATAAGAAGGGCTTGAGTTCCCTTGTTAGCCATGTTGCCAACGTGAATTATGTGAACCTTGAAGCGACCCAAGCTCGACTAACTCCTGATACGGGTAGACATTTGGAATACGCATACAAAGAAGCCGAAATAGAGCCTGAAAATTGGCAGAGGAACATAGAGCAGAAGAAGGCTGAGATGCTTGCTCGAGGAAACTCGAAAACTAAGGTAGGAGAGAAATCCACTAATTAGACCTAAAAGCTTTGAAGAATTCTGTACTGTACAGTCCATGGTTGGCGTTGATTTGCCAAGCGCCCGGAAGAAAGACAATCGTCCTGGCAGGTTCTCCTTTTTGAAGTTTAAGCTAAAGGCCTGTGACGCCTTCACTTTTTCCTGGGACAGTAGCTTGAGCGTCAACAGTCCTCGCGTGCGCATGTCTACGAGTGTTTTTTCGGCGATTTCAGTTCTGGATACTACAATGGATTCTGCAGTACTGGAATTTCTGAGTTCTTGGAGCCATGCATCTCCAACGGACATGTCTGCTAACTCGTTGAAGTGGTCTGGACACATGAGGCATCTAACTGGAGTAAAAAAGAAGGGCGCGAATAGGTTCCAGTAGGCGTTCCAGTTCCTGTTGAAGCGAATCTTTTTCCTTTGCCCATCCCTCAACTCAATCAACATGTGGTCAGGATGCTCATTTCCCCTGTAGCGTAGCCTCGCGACCTCGTTCTCTGAAACAGCAAGTTTCTTCAAGACGAGAAATGTTCCATCGAAGTTTACTGTATGACCACAGAATAAGCCTATGTGCAAAACTATTTTGCCTCTCAACCCTTTGAAGACTCTCTCTGCTTTGCGGAGACTGTGAATGTGGCAGGGCAAACCAACGAATGCGAATTTCTTATCCTCTGCCATAATCTTCTTCAAGGCAACGTCAGTTGCTACAGGACAATACTTGGAGCCAGAGCTTGATAATATCTCCTCCCGCGTACTGGCGAAAGAGGATTCTGGCATCAGAGGGTTCTCTCGTGCAGCTCGAGCAGTCAAAGCATAGTCAATTAGTCGATTCTCGAGTAAGTAGATTAGGACTTGTTCTACAATTCCTCCAGATGAAGAGACTGATGTCACTTCAGCATCATTCGAATGACCAAGATAGCAGTTCGAGTAACTTCCAATGAGAATATCTTCGGGCTGTTTGCCAAAGACTGAAGAGTTCAAGCCAGCCAGGTCCAGTGAATGGCCTGAACAGCATTGAACGCATTTCAGGCATCTTACGCATTTGCTATCGTCAACACAAGGAAGCAGGAGACTGTTCGACAGATGCATTTGTATGGCATTCGTCGGGCAGACTCCAACACATGCCCCGCATCCTGTGCAGAGACCGTCAGACACAACTTCCGCAATGTTTTCCAAGGTAACCATTCACCGATTGATCAAGATAGATGCTTTCCCGTCAGAATCAGACACGCGCTGCTTTGTCCCGAAATTGGTCTAAACTGGTTTTGGTTCTTATTTTCTGGTTTGGTGACAGTATTGATGTGAGTATCCGTTTTCAGCCCTGTTGCATGGCGTGACGCTTCAAAAGGGCTAGATGCAGCCTCAACGGTTCATGGAAAAACTCTGCTTTCCTTCAGACTCGTTGGAACCCATAAGCTGCCATCTTGACGCGGCGCCAAGAGTTGCTCACCAAACAAGCCCAAATCAAACGCAGATAGACAAAAGAAGACTTAAGACCATTTTCAACCATTTCAGGGA
>Ga0315283_10004105_pt1 | contig 12600 bp, 9 predicted proteins | sample YL17G09_0_MG_FD_204541 | JGI IMG/M metagenome (GOLD analysis project Ga0315283, IMG submission 204541) | Sediment microbial communities from Yellowstone Lake, YNP, Wyoming, USA - YL17G09_0 | ecosystem: Environmental > Aquatic > Freshwater > Lake > Sediment | place: USA: Wyoming | collected...
GAATCCGAACGCTTCGAGCGGGGCGAGGTCGAGTCCGGAGACAGCCGCCTGGTTCACGCTGGTGAGCGGCCGCAGGCCCCGGCCGTCGAGCCCCACGACGAAGACTTCCGTCGGCTGGGTGGCGCTCTGTCGCAGGAAGACGATGGCGTCGCCCTTCGGCACCATCTGCGCGGCGCTGTTCACGCCACCGGAGATGATCAGGGTGCGCGCGCCCGATGCGATGTCAATCGAGTAGATGGCATGTCCGCCGCGCTCCTCGACCTCGACAACCAGGGCCCGGCCATTAGGCGTCCACTGGACCGCCTGCACGCTGACGTCCCAGGCGGCCGTGAGGGAACGCCGCTGGCCGGTCGACCGGTCGTAGAGAACGATCTCCTGCCGATCGGCCTCGAAGCCGGGGTTGGCCATGGACAGGTAGGCGATCCACTGGCCGTCGGGGGAGAACCGGGGGCTGTGATCGTTGCCGCGATTGGTGGTAATCGGCGTGAGCGAGCCGTCAGCCAGCAGGAAGATGTCGTTGTTGGTGCTGGTGGCGAGGACGGAGTCGGGGTTATAGACGACGGCGAGCTCGCCGGCGGGCGAGACCGCGACGTCCGCTCCACCGAGGGCCAGGGTAGGAACGTCGCGATCGAACGGTGTGACGTCGGTGGCCTTGCCCTCGCCCAGCGGAACGCGAAACACGTGCTGCCGGGTTCCGGCCCGCCACTCGTTCCAGTGGCGGTAGAAGAGATCGGTCCAGATCCGGGCGCCGGTCGGATACTTCCCGTTGCGCTGGTCGGTCTCCTGCTCAACGGGCCACTTCAGGTCTGAGGTGACATACAGGCTCTTGCCGTCGGCGGCCCAGAGGAAGTCGTTCACGCCGCCGCCCACGGACGTCACCGGCATGGCGTCACCCCCGGACAGCGAGGCCCGCCAGACCTGCGGGCTGCCTCCGCGAGTCGAGACGAAGGCGAGCGACTGGCCGTCCGGTGCCCAGCGTGGGGCCAGGTCGGTGCCGGGCCCGGCCGAGAACTGCCGTGGCTCGCCGCCGGCGACCGGCACCAGCCAGATCCGGGAAATGTTGCGGTTGTCGTCCAGCGAAGCCTGCGCGACCGTAAAGGCCACCAGGGAGCCGTCCGGAGAGGGCTGCGGGTCGCTCACGACCTTGAGCGCCAGGAAGCTCTCCACTGTGATCGGCTGTCTGGTCTGGGCGGCGAGGTGGGGCACAGCCAGCGGTGCCGCGAGCGCCAGGAGGCCGAAACCGAGCGTGACAGATTTCATGAGATGACTCCTCCACCGAGAACGCGCCCAGCGGCGCTGTAGAGTACCCCGGACTGACCGGGGGTGATGGCGTGGGCGGGCTCCGACAGGAGCAGTTGCAGGCAGCCTGACGTGGTGCCGGAGACGGTGGCCGGTACGGCGCGACTCCGGTAGCGGATCTGTACCAGGCAGCTGTCGCCCGCCGTGAGGGGATCGGCCAGCCAGTTGACCTCTTCGAGCGACAGCTGGTGCCCGTCGAGGGCCCCGATCGGGCCCACCACCACGGTGCGGTCCTCCGGCCGGATCGCCACGACATAGATCGGCTCGGCGAAGCCACCGGGCAGGCCGCGTCGCTGGCCAATGGTGTAGCGGGCAAAACCTCGGTGCTCGCCGATGACGTCGCCGTTGGTCGTCACCAGTGGCCCCGGGGCCAGAGCCGGCGCGTCCGCCGGCAGATGCTGTTCGAGCACCGAGACGTAGTTGTCGTCGGGCACGAAGCAGATCTCCACCGACTCCTGTTTATCGGCCGTCGTCAGGCCCAGCGACCGGGCGCGGGCGCGGGTCTCGGCCTTGGTCAGCTCGCCCACCGGCGTGAGCATCCGATTGACGACCGCGCGGTCGATACCCCAGAGGAAGTAGCTCTGGTCCTTCTTCGGATCCCGGCCCCGGTAGAGGGCCCCGTCGCGGGCGATGGCGTAGTGGCCGGTCGCGATCGCGTCGCAGCCCAGGGCGTCCGCGTGGGCGAGCAGGTCACGGAACTTGGTGAACGAGTTGCAGCGTACGCAGGGGATCGGGGTGCGCCCCCGGCTGTATTCGTTCACGAAGTTGAGGATGACCAGCTCATTGAAGCGGTCTGCCAGGTCCAGCACGTAGTGGGGGATCCCCAGCGCGTGGGCGACGTCGCGGGCGTCGTTGATGGAGTCGAGCGAGCAGCAGGGCCGGTCGGGGACGTCGTCGCCGTAGCAGAAGAGCTTCATCGTGGCGCCGATGACCTCGTGGCCCTGCTCGACCAGCAGCGCGGCAGCGACGGAACTGTCGACGCCGCCGGACATGGCCACGAGGATCTTCTTAGGCACGGCCCAGGACGACCGAGAGCTGGCGGACCTTCGCCACGACGGCCGGGAAGGCGGAGGCGACTCGTTCCAGGTCGGCGGCGGTGGTCTCGTGGCCCAGGCTGAAGCGGACCGTGGCGATCGCCAGGTCGCGCGGAATCCCCATGGCCGTCAGGACGTGGGACGGCTCGACCGCGCCGGTGGAGCAGGCGGAGCCGCTGGAGGCGGCGATGCCGGCGAGGTCGAGGTGCATCAGGAGGGCTTCGCTGTCGGCGCCGGGCACCGAGATGCTCAGCACGTGGGGCGCTCGCGGTGCACCGGCGCCGTTGATCACGGCGTCCGGAACGGCGGCGAGGAGCTGCGCGGCGAGCACGTCGCGGAGCCCCCGCAGCCGAGCCGAGGCGGCGTCCAGTTCGTGTATGGCCAGCTGGGCCGCCCGGCCGAGCGCCACGGCGCCGGCCATGTTCTCGGTGCCGGGACGGATGCCGTGCTGCTGGCTGCCGCCGTGAACGAGGGCGTCAACCGCCGATCGGTTCCGCACCACCAGCGCCCCGATGCCCTTGGGCCCGCCGATCTTGTGGCCGGAGATCGTCAGCAGGCTCCAGGGCATCGTGGGAGAGAGGGCGACCTTGCCAAAGGCCTGGACGGCGTCGGTATGAAAAGGCACCCCGGCTGCCTGGCAGCGCGCGGCGATGGTCTCGATCGGCTGTACCACACCGGTCTCATTGTTCACCCACATGATCGAGACGACCGCCGGCTTGGCGGCGATCGCCCGGTCGAGGGCATCGAGATCTACCGAGCCGGTCCGGTCCACCGACAGGATCAGCTCCTCGCCCCCCAGGTGGCTCACCTCGTGCGCGGCGGCAAGGACGGCCTTGTGTTCCGTGGCCGCGACGACGGCCAGCATCCGCTTGCTCCGGTCCCGCGCGGCGAGGCAGGCCCCGATGACAGCCAGGTTGTCGGCCTCGGTGCCGCCCGAGGTGAAGACCACCTGGTCGGGCTCGGCGCCGAGGGCGTCAGCCACCTCCCGGCGGGCCTGTTCCAGGCCGGCGCGGGCCGCCCGGCCGAACCGGTGCGAACTGGAGGGGTTCCCGAAGGCCGCATCAGTCAGGTACGGCAGCATTGCGTCCCGGACCTCGGGGCGAACCGGGGTCGTGGCGGCATGGTCGAGGTAGACGGCGGGCGGCGGCATCGAGCGAGAATATACCCTACATGGACTGCACCTCGAGCCTGACGACGTCTTCGATCCGGACCGTCTCGTCCGTGAAGAAGGGCTCGCCGTAGCGGGTCCTGATCAGTGAGCCGTAGTGGGCGCACTGGGTCTCGACCAGGCCGTAGAGGTCCTGGCCGGTCGGGAAGATCTCACCGGCGCTGAGCGCCCCATCGAACTGGCTGGCATAGCAGCGGATCGCGGTCATCTTCCGCTCGAATTGGTCGGTGATGTCCACCACGAAGGTGGGCTTCACCGGGTCCTCGCGGTACGCCAGGGCGTAGAGGATCTTGTGGGGACGGTGGGGAGCGCCGGGCGCGTCATACCGCCCCAGGCCGGAGAGGTAGCAGGCGTCCCGCGCCAGCTCGGAAGCAAGCCGGTGGTCGGGGTGCCGACCGACCGGGAAGGGGAGGATCACCACCCGCGGCGCGAAGTGGCGGATCTGCTCCACCAGCAGGCGACGGGTCTCGTCGGTGTTGGCGATGTGGGCATCGGCAAGCCCCGCGTTCCGCCGCTCCGTCACGCCCAGGATCCTGGCGGCGGCCATGGCCTCCGCCCCGCGGACCTCGGCGGACCCCCGGGTGCCGGTCTCGCCGGCCGTCAGATCCAGGATGGCGGTGCGATAGCCCTGGTCGGCGGCCTTGAGAAGGGTCCCGGCGCAGGTCAGCTCGACGTCGTCCCGGTGGGCGGCAATGGCTAACAGGTCTACGGGCATGCAGGGTCTCCTGGGGTTGTCTACTCGTGCCGCAGCGCCTCGACCGGGTCCATGACCGATGCGCGGTTGGCCGGGTAAAGACCGAAGATCAGCCCGATCGCGACCGAGACCAGGGCGGCGACGCCGGCGCTCCAGAGCGGGACGGAGGCCTGGATCGCCAGGACCCGCTTGAGGACCTCCCCGGCCAGCAGCCCGAAGACGATGCCGAGGAGCCCGCCCATCAGCGTCAGGGTGGCCGCTTCGACCAGGAACTGCCAGAGGATCTCGACCCGGCGCGCTCCGAGCGCCTTGCGGAGTCCGATCTCCCTGGTGCGGTCGGTGACGGAGACCATCATGATCGCCATGACGCCGATGCCGCCGACCATGAGGGCCACGCCGGACAGGGCCACCATCACCGCGAAGAATGCCGAGGTGAGGGTGGTGATCAGGCTGAGCAACTGGTCCTGGGTCAGGATGTCGAAGGTGTTGGGCATTCCGGGTCGCAAGCCGCGAGCCCGGCGCAGAGCCACGGTCACGAGGTCCTGGGCCTGGTCCACCGGCACCCAGCCCCTGGGGCGCACGCAGAGGATGATCCCATTGTACTCGTCCACCGTGTAGCCGCTCCTCGCCATGCGGTAGGGCATGACTCCGCCGCGCTGCTGCCCGGGCGGTTCGAACATGTTGTCGGGCTTCTTGAAGATCCCGATGACCTGGAGGGCGCGGCCGCCGACGGTGACATACTTGCCGATCGGATCCGCGGCGCCGAAGAGTCGGTCGGCAACCTCGGAATCGAGCACGAACAGCGGGGCTCCCGAATTGAGTTCCGAGCGGGTGAAGAGCCGGCCTCGCAGCAGGGTGCCGCCGAGCACCTCCAGATAGCGGTCGTCCGCGCCCCAGAGCTCCATCCGCTGGGTCCGCTCCCCCTGGTATTCGATCCGTCCCAGCACCTGTACCCAGAGCGAGGCGTACCCGATCTCGTCCAGGCGCTTGACCGCCTCCATGTCGGATTCGCGCATCGGTGGGCGGATCCGGATCTCGTAGGGTGGGTTGTTGGGGTCCATCGGCTGGGTCGTGAAGTTGAAGCGCATCACGTAGAAGGTGTTCGGCGCGGCGGCGTTGATGGCGCTGAAGATCTGGGTCTGGATGCCCTGGACGATCGAGGCCATGGCCATGACCGTGCTGACGCCGATCACCACGCCCAGGATGGTGAGCGCCGACCGGAGCTTGTTGGCGCGGAGGGAGTCGAAGGCGATCAGGATCCCTTCGCGGACGTGCCCCAGCATCGGCTACTCCTGCCGGAGCGCGGTGATCGGGTCGAGCCGTGCCGCGCGAGTGGCGGGGTAGACGCCGAAGAGCACCCCGGTGCCGGCGCCGAGGGCCATCGCCGCCGCCACTGACCAGAGCGTGACCCGGGCGGGCAGGGGGGTCACCAGTGCCACCAGCTGGGCGAGCAGCCAGCCGGCTCCCACCCCGATCAACCCGCCCAGCGCCGAGAGCACCACCGCTTCGACCAGGAACTGGCGCCGGATATCCGTCCGGGTCGCGCCCAGTGACTTGCGGATGCCGATCTCGTGGGTGCGCTCGTTCACGCTCATCAGCATGATGTTCATGATCACGATGCCGCCGACCACGATGCCGATGCAGACCACGGCCGGGATCACGGCAAAGAGGACCCGGGTGAGGTTCTTCCAGAAGGCGATCAGGGCGTCGGCCTTGTCCACGGCGAAGTCGTCTTCCTCTCCGGGCCGGAGGCCCCGCGACACCCGGAGCGCCTCCTCGGCTCGGGCCATGGCTGCGGGCACGTCATCGGCACGGGCCACCTTCACGGAGATCGTGGTCGTCTTCCGCCGGCCGTACATGGTCTCGAAGGTGCTGATCGGGACCAGGGCGAAGGCGTCGAACGACTGCCCCAGCACGCGGCCCTTCTTGGCGGTGACGCCTTTCACCACCAGTTCCCGGCGCCCCACTCGGATCGGCTTGCCGATGGCGCGTTCGATGCTGCCGAACAGCTCGGTGGCGATGTCGTTGCCCAGGATGGCGACCTGGCGCCGGTCGCGCATGTCGATCTCGTTGATCGCTTCGCCGGCGGCGAACTTGTAGTCCTGTACCACCTGGTACTCGGGGCTGACGCCGAAGACGATCACGTTGCCGAGGGTGTGGGTCCGGTAGGTGATGTCGGCGACGGGCGTGGGCCAGCCCGACTGGAAAGCGACGGCCTGGGCGTCGGGCAGGGCACGGCGGACCGCCTCGGCGTCCTCGTAGCTGATGATCGGACGCTTCTGCATCCGCCGGACCTCTTCATCGTTGAAGATCCCCAGGGAGATGGGCAGGCGGCGGACCTGAAACGAGTTGGTCCCGATCATGGCGTCCTGGATGTTCTCCTTCACGTAGGCGTTCATCCCCTGGATGATCGCCACGACGGCCACCAGGAAGCCGACGGAAACGATGATCCCGAGGAGCGTGAAGAAGGACCGGAGCTTGGCGGTCCGAATCGATTCCAGGGCAAGGCGCAGGGCTTCGTAGAACGGCATGAGGGAACAAGTTAGCAGCGCCCGCTGGTTATTCGTACCGGAGCGCCTCCACCGGATCGAGCTTGGCGGCGCGGTTGGCGGGATAGAGGCCGAAGAAGATGCCGGTGATGACCGAGGCGATGATGGCCACCGCCACCGACCAGAGCGGCACGGCCGCGGGGATCGGGCTGAACTTGTTCACCGCCCAGGCGATCGCCGCGCCGAGCGCCATGCCGCAGGCGCCGCCCAGCAGCGTCAGGGTGGCTGCCTCGACCAGGAACTGGAACATCACCTCGCCGCGGGTCGCGCCCAGCGCCTTGCGCACGCCGATCTCGCGGGTCCGCTCCGTGACCGAGATCATCATGATGGCCACCACGCCCACGCCGCCCACCATCAGCCCCACGCTCGAGAGGGCCAGCATCACCAGGAAGAAGCCGCGGGTGACGTTGTTGAACATGTCCAGGAGCTTCTCCTGGCTGATGACGGCGAAGTTGTTCTCCTGGGCCGGCTTGAGCCCGCGCCTGGCCCGCATCGCGGCGATGACCTGGTCCTGCGCGTCGGCCACGGTGGCATCGGCCGTCGGCGTCACCACGATCATCATCCAGCCCTTCCAGTAGTCGGCCACCTTGGTAAAGACGGAGTGGGGAATGACCAGGACCGGGCTGCGGGAACTGCCGAACAGCGAGGATGGCTCGGCGTACACCCCGACGACCTCGAACGGCTGGCCAAAGACCTTGATCCGCTTGCCGATGGGGTCGAGGCCCGGGAAGAGCTCCTCGGCCAGCTGGTCGTTGATGACGGTCACCAGCGCGTTGGCGGCGTACTCCGGCTGGTTGAAGTTGCGGCCGGAGATCAGGTTGCCCCCCCCCACCTGAAGCCAGCTGGGGTTGAAGCCCACCACGCTGACGCTCGAGAGCTTGGCGTCCCGGTAGCTGACCGGGCCCTGGGCGTCCTCGCGCCAGGTCACGTCCCGAACCGCCGGAAGCTGGCGCAGGGCTTCGGCCTCTGCCACGGTGAGCCAGGGGTTCTTCCGCCACGGCGACATCTCATCGGAGCCATCATCGATCTGGATGCCACCGCGGAAGAAGCGTTGGACGAAGAAGGTCTTGGGGCCCAGGCTCTCCACTTCTGCCGTCACCGCCCGGTTGATCCCCGTGATCATCGAGGCCATGGCAATGACCACCATGACGCCGATCGCGACGCCGAGGATGGTGAGCGCCGCGCGCGCCTTGTTGGAGCGAACCGAATCGAGGGCGATCGTCACGCCTTCGCCGAGGCGGCTCAGCGAGGCGGCCAGGCTGGTGCGGCTCATTCGGACCTCAGGGCGACGATGGGGTCCAGCTTGCTGGCGCGGCTGGCGGGGTAGATCCCAGCCGCCATACCCACCGCGACACCGAGCCCCACGGCCACCCCGACCGACCAGGGGGCGACGGCCGCGGGGAAGGGCGTCAGGGCCTTGACCGTGTACGCCAGGCCGATGCCGAGACCGATCCCGAAAATGGCGCCGATGGTCGAGAGCGTGGCGGCCTCCACCACGAACTGCGCCATGATGTCGCGCCGGCGCGCGCCCAGGGCCTTCCGGATGCCGATCTCGCGGGTGCGCTCCGACACGGCCATCAGCATGATGTTCATGATCACGATGCCGCCGACCACGAGCGAGATGGCCACCAGTCCCGGCAGGGCGGCGAACAGGATCGTGGAAATCTTCCGCCACCCGGCCAGCGCCCCCTCGGCGGTCTGCAGCGCGAAGTTGTTCTCCTGGGTCGGTTTGAGCTGGCGCCTGACCCGCATGATGGACTCGACTTCGTCCATCACCGTGAGCATCACGGCGGGGTTGGCTGCCTGGATATGGAGCTCGTCCATCGTGTTCCACAGGCAGATCTGTCGCCGCACCGGGGCGTCGAAGGGGGTGACGACGAACTTGTCCATCGAGATCGTGAAGAGGGTGCCCTGCTTGGCCACCACGCCGATCACCCGGTAGGGGAGTCCGCCGATCATGAGGTCCTTGCCGACCGGGTCGGCACCCGGGAACAGCTTCTCGGCCAGCAGATCGCCGATCACCACCACGGCCGACCCCACCCGCGCCTCCTGTGGGCTGAAGGGCCGGCCGGCCGCGATGTCATAACTCTTCATCCCGAAATAGGTCGCGTCCGCCCCCATCACCTCGATGTCCTTGGCCGTCTTGCCGTTCCGGCTCACCGGCAGGCGCTCCGAGCAGTATCGGGAGAAGACCGCGGGGGTCCGGACCCGCGCCTCGAGGTAGTCCGCCTCGGCATAAGTGATCCGGGGGCGCCGCATCCAGTCGCGCCAGGTCTCGTCGGAGACGTTGCCGGTGTTGATCCCGGGGAAACGCCGCAGCTGGAAGGTGTTCAGGCCCACCAGCCGATTGGCGAATTCGTCTTCCATGTAGACGTTCATTCCCTGGACGATCGAGACGACCGCAATCAGGAAGGTGACGCCGATCAACACGCCGATCAGGGAGAAGAAGCTCTTGAGCTTCTGCGCCCGGAGCATGCCGATGGCCATGCGGACTGCCTCGAACAGCGGCATCAGGCCGCGGCTCCCTGGGCCCGCCGGGTATCGCTCTCGACGCCGCCGTCGCGGAGCAGCACCACCCGGGCGGCATGGGCCGCGATCTCGGCCTCGTGCGTCACCATGATCACCGTCTGGCCCTGGGCGTGGAGCGCCCCGAAGACTCTCATGATCTCTTCGCTGGTGACGCTGTCGAGGTTGCCGGTCGGCTCATCGGCGAGCAGGATCGAGGGCCGGTTCACCAGGGCCCGGGCGATGGCCACCCGCTGGCGCTGGCCGCCCGACAGTTCATTGGGTTTGTGATCCTTCCGGTCCGCCAGCCCGACCCGGCCGAGCGCGTCCGCCGCCATCGCCCGCCGCTCGCGCGAGGACACGCCGGCGTAGACCAGCGGCAACTCCACGTTCTGGAGCGCCGAGGCGCGGGGCAGGAGGTTGAAGGTCTGGAAGACGAACCCGATCTCCTTGTTCCGCACCCGGGCCAGGGCATCGTCGCTCATCCGGGAGACCTCCTGGCCGTTGAGCCAGTACTCGCCGCCGTTGGGCGTATCGAGGCACCCGATCAGGTTCATCAGGGTGGACTTGCCCGAGCCCGACGGCCCCATGATGGCCACGTACTCGTTCCGGCGGATCTCCAGGTCCACGCCCCGGAGGGCGTGGACCGTCTCGCTGCCCATGTCGTAGCTGCGGCGGAGGTCGCGGATCTGGATGACGAGGTCGGACATGGCTATGACCCCTTCTTGGCGGCGGCCGCGGTCTTCTCCGACTGCTGCCGTACCTTGGTGCTGTCCTTCATGTCGCGGATCGCCTGATACGGTCCGGCCACCACGGTGTCGCCGGCCTGGAGCCCGTCCACCACCTCGAAGTGTTCCTCGCCGGCGATGCCGACCTTGACCGGCCGGAACATGGCGATGCCGTTCCTCACCACGAAGACGCCTTCACGCTCCTTCTTCTTGCCGCCCTTGCCGGTGTCGGCCGTGACGGGGGCGCCTTGCTTGAGCTCGTTGGGCAGATCCTCGTGTTCCCGCACCGTCAGCGCGATGATCGGGATGGAGAGGGTCTCCTTGCGGGTATCCGTGACGATCCGTGCCGTGGCGCTCAGGTCCGGCCGGATGTCCGTCGGCGGGTCTTCCAGCCGCACCTCCACCTGGAAGTCCACCGCCCGGTCCTGCGACGCGCCGGCCGAGGCGGCGAGCTTGGCGCTGTTGCCGATCTTGGTCACCCGTCCGATGAAGGCAGTATCCGGGAAGGCGTCGATCGCCACCGACACGGAGTCGCCCAGCGACAGCCGCACGACGTCGGTCTCGTCCACGTCCACCTTGGCCAGGATCACGGACAGGTCGGCGATGGTGAGGAGCAGACCGGTTTCGCGGGAGAAGGTGCCCGGCACCGCGACTTCGCCCTCCTCGACGGCCAGCCGGGTGACCCGCCCCGAAATCGGGGCATAGAGCGTGGTCTTGGACAGGTTGCTCCGCGACTCGCTGAGCGATGCCCGGGCCTGGTCCACCTGGCTTCTGGTGGCGGCATGAGTGGCCACCGACACGTCGTAGGCCAGCTGGGCCTGCTCCACTGTCTCGGCGGCGATCAGGTTCGGGTTCGACTGCCGGAGTGCCGTGGCGCGGTCAAGCTGACGCTTGGCCTGGTCCCGGTTGGTCTGGGCCTGCAGCAGGTTGGCTTCGCTGGTCTGCAGGAACGCCTCGGTCCGGCTGACGATGGACTGGTACTGCGCCGGGTCGATCTGGATCAGGAGCTGGCCCTTCTGGACCATGTCTCCTTCCTTGACGTTGATCTTGACGATTCGCCCGGTGATGTCGGCACTGAGGTCCACCTTGGTGTCGGCCTCGATCTTCCCGCTGGCCGTGACGACGGACACCAGTTCCCGCTTCCCGACCGCTTCGAGCCGGACTTCGGTGGCCCGGCCGCTCTTGCGGGCGGCCGAGAGCGCCGTGATGCCGCCGATGACGACCACCGCCAGGCCGAAGAACAACCCAATCTTGGTGCGACGCGACATGGAGTATTCCCCCGCTCAGCGAAGTGGACGGCCGACGGCGTATTCGAGCGCCGCGATGGACCGATGATAGGCATAGATGGCGTTGACGTAATCGGCTTCGGCGCGCAGCACGGCCGTCTGGGCGTCGGTGACCTCGAGCGCCCGGCCGTTGCCGAGCCGGAACCGCTCCTGGGAGAGGAGCAGCTGCTCCTGGGCCGCCTTGCGGTTCGACTCCTGGACCCCGATGGCCTGGTAAGACGCCTGCAGCGCCAGGTACCTGCCCTGGACGTCGCTCCGCACGGCCAGCAGGCGGGCCCGGACGGCTTCGTCGGCATCCTCCCGCGCGGCGTTGGCGCGGGCCACTCCCAGGCTGCGGTTGAAACCGGTGAAGATCGGCAGCGAGATCTGCACCGACGCGCGGAACGGCTGGCTGTTGAACTGGAAGGGCCACTGGTTATTGGGGATCAGGATGGCGCTCTGCACCTCCGGTAACAGGGCGTTGCCGGTGGCATCGAGGCCGGAGTAGCTCTTGCAGTCCGGCACCAGCCCGCCGTTCGGGTAGCCCGGCACGCCACCCGCTGGCAGCGCGCCGATCAGGGCGTTCTGGAAGTCGCAATTACTGGCGTTCACCTGGGCCCGGCCCGTGGCCTGGTCGATCAGCAGGCCGGTGTTGGTGAATTCCTGCGTGAACGCGTTCCACCCCGCGGAAAAGCTCAGGGCGGGCAGGTACTGCGACTTGGCCGATTTCACGCTCCACACCGCCGCATCGGAGCGGGCGCGACTGGAGCGCACGATCGGGTTCTCCTCATCAGCCATCTTGAGGAGGTTCTGCAGCTCGAACCTCGGCTCGGAGACCGGGAACGAGTCGGTCAGGGCGAGTTGGTTCACCGGCACCGGCAGCTCGACGCCCATGCGGCGGAGCAGCTCCAGCTTGGCTTCGTTCTCCGTCTGCACCGCGCGGAGCAGGTCCACCTCAGACTGGCCCCTGGTCACCTCGGCCTGGCGCACGTCCAGCAGCGTCGCCTGACCGACCTGTTGCCGGGCCCGGGCCAGCTCGAGGAACTCGCTGTTCCGCCTGACCTGCTGCCGGGCGACCTCCGACTGCGCCGTCGCCTGCAGCGCCGTCAGGTACTGCGCCGTCACGTCGAAGGTCAGGCCGACCGTGGCGTTGTTGATGTCCTCCTCGGTGGCGCGCCGGTTGGCCTTCTGCAGCCCCGGGCCGGTCAGGCTCGCGCCGCTCACGTTGAGGCTGGCCTGCACCCCATAGCCCGATGTGATCGCCGCCGAGCTCTGGTTGAAGGTCGAACCGCCGAAGGTGTTGGAGCCCGAGCCGACATACCCGAGACTGCCCCCGACGTCCAGGCTGGGAATGAACT
>Ga0315283_10004106_pt1 | contig 12600 bp, 21 predicted proteins | sample YL17G09_0_MG_FD_204541 | JGI IMG/M metagenome (GOLD analysis project Ga0315283, IMG submission 204541) | Sediment microbial communities from Yellowstone Lake, YNP, Wyoming, USA - YL17G09_0 | ecosystem: Environmental > Aquatic > Freshwater > Lake > Sediment | place: USA: Wyoming | collected...
TAGTAGTCCCGCGCGTTCGGGGCGGCGGCGGCCAGCCGCTCGATGGCGGCCAGCACCGCGTCGCCCGCCGCGATCGCGTCCGAGAGCAGCCTCTGCCTTCCTGTCCCGTTCATGTGAATGGTCGGGGGCCGGTACTCGTCGGGGTCCAGGGCCATGCCCTCCTCGGCGAGCCGGTCCATCCTGTAGTAGAGGGCCCGGAGGTTCAGGCCCAGCAGCCTCGCGGTCCTCCGCACGTTGCCCCCCTGGGCCTTCAGCGCCGTCGCGAGCCGGCCGCGGAACGCCCGCAGCTCGGCCTCCGTCATCTTCCTGGCCATGGCACTCCTCCATGCGCGTGCGCGCGTTACATCAAAAGGCGGGGCCCGCGACGCCGCGGCCGCCCGCGCCCGTCAACCGTCCGCGATGGCCTCGGCCAGCTCCGCGAGCTCGCGGTAGACCGACCGGAGCCGCTCCACCCGGCCATCGTGCTCGGCCGCGGCCGTGCGGTACGCCGTCGGGCCGAGCGGGTAGTAGTCCCGCGCGTTCGGGGCGGCGGCGGCCAGCCGCTCGATGGCGGCCAGCACCGCGTCGCCCGCCGCGATCGCGTCCGAGAGCAGCCTCTGCCTTCCTGTCCCGTTCATGTGAATGGTCGGGGCCATCATGGCGTCCCCCTTTCGGACCGGCGTCACTTCCACATCGCGGCGAGCTTGGCCGCCGCCTTCAGGATCGCGAGGCCCTTGCCGGGCTCCGCGCCCTCGCACGGCTCCATCTCCACGCGGTAGCAGTCCCGGTTGCCGCACACCGCCCAGCGGCGGTAGGCGGTGCCGCCGTTCTCCTCCAGGCCCGCCAGGACGTCCCACACCGCGGCCTCGACCCGGTGCATGGCGGCCAGGCGCCGGAACTCCGTCCCGCCCGTGACCGTGGCAGCCGGGTTGTCGCTGCCGTACTGGGACCGGACGATCCCGACCTCGACTGCGATGCGCTCCGTCTTCCTATTGCCCTTGCTTGCCATGGCGCTCTCCTCCGCTCGGGGCGGCAGCCCCGGCCTAGTTGTCCAGCAGCTCGGCGTCGACCTCGGGCAGGTCGTCGATGTCCACGTCGGGCTCGATCACGAAGGCGCCGGTCGCGCGCTCCGCCGGGCGGAAGCTGTCGGGGTTCACGTTCCAGCGCTTGCAGGCGGCATAGAGGGCGTTCCGGGTCATCCCCAGGAGGGCGGCGGCCTTGGTCATGTTCCCCCGGCTGTCGGTCAGGACGGCGATGGCGATGGTCTTCATGGTGCACCTCCTACTTCATATTATATGCAGATACTGCGCCAACTTGCGAAGTGCAAGCCTGCATTGGAAAGCCGCCCGGCGCGGCGCCCCCAAAGTGCGACATTCTCGTCACATGATATGAAGTATTTTCGCGGCACCATGTGAAAGTCATGACAGCCCTGCCTTTCGCGGCAGTCTCCATAGGCGTGGGCATGAAAATTCTTCACAGTGCCATCGCAAACCCTTGTCCGTATTGCCTTTTCCGCGATACAAAAAAAACCGTGTACAAACATGCGTGGCTTGCGGTATACATAATAAAGAAGGAGGCCGGTCAACATGGGTTACGACAACGGACTCATCGACGAGCGCGAAGCCGCGAAGCTGCTGGGCATCGCGCCGATAACCCTCAAGCTGTGGCGCCTTGCCGATAGGGCTCCCCGCCACATCAAACTTGGCACCAGGACTATCAGGTACAGGCGGGAGGACGTCCAGGCCTGGATCAGCGACCGGGCGCACGATCCCGTAGCAGTGGGGGTCGCCGATGGCGCGCTACCGCAAGGTTGAGCCAAGAGTGTGGTGGGACGAGGTGTTCCGTGAGCTTAGCCCATCCAGCCCGAGCGGCCAGGTGCTGTGGATCTACCTCCTGACTTGCCCGTTCTCCACGGCCATCCCCGGCCTGTTCGTGGCCTCCGTCGCTGCCATGGCCGACGACCTAGGGTGGACGCCCGAAGCCTTCCGCGGAGCTTTCAAGGAAGTCTTCTCGAAGGGTTGGGCGAAGATCGACGAGCGATCCCGCGTCGTGTGGGTCGTGAAGGCGGTCATGCACAACCCCCCCGAGAACCCCAACGTGGTGCGCAACTGGGCGAAGCACCTCGGCGAACTGCCAGACTGCGGCCTGAAGGTCGAGGCTTGTGCAGCAATATCTCGCGTTCTTGAAGGGTTGGGCAAAGCCTTCTTGATACCCTTTGCCGTACCCTTCTCGAAGGGTATGGCGAATCAGGAACAGGAACAGGATCAGGAACAGGATCAGGAACAGGATCAGGATCAGGATCACATAGATCTTGCCTTGAAAGAAAGATCTGCCGAGCCTCCGGCTGCGGCAGCGATTGTGGGGCAGCCCAAGACAGGGACCGACAAGTGGGCTCCGCAGGTCGACGAGGTCATCGCGCACTACCGGACCTTCCACCCGCAGGCCAAGCCGGGGCGCAAGGAGCGCGCCAAGATCCTGGCCAGGCTCCGCGACGAGAAGTGGACCGTCGACGAGCTCAAGCGCGCGATCGACGGCATCCACACCATCCCGCACAACATGGGGCAGAACGACCAGCGCAGGACGTACCTGGCGCTGGAGCTGATATTCCGCGACTCGGACCACGTACACCGGTACGCCGGGGCACTGGACGAGAGCAACAGGCGGCAGCCGGTCGTGAGCGCCCGCGAGCGAAACTCGCTAGACGCGTGCAAGAATTTCCTCGCCCGGCACGGGCACCGCGTGGACGGGGCGCCGCCCGACCACGGGCAGGAGGGCTGACATGGACCAGGCGGAGCAGCCCAAGTTCTGCGCGATCCTGTTCGCCGTGGCCTCGTCGTGCAGGATGGAGCTCTCGGACATCCAGGTCGAGCTCTACTGGGAGGCGCTATCGTCGGTCACGATGGCGGACTTCAGGCGCGCCATGACCTCGTTCCTCGGCGCCCGCTTCTTCCCGTCCATCCAGGAGATCCGCAGGAAGGCCGGCGCCGACGCCGACCCCGAGCACCGGTCGATCCTGGCATGGGAGCAGGTCGTCAGCGCCATCAGCGCCTACGGATACTCCAACTCGGTGGACTTCCAGGACCGGGCCATCAACGCGACCATCCGGAGCATGGGCGGCTGGGAGCAGCTCTGCGTCTCGGACGCCGACTGGCTCCAGAAGTTCGGCGCGGCGCAGTTCAAGAAGATCTACGCCTGCCTGCTGGCCCAGGGGTTCCCGGAGGACCTCGGCCGCGCGCTCGATGGCCACCGCTGGGACGTCCCGAGCCCGCCGAAGCTCGTGGCGGCGCCATCGCTGGTCGCGCGCGCTCTGCCTCCGCCTGCATCCCTGCAGCTCCCGGCGCCCGAGCCGGACAGGCGCATGTCCCGCGAGGTGGCGAGGGAGGCGTTCGCCAGGCTGGCGGACAAGGCAGAAGGCAAGGCGGCCGAGTTCCTGCGGTCGATGGCAGGCCGGGCCGCAGGAGGGGGGAAGCCGTGAGCATGCTGCTGTGCGTCGTCACCGCGCCCGGCGGGGACGGCCGCGACGCCACGTGTCCGCACGTCCTGTGCGAGGAACAAAAACAAGTGGGAGGGCCAGTAAATTGCAGCGACTCCGAACTCTCCAATTATTTGCGGGCGCTGGCGGAGGGATTCTTGGCGACATACTACTCGGACACCAGCCCGTCTGTGCAGTCGAAATCAATGAGTATTGCCAGCAAGTCCTATCAGCGCGGCAAAAAGATGGTTGTCTTCCATGGTTTCCCATCTTTCCAGATGTCACGCAATTTGACGGAAAACCCTGGCGGGGGCTCATCGATGTCATCACTGGCGGCTTCCCGTGCCAGGACATCTCCTGCGCCGGACGCGGCGCCGGGATCGGCGGCCCCCGCTCCGGCCTGTGGAAGGAGATGGCGCGAGTCGTGGGCGAGGTACGACCGCGCTACGTCCTCGTGGAGAACTCACCGCTGCTTGTTCGACGAGGCCTTGCCGTCGTCCTCGCTGACCTTGCCGAGCTGGGGTATGACGCTCGGTGGTGTGTGCTGGGAGCCTCGGACGCGGGCGCTCCCCACCTCCGCAGGCGGATCTGGATCATGGCTGCCGACGCCGAGCGCGTCGGACTACGGGTCGAACCGGGGCGGCTCGTCGGGCAGGGCCGGGCGGGCGCGCCCGAGCCTCGGGTCGATGGCCAGGTCGGGCATGTGGCCCACGCCGCGCGCCAGCGAGGCGGGGAGCTACCAGACGAGCCGGGGCAAGAAGTTCTTGACGCTCACGGGCGCGGTGAAGACGTGGTCGACGCCTACGGCCCGGCTCGGGGGCCTGCGCGGGATGCCGACGGCGGACGCGGCCCGCAGGCGGCGGGCGAAGGGGAAGAGGAACCTGGAGGAGGACGTGGCGATCGAAGCCGAGGTGCAGGACCGTGGGCCTCTGAACCCCGCATGGGTCGAATGGCTCATGGGATTCCCGATCGGATGGACCGGCTGCGCTGCTGTGGGAACGCGCAGGTTCCGGCTGTGGCTGCGCTCGCATGGCGCACTCTGACGGAGGGGTTCTGACTATGGGAAGAAGAAGGCCCATGGGCTCGGCCTCCAGGCACGTCACGGCCGAGGTCCCGATCGCCGTCTGGGACGAGCTCGACACGTGCGCCCACACGAGGGGGGCTACCATCGGCGGGCTCGCCTGTGAGATACTGGCCCGGTGGGCGGCGGGCGAGCGCGCCAGGGCGGCCCGAGCCGCCTCCAAGCGGCGCCGCCCTTCCGCCAAGCCGCGGCAGCTCGCACTGCGCGCTCCGGAGGCCACGTGAGGCTGTACATCGACATCGACGGCGACCACGTCGCGCTAGTCCACCTGTGGTGCGAGTGGTCGGCCCGGACGGACCCAGACGCGCCCGAGGAGCCGTTCTCGCCCCGGGAGGTGCTGCACAGCGCCGTCGCCGCCGCCGTCCACCAGGCCGTCGAGTCCATGCAGGAGGAGCTGGCCGCCGCCGGCGTCAGGTCGGCCGCCTGCCTCGGCGACGCAGTCCGCCGCAGGCTGGGCATGCCGGCGGGAGGAGGCTCGAAGTGAACCACCCGAGCAGGAGCGTCGAGATAACCTGGCGCGAGCTGTGGCTCGGCCTCGCCCTCCTGGCGTCCGCCGCGGCCGCCGCCACCTCCACCGCGCTCGCCATCCACTACCGCGAGACCGCCGCGGTCTACCGCGAGTCGCTCGCGATGTCACGCCTGGCGCGTGACGCCGAGCGTGACAGGTGCAGCGTCCGCGCCCGGCTCGGCCACGCGTACGCCTCCGCCCTCGAGCAGACCCTCGACGGGCTCGGGCTGGCCGACCGCGCGTCCCAGTCCCCGGCCGTCCGCGTCATCGACGCCTACCGCGAGTCCGCGACCGACGCTGACATGCTGCCGCCGCCCGTCTGCCGGTCGAGGCAGCGGGGCAACCACAACGACCTGCCCACCCCCGACGCGATCGGCGGAGGCAGGTGAGAGGAGAAGAAGGTGAACGAGATCAGAGATGACAAGGTCGGGCCGGATCAGCCTGCCTCCTGCCCCGGGGTCGCCAAGTCGCTCAAGAATGGGAACGATGTCGTCGTCCACCCCGCCGGCCGCCCGCTCAACCGGCACGAGCGCCGGGCGCAGCAGGCCCTGTACCGCAGCGCCAAGGCGAGGCGGGAGGCGATGCGGCGCCAGCGCAAGGCGGAGATGCAGGAGGCGGCTGCGAGAGCTTCGGCATCCGCCACGCCATGAAGTTCACGTGCAAGGCCTGCCGCCGCCGCTTCCGCACCGAGCGCCAGCTCGGGATGCACAGGCAGTCGGAGAGCCACCGATGCAACGCCGAGGCCGTCGCCGAGGACCTGCGAGCCGAGCTCAGGCGCAGGGGAATGGACGCGGCATCGGTCGCGGAGAGGCGGAGCAGGGACGAGTCCCTCGCCCACGCCTTCGACCCGCAGCCGCCCGGCGGCACGGAGAGGCTGGACGAGGCCCTGCCGAACCTCGACGGGGAAGGGAGGCAGCCATGACCTGCCGAGTCGTCATCACTGGCCCAGGCGCCGCCGTCATCGTGTGCAGCAGGGGCGGACGCAAGCCCACGTGCTCCTCGTGCGGGCGCCGGCCCGCGGAGCTCTTCTGCTCGTACCCGCTCGCGGGGCACAAGGCCGGCCACGAGTGCAGCCGCCCGCTCTGCGCGTCGTGCGCAGCCGACGACGGCAAGGGCGGCCACATCTGTCCCGGCCATCTCCGACTCTGCAACCAGGTGAGGGAGATCAAGTAGCCATGGACATCCAACCACCTCCGCCCATCACACTGTTCGAACTCCAGCGGGGCCCGCGCCCCGACACCTTCGGCCGCAGGCCCGTGGTGGCCCAGTGCGCTGTCTTCCCGAGCGGCAAGGCCGTCCTCGCCTGGCTCGGCGCCCACGCATCGATCGCCGTCTACGACTCCATCGAAGACCTTGTGGCTGTACACGTCCACCACGGAGATGACCTTGTCCAGGTCGCCAGGTTGGACTTCGCCGCGATCGACCACATGCAGCTCAACCGGGCCCAGGATGACATCGAGGGCGCCGGCAACGATGCTCGCCCCGGTACCAACGCTGGCTACTTCTGGGACGAGCGCGATCGCCTCCTGGACATGCTCCGTCGCATCCCGCTTGCACCGAGGCCGTCATGACCGCCCCCGTCGTCCTCGCCATCGACCCCGGCCGCTCCACCGGCTGGGCCGTCGTCCAGGGCCAGAACGTCCTAGCCTTCGGGTGCGTCGGCTCCAAGTCCAAGGCCGCCACCGCCTCGGACCACTTCGACCGGGCCTACAAGCTCATCCTGGCCCACTCCCCCGCCCTCGTCGCCTACGAGGCCATGATCGTCGTGGACCAGTCCGGCTTCATGGCCACCGCCCGCGCCCGCGTCCCCATCGAGATGGCCGCCGAGACCCTCTCCGTCCCCTGGCGCGCCGTCTTCCCCGCCTCCTGGCGGTCATTCTTCCGCCTCGGGCGCAGGCAGGACAAGCCCGCCTCCCTGCGCATGGCATCTTCCCTCGCACGAGCTCACGTCGAGAGCGACGACGCCGCCGAGGCCGTCCTCCTCGGCGTCTACACCGCCGCCTCCCTCTTCGCCCCCGACGGCTCCATCGCGCCGGAGAATCCCCGGCACCGCAAGCCGCGCGGCGGCAAGATCACGTCGCCCGCCTCTCCGTAATACTTACTTGGCATGCAAGGGCTATCTTACACGGATCTTACCAAGATCACGTTCCACCACAGATCTAGCTGTACAAGATAGATCTTCAAGAGCACGGACCGTGCCAAGCGCATGCGTGCGGTCCCGCACACCGTGCGACTCCGCACGCCACCCGCGCCCACGCCGCCCCGCCTATCTCCCGCCCCCTATCACCCCCCCTTGCCCGCCCCAGCCGCAAGGCCCCGGACTTCCTTCCGAGATTGCCCTGGGTGTCCAGCCGACACGAAGAGGGGGTGAGAGGGGGAAAGAGCCTCAGCCCCGTGGCCCCGGGGGCCTCTGGCCCGGTGCTGGACTGGCCGCGGCCGGCCAGGCTATCGGTCCTCGGGTGGGCCAGCGGTTGTCCGCCTGCTGGCGCGATCGTGCCTAGACCTATCAGAATCGTCCAGGTGAGACGTTTGGCCACATGCCGCGGCATCGCCATGGGTCGGGTGCCGATCGCATCGCCACGGGCATCCAGCGCACGCACAGGGGCATCGTGTGCAACCTCGGTACCCCGCATCGGCGCCGCCCCCTGGCAGCCAGCGGCTGGTGCTGTACCCACCGCTACAGCACCGGGCCTCGGTCCCTGGGGCCAGGAGCCAGGCCTCGGCGGGCCGGCGGGCGCCCCCGAAAGACCCGCCCCCCCCGTACTCCCCAGTTTTCTAGCACGGCGAGGCCGGCCTAGCTTGTCTGGGTGGCGTACACCCTCCCCGTGTCCTGCCCGTCATTCCTTCATATAATATGAATCAAGCACGCTCTTGACGCGGGCGGGCGCGGCGGGTAGACTCGGACTGCGGAGGTGCCGCCATGACGAACGCGTGGTTTCCGGACGGGTACGGTGACGGGACGGGGGTGTCGAAGGGGCACGTGGACCTGGTCGAGCGGCTGGAGGAGTGGCACGGGAGGGCGGAGGGGGACATCGAGGACCTGCAGACGAGGGCGGCTGGGCTCGAGGCGGATCAGGGCCGGGTGAAGGTGGTCGGCAGCGACAGCGAGAGCGGGTACCTGGCGGACAAGCTGGCGGAGGGCGAGAACGTCACGATCGAGACGGTGGACGTGGGGGGCGGGGTCAGGAAGGCGAGGATCAGCTCCTCGGGCGGGGGAGGGGGAGGGGGCGGTGCCACGCAGGGCAGCGTGCTGGGGACGGCGCAGGAGCCGTTCGCGGTCGTGGCCGGGCAGGAGCTGGTGGTGGAGACGGAGGAGGGGGAGTCGGGCAGGGTCGTGGTGGACGGGTTCCCGGCGGAGGCGATGTCGGGGGACTTCGGCACGAGCCCGATGGTGTGGGCTGGGACGGGGGTGGAGCCGTTCGACCTCACTGGCATCGGCGGGATCGTACCGGCGGAGCTGGTGTCCGGGCTGGTGTCGGAGCCGGTGGACCTGGCGTCGTGGATAGGGGTGCAGAACCCGTACGTGGGCGACAACGCCATGTCGTTCGACACGTGGCAGGGGCAGTTCAGGTGGAAGCCGGACCCGCTGAGCGAGCCGGTCAGTCTGGCCGCGGCCACCTTCGCGGAGATCGCGGCCTGGTTCGCGACCGGGACGATGGACGCCAACGACGAGATCTGGGTGGCGCCGGCGACGTACGGGTTCTCGGCCGTCGTGGACGCGGGGCAGATCAAGTTCCGCATGACGGGGACGGCGGGCGCGTACTTCGGCTTCATGGTCATGGGGCCCATCTCGTGGGGGCAGGCGCTGGCATTGGACAAGGGGCAGCACTACGTGTCGTCGTCTCCGGCCCTGCGGTGGCACTCGGACGGGGCCAGCGGCGGCATCGTCCCCGCGTACCAGCTGCCCGATCCCGGCGCCGCGCTGGCGGAGGACGTGGCCCAGTGGCTCAACGACGCCAACGGGCGGGACCTGGGGTGGGGGGCGTGGATGTTCTCGTCGGACGGGAGCGGGGGCGTGGTAGCCCGACTAGAGCCGACGGGCGGGCCGGGTCCGGAGAGCGACAACGTGGTGGTCGAGGCGCTGTACGCTGCGCCCGTGATCGGGTTCGACCAGGCGCCCAGGAACTTCGCCTCCGGCATGTCGTTCGCTGCGGACTCGCAATACAGACTAACGGTGGGGGTGGGGACTGAGACGGGGACGGTGCCGGCCGGCGTGTACGACCAGGACGGGCTTGTGGCCGTGCTGTCGGGGCTGTTCGCGCTGGCGGCGTTCAGCCGCGAGGGCGGGAGCGTGTACTCCCGCACGCACGGCTTCGGGTTCGACGTGAGCCTCCGGTGGGATCTGCTGTCCGGGCCGGGGCCGGCCGGGGGGCTGTTCCCCGACGCGGAGGCTGGGGCGGTCTACGGGCACGGGACGGTGCCAGACTCCGAAGCGGGCGTGAGCGCGCTGCACTTCGCCAAGCTGATCGATGGCGGCGTGATTTACAACAGCGGGGGCGCGACGCCGGTCTTCAACCGCCGCGTCCACGGGGCGCTCGCCTGCGTCGAGGGCGGGTACCTCCGCGTGGTCCGCGAGCTGGCGGGGTCGGCGAAGTCGATCCGCGTCACCGGCGCCCTGGCGGCCGCGCTGGGCCTGGACTCGAACGTGCACTGGGGCAGCGGGAGCGGTATCGGCGACGGGCGCGGCGTGCTCGAGCTGGCCGACCCGGCCGGCGAGCTCACCGCCGAGCACGTGGACAGCAGCGCAGTGATCTTGGTGGAGAACGCGACGATCGGGACGGTGGTGTCCGTGCCGGCGCCGACACACGCCGCGGCGGCGAAGGGCTGGCAGACGAGGGTCGTGAACCTCGGGGCGTCCACCCAGCCGCTCGCGGTGGAGTGGGCGCCGATTGGCCACGTGGATGTCCCGCCCGGCTACTGCTTCGACCTGGCGTGGGACGGCGCGGCATGGGCCAGGCCGGTCTAGGTTACCCGCCGCACTCCGGCACCCTGTCCCTCTTCGGCACCCACGCCCACGTCAGTCCATCGTCCTCGGAGTACAGCCAGACCATGTGGTGCTTGCGACCGGGGAGCGGGCTGGTCTGGACCTCCTGGTGCACGCGCCGCATGCCGCAGCGCTCGCACCTCTGCCCCCTGCACACCTTCTTCCACGAGTGTCGCATGTGTCACCTGCCATTCAGCGCCGCGCGGGCGCGATCAACGGCTGCGCGGCATGCGCCATAACTGGCGTCCACCTCAACGGCACCGCTCATCCACTCGTCCCACGCATGTAGACAGAGGCGGCAGACCCGGACCAACCTGCCATCCCGAAGTCTGTAAGTCTGAGCCCCGGGCTTCCCGCAGTCCATGCATGCCATGATTTTGTACGCTTCCGCGTTATTCACGGCATCCTCCTTGCTTCCCGCAGCATGTTGTGGTAGACGCCCGCGGTGAGCCTCGCCACGCTGTGGACGTGGTAGTAGCTCGTCGTCCGGTCGCCCATGCCCGCGGCCTCCGCCGCATGCTGGAGCGCCTTCGCGGCCTTCGTCGCCTCGGGCTCGCTCGGCGAGTACGCCTCCGGGCAGTCGTTGTTGAAGACGACGTGGACGGCATCTGTGGGCACCCCGTCGTCGAGCTCGGGGCGGCAGAGCGCGCACGTGTCGGGGTCGTGGCTCGCGGTCACCGTCCTGTCGCAGTGTATGCAGTGGCCTTCGTGGTCGCACTCGTAGGGTGCATGTCCTCAGGCGTGTCGATGAAGTCCATGTCGTGCCTCCGTGTCGCGTTCGTTGCAGTCGTCCCAGTCGTACGGCAGCCAAGGCTGGGCCAGGCGCCTCCTGACCAGGCGCTCGTAGTCCGGGTTGATCTCGACCCCGATCCACCTCCGCCCGTGCGCCTCCGCGACCTGCGCCACCGTCCCGCTGCCGAGGAACGGGTCGAGGATCGTGTCGCCAGGACGCGAACCGGCCAGGACGCAGATCTCGGCCAGTCGCGGAGGGAACGCGGCGTAGTGCTCGCCGTGGTACGGCTGGGTCGGGATCGTCCACACCGTCCGCCTGGCCCTGCGGTCGACTACGCCGCGCACCGCGGCCGAGAAGCTCGGGTTCGACTTCACCCGCCCGTTGCCGCTTGCCTCCGCTTTCGGGTTGACGCCGTGGCCGCGGCCGTGGGCTGTGCCGCTCGCGGGTTCGGAGACGGCCGCCGCGTCGTAGAAGTACGAGTGCGACCGCGACAGCAGGAAGACGTACTCGTGCGCCTTCGTCGGCCGGTCGCGGACGCTCTCCGGCACGGGGTTGGGCTTGTGCCAGATGACGTCGCTCCGCAGCCACCACCCGTCGGCCTGGAGGGCGAAGGCGACCCGCCATGGCAGGCCGCACAGGTCCTTCTCCTTCAGCCCCGGGAACCGCGACATCGCCCCAGTCCCTCGCCGCCTGGCCGTGCACGCGAGCTGCCTCTGCATGTACGCAGCCCGCCCAACTAGCGCGCCGTCCTCGCCCTGCAGCCCCTGGCTGCCCCACGAACCCGCGTAGGTGTCGCCCATGTTCAGCCACAGCGTGCCGTCCGCCGCCAGCACCCGCCGGACCTCGCGGAAGACCTGCACCACCGCGGCGACGTAGTCGATCAACGTCTCCTCTCCGCCGATCTGGCCGTCGCACCCGTAGTCCCTCAGGCCCCAGTACGGCGGGGACGTGACGCAGCACCGGGCGGACCCGTCTGCCAGGCCGCGCAGGACCTCGCGGCAGTCGCCCACGCGCAGCTCCCCGCCGGCGAACGCGGCGCCCATCAGTCGTCCTCGATGTCGGCCGAGTCCAGCACGGACAGGCCGCAGGTCGGGCACTCTTCCTCGGGGTGGTAGTCGCCGCCGGCGCCGTGGCAAGTGGGACACGCCCTGTGCGCCTGGGCGCGGACGTGGCGGGCCAGGATCGAGAGGTGTGTGGCCTTCGCGTCGAGCCGGTCGAACCTCTCCTTGTCGCCCTCCGGCCCGTCGGGGAGATCACCGAAGCCGCCGTCCTCCACCAGCAGCTCCCGGGCCGCACCGAGGATCTTGTCCGCCTGGGCCCTGTCGGAGGCCTTCTCCTTCTCCGGGAGGCCGTCGTAGTCGGTGCCGATCTGCCTCCTCCACCGCTCCCAGTCCGCCGAACTCCACGCCACCTGGACGGGCACGTCGCCTGGCGCCGCGTCCACCATGACGGCCTTGTCGATCATGTGCCGCATCCATTCCCGCCACGCCTCGTGGGCGTATGCGGCCAGCCGCTCCCGCAGCCGTGGCCGCGCGTCACTCGCTCCCATCTCGTATCCTCCTCGCGAGGCCCTCGACCGCATCCCGCGTCAGCTCCACGGCCTGGTGCACGTGCCACCACCTCCTGGCCGCGTACGGCCCGCGGGAGGCGGTGACCTTGTCGTGCTCGGCCTGGAGGAGGGCCGCGGCGCGGTCGGCCTCGCCGCGGTCCTCCGTGACCAGGTGCATGAGGTGGGACTCGCACACGATGTAGTAGGTCCGGCCCATGCTCACTCCGCGCTCATGGACTCCTCGCACCGGAGGCATGGGCACCCCATGCCGGCGGGGCTGCAGCTCTCGATGCA
>Ga0315283_10004107_pt1 | contig 12599 bp, 11 predicted proteins | sample YL17G09_0_MG_FD_204541 | JGI IMG/M metagenome (GOLD analysis project Ga0315283, IMG submission 204541) | Sediment microbial communities from Yellowstone Lake, YNP, Wyoming, USA - YL17G09_0 | ecosystem: Environmental > Aquatic > Freshwater > Lake > Sediment | place: USA: Wyoming | collected...
TTTAGCCCCCGCCAAGATCTTCGGCGACCTCCACGGCCAGTTTGGGGACCTCATGCGCCTGTTTGAAGAGTACGGCACGCCGAGCACGGCGGGCGACATCACGTACATCGACTACGTCTTCCTGGGCGACTACGTCGACCGCGGCTCGCACTCGCTCGAGACCATCTGCCTGCTCCTCGCGCTCAAGATCGAGCACCCGCACGCGGTGCACCTGATCCGCGGCAACCACGAAGTGCGGACTTTTGGGGGTGTTGGCTGGCCCGCTGCCGCCGCTGGCCTGCTCGCCCGCCGCCCACCACTTCTCCTACCCGCTCACACCCCCTCCCCCAACCATTCTCAGGCCGCCGACATCAACGCCCTCTTCGGCTTCCGCCTCGAGTGCATGGAGCGCCTCGGCGACCCGCACGGCGTGTGGGCCTGGACCCGCTTCAACACGCTCTTCAACTACCTGCCCCTCGCCGCCCTCATCGAGGACCGCATCCTGTGCATGCACGGCGGTGAGAAGGGGGGGTGATGGTGGCGCGGTCGTGGTGACGGCGCGGCAGCGCGAGAGCAGAGAGAGAGACAGACCAGACCCACTCCCTCCTCTCTCTCCCCACTCTCTCTCTTAGGCATCGGCCGCTCCATTTCTTCCATCGACCAAATCGCGGCCCTGCAGCGCCCCCTGACCATGGAGGACGGCGGCATCGTGCTCATGGACCTGCTCTGGTCCGACCCGACGACCAACGACGCGGTCGAGGGCGTCCAACCCTCGCCGCGCGGGCCAGGGCTCGTCACGTTTGGGCCGGACCGCGTCAAGCAGTTTTGCAAGGTGTGTCAGAGAGAGAGAGGATGGTGGGCGGGGTGCGAGAGGGAGAGGGAAGGACCGTATGCGACCGACCCACCCTCCTCTCTTTCTCTCAGGACAACGACCTCCAACTCATCGTCCGCGCGCACGAGTGCGTCATGGACGGCTTCGAGCGGTTTGCCCAGGGCCACCTCATCACGCTCTTCTCCGCGACCAACTACTGCGGCACGGCCAACAACGCGGGTGAGAGAGAACAGAGTGGGTCGGATTCCGGCCGTTTCCCAGCCGCCCGCGCCTCGCAAGGCCGCTGCGTGCCGCGCTCAGCCCGCGCGCGGGGAGAGGAGGCGCGCGCGCGACCCCGAAAAAACGCGCCTTGACCCCGCCGCCCCCCCCCCCCCCGGGGGGGCCGCGGGCCCGGGCGCGGGCGGGGCCGGGGGGCCCCACGCCATCCCCCCCCCCCCCCCCCCCCCCCCCCGCCCTACTCACGCACACACACAACTCGGAAATGGCCTTTGGCTGGCCGCCCGGGCCGCCACCCGTCCACTCGGATGGCGGGGCGGTGGCGTGCGATGAAGGTGAGTGGGGAGGCGAGGTAAGGGAGGCGGCGCTCTCGCGTTGCGCGTTGCGCTACATGCGGCGCCCAACCTGTTTCCAACCTGTTTCCCAAACCACTCTCACCACCCCTCTTTCCCCTTTACAGCCCCCTCGACCACCATCCCCTCCGCGCCCGCCGCCAAAGCGGACCCGCCGACCTCGTCGTCCAAGCCGGCACCGTCCTCCACCCGCACCCTGACCATTCCCAAGCTGGGCGGCGGCTTCAGGCTGCGCGCGGACGCGGTGGGCGGCAGCAAGGGGGGGGCCGCGCCGCCGCCGCCCGCCCCGCCGCTCAACCTCCCCGCCGCCGCGCTCTCCCTGCTGGCCGCCCTGACCGCCTCCACCTGGCGCCGCCTGCGCCGGCAGAGGCAGCAGACCGCGGCCGCCCAGACCCTGGCCGCCACGGTCGCCGCCGAACTGACCGCCACCCGGCGCGCCCTCGCGGCCGCGCACGAGGGTCTGGGAGCGACGAGGCGCGAGCTGGGCGCGGTCCACCGCGCGCTGGAGGACGCGCGGGGCGAGGTCCGCCTCACCCGCTCCCAGCTGGAGCTGCTCCGCCGGGAGGTCGCCTCCCACGTGGCCGCCACGGAGGCGGCGCGGGAGGAGGTGAATGCCAAGGACCACCAGGTGAGCGTTGTGTGTGTGTGTGTGGAGAGGAGAGAGAAACGAAAACGAACACGTTTTTTTTTTTCTCTCTCTCTCCCTCTCTCTCTCTCTCTCTCCATATTTTTCTCACGACCTTTCTCTCCCACCATTACTCCTCTTTCAGGTCCGGTCCTGGCTGTCGAGGGGGCCGGCAGGGCTGTGGACGGACATGCCGGTCGATTGATATGAGCGGGCGGGGCGGATGGATCGGAAAATGAGAAGGCAAGGGAGGGAGAGGGAGAGGGGGGGGTTGTTCGTTTCTCCTTTTGGTGCCCTGAACAAAGAACGCCCGCCCGCCCCCATCCCCCTGACTTCCGGAACAGGCGCCCACGACCTGCAATCCCTTCGCCCTCTCGCGCTCTCCGTCCCCTGCCCCTCCCATGCTACCGGGGCTGCCAGGTGTCAGAACCGCCACGACAGGCCGAGCCGGGTGCCGCCCAGTTCGCTTTTGACCGCCTTCCCGCCGCCCGCCCGCTCCACCACGCTGGCCCGCGCGTCCAGGGTGAGCGTCGCCTTGCGCGCGCCCTCCGACCCGCCCGCCGCGCGCGTCAGCCAGGCCGGGGACGCGTAGGCAGACAGGGCCGCGACGCCCGTGTGCGGCCAGAAGACGAGGCGCCCAAACACACCCTTCCCCGGCCGGAATTTGGCCGTCAGCTCGGGCCCCGCCACGCTGGAGTACGCCCCGCCAATACTGTGCAGGGGGCCCGCCGCACCCCGTTTCAGCTTCTGGCGGGCGCACAGGCTGTACGCCCGGCCGCCGCCGGACGAGGCGGACACGCCCAGGCCGGCCTTGAGCCCGCCCCCGCTGTAAAAAGTCTGCGACGCGCCCGCGCGCCGGGCCAGCGCGTCCAGCTCCAGGCTAACCACGTCAGCCCCGCCGCCCTCCCCGTGGCCCACCCGCCGCACCCACCGGGCGGCCGGGTTGGGGACCAGGAACCAGCGCCCCGCCGGGATGGCCTGGCGCACGGTGAGCGCCCCGCCCGCGACGCCCCGCCTGGTCAGGGCGAGCGCGCTGTCCTTGGAGCCGGTGTGGTGGGAGGCCGCCCAGCCGGGGCCGCGGGCGGTGAGGAGGACGACGCCGGAAGGGTCGGGGGTGCGCTTGGTGAGGGTGACCTTTTTCGAGAGGAGGAGGAGAAAACGAGGAGGGGGGTGAGAGAGGTCGAGGTTGGTTCGGGGAGAGCCAAATCGACCGCACTCCCTTTCGGGAAAAAAAACTCACCGCCGCCGCGCCCGGCACGCCCAGCTCGATGGTGTTGACCACCTGACCGGCGGTGCTGACCTGCTCGGTCAGCGAGAGGAGGCGGATGCTGGGGGCCATCTTCGAGACGGCGGGGCGGGGCGCACGGCGTACGGCGGGGCGGGCGGAAAAAAGAGAGGAGAAGTGGTCAGAGCGCGCCTCGTCCTTTACACAGAGTCGCGAATTCCCTTCCGCATCCCTCCTCCTGCGCACAGCGCCCCATGGCCTGCCCTGTCTCTCTCAAGCTGCCATGCTCCACCCACCCGCTGACCGGCTCCCTGGTCACGGCCGCGATGGTGGCGTCCCTCCTCACGTGCATGGCCACCGCGCTCGGCCGCCTGCTGCTGGACCTGCCGCTTGCCCTGCTGGCCGCCGCCCGCACGGCCGCCCTCGGCGAGCCGCCGTCGCCGGACCCGTCCTCGGCTGTGAGATACTACACCGGCACGGTGCGGCATGTCCGGCGCAAGCCCGTCAAGCACGCGTTCAGGTAGGGCAAGAGAAAAGAGAGCAGGAGCGCGCGCGTCTTTTCTCTCCAGCATGGGGACCCTCCTCTTTCTCTCGACGCCCCTTCCCTCTCTCACACGCTCCCTCGCACTCCAGATACCCCGTCCGCACCGCCCTGGTCAACCTGAACGCCCCGCCCGCCTGGTGGGGCCCCTCCGGCGCGGCGGGCGACCACCTGAGCGCGGATGAGGCCAGGGCGGCGGCCGGGGTGGTGGCAGGGAAGGGGGCAGGCGGCCGCCCTCCGCTGCCCGTGTGGGTCCTCACCTCCCCGCCCGCCGCGGGCTACGCCCAGAACCCGATCTCCGTGTACTACGTGTGGGACGGGAGTGAGGAGGCGAGGGAGGGGGGGGGCAGCAGCGCGCCGCCGCCTGCCCCTCTCCCGCCCACCCCGCCCGCCCGCGCGCTGGCGGTCGTCACAAACACGCCCTGGGGCGCCCGCGTGCACTTCGCCTTCGACCCGCGCGGGGACAAAGTGACGAAATGCTTGCACGTGTCGCCTTTCATGGACATGGAGGCGACGTGGTGCGTGTTTTCGGGGAGAGGAGGAGAGAGTAAACGGCGGCGGCACGCGCAGAGAGAAAGGCCCCGAACCATCCTCCTCCATCCTCTCACCCCCCTCGCCCCCCCTTTCTCTCTCTCTCTCTCTCTCTCTCTCTCTCCACCGTGTTTCCTCCTCAGGCTCCTATCCGCCACCCCGCCCGGCCACCGCCTGCATGTCGCTGTGGGCGTGGACCACCCCGTACTGGGGCGGTGCTTCGACGCGTCCCTGGACGCGGCTTGCGACGGGGTGGGCGGGGAAGGAGAAGCAGGAGCAGGAGGGAGGCCGGCACCCCCATCATCAAAAAAGTCGGCCCCCACCACTCCGTCCGCGTCCGCCCGCTCCGAGCGGGGCTCGCTGGCCACCCTACTGGCCTACGGCTACATGCCCCACCGCACGGCGGCCTGGATTTACTGGCAAGGGGCCCGGCTGTGGTTGCAGCGGGGGCTGCGCGTGTGGCAGCCGCCCGCGAGGGGAGAAGACGAGGCGCGGATAAAAAGGAAAGGGGTGGAGAGGAGGGAGGGCGGCGGCCCCGCGGACACGCAGCCGGTCACCCTCGGCGGACACGGGCATGCCTGGACGCCGGCCCGGGTGTGGCCGTGGTCGGTGCAGCAGTAGAGATCGGGGGCGCGGTGGGGCGGGCGTGCGCGCGCCGGAATTGTCATTTTTATATATTATGCAAGGTAGAGAGGGGGGGGCCATTCCTCCATTCACAGGGATGGGCGTTGACGACCCGCCCTGGCGGGCGCTCGGAAGCCCGCGCAGCCGCGGGGTGTCGCACCCGCCGCCGCTCTCCAGGCCCGCCGCCGGCCCCTACCGGCGAGGCGGTGGTGGTGGTGGGCGGTATAAAGGGCACCCCCCCGGGGCGTGGCGCCGGTCCGCCCGGGCGTGGGCGGTGCTAGCGACGGCGGGCCTGGTGGTGGTCGGGTGCGTTTTTTTTTTGTTTAAAGAAAAAGGGCGTCAACGCGCAATCGCTGCCGCCGCCGCCCCAGCCCGACCATTCCACCCCACCCACACGTGCGTGTGGAGAGATGATTGGCGCGCACTCTCGCAGGCGTGTTTCCTCTCTCACGCACACCTCGCATTCTCTCCCCGCTCTCTCAGTTACTCCACTGCCCGGGGCCCGCCGACGCCTTTGCCGGCGTCCGTCGGCCGGGGCGCGGCGGCCCTGGTCCGGTCGCCCGGTCGATCGACCTTGCCCACCACCTCCACACAGCTGGGTTGCGTGGCCTGGCGTCAGACGGGCGCCTGCTCTCCCTATGCGTGCGTCTGGATCGGAGGGGAGAGGAGGAGGACGAGCGCTCGCATCCGCGGCGCTCTCTCTCTCTGGCCTCCCCTTCTCTCTCTCTCAGCACTTCTCTCTCTCCCCCACAGTGAGCGCGACGCCCCGCGGGACAAGGCCTGCCACGAACGGGTTTGGATCGGGTCTGGCTTCTGCGAGTGCGACGGCGGGCTGGTCGCGAGGCCCGTCCCCTGTGGGCGCCACGGCGGGTTCACGTGCGAGCGCGAGTGCGCGGCCGCTGGTGCGGCTGGAGAGGGTGGGGGGGGCGGTGGCACTGCCGCCGCCCCAGCCCTCGGCGACCCTGCCCCACGCCTGCCGTCCAACCTGACGTGCGAGGCCGGTGGGGTGACGGACGGGGTGATTGCCGCCGACGCGGCCTCGCAACGCGCGTCCCTGGCCCTGGAAGCGGCCGCGGCAGCGCGCGCGGCGGGCGGGTTGGACGGCGCCTGGGCGCCCGGGAGCGCCGCCCTGGCCGCGGCCGACGCGGCCGCCGCGTCGCTCTGGCAGGCCATCGCCGCCGCGGCGGCGGGATCTTGGGCCGCGTCCACCCCGCCAGGGCGGCGCGTGGCGCTGCCCGAACAGCGGACGGACGGCCGGGACTGGGTGCGGGACGGGGTGCGGCTGCCGGGGGCGGACGTCGCGTCCGCGGCGGCCGCGCTGGGCGCCTTCCAGTCGTCCGCCCCGCCCCACCCGCCGTCGTCCTTCGCCGGGCGGGGCATTGTCATCCTTGGCGGCGGCGTCACCTACACCGTGCCCGCCTGGGTGGCCCTGCACATGCTGCGCCGGGCCGGGTGCGTCCTGCCCGTGGAGGTCTGGTTCCCGCCATCAGAAGCGCCGACGGCCGGCCTGGCGTCCGCGCTGGCGGACCTGGGCGCGGGCGTCCGCATCCTGCCGGCCGCGCCCCCGCCGTCCAATGGGGGTCTGGGGCCGAGCGGGGGGCGGCCCCTGGGGGGCGGCCCCGCGGGCGGGGGCGACCTGTCGGGCTTCACGATGAAGGTGGCGGCCCTCGTCCTCTCGCGCTTCCAGGAGGTTTTGTTCTTGGATTCCGACAACGTCCCCGTCTCCGACCCGGCCGCCCTGTTTGAGGCCCCCGCCTTCGTGCGCACGGGCGCCCTGCTGTGGCCGGACTACTGGGCGTCCACGGCGGCCCCCGACCTGGCGGCCATCCTGGGCGTGCCCGCCCTCCCAAAAAACACGTTTGAGTCGGGGCAGCTGGTGTTCGACAAGGCACGCACGTGGGCGGGGTTGATGGCGGCGTCCTACTTCAACATTGAGTCCGGCCTGTACTACGAGCTGTTCAGCGGGTTCATGGGGAAGGGCGACAAGGAAGGCTTCGCGCACGGGCTGGCGGCGGCGGGGCTGCCGTACTCGCTGGCCCCGGCCCCGCCAGGCGCGGTCGGGCGGGCCGTCACCCGCTGCTCCCTCAACCAGCGGGTGTGCGGCCCCGGCTTTGCGGGCAACACCATGACCCAGCACGCCTTCCCCGCGGTGGAGGGCGGGGAGGACCGGCAGGGCGCAGCAGGGGTGGTGGGTGGCGCGGCGGCGGCGCCCCCCACGATCGCCTTCCTGCACGCCAACCTGTCACCCAAGTGGAACCTGCGCCTGCCGGCGTCCCCGCCCGAACTGGCCCGGCGCTGGGTGGCTGTCCAGCCGGGCGGGCGCTCGTTTGCGGGGCTGGCGGCGGAGGCGGGCCTGCCCGACCTGGAGGGCGAGGCCTTCGCCATCGCCGCCCGGTTCGCGTGCGCGCCCTTTGTGCGGGAGTACGCGAACGCCCTGGCGGCGGCCAACCCGGCGGTGGCGCCCGCGGCCGTGGCCGCCTCGGCCTCGACCGCGCGCAGCCGCCGCGGTGCGGTGCCCGCCCCGCCCCCTCCTCCCCCTCCCCGCCACGCCCCGCTGTCGGTCGGCCTGCCCCCCCACACCCTCCACCCCGCCAACCCGGGCATCGACTTCCGTGCGGCCTACCGGTGGGGCCTGGACGGGCCCTTTCGGGCGTGGGCGGACTGCACGGCGGGCGATGGGGTCGTCCACTTTATCAACGCGCACGTGCGCCCGGTGGGCGCGTGGGCGGGGAGGGTAGGGGCGTGGGTGGTGGGGCGGGAGCGCTATTTTGTGCCGTTTTGATGTGGGATGAGAGACGGGGCAGGAGAGTTGCCAGAGTTGAGTGATAGCGAAGAAGAAAAAAGAAAACGGAGCGAGACCAAAATGCCGCCCGACTCCGACCCACCCCACACCCTGGGCACCGCCGCCTCGACGGCGGTGCACACTCTGGCCTCACCCCCAGACCTGGGCCGGCTGGTGGGCGTCCAGGAGAGCGTGTGAGTATGTAGAAATGGGAGAGGCGCGGGAAAGACGAGATGCGGCCCGAACTCTCGCGTCTCATCGTCTCAACCTCTCTCCCCATTCTCACAGCCTCCTCCGCCTCCGGTCCGCCCGGGCGTCCCTCGCCAGGCTGGACACCCCTGAATCGTCGGTCGCTGTCAAGACGGCAACCGAGGAGATCGTGCGCAATGCGGCCCTGCTGGAGGCGGCCCGGGTGGATTTGGAGGACGTGTTCAAGCGGGCAAAGTGAGGGGAGGGAAATGGAAATGAGGTGGTGATTGGATGAATAGGATGGATGGATGTGGGGGACGGAACACAGAGTACGACCTTTTTCACACGCCCTCTCTCTCTCTCGCAATCCCCTCCTCCACAGAAACCTCCGCCGCCGCCTGGAGGCTGCCTTTCCACCACCACCGCCGGCGACATCGGCCGCAGAGTAGAGAGGGAAAGAGAGGGAGTGTAGAAATCAGAAACTTTTTCAGACACACACAAAAAACTACCGCCTCGCAGGGACAAACCCGCCCCGCCGCCCGCCCTTGTGGCTGCCGGTCCGCCGGGGGCCGCCACCACCGGCAGGCGGGTGCGCCACCACTGGAGGTGGCGCACACCCACCGTCGCTGCCATCGTCGCTGCCCTCCTCCTCCTCCTTGCCCCTCCGCAGGAGGCCCGCCTCGAGGTCGGCCTCAGAAATCTTCCCACGCTTGCGTTTGCGCAGCAGGGCGTAGTCCGCCGCAAAATCGTCCTCATCCTGGCGGGCGCCCAAGGTGCGGCGCTTGGCGGCGGGAAGGCGGCGCTCCAGGGGCGGGGGCGGGCGAGCGGGGTTGGGCGTGGCCGGCAGGCGGGTGGAAGCAGGAGCAGGCGGCCCGGCCGCGGCTGCTGCTGCCCGCACCTCCCCGGCCCGCCTGCGCCGGGCCTTCTCCCGGGCCCGGTCCTTGAAGGGCACGGCGTCCGGGTCGACCCCCGCCGCCGCCGCCCAGCCGCTCAGGTCAGGGGGCGCCGCCGGGCGGGCCCCCTTGCCGCCCCCGTTGCCCAGCTCGGGCATGCGGGGCAGGCGCAGCAGCGCGGACGCGGATGCGAGGCGCCCCAGCGGCAGGTCGCCCGCCCGGAAAATGAAGCGACACCGGTGCTCCCGGTAACCCCGCACATAGGAGACAAAGGCCCGGGTGCCGGCCTCCATGACGGCCCGGTCGGTGGAGGCGGCGTTGCGGAGGGCGGCACTCACGGCGCGGACGACGGGATCGAAGGAGAAGGGCGGCGCGTCGACGGTGGCGGCCGCCCGTGCCGCCTCCTCCTCCTCAACCCGGGCGCCCCACCCGCCAAACAGGTCGGCCGGCGGGCCGCCCGGCGTCAGCGGCACCCGCCGCACCTTGAGGAAGTCCACGTACGCGCCCTCGTGCGGGGCCAGGAGGGCGAGCGCACAGCCGGGCCGGCCGGCGCGGGCGGACCGCCCGACCCGGTGCACAAACGCGTCGGGGTCCTGGGGCGCGTCCGCCTGCAGCGTCCAGTCTAGGGCCGGCAGGTCCAGCCCGCGCGCCGCCACGTCGGTGGCCAGCAAGGCCGCCCCGCCCCGGCAGGCGGTGAAGGAGGACACAGCCGCGTCCCGGGCGCGCTGTTTCATGCGGCCGTGCAAGGGGAAGAGCGGGACGGCGGGTGGGGGGGCGGTGGGGGCCGCCCCTGTCGCTGCCGCGCCCGCCTTCAGCGCCGCCGGCAGGACGGCCGCATACAGGTCCACGCACGCGCACGTCAAGAAGTAGACGATGACGCGCTGGCCACGCCGGCCCACGACCTCGGCCAAGAAGGCGGCGACGGCGGACGGCTTTGCATCCACGGGCACGGTCGCCGCAAAAATGGTCAGCGAGGCTGGCGTGATGGACGGGCGGGCGGCAGGCAGCGCCGCCGCCGCGGAGGAGGCAGGCACCCCCGCCGGTCCCGCCGCCACGCTCACCCGGACCCGCACCGCATTGCGCAGGCCCGCCCGGGCCAGGGCCGCGACCGCGTCGGTCTGGGTAGCCGAAAACAGGCCCGTCCGCCGCTGCTTGGGCAAGCGGGCGAGGACGCTCCCGACGTGCGCCGCGAAGCCCGGGTCCAGCAGCCGGTCCGCCTCATCCAGGATCAACAGGTCGAACGACCGCCAGGTGAGGCGGGGGAGAGGGGAGGCGGACGCGGCTGCAGAGCCGTCTAGGCGTGAGAGGGTGTCTGCAGTCCGCCCAGGCGTGCCCACCAAAACGTGCACACCAACATTACCATCCTGGCCACTGACGACCCGCCCCGCGTCGGCCGCGGGATCTGACCCGCCGACTAACAGCGAGGAGCGCGCCCAGGGCGCCGCCGCGCTCAAGTATGGCACCAGGACCCGGTGGATCTGGGCGGCCAGTTCGCGGGTGGGGGAGAGGATGAGGGCGGCGACCTAAATGAAGCGTGTGAGGGGGGGGGGGGGGTTAGGTTTTTTCTTTTTTTCTTCTTCTTTTTTTTTCGGCGGCTAGGTTCGGAGCAAGAGAGCAGCGCATGCGAGCTGCCCCCCGCCCTCGCTTCTCCGTCTCCTTTCCACCAGCACACGTCGCTCAGGCATCAGCACCCTCCTCTCCCTCCCTCTCATCACACACACCTCGTGCTGGCCCAACGGCGCCTCCAGCCGCCGCAGGCGCTCCACCAGCGGCAGGACAAAGGCCAGCGTCTTGCCGGACCCGGTCGCCGCGTCGGCGGCCACATCCGAGTGGGCGGCCAGCAGGGGGATGACCGCTTCCTGGACGGGCGTGGCCGCGACAAAGCCCTGCTGTGCCAGGAGGGCGAGCGTGGGGGCGCTGAGCTCGGGGAAGGAGGTGAAGGAGCGGGCAGGGGCGGGGGCGGTCGGGGCGGGGGCGGGGGCTGTCATGTTTTTTTGAGAGAGAGGCCGCGTTCGCCAAGGGCAGCCACTGCACGATGCGATGCTTCGGGTGTGAAGTGCGGGTGTCGGACCTCGACGGCAGTGGACCTTGCCCCCAGCCACCCGCAAAAGGTGACGGCGGGGTGGGGTTTGTTGAAAGTGTTTTTTTTCAACTTGTTCACTCTTCTCTTCCTGTTGTGCAGAAGCCAGCCACCTGTGCAGAGTCATCACCTCTCTCGCCATGCCGAGCCCGTCCGCGGCTGTGACCATCCTGGTCACCCTGCTGGTGAGTCTATATGCATCTTTACCCCTGCGCCAGGCGTTGCGTGGGTTGGTGTACCCGAGAGGCCGTGGGGACGCGGGAGCAGACTTGCGCGTTTGCCGCGCCGCGCCATTGCCACATGTGGCGCCGCCGCACCGCTCCTTCGCGCTCTCCGGCACCACACCCGCAACCTCTATTCTTGAAAGAGCATAGCCAGGCATGTGGAGTGCCGCAAAGCCCAGAGAAAAAAAGCAGGTAGCGCCAGGGTTCGCAGCCCTTGCGTATTTTCCACTCTCCAACGGAGCGCGCGCGCGCGTCTCCGCTCTGTCCCGCCACCTTTTTCACCCTTCATCACCACCCTCTCTCATTCCAGGCTGCGGCCACGGTCGCCTCGTCCTCCAAGTACGACGCCGCCCGCCTCTCAGGCAGCGACCGCGCCACCGTCAACGCCTACTCCCTCCCCCGCTCCTCCACGCCCCCCACCGACTTTGTGAGGCCGTGCGGGACGGCCTTCTGCACGGGGCCCGCGTCCAACCCCACCCAGATGACCTTTGCGGGCACTAACGCTTTTTACCTGATGCTCGACCACGTCTCCGACGCGGACGTCGGGACGGTCATGCGGGCGTCCGCCGCGCGGGGCGCGAACCTCATGCGCTTCTTCGCCTTCACCAACGGGGCCGGGGCCGGCAACATCGCCATGCCCAACCCGGTCCAGCCCACGCTCGGCCAGTTCAATGAGGACGCGCTGCGCCGGATGGACCTCATCCTCCTTGAAGCCCGCGCCGCCGGCCTGCGCCTTATCATGCCCCTCACCAATTTTGAGGACGAGATGGGCGGCATGCAGTGGTACGTGGACGCGGGGCTGGGGCTGAATGCGGACGGCAGCCGCAAGCCCAAGGAACTTTTCTACACGGACGCGACAGTGAGGCGGGCGTACTGGCGGTACGCCTCGCTCATCCTTTCCCGCACCAACACCCTCACCGGCGTGCGCTACCTCGACGACCCCACCATCTTTGGTAAGCCCCCCAAAGAAATCGGAGGAAAATTGAGTGCGGGAGATTTTTGCCAGCGCCAAAACCTCTCAAAACCACGCGGCCTCCCCTCCACCCCTCTCACTGCACCTCCACTCCCCTCTGACCCCCCCCCCCACCCCCCACCCCACCCCACCCAGCCATCGAGCTCGCCAACGAGCCGCACACATCCAACCGGTGGGAATTGGACCGGGGCTTACCCCCCGGCAAGCTGGTCCGGGAGTGGGTGTGGGAGATGGCGGGCCGGGTGGCGGGGTTCCCCGGCTTCAAGGCCATGGTCTCGACGGGCGAGGAGGGCTACCGCTCAGACGGCGACGCGACCACCCCGCACAACGTCTGGATCAATGGCGGCTTCAAGGGGGTCGACTTTGTGGGCAACACGGCCTGCCCGAACGTGTCCTTCGCAACGGTCCACGGTGAGATCGCGAGGGGGTCCACGGTGGAATGGAGGGAGAAAAGAGGGAGGGCGGAAGGACTTTCCCCAACCACAAGCGAGGACGTGCACGGCGGGCCGCGCGCGCGCGTATGGTGGCCATT
>Ga0315283_10004110_pt1 | contig 12593 bp, 13 predicted proteins | sample YL17G09_0_MG_FD_204541 | JGI IMG/M metagenome (GOLD analysis project Ga0315283, IMG submission 204541) | Sediment microbial communities from Yellowstone Lake, YNP, Wyoming, USA - YL17G09_0 | ecosystem: Environmental > Aquatic > Freshwater > Lake > Sediment | place: USA: Wyoming | collected...
CAACTCGGTGGCCAACTGGGCCACCTTGGCCTTGGCCTCATCGGTGGCCGCCGCCGCCTTTTGTACCTCGGTCATCTCGGCCTGGGCCCTCGCCACTTCGGCCGCTTCCATGGCCGACAGCTTGACCCGTAGCGCCTTGGCTTCCTCTGGCGTGCTGACGCCCAGGGCATCCTTCAGGACCTTGCGGCCGTGTCGCTCCAGGCGTTCCTGGAGTAGCGCCGGGTTCTGAAACTCGGGGACCAGGGATCCCGGGGTGGGTTCGGTCGTCCCGCCTGCTGCTGCTGGTGGCGTGGTCGTGTCGATTGCGGCGCCTGCCGCGCCTGTTGATTCCGTGCTCACTTGCCCTCCGTCCGGCTGTTTCCGCCGCCGTGTCGCGTATTGGGTGGGTTGCTTTCTGCTTACGGGGTCAGCCTACCACGACGGAACGGAAAAGGGGCCCGACCGTCAGGCCGCGCCCCTTGTCACGCATCGGACTGGATCAGAGGTTGCTCTGGCCTGCCAGGGCCTGGGCCACGCTGACCGTGGGCCAGGCGACGTAGGACACCGTGACCGTGCCGGCCACGACGTCCGCCGCGTTGCATAGGATCCCGGTCCCGGCGCCGTTCAACGCCACCTTCGTGGCTGCCGGTGCGACAGCTCGAACCGTGACGCCCTTGGGGCCTGGGGCCACGCCGGTCACGACCGTGGCCGCCGTCACGATCTTGGCCCGCTTGCCGGCCAGGAACGTGCCAACCGACGCAGCGATCTGGATCGTCTCGGTGACGATCACGCCTTCGGACGCCTTGTAGGTCAACTCGACCGAAAGGCACGCCGGATCCACCGTGACCGTGCCGTTCGGCATGATGCTGGCCTGGCCAGCTCCAGCCACCGCGCCGGTGGTGATCACGGTCAGCGGGACGCCGCCTGTCGCGTTCCACGCGGTCAGGATGATGGCCATGGGGGTCAGCGGGTTGACCACGCCAGCGACCGCTGGGTAGGTGACCGCTGACGTCAGGCCAGCATTGAACGCTTCGCCGGCTGGCAAAGACTGCATTGCGCTGGACGTTTTGTTCGGGTTGGCTTCGTTCAATACGGATCGGAGGGTACGGGGCATGGTGGTGGCTCCTGACAGGTGGGGAAGGGCTTACGGGTGTTCGGGGTCCGGCTTACGGGCTGACTATGGCGACGATCGCCCAGCAGCCAAAACGCTGATCGATCCTTGACCGCTGACCTGGATCCGGGTCGGGGCATCCGGCCACGGTGGAAATTCCACCAGCAGGTTGCCCTGGACCGTTAGGTGGGTGCCGTTGCCGGCTGCTGCCAGCGTGGTGAACGGGATCGCCGGGGCCGGTCCTACCGTCACGCTCGAATCGGGGCCGCACTCGATCGCCGTGATCACGATCTGGTTCAGGCCCAGCCCCTCGCAGCGGGGGGTCGGCAGGCCGGCCAGAGCGAACGCAGCGTTGATCCGCGCTACCACCTGGGCCAGCGTCTGATCGCCGGCCTGGAATGTCACCGTGACCAGGGGGTTCTGGTCGATCGTGACGTCCATGGTTTCGCCACCCACGAACCCGGTAGGGATCGTGATCGCGTCGCTGGTCAGCTCTGCCGCGCCGGCATCAATGCACAGCACGAACGGGCCGCCCTCGGTCCTGGCCTGGAGAAACTCGATCCCGATCAGGTTCGCCACGACGTCCAGGTCCACGAACGACGCACCAGGCACGCCTGGAGTCTGGACACGGATCGGGCTCGGTGTCTCGACGATCGTTTGGTAGTAGGCTGGGGAGCATCGCAGGGACAGGCGCCGGGTAGCCGAATCCTGACCCGCTGGGCTGGCACACCCGCAACCGTCACCGCTTGCCTGGAGATACCCGTTCAGGATCAGGTTGGCCACGGATCAGCCCTTGACCTTGAATGGTGCCGCGTTGCCGCCGGTGCCCAGAGCATCCGGGGCTCCGACGCCAACGGCCATCGAGTCACCGCCGTCAGCCGTCTGGCCACGTTCAGCGAATGGACCGATCGCGCCGACGGGGCCCGGTTGGTTGGCCATCGCAGCAGCGTCAGATCGAATCGGTAGTTTGTCAGCCATCATGGTGGTGCCCTCGTGTCGTTAGTGGTGATTCAGGCTGCCAGGTTCTGGCCGCGCCGTCCAGGGTGTCAGCCGCCCCGGCCGTTGCGTAGGTTGGCAAACGGCAGGCCGCCTCCAGGTCCCAGTGGCTGGACCGGCAGGCCGTCCGGCTGATCCGGTAGGTTGCCGCTCGCCATGCGCTCGGGGATCTCGTGTGTGCCCTGGGCGCCCGGCCAGCGGTCAGACTCCCGCATGGGCTGGGTAAATGGGCCCTGGATCTCGAATAGGTTTTTGGGGTCGGCCATTCCGGCAGGATGCGTCAACCCAACGAACGAGACAAGGGGCCGCGATCACTCCAGTGGCACGCCAGTGAACGGCCGGAAGTGCCGATCCACCTGGGCGCTGATCCAGGCCGGCAGCTCTGGGTCCACGCTTCGCATGGCCAGCAGCAGCAGATCCTGGGCCGTGGGCCGCTGACCGGCTCGAACTTTGGCATCGATCCAGGCCCGGATCTCCTGGTCTCCGAACATGGCTTCCGCCGGTGGTAGCTTTCGATCTTTCACTTTCGTTTCCTCATCAGCGCCCGGCTGACCGCTGAATCGAACGACCGACGCTGGGCCGCCGGTATCTCCAAAACGTCGGTCAGGTGCCTGATCAACTCGCTGGCATAAACGTGGGCCGGGTGGGCCGTGTTCTGCTCGGGGACGATCGCCCGGCTGAACTGGACGCGCTCTGGTCCACTTGGCACGACCGCCGCCGTCAGTCGGTCGTGAAAATCGGTGATCGTCTGCTGGGCTGCCGCGATAGTCGCTCGACTGGTCGGATCGGTCCAGGTACGTGCCGCCGCGTCAGCGCACCGATCCAGGATGTCCGCCTGGGTGTGTCCCGTCGTGTGGGCCTGGGCAGCCTGGAGCACTTCGCCGATCAGACCCTGGTAGCCACCTGACGCGCTAGCAGTCCCGAACGCCTGGGTTCGGGCCGCCGCCGCCGACTGGCCGGCATCCTCTGCCAGCGCCGCGCGCATGTTCGCGGTCACCCGCCGCGCCTGGATCTCCACCGCGAATTCCTCCGCGTTGATCCCGATCCCGGCATAGGTGACGGTACGCCCCGCGCCCTCGCCAGCCACTGGGCTGAACCCATGGAGCGTTTCGTGGATGTAGGTACGCAACCCGCCCAGGCCGGAATTGTTCTGGATCGTTGGCGCGAAAGTCCCGCGCGCCAGGGCCTGGGTCTCTGCCGTAAAAAACGCCGGCAGCCGGGGATCCACATTCATCGTGTCGGTGGCGCCCCTGTGATACCCAACCGACCCTTTATACACGCTGACCGACAGCCGATCTCGATGCTCCAACCCGCTCTGGCTCGCATCCTTTACCAGCCCGGCCCACCTGTTGATCGCGCCGTCCAGCGCCGCGCGAAGTCGCGCCTGATCGGCCCGCGAATACCGGCCGCGCCCGTCCACCCGGGACGCAGCGTTCAGGGTCCGGCCCCATTCGCGCACCGCCGCGCCGGTCATTCGCTCACGCTGGGGTGGTGGGGCCGCATGGTTGCCGCCAGGGCCGTGGGGGTGGGTCACTACCGCCGGCGCCGCTGGCTGCCGCCGCGTTGATCTGTTGGGGGCATTGGCCGCCCTGGTGGCCATTATCTGGGCCCGCATGGCTGCCGCCTGCTGGGCTGGGGTCTGGACCGGAACGGGGGGTGGGGCTGCTGGCCGGACCGGGGCCACGGGGACCACCGGGGCCGGACGTGCCGTTGGCGCCGGGGTCGGGGCCGCGATCGGTGGTATCTGGATCGCCACGGCTCTGGCCGCCGCGCTACCAGCCGGCGCCCAGTGTGACGGGGTATCCACGTATGTCAGCGACCCGTTGACCGTGGCCGTCAACCGTGTGCCGGTTGGGCCCACCTCGCCCAGCGGGATCTGGCCGGATCGGTGTAGCGCCGCCGGGTCGGCCCAGGTGGCATGGCGTGCTGGGGCTCCAGGGTGGACGCCCCGGCCGGCCGGGCCCGTGGTCTGGTAGGCCGCGCGCCAGGCCGCCGCCTGGGCCTGGGCTTCCTTTCCCTGGACGCGAAGGAACCCTTGCAACGTCCTGGGGGCCTCCAGCAGCGCCAGCCAGGCCGCGTGTTCACGGTCCACCAGGTGCTGGGGTACGCCAGGCACGGAAAAGGTGGTCGGCTGGATCGGGGTGGGCGCTGGGGCAGGCGCAACCGCTGGGGCAGGCGCCGGCCTGGGTGCTCTGGGCCTTCGGACTGGGGCAGGCGCCGCCAGTTGGCCCAGCACGGCCTGACCAACGGCCTGGGCTCGCGCCGTCTCGGTTCCGATATCTGCCAACCGCCTGGCCTGGGGATCGAACGGAACCCGGCCGGCTGCCAGGTTGGCGCCGGCCAACTGCCGCTCGTCCGGGGTCAGCGGCGCCGTGCTGGTCACCTCGCCCCATTCCTCCAGCCATGGGATCACGGTCTCGCGATCGTTCGGTCGGGCCGGTGGGTGCTCATACACTCGGCCGGCGCCGTCCACGAAGTAGCTATTGGGTCCGGCCACGTCTCTGACCTCGCCATGGACGCCCACGCTATCCATGGCCGTGCGTCGATCGAAATGGGCCAGTATCTTTTTCTTCATCGTGGGAAATTCGCCCCGCATGGCATCCATGCGATCCATCCGGGCCGCGTTGTATGCGTTGGCTGACTCGGTGCGGACGATCCGCTGGGCCCAGTAGCGCCGCTGAACGAATAGGCCCTCCGGGATCTGGGCCGTCTGGGTGCGTATCACCTGGCCGGCCTCGACTCGCGCCCGGAGCGATACCTCGCCCCGTGGTCCCCCATGGCCGGTCAACAGCTCGATCATCTGGGTTTGGGTCAGGCCGGCAGCGAACCCCAGCGCCAGGTGGGATTCAAACTCGCCTATCATCGCCACGCCGTACCGATCCACGCTGGTCAGGCTGGAGCGCAGGACGCTGGACGCCCGCCGGCTGGTATCGGGGTCGAACTGTAACGCCTCCCGGATCCGTGGGGCCCGCGACGTCACGCCGGTGAACGCGGTTTCCAGCCCGGACAGGGCCGCCGTGGTCGCCTGGACGCCTTGGGCCCAGACGGCCGCGCGCTGGGGCGCCATCGCGTCGCTGACGCCAGCCTTCACCTGGTCCACGACCGCGCCCAGTTGGCGCCGGTAGGCCGCCGCGCTCGCAGCAGAGAACGACGCCGAACCGGGGCCCGCGTTGGCCGCCGTCAGGCGCCGGCCCAGTTCAGCATCCGCGCGACCCAGCAGGGCGCTGATCCTCGCCTCGACCTTCCATCCCCTCGCGTCAGCCATGGCCACCACGGCCTCGCTGTCGGCCTGGAGCCTAGCGATCACGCTGTTGACCCGTGCGTTGACCGCCTGGGCTGAATCCGGCAGCGTGAAATCTTCGGCCATGGCCAAACGCTACCGCCGGCCAGGGTCGGCTGGCAATGCGGGGGCAGGTTGGACGGTGGGCGCCTGGGTGGGTGCTGGGCTCGGGGTGGTCGCCAGGGTTGGCGCTGGTGGGTGCGCCTTGACCGCGAAACCCTGGACAGCCGCCCGGGTCAGAAACCGGCCGTCCCTTTCGTGGTGGTGCTTATTCGCCACTGTTCCCTCCGTCGTCCGCCTCGGTGTCGTCGGTGTCGTCGGCCTCATCGTCGGTCGGCTCGAATGGTGACCGGGGTGGCCCTTTCCCGCCGAACCCAGCCGGGTCAGGCCCGGCGCCCATCGCCTCCTGGGCCAGCTTGACGGCAGCGTGGGATTCGTCGTCCATGGCCGCGATCTCGTCGTCCACGTTGTCAACGCCCCAGAGACTCTGGACCGCCGCCACGCTGGTGCGCCGACTGATCAGGGCCTTGCCACCGTTGGCAAGTTGGGCCGCCTCGGTGGCCGCCTTGATATCCTGCCAGGTGGGGCTGAAATAGGGATTCCAGTTCAGCGTGATCTGATCTGACTCCCCGGGGATCCGCTCCAGCAGCGTCACCGCGCCATCGTCCCCGTGCTCCACCCGTGGGGGCAGCTTGACCGACTGACGCACGATCACGGTCTCGCCGTCTGGACCCTCGACCGTCTGGGCCTGGGCCTGGACGATCCGGGCCGCTCGCAACATCCCGACCAGCAGGGGCTTAATGAACCCCTCCCCGTATTGCTCGCGAAGCACGTCAGCCTGGGCCAGCATGGGGGCGTACAGGATCCGCATGGCCTGGGCCGACTGGGCCGCGCCGGTCAGTTTCTCCGCGTCAGCCTGGACCACGTTGGCCATGTCCAGGGTGGCCTGCCGTAGCATGGCCAGCGTGTCCTCGATCGTTTTCACCGCATGGGCCGGCAGGACCGCATATTCGGCGCCGCCCGGGCTGAACACCGCCGCGCCGTGGCCTTTCTGGATCTGGCCCTCGTTGTAGGCCGGATCGATCTTGACCACGAACGTGGGGTCCGAATTGTAAAGGACCGCCCGGGCCTGGCTGCTGACCAGCCGGTTGATTTCGTCGAAGTTGTCGTGCAACCCGTCGAAATCGGACACCCCAACTTCATCTTCGTCGTTCGGTAGGTTCTGGGTCCAGTAGAACGGACAGAACCCCCACCCGTGGGTCCTGGTTCGCCTGGGGCCCAGGCTCCAATCGGCCGTTTTGGCCACCGTCGCCGGTATGGGCTCCCATTCGATTTCGTCGGTCTGGGTCCAGAGCCGTGCGTAGTAGAAATCGACCGTCACCAGCTTACCCGTGGCCGGGTCGTACACCCGCCGGGGGTAGCAGTAGGTTTTCAGCACCGCGCTGGGGCGCCACTCGGCCCGATCCTCCCAGGCCAGGACCGTCAGGTGCTTGACCGAATGGACCTCGACCCGGGGCCTACCTTCCACGAACGCGAACGACGCCCCGACAGCGCCGCCAGCTCCACCCAGGCGCCTGGCCGCGATAGCTCGCAGGGGCAGCCGGGCCGCTTCGGCCAGTCCCTTGACGTATTCCTCCGCGTCAGGGTCGCCTGGAACCGTCACCTCGGGGAATCGATCGGTCCCGAACAGCAGCGCCGTGAACCGGCTGTTGATCACCTTGGGGAGATCCCACCGGGCCCGTGGCCGGCGCTGGGCCAGTGGCACCACCCAGCCGGGCTTGATCGGTGCGTTGCCGTCGCTGATCAGGTCGCCGTCCCAGTCGTACCGTTTGGCGAAGTCCTGGACCGCCGACAGGTAGGCTTCGTGTCGGTCGACCACCCCGAACCGCTCGGACTGGGCAAGCTCCACCAGGGTCACACCCGTCAGCGGGATCTGGAACGTGGCGCCCTGGGGTGGGTCAGCCATCACACCCGGCCCCTGGGCAGGTGTGGCCGTTAGATCCGGGTGCATGAATTGGGACATATGGGGATCCTAGCTGAATCGGGGGTTAGCTGTCGATTCGATCCAGGTGGGCCGCGCATCGCACCAGCAGGTCCTGGGGGGTGACCGTTTCGGGGTCCAACCCTCGGAACGCCGGGATCGGTAACTTCGCCACCAGCTCGGAACACGCGATCGCGTCCTGGGTGGACCGGGGCTTGCCCAGTCGCAGACCGAACCACCGCCCGATCAGGATCGGAACGAAAAAAAGGATCCCTTCGTAGTCGTACCGATCCCCAACGTCAGCGATCAGCCGGCCCAAACTCGCCCCGCCGGGGACCGCGAATTCAGAGACCAGGATCCGGCCAGCCATAAACCGCCGGCGCCGCGATATCTGAACGCCCCCGACGCCATACGCATGGATCACCATGGGGGCGCCCTCGACCGTCATTCCGACGCCAACGTGCGACGCCCTGGAACGGGTGGCCCACCTAATCACCCAGGACGCCAGGCCGGCCGATCTCGTGAACAGGATCGTGGCCGGCCTGACCGTCACCGTGGGTCGACCACGGCCATGACTGCCGCCACCGTGGTGGCCGCCCGGATCTCATTTTTGATCGCCGTGCCGCCGTCCACGTAGGAACGCAGGGCAGCAGCGCCAGAGCCGAACAAGGTGATCACGTCGTTAGGGCCCAGCAGGTCCACGAACGACGCATCGTCTAGGGCGTTCCACCGGATCGGGTAGGTCGCCTGGTCTCGGATCACCATCAACCCGATCATCCGGGACTGGGCCTCGGACGACAGCGACAACCGCACACCCGATCCGGGGTACTCGAACCCGCCGCCGAATATCTGATCCGTCTTAGCGTCGACCTCGCCGAACCGTAGCTCCCGGGCCCGACGTAGCAGGGTGGCCGGGTCGTTCTGGACGTCCACGACGGCCTGGAGCGCAGCAGCCTGGGCCGCGTCCAGCGGGGCCGTGAACGCCAGCGACAGGGTATCGCCGGACGTGGACGCGCCCACGAACAACTGGCCGGCCGCGCTCACTTGGATCGCGCCGGATAGGGCCGCCAGATCCAGGCCGCCCGGAAACGTGGCCGGAATGTTGTATTCGTAATTCATGCCCCTACCTCGCAAACCAGAAGGGAAGCGTGCTCTTCGGCGCTGGCCACTGGCCTGACCCGTACAGTCCCACCGCCGCTCGACCACTGGAGTTTCACGCTACGCACGCCAGCAGCCACCGGGACACGCAGCACGATTGCCGTTCCAAATTCTGCCGTATTGTACGCCGCCGCGCCCGATCCCCTCTGGGCCACGCCATCGATCGTCACCCGGAATCGATTCTCGCCCGGGATCAGTATCCCGTTCGAATTCGAAGACGACGCCGACACGTAGATCAGCAGGATCGCGCCAGCCGTCACCGTGATCGAAGCGGTCAGTAGGTCGATATATGCGCCGGATCCCGTAGTCGAATCAGCCACCACTTCGGCGAAAACCGACTGACGGAAAACCGACGCGCCGGCCGGTGGGGCCGCCCACGTCCCGTCAGCTCGCAGGAAATTGGCCGTCCCGCCGCCGGATAGGGGCACCACCCCGGGCTGGGCAGCGCCAAACGTATTCACCGCCAGGGTGCGATTGGCGCTTAGGTCACCGCCGCCGGTCAGGGGGGCCGTGGTGCTGATCGTCCGCGTGGTCGACACCACCGGGGTGGTGATTCCGTCCAGCTTGGCCTTGTCGGCCGCGCTCATGCTGCCAGCCGCCGCGCCAGTGGCTGCCGTGATGCTGATCGCCGGGGTCAGTCCCCCGGACGAAACGATCGGCGCTGTCCCGCCAACCGACGCCACAGCAGCGCCGGCCGTAACCGTGTCCAGTTTGGTTTTGTCTGCTGCTGACATTGACCCAGCAGCCGCGCCCGTCGCTGGGGTGATCGATATCGCCGGGGTGGCGCCGCCGCTCGACACGATCGGGGCTGTCGCGCCCACCGACGTCACCACCGTGGTGATCGCGTCCAGCTTGGCCTTGTCGGCCGCTGACATTGATCCCGGCAGCAGGGCCGTGGCCGGGCCAATCGCGATATCAGGGGCAGCGCCGCCGCTGCTGGTGATCGGGGCTGTCCCGGTCACGCCGGTGACGGTGCCGCCGGCGCCCTCACCGCCACCGCCGAATCCTTGGTTGAATCCCATGGGGGTTATTCCTCGTCCGTTTCGGTGACCAACTGGAGCGACAGCGGCGCCGGGGCACCGATCGGGGCACGGGCCCAGACTTTCTGATAGTCCCGCTGGGTGGCAAACGACTGGGCGCCGGCTCTGGACGTCAGGATCAGGTGATCGTTCTGGCCATCGAACGAGACGATCACGCTCGCCCCTGCCGTGGTGGTCATTAGGACCGACGAAACAGCGCCGCGAAATCCCGGATCCCAGGTAGGCGCCTGGGTGTAGGCGGTCTGGGCCGCCGGTATTGATGCCAGCACGGATTTGATCATGCCAGCACCGTATCAGGGTGCCGGCCCATGGACCAGCCCCGACAACCGCCCGGGCCCCTACCGGCTGATCTGGGGCATGTTGCGCTGGATCCCGGTCCCGAACTGACGCGCACCCTCCCGCGCAAACCACATAGCCATCAAGCGATCCCCCGTGTGCTGGTCGGGCTGGTAGGTGACCATTTCGCTGACCAGCGCCTTCAGCTCGGGGTTCAGGCCGCCGGGGTAGCCACTGGGGATCACCCAGAGACCAGAGCGCATTTCGACAGCCAGGGATTCGATCCCGTATCGCTCGTCGTACTTATTTCGGCCCGTCGTGAACGGCCTGGCTGGCACGCCCCAGTCCTGGGCCCATTGCAGCAGGAACGCCTGGGCGCCGTTATCCTCGACCAGCACCTGGCTCTGGTAGGTCTCGTGAACGGCTTTCAGCTTGGCCAGGATATCCGGCGCCTGCCAGCGTCCCGACTGGAGATCCACCAGGATCCGCCGGCCTCGGTCATCGATCGCAATGGTCAGGATCACGGTCAGATCGCTGGTGGCCTTCGCCCCGACGGCCAGATCCACCCCGGTGAAGTGCTGGAGCGGCCGGCCGCCGCCGGTCACCAGTGGGGGCAAGGGGAACCGCTGAAACAGCCGGCCTTCGTGGATCGCCGCATCAATCCAGGCGCCCTGGAACCTGGCCGATTCACTATTCTGGATCTTGCATAGGTACTTCCGGGCGAAGTTCCCCGGGGTGGTCTCATCGTAGATCGCCAGCAGCCGCGCCAGGCTGAACTGGGCCGGCCACATAGGCCGCCACTGGTCCCGTGGATCGTCCGGGTTCAGGACCGCGCTGTATCGCTTGCTGGCATACCCCGGCCGCTTCTCCAGCTCGTGCAACAGGTCCCGGTCCGCCCAGGGCGTCCCGATAACGTGGATCCAGCCGCCGGCCACGATTCTGGTCAACAGGGTGGTTTCGTACCACTCCAGCAGCTTGGCCAGTTGGTCGGCTGTACGGGTGTTTTCGAAATCCAGGACGTCGTCCAGGATCGCCCCGTCCAGCCTGGAGCCTACCAACGGGCCAGCGATCCCCAGGGCCTGGACCGACGGGTCCCGCGCGATGGTGTCACGCTGGACCGTGATCGCCGTATTGTGCCAGGGGTCGCCGATCCGCCGGCTGGGCAGCAGGTTGGGGAATACCTCACGCACCCGGGGGTTCGTTTCGATGTTCAGCTTCACCGCGCCCAGGATCTTGCTGGCCTGGGCTGACGTATTCGAGATCACCGCCAACCGCCTGGACGGGTCGCAGCCCAGCGCGAAAAGCACCCGGCCCACCGCTATGTGGGTCGTTTTCGCGTGCTCCACCGGCGCCAGCAGGACCGCGCGAAGGTGGGTGTCCAGGAAGTCGTGCCACTCGTTATGGTGCTGGCCGTTCACCAGTGGCTGGCCGTTTTGTTCGTTCGCCAGGGCGTACTCCACGAACGCCGCCGCGTTGGTCCGCGCCTCGAACAATCGCAACTGACCCAGCGCCACCATGAACGCCGATCGCAGCTTGACCGGCAGGCCCACGACGGCAGGCACGTACCTGGGCGCCAGGGCCGGCAGGCTGACAGCCCGGACCAACATCCCGCCCAGGGCTTTCAGGCCGGCAGCGTCTAGGGCGTCGGTCCTGAACGCTCCAGGGATCCGGTAGGGGGCCGGGGTCATTCGCTCGGGGGCGCGATCCGCGTCAGGTAGGCCGACAGCGCCGCCGCGTCAGCAGGATCCACCGTGGCCTGGACCGTGGCCGCGATGGTCAGCGCCTGGACGGGTGGGGGCTGCTGGAGCGCATCGAGATCCACCAGCAGCCTGGCCGCCTTGATCGCGTTGTTCAGGTCCGGCCGCTCCTGATAGGTGGGCTGGCCGGCAGCGTCCAGGATCGGCTGGCCGGTAGCGTCCAGCACCTGGCCGCGCCGGCCCATGGCCTTGCTGTAAACATCGTTTAGGCTGGCCCGTAAATGGGCCCGGGCCGCATCCCGCGCGCCCTGGCTGCCCTCGTTCGCTGACTCGTGCTCCCAACGGGCCCGAACCCGCGCAATGTAATTCCAGGCCGTCCGTTCGGTGACCTGCCACCGGGCCGACAGGACGTTCGCGATCTGCTGGGGTGGCAACCGTCGCAGAAGGGCTTGCTCGGCCTCCAGCTCCCGCTGATCCTCGATCCGCTGCTTTTCGCTCATGCCCTTGGGCGTGAACCGCTTGCGGTTGTGGGCTGGGCCTCGGTCCTTTTGGTTCATGGGTTGCTCCGGGTGGCCTTGCCACCTGTCAACGTCTGCCACCGCTCGACGATCACGTCACAATAGCCTGGCTGTAACTCCAGGGTGTGACAGCGCCGGCCCGTCGACTGGGCAGCCACCAGGGTGGTGCCGCTGCCGCCAAACGGTTCCAGGACCAGGCCACCCGGCGGGCAGGTGGTGGCAACCGCTCGGACCATTAGCGCCGCCGGCTTGGGGGTGGCGTGTCCCAGTCGGGCCGCACCCAGGACCGACTGGCACTCCCAGACGTCGTGCATGTTTTCGCGCTCGTTATCGAAGTAGCTTCGATCCGCGTGAATCGTCGCCGTGTGGGCTGCTTTCACCCGGTCCCAGTCGCGCTTCAGGTCCTGCCATGCGACCCGGAACCGTCCCGGATAGGTGCTCTGGAGCGTCAGGTAGTGACGTTCGGGAATCATGTTGAATTGCGACCTGGTGAACCAGTGGCCGAACATGCCGCACCCACAGAGCCGTTGGATATCTCGGTCGGTCAGGCCCACCCC
>Ga0315283_10004114_pt1 | contig 12590 bp, 11 predicted proteins | sample YL17G09_0_MG_FD_204541 | JGI IMG/M metagenome (GOLD analysis project Ga0315283, IMG submission 204541) | Sediment microbial communities from Yellowstone Lake, YNP, Wyoming, USA - YL17G09_0 | ecosystem: Environmental > Aquatic > Freshwater > Lake > Sediment | place: USA: Wyoming | collected...
CGGCGCGGATCCGCGCCGCCCATCCATCCGGCCCTGGTGCGCACGATCACGTGCGCGCCGCCGTTGCTTCCGCTGAGGACGGTCTGATGCCCGAGTGCTTCGAGTTTCTCCTGCAGTGCGACCGCCGCCGTTCCCGGCTCCAGTTCGGTCGGACCATTGCGGCTGCCGAAATTGGGCAGCGCGACGGCCGCCTGCGGGTCGAGACCCCAATCGATCACCGCGACGAGCGTCTTTGCGACCTGGTTGATGATGCTCGGGCCGCCCATCGAACCGGTGACCATGAACACGCGCCCGTCGGGGCCGTAGACGATCGTCGGCGCCATGGCGGAACGCGGGCGTTTGCCGCCTTCGACGCGATTCGCGACCGGCTTGCCATCTTGCGTGGGCTGCAGGGAGAAGTCGGTGAGCTCGTTGTTGAGCAGGAAGCCGCCTGCGGTCATCAGCCGGGAGCCGAACGCGTACTCGATCGTCGTCGTCATCGCCACCGCGTTGCCGTAGCGGTCGACGATCGACATGTGCGACGTCGAGGGCAGTTCGGGCGCGGGCTGCCTGCCCCACGCGGCGTGCTTTCCCGGCGTCCGATCGGGCGGCGTGCCGGGTGGCGACCACCCGAGGCTCGAGTCCGTCCGGATGAGCTGCGAACGGCCGGCCAGGTAGTCGCGATCGAGCAGCCCCGAGGGCGGCGTGTAGAAATCCGGATCGGCCATGTAGACGTCGCGATCGGCGTATGCGAGCCGCCCCGCTTCGCTGAAAAAGTGAATGCTCCACAGCGTCGCCGGTCCCATCGCCCCCACGTCGTAGCGCTCGAGGATGCCAAGCATCTGCAGCACCGTGGGTCCGCCGGACGACGGCAGCGGCATCCCGCATACCCGGTAGCCGCGATAACGTCCGCACACCGGCTCGCGCACCTTGACCCTGTAGGCGGCGAGATCGGCTGCCGTGAGATCACCGGGGCTCACCGGGCTGCCGGCAACGGTATCGACGATGTCGCGGGCGATGTCGCCCCTGTAGAACGCCTTGGCGCCGCCGGTGGCGAGCTTGCGCAAGGTCGCCGCGAACGCAGGGTTCCGGTTAATGGCACCGGCCGCCAGCGGACGGCCGTCGGCATCGCTGAAATAGTCCCGCGCGCGCGCCTGCGGCATGTTGGACTCCCGGGCAACGGCGGCGCTCAGCCGCGCCGACACCGGAAAGCCCTGCTCCGCGAGTTCGATCGCCGGCGCGAAGAGGCTCGCCCAGGGCAGCTTGCCGTGCCGCGCGTGCGCGGTGGCGAGCAGCGCCACGGTTCCCGGCACGCCGACGGACCGGCCCCCGACGATCGCGTCAGGAAAATAGAGCGGCTTCCCGTCCGGACCGAGAAAGCGATCCGGCCGCGCTGCGGCCGGTGCGGTCTCGCGGCCATCGTACGCAAGGAGCTTGTTGCGTTTCGCATCGTGGACGAGCATGAACGCGCCGCCGCCGATCCCCGACGATTGCGGCTCGACGAGGTTCAAGACGAGCTGCACGGCGATCGCGGCGTCGACCGCCGTGCCGCCTTCGCGCAGAACACGATACCCCGCGTCCGCCGCGAGCGGATGCGCGGCCGCCACCATGAATTCGCGCGCGGCGGCCGGCGGCCGATCGTGACCTGCCGGCGCGGCATCCTGCGCCCACGCGTTGCCGCAAGCGTGGAGCAGGATTGCCGCCGCGGCGGCGCGACGGAAAACATCGACGAAATTCATGGCGGTGACGGAGCGCGTGGTGCGAAGATGGGGAAGAGCCAAGAAAAAGAGGGACCGGCGTTCAGGCCGGCCCCTCTTTGCTGATGCCAAATGCGCGACGTGCTTACTTCTTCGGTGCGTCCGTCGCAGGAGCCGCAGCAGGCGCGGCTCCAGGTGCGGCCGCAGATGCCGCGGGTGCCGCGGGTGCCGCGGCCGGGGCCATTGCCGCGGGCGCAGCAGCGGGAGAAGCCGCAGGTGCCGCTGGAGGCGTAGCGGCCGGAGCGGACATCATCGTCGGCGCCGGAACGGCCGCGGTCGGCTTGGCGGCGTTGGCGGCAAGCAGGGGCACGATCATCAGCGCCACGATGTTGATGATCTTGATCAGCGGATTCACCGCCGGCCCCGCGGTGTCCTTGTACGGGTCGCCCACGGTATCGCCGGTCACCGCCGCCTTGTGCGCGTCCGAGCCCTTGCCGCCGTGGTGGCCGTCCTCGATGTACTTCTTGGCGTTGTCCCACGCGCCGCCGCCGGTGGTCATCGAGATCGCGACGAACAGACCGGTGACGATCGTGCCCATCAGCAGGCCGCCCAGCGCCTGCGGCCCGAGCGCGAGACCGACGACCACGGGCACCAGCACCGGCAGCAGCGACGGCACGATCATTTCCTTGATCGCCGCCTTGGTCAGCATGTCCACCGCGACGCCATATTCGGGCTTCGCCGTGCCTTCCATGATGCCCTTGATCTCCTTGAACTGCCGCCGCACTTCGACCACCACCGCGCCCGCGGCGCGGCCGACCGCCTCCATCGCCATCGCGCCGAAGAGGTAGGGGATGAGGCCGCCGATGAACAGCCCGACGATCACCTTGTGGTTCGACAGGTCGAAGGAGACGCCGATCTGCGCCGAGTCGAGCGCGTGCGTGTAGTCGGCAAACAGCACCAGCGCCGCGAGGCCGGCCGAGCCGATCGCGTAGCCCTTGGTCACCGCCTTGGTCGTGTTGCCGACCGCGTCGAGCGGATCGGTGATCGCGCGCACCGAATCGGGGAGCTTCGCCATTTCCGCGATGCCGCCGGCGTTGTCGGTGATCGGGCCGTAGGCGTCGAGCGCGACGATGATGCCGGCCATCGACAGCATCGACGTGGCCGCGATCGCGATGCCGTACAAACCGGCGAGCAGGTACGAGGTCCAGATCGCGATGCACACGGCGATCACCGGCCACGCGGTAGACTTCATCGACACGCCGATCCCGGCGATGATGTTGGTCGCGTGGCCCGTGGTCGACGCCTCCGCGATGTGGCGCACCGGCTTGTATTCGGTGGCCGTGTAGTACTCGGTGATGACGACCATCGCCGCGGTCAGCGCGAGGCCGATCAGGCCGGCGCCCCACAGGCGCAGCGTGGTCAGCTCGGGGTTCGACGCCGTGACGCCGCCCATCAGCCAGGCGGTGATGAAATAGAACCCGACCGCTGAAATGAGGCCGGCGACGATCAGCCCGCGATAGAGCGCGTTCATGATCTTGCCGCCGTCGCGCGCCTTGACGAAATAGCAGCCGACGATCGAGGCGAGGATCGACCAGCCGCCCAGCACCAGCGGATAGGTGACCGCCGCCTCGGCGTTGGCCTTCAGCAGCAGCGCGCCCAGCAGCATCGTCGCCACGATGGTCACCGCGTAGGTTTCGAAGAGGTCCGCGGCCATGCCCGCGCAGTCGCCAACGTTGTCGCCCACGTTGTCGGCGATCACCGCGGGATTGCGCGGGTCGTCTTCCGGAATCCCCGCCTCGACCTTGCCGACGAGGTCGGCGCCGACATCGGCACCCTTGGTGAAGATGCCGCCGCCCAGCCGCGCGAAGATCGAGATCAGCGAGCCGCCGAACGCGAGGCCGACGAGCGGCTGGATCACGTGATGCAGGCCCTCCTTCATCAGGTTGGGCGTGCCCGGCGCCGAGCCCAGCAGGAAGACGTAGAAGCCGGCGACACCGAGCATGCCGAGGCCGACGACCAGCATGCCGGTGATCGCGCCGCCGCGAAAGGCCACCGCCAGCGCTTCGTTGAGGCCCGTGCGCGCCGCTTCGGCGGTGCGCACGTTGGAGCGCACCGAGACGTTCATCCCGATGTACCCGGCGAGCCCCGAGAGCACGGCGCCGACGGCAAAGCCGCCCGCCGTGGAACCACCCAGCGCCCACCAGATCAGCACGAACAGCACGGCGCCGACGATGCCGATCGTCAGGTACTGGCGATTGAGGTACGCCTGCGCTCCGGCCTGGATGGCAGCGGCGATTTCGCGCATCCGGTCGTTGCCGGTCGGCTTCTTCATGATCCAGCCGATCGAAACGATGCCGTAGACGATCGCGGCGACCGCGCAGGCGAGCGCGAAGATGAGGCTTGTGGACATTGCGATTCTCCCTAACCCTGATGGTGGCCAATAGCCAAGGGGAAGCAGCGGCTCGGGCCTGTAACCGGCCCTGAACCGGGGCGTTTCGGAGTGCGCTTCTTCTCGCCTTCTCCCGCCCGTTCCCCGGGGGCGGCGTCGGGGCGGGCCCGGCGCCGTCTGGCAAACACGCTATTGTGCCAGTGCCCGGTCCAGAAAGTCGAGCCGGTCCTGACCCCAGAAGAGTTCGTCGCGGTAGATGTACGTCGGCGCGCCGAAGACCTGCCGGTCGATCGCCGTCTGGGTGTCGGCCTCGTAGGCGGCCGCGATCTCGGGCGTCGCCGCCCGCGCGGCCAGCGCTTTGGCGTCCAGTCCGAGCGCCGCGGCGATGGCCGCCAGCGTCGCCTCGTCGGCAATGTCCCGCTCCTCGGCCCAGCGCGCCCGCAGGATCGCGCCGGCAAGGTCGAGCGCAGGCTGCGCCCCCTGCTCCCGGGCCGCCAGGATCCATCGGGTTCCCGGTTCGCCCGACGCCGCGCCGAACTTCGGCTGGAAATTGATCGGCATCCCCAGGTAATCGCGCCAGCGCTTCAACTCCATCAGCCGGTAGGCCTGCCGTTGCGGCGCGCGCTTCGGCAGCGGCAGGCCGCCGGAAAGCGGGAAGACCTTGAAGAGGTCCACGAGCTTCGGGGCGATAGTCGCGCCGTGTTTCGCCGCGATCGCGAGCAGGCGATCATGGCCGAAGTAGGTCCACGGCGAGACCGGGGTCAGGAAATAGTCGATCGTTTTCGGCATGGCAGAACCCTCGTCAGACCTTGAATTCGGTGGCGAGCTTCTTCGGCACGGCGACATTCTTCAACCGGACGTACTGCGGCAGCCCGTCCTTGAACGGCGGAAAGTCCTCGCCGCGGATCAGCGGCGCGAGGTAGGCGCGCGCCTTCGCGGTGATGCCGAAGCCGTCGGCGGTGATGAAATTGCGCGGCAGCATCTTCTCGACGTTGGCGACGCTGACCAGCGGGGCGACCGCGATTTTCCACCGATAGGGTTTGTCCGAGGTGCGCTCGATCGCCGGCATCACCGCATTGTGGCCGGCCACCGCGAACTCGACGGCCGCCTTGCCGACCGCAAACGCGTGCGCGACGTCCATCTTCGACGCGATGTGCCGCGCCGAGCGCTGCAGGTAATCGGCGACCGCCCAGTGGTACTTGTACCCCAGTTTGTCCTTGGCCAGCGCCGCGATCATCGGCCCCACGCCCCCCAGCTGCGCATGGCCGAACGCGTCCCGCGTGGCGGTCTCCGCCATCAGGGCGCCGGCGGGGTTCTTGAGGCCTTCGGACACGCCGACGCAGCAGTAACCGAAGCGCTTGACCTTGTCGTCCACGGCGGCGAGGAACCTGGCTTCGTCGAACGCGATCTCCGGAAACAGCAGCACCAGCGGAATCGGCGTCGCCGCGTCCTCGGCCATGCCGACCGCCGCGGTTATCCAGCCGGCATGCCGGCCCATGACCTCCAGCACGAAGACCCTGGTCGAAGTTTTCGCCATCGACGCGACATCGAACGAGGCTTCGCGCATCGACACGGCCACGTACTTCGCGACCGACCCGAAGCCCGGGCAGTTGTCGGTGACGGCCAGGTCGTTGTCGACGGTCTTCGGCACGTGCACGGCGACGAGCGGATAGCCGAGCTGGCCCGAAAGCTGCGACACCTTGAGGCAGGTATCGGCCGAATCGTTGCCGCCGTTGTAGAAGAAGTAGCCGATGTCGTGTGCGCGGAACACCTCGATCAGGCGCTCGTACTGCGCGCGATTTTCCTCGATGCCCTTCAGCTTGTAGCGGCACGAGCCGAACGCGCCGGCCGGCGTGTGCTTCAGCGCCGCGATCGCGCGCGCCGGCTCGCGGCTGGTGTCGATCAGGTCCTCGGTGAGCGCGCCGATGATGCCGTTGCGGCCGGCGTAGACCTTGCCGATCCGGTCCTTGTGGCGGCGCGCGGTCTCGATGACGCCGGCCGCGCTGGCGTTGATGACGGCGGTCACGCCGCCGGACTGGGCGTAGAAGGCGTTGCGTGTTGGCATGATGTCAGCTCGGGAGAGATCGTTGTCCGGCGGGGGCGGCGCTCGCGGCACGATTTCCGTGCGCGCGAGTTTCGCGCGCGGCCGCTGCGCAGGCACGACATCCGCGTCGAGTTCCAGGGCCTGGTCGCAGCCGCGCCGGGCCAGAGGCGGCAATGTGCGGTTCGGGCATCGTCAGCGGAGCCATGCGGATTTCGGTCAATCCGCCAGCGCCACTCGCACGGCGTGGCGAATGGCATCCACCGAGCCAACGCCGCTCACCTTGCGATACCGCGGCGCGCTGGCGTCTCCGGTCGCCGCCCACTTGGCGAACCAGGCAACCAGCGGCTCGGTCTGCGCGTGGTAGACCGCGAGGCGCTTCTCTACCGTCTCCTCGGTGTCGTCATCGCGCTGGATCAGGTCCTCGCCGGTTGCGTCGTCCTTGCCCGCGACCCGCGGCGGATTGAACCTGACGTGATAGGTGCGGCCCGAGGCCGGATGCACGCGGCGGCCGCTCATCCGCTCGATGATCGCCGAATCCGGCACGTCGATCTCGAGCACGTAGTCGACGTCGATCCCGGCGCTGCGCAGCGCGTCGGCCTGCGGAATCGTCCGCGGAAAGCCGTCGAACAGGTAGCCGTTGGCACAGTCCGCCGCCTTGAGACGTTCCTTGACGAGGCCGATGATGATGTCGTCGGACACGAGCCCGCCGCCATCCATCACTTTCTGCGCCGCCAGCCCGAGCGGCGTGCGGGCCTTGATGGCGGCGCGGAGCATGTCACCCGTGGAAATCTGCGGAATGCCGTGGGCATCGGTGATGGTGGCGGCCTGCGTGCCCTTTCCGGCGCCAGGGGGGCCGAGCAGAATCAATCGCATAAGTGTCGTTGGCTGAAGATCCGGGAAAGGCAAAGGGAGGGCCGCGCGCGCCGGCTATCGGCACCGACGCCGCGGATGACAGGGCCACGGTACCGCCTGCGATTCGATTCTGGCGGCAATCCGCGAGACGGTCAATCGCCTGGGGTCCGGCGTGCTCACGGATGATGCGCCGCCCCGTGGTGCCCGTACAAGGCGCGCACGCGCTCGAGATCCTCGGGCGTGTCGACGCCCGGCGCCGGCGTTCCCGCGGTCACCAGCACGACGATCCGGTGACCGTGCCACAGCGCGCGCAACTGTTCGAGCGCCTCGAAGCGCTCGATCGGCGCGGGCGGCAGCCCGGGGAATGCGCGCAGAAAGCCGACGCGGTAGGCATAGAGTCCATAGTGGCGATACAGCGGCAGGCCGGCGGGGAGGCGGTCGCGCCCTGCGGCAAAGGCATCGCGGGCCCAGGGAATCGTCGCGCGGCTGAAATACAGCGCATAACCCGCATGGTCGAGCACGACCTTGACGACGTTGGGATTGAAGGCCTCGGCCACGTCCTCGATCGGATGGCATGCCGTCGCGATCGTCGCCGCCGGACGGGCGGCGAGCAGAGTGGCCATTTCCCGAATCAGCTCCGGCTCGAGCAGCGGCTCGTCGCCCTGCACGTTGACGACGATCGCATCGTCGGGAAGGCCCAGCGCATGCGCGGCTTCGGCGAGGCGGTCGGTGCCGGTCGCGTGATCGGCGCGCGTCATGCACGCGGTGAAACCGTGCGCGGCGACCGCCGCCGCGATGCGGTCGTCGTCCGTCGCGACGGCGACGCGCAGGGCGCCGGAAGCGAGCGCGCGTTCGGCGACGCGCACGATCATCGGCTTGCCGGCGATGTCGGCAAGCGGCTTTCCGGGGAGCCGCGTCGATGCGTATCGGGCGGGGATGAGGACAGTGAACGTCATGATCTTGCCGGCGATGCGGTGCGTAACCCGGCGTCGCCCGGGTTGGGCGAAGCTAGACCCGGGGCGGCGCGGCCATTGCCACAGCCACCCGGGTTTCGCATTCACTCAACCCGGGCTAGACCGGGCTACCCGACTCGTATTCTGCGGGCTCGAGCCGCCGCGCCTCCTCCTCGAGCATGACCGGCATGCCTTCGCGGATCGGATACGCGAGCCGCGCCGACCGCGAGATCAGTTCCTGTTTCTGCTTGTCGTAGAACAGCGGGCCCTTGGTGACCGGGCAGACCAGGATTTCAAGCAGCTTGGCGTCCACGAATCTTCTCCTCGACCCGGGTGACGAGCGCCGGGTCCGTGCGTGCGCGCACCGGCAGGTACCAGCAGCGATCGTCGGCGAGACCGCCGCATTTTACCGCATCCTTCTCGGTCATCAGGATCGCCGACGCGCCCGGCAGCGCGAGATCGGTGGCGCCGAGCCGATGATGGTCCGGCAGCGGATGGGGGGCGACGGCGATTCCCAGCACGCGCAGCTGCGCGAAGAACCGCTCGGGATTGCCGATGCCGGCGAGCGCATGCACGCCGGCACCGCGGAATGCGTCGGCTCCGGCAGTGACCTCCGGGGCGTTGACGCGGTGGAAAACCTCTCCCGCGAGGGTCATCGGGAATGCGCCCGGCCATGCCGGCGGCCCGGCACCTTCATCGCGGCCCAACGCGACCACCGCGTCCACGGTCGCGAGACGCGCCGGGGCTTCGCGCAGCGGCCCGGCGGGAAGGCGCCAGCCATTGCCGAAACCCCTTGCCGCATCGATCACCGCGATCTCGACGTCGCGGGCGAGGCGCAGGTGCTGCAACCCGTCATCGGCGAGGATCACGTTGCACTCCGGATGTGCGGCGAGCAGCGCGGATGCCGCCGCCACCCGATCGCTCGCGACCACGACCGGAAAGCCGGCGCGCGCGAGCAATACGGGCTCGTCCCCTGCCAGGTCCGGATCCGAGTCGCGCGCGACCAGGAGCGGCGCTTCCCCGCCCGCGCCCTTCCGGCGGCCGTAGCCGCGACTGACGATCCCCGGCCGCCAGTTACGCGCCGCGAGCGCGCTCGCGAGTGCCGCGACGAGCGGCGTCTTGCCGCTGCCGCCGACCGTGATGTTGCCGATGACGATCACCGGCACCGGCAGCCGCTGTGCGCGCAGGAGCCCGGCGCGATAAAGCGCGCGCCGCAGCGCGACGACACCGGCAAACAGCGCCGACATCGGCACCAGCGGCAGCGTGAGCGGCGTCAGTCGCGGCGCGTACCACGCGGCGACGAGACGGGCGGCGAAGCTCATGACCGGTCGCTCCGGTGACGCGTAACCCGGTTACCCGTAGCCCGGATCGAGCGAACGCGAAACCCGGGGCCCGTGCCCCATGCGATCGTTCCCCGGGGTTCGCCTTCGCTCAACCCGTATACGCACCTGCGCACCTGCGCACCGTCATTTGCCGGGAGATTGCGTGGCGAACGTGATGTGGATGAGCCCCGCCGCTCGCGCGGCCTCCATCACGTGGATCACCGACTGGTGCGTGGCGTTGGCGTCAGCGTTGACGACGACGACCGGGTCCTTCGCATCGCCGGCGGCGCTTTTCAGCGCATCGGCCAGCGCGGCGACCGTGGTGAAGCTGAGCATCGTCCGGTCGATGACATAACGGCCCTGCGCGTCGACGCCGACGTTGATCTCCTTCGGCCGCTGCTTCATCTGGTCGGCATCGGCCTCCGGCAGCGTGATCTGCAGTTCCGCGACGCGCTGGTAGGTGGTCGTCACCATCAGGAAGATCAGGATGACGAGCAGCACGTCGATCAACGGAATGAAGTTGATCTCCGGATCTTCCCGGGTGCGCGCCCCGCGGAGGTCCATGTCAGTACCCGCCCGGCCGCCCGAAGGGTACTGACTGCGCCCCCTCGGGGGGCAGCGAACGTAGTGAGCGTGGGGGCCGTTTCATCCTACCCGCCCGGCCGCCCGAAGGGTACTGACTGCGCCCCCTCGGGGGGCAGCGAACGTAGTGAGCGTGGGGGCCGTTTCATCCTTGTCGGCGGCCCCGTCAGATGCGATCGCCGTGCGCGAAATCGACGAGCCGGATCGCCTGCTGTTCCATTTCGACGACCAGGCCGTCGATCTTGGCGCGGAAATGCCGGTAGAAGATCATGCTCGGGATGGCAACGATGAGGCCGAATGCGGTGTTGTACAGCGCGACCGAAATGCCATGCGCGAGCTGGAGCGGATTCGACCCGGCCGAGGTCTGCGACCCGAAGATCTCGATCATCCCGACCACGGTGCCGAACAGGCCGAGCAGCGGCGCCATCGCGGCGATCGTGCCAAGCGTGGTGAGGAAGCGGTTGAGATCGTGCGACACGATGCGGCCGACCTCCTCGATGGATTCCTTCATCACCGGGCGCGGGCTCTTGACGTTGGCGAGGCCCGCGGCCAGGACGCGGCCGAGCGGCCCCTGCATCGCGATCTTCGTGACGAGCTCCGGCGTAGCCTCACCTTGCCGGTATTCCGCGAGCACGCGTTCCACCATGCCCTCTGGGGCGACCGCGCTCTGCCGCAGCGACCACAGCCGCTCGAAAATGAGTGCCAGCGCGATGATCGAAGCGAAAATCAGGGGCCAGATCGGCCAGCCGGCCGCTTGAATGAGGGACCACACGCAGTTAGTGCTCCAGGACCGGGAAACTGAGCGAAGGGTAGCGTGGCCGACCCGATTCGGCAAGCTGCAGCAGCGGTGACGCGTCGCCTGGTGGTACGCAATGGCGCAATGCCGGTCCGCTCAACCCTCGGTCGCCGTCACCGATTCCTCCAGCGTTGCCGTGACCGCCGCGCCGGCAAGCACGATCAGCCAGCAGAGGTAAATCCAGATCAGGAACACCGGCAGGACGGCGACGGTTCCGTAGACGACACGGTAGGTCGGCACCTGCGTCAGGTAGAACGCGAAGCCGTGCTTGGCGCCTTCGAACGCGAGCGCCGCCAGCACGGCCCCGATGAGCGCGTGCCGCCAGGCCACGCGCTGCGCCGGGACCGCGGCGTACAGCAAGGTCAGCGCGGCGGTCGTGAACACCAGCGGCATCGGCTTCAGGAACAACTTGGCGTACGGCTCGTCGAGCGGCAGCGCCGCCAACGACTGGGTGAGCAGCCACGTGGTGAGCGAGAGACTGGCGCCGACGAGCACCGGCCCGACGGTCAGTCCCAGCGCATAGATGACGATCCGGCGCCCGATCGGGCGCCGGCGCGCGATGCCCCAGATGAGATTGATCTCGCGCTCGATCGTGGCGGTGGCCATCGTCGCGGTCACGGCGATGAAAAGGATCGAAATGCCGGTGAGGCTCGCCGCGTTCTCGGTGAACTCGCGGACGTAGTGGTGGACGACCGTCGTCGCGGTCGCGGGCAGCATGTGCTGCAGCAGGAAACGCTCGAGCGTGTCGAGCCACTGCTCGAACACCGGGAAGCGCGCCACGAACGTGAGGGCGACCGTCGCGAGCGGCACCAGCGCGAGCAGCGTGGTGAAGGAAAGGCTCGCCGCCGCGCGCGCGAGTCCGATCGCGCGCATCCGCGCCACCACGCGCCACGCGAACAAGGCCAGCGCGGCAAGCAGGCCCGCGAGCGTCCTCACGCCGCCGGGACTCGCAGCGGCCGCGCGAGGTCGGCGGTCGGTGCCGGTAGCTCCAGGGCGGCCGGCCCGGCAGCCGCGCTGCTGCACTCGTGGCGTTTCCTTGCGCGCGGCAGCAGCCCCATGGTTCGCTCGCCCTCCCTCGTCATCCCGTCGGTGATTATCGCATCCACGATGCCGCGCCGCTGCGCGCCGGCCGCCGCGCCCCGGCGCCGCGGATGCCGTGCGCGCCGTCGCTTCCCGCTGTAAGCTCGCGGAGCCCCGCGGCGACCAGCAACGGTGCAGGAACGCCGGCCGCCGCCGAGCTGTCTTACCGACCCGCCATCCCCGACCGGAGCCCGCGATGACCCCCCGTTCCCCGAATGCCACCCCCACCGAAGCCGCAATCCTGGGCGGTGGCTGCTTCTGGTGCCTCGAAGCCGTGTTCGACGATCTCGCCGGCGTGCTGGCGGTGGAATCCGGATACGCCGGGGGCGCCAAGCCCGACCCCAGCTACGACGAAGTCTGCGGCGGGCGCACCGGCCACGCCGAGGTGGTCCGGATCACCTTCGATCCGGCCGTGCTTTCGTTCCGCGATCTGCTCACCGTGTTCTTCACGATTCACGATCCGACCACGCAGAACCGCCAGGGCAATGACGTCGGCACGCAATACCGTTCCGTCGTCTTCTGCGCGACGCCCGAACAGCGCGCGACGGCCACCGCGATCGTCGCCGAGCTTGGCGCGGCGAAGCTCTGGCGCGACCCGATCGTCACCGAAATCGCGGGCACCGCCGCGTTCTTCCCGGCCGAGAACCACCATCAGGAGTACTACGCGCGAAACGCCGGGCAACCGTACTGCCAGGTCGTCGTCGCGCCGAAAGTCGCGAAGTTCCGCAAGCACTTCGCCGAACGGCTGAAGCAACGGGCCGCCGCCGGATGAGCGGGGGCGGTCGCTCAGCCCTGCGCGCGCCGGCGCGCGAGCAGGCCTCCGGACACCAGGCACCCGCCCATCGCCCAGAACACCGGCGCAAGGCCAAGCGACGATCCGACGGCGCCGAACAGGA
>Ga0315283_10004116_pt1 | contig 12587 bp, 6 predicted proteins | sample YL17G09_0_MG_FD_204541 | JGI IMG/M metagenome (GOLD analysis project Ga0315283, IMG submission 204541) | Sediment microbial communities from Yellowstone Lake, YNP, Wyoming, USA - YL17G09_0 | ecosystem: Environmental > Aquatic > Freshwater > Lake > Sediment | place: USA: Wyoming | collected...
ATGTACGCGTACGAGATGGGCAGGATGAGCGACGACCCAAACGGCGCTGCCGCCATGCTCCCGAACGCCTTGCCATCCCCTTCGAAGGCCGGCAGCCCGCCCGTCGGGATGACGGGGTGGGTGGGCAGGAAGGGCTTCAGGTGGGCCTTCACCCCAATGGGCCCCATGCCCGGGCCGCCCCCACCGTGCGGGATGCAGAACGTCTTGTGCAAGTTCAAGTGGCACACGTCAGCCCCGATGTGGCCCGGGCTGGTCAGCCCGACCTGGGCGTTCATGTTGGCGCCGTCCATGTAGACCTGGCCCCCGTGCGCGTGGATGGTGGCGCACAGCTCGTCCACGCCGTCCTCGTACACGCCGTGGGTGGACGGGTAGGTGATCATGAGGGCGGCCAGGCGGTCACTGTACTTTTCCGCGCACGCAGTCAGGGCGGCCATGTCAATGTTGCCCTTGGCGTCCACGGGCACGACCCGGACCTCCATGCCCGCCATGACCGCGGACGCCGGGTTGGTGCCGTGCGCGGAGACGGGGATGATGCACACGTTGCGGTGGCCCTCGCCCCGGGAGGCGTGGTAGGCCCGGATGGCCATCAGGCCCGCGTACTCCCCGCTCGCGCCGCTGTTGGGCTGCAAGGACACCGCGTCGAAGCCCGTGATGGACGCCAGCTGGGCCGACAGGTCCTCAAACATGTCGGCGTACCCCTGGGCCTGGTCGACGGGGACGAACGGGTGCAGGTTGGCCAGCTCCGGCCAGGTGATGGGCACCATCTCTGCCGACGCGTTGAGCTTCATCGTGCACGAGCCCAACGGGATCATGGAGTGGCAGAGCGACAGGTCCTTGTTCTCCAGGCGCTTCAGGTAACGCAGCATCTCGTGCTCGGAGTGGTAGGCGTTGAAGACGCGGTGCTGCAGGAACGGGGTGGTGCGGGCCAGGGGAGACCCGGCCATGGCGGGCGAGACGGACGGCGCCAGCGACGCAGCCGAGGGGACGGCCTTGCCCGGCGCCAACACCTTCAGCAGCGCGTCCACGTCCTCCAGGGACGACGTCTCGTCAAAGGCGATGGCGACGGCCGTGGGGGAGAGGACCCGGATGTTCATGCCGGCCTCGACCGCCCGGGCGGCCGCGGCGAGGGAGTCGCCGACCTCGACCCGGACCGTGTCGAAAAAGGCGCCACCCGGCGCGACCTTGAGCCCGGCCGCCTTGGCGCCCGCCGCCAGCACGGACGCCAGGCCGTGCACCCGGTCCGCGATCGCGGTCAGCCCGGCCGGGCCGTGGTAGACCGCGAACATGGCCGCAATGTTGGCCAGGAGCGCCTGCGCGGTGCAAATGTTGGACGTCGCCTTGTCCCGGCGGATGTGCTGCTCCCGCGTCTGCATCGCCATCCGCAGAGCCGGCGCGCCCGCCGCGTCGCGCGTGACGCCAATGATGCGCCCCGGCATCAGGCGCTTGTGGTCCTCCGCGCACGCCAGGAAGGCGGCGTGCGGGCCACCGTAGCCCATGGGCACGCCGAAGCGCTGGGCGGACCCGATGACGATGTCCGCGCCCCACTCCCCCGGCGGGGCCAGGCGGGTCAGGGCAAGCAGGTCTGTCGCGACGACCACCTTGGCCTTGGTCGCGTGGACCTCGCCGACCAGGGCCCGGTAGTCCGCCACCGACCCGTCCGTGGCAGGGTACTGGAGCAGGACGCCGCACACGTCTTTGCGGGAGGCCGCGGTGGACGCGAAGGTGGCCTCATCGCCGACCACGACCTCCAGGCCCAGGCCCTCCGCCCGCGTCTTGCAGACCGCAATCGTTTGGGGGTGGCACTTGTCGCTCACCAGGAAGGCCGGCTTCTTGCCGCGGGCCAGCCCCGAGCACATGGTCATCGCCTCCGCCGCCGCGGTCGCCTCGTCCAGCAGGGAGGCATTGGAGATCTGCATGCCCGTCAGGTCGGTGATGACGGTCTGGAAGTTGAGCAGGCTCTCCAGCCGCCCCTGCGCGATCTCGGCCTGGTAGGGCGTGTACTGGGTGTACCACCCCGGGTTCTCCAGCAGGTTGCGCTGGATGACCTGGGGCAGGTGGGTGCCGTAGTAGCCCTGGCCGATGAAGGACTTGAGGACCTTGTTCTTGGAGGCCATCGCCTTGAACTTCTCCAAAAAGGCGGCCTCGGTCATGCCGGGCGTGAAGGGTCCAATGTCCATGCCGTCCGTCCGGCGGATGGCCGTGGGCACGGTCGCGTCGATGAGGGCGTCCAAGGAGGGGAAGCCCGTGGCGGCCACCATGGCGTCGACCTCGGCGGGCGTGGCCGAGTTGTGGCGGGGTTCGAAGCTAAGAAAGGGGAGGAGATTATCATGGGGGTGAAAAAAGAGGCGACGGGTGAGAGGTTGAAACAAAACTCAAGCGCAGAGAGAGGCGGTGTGGCCGAATGCGGGCAGGGCGGAGGTTTTTCTGGGCGTTCTCTTTCTCCTCTCTTTGAAAACGCACTGGTCGCTCGGCTGCAGGGCCTCAACCGCGATAGAGCGGGCCCCGCCGAGGGCAGGGCGCAGGGCGGCGACGCCGGACGTAGGAAGGCCTGGGTGAGTGAGTGGCAGGGAAAGTGGAGGGGCGTGAGAGAGAGAGGGAGGAGCGCGCGCGTAGGAGGGTCAAGGAGGGCGGGGGGTCGGGCGCAAGAGCACCCCCTTGCGGTCCTAGTCGCCGCCCCAGGCCGGTCAGGCGTGTGCCGGCCCTCTCCCCACCCTCATCCAACGCCGGGGTGGACCTGCTCAACTCGAGACCAGGAGGCGCGGCAGGTCGGACCCCGTGTCGCTGCCCTCTGCCCTCTCTCCCGAACTCGCTCTCCAACACTGCTGCTCACCGAAAACGCCCGCCCGGGCGGCGAGCGCCCGCCCCGCAGTCGCCAGCGCGCCGGTCGCGGCGCCGGCGCCACCAGCGGAAGCCGTCGTCAGGCCGCCCGCCTGGCGCAGGAGGAGGGCGGCGGCGCGGGAGCCGCGCGCCATTGTGTGGGGGTTGGGGAGTAGGGGGGTGTTGGAGAGGGGTGGCAAGGCGAGGGAGAAAGCCGAATCGAGTGAGTGAGACCTGGTTGGTGCGGGCCACACCCCTTTCACCACTCTCAACTCTCAATGTGTTGCCTCCCCTGCTTCTGCTGCTGCGCCGCCGCCGCCGTGGCCGCGCCTGCCGCCTCCCGCGCCTCCGGCCGGGCGGTGGAGGGCGCGGCCTCCCTGACGGAGCGGGCGATGAGCTCGATGGGGCGGGGCGCGGAAGCGAATGCGACGCTCAGAGCTTCGCCGGCGAGCGCCCGTTACTCGACCAAGGCGGCGGCCGTGCGTGAAAAGTATGGCACCCAGCCGGACAAGAAGAAGAGGCGGTAGCATTCTTCACTTTAGAGAGCGTTGTAGAAAGAGAAGAAGGCCCCCGGCCACCACTACCACCACCGCGGCCGCCACGGCCGCCCGCTGCGACCACCGCGCCCGCCGCCGTGGTGCTCCACCCGCAGCCGCCCCCACTCCCACCCCAGAAGGCCGCACTGGCACCTCCTCCTCCTCCTCCTCCTCCTCCACAACCGCCCCTGCCCTCCGCTGCCGCAGCGCCCCCCTGAACATGGCCGCCCCGGCATCAGCCTGCGCCCTGGCGTCGGCGGCCGCGCCCGCGAGCGCCGCCCGAATGGCCGGGTCGCCCGGCGCGGCCGCGGCGGCCGCCCTGAAATCGCTCACCGCATCGCCCGGCGCGCCCAGGGCACGCCGGGCCAGGCCGCGGCGGTACAGGGCCTTTGCTTTTGCGGCGGGCGGGCAGGAGGAGGGCGCGCTGCTCAGGACCGCGTCACACGCGTCCACCACCTCGCGGTGCCGCCCGGCCCCTAGGTGGGCGGCCGCCAGGTTGAGCCGGGCCGCCCGCAACTCCGCCTCCGCCAGCTCCGCGTGCCGCCCTTCCAGCTGGATCAGGAGGTCGTCGTCAATAAATGACAGGGCTAGGCTGTACGCGGAGGCCGCGGCGTCGTGGTTGCCCCTGCGCAGCTCCTCATTCCCGGCCGCCCGCCTCCGGGCCGACGCTTCCAGCCGCTCCTCAAACAGCATCATGCCCATCGGCTTGCCCTCGTCCGGCGGTTCGGCGGCGAGGAGGTGGACCTCATACAGCAGGTGTGCGTCGGGCGGGACGGCGGGGAAGGAGAAGGAGCCGGACGGGCCGAAGCCGTAGGGCGGGGTGACCTTGACCTGGGCCGTCTCCCCGACACGCATCTCCGCGACGGCCGCCGCCAGGCCCGCCTCCCGGGCGCCGGCGGACCGGCCCGCGATGATGACCGCGGGGGCGGATGACGGGCCGGCCTCGTCCCGTGAGGCGTAGAAAGGCGAGGTGGCGGAGGACGGGGTGGTGGACGCGGCGTCGGGCAGGAGGAAGCCAGAGTAGTGGACTGATGGGGGAAAAACAAAAACAAAGGGGGGGGGGGTGAAACTGCCCCGTTGTTACTTCTCTAGTGTGGTCTCGCCCCGCTCCCTGGGCCGCCCTCGCATCCTTTAAGGCGGACCCGGTGATGCCGCCGCGGGGCCCCCCCCCCCCCCCATACCCCGCCCAACTTCATCCCCCACCCCCCCCCCCCCCCCCCCCCCCCCGTGCGTGTGTGACGAGAGCGCGCCCTCCCGCCGTCGACCGCCCCCCCCTCCGTATCCTCTTTAAAATTTACCCAGGCACCGGCCGTGGAGGGGCGGGCGGGCGCCCGCCCCTTCCACCACCACCCTCTTCAGGACGCCCCCGTCCGGGGTGAGGGGCACCCAGGGCGCTTCACTGGCAGTGCATCCATCGTCGGGCCGGAGAAGGGGTGGGGTGGCGCCTGGCCCGACGGGCGGGTCCGCTGAAGGACGCATTGGTGACTGGGAGTGAGCCAGCGGAAAACAAAAAACAAAACAAAAAACGATTCAACCCTCCTTCTCTCCGCCGCCCACCCCCGCCCGCCTCGCCCCTCTCCTCGCGCGGGGCGGGACCACCTTGGCGACCACCACAATTGCCAGCATCAGGAAGCTGGGCAGGAAGTGGACGCCCTCCCACACCCGCCAGGCCGGGCCGGCATCCAGGATCTGGAAGGCAGACGCCGAATAGTTGAGGCAGGCGGCCGTGAAGCCCCACTTCACCAGCCGGTACAGGCGGGCCCGGCATACCCAGCGCGGCCAGGCATGCCGCTCGTACCGGTACAGGGCCTTGGCCGCCTCAAACATGAAGGCCGAGGAGGCGAAGAACATGGCGTACCCGGGGAACAGGCCGTGCCAGACGCCGGCCACGGCCTGGGTCGCCAGCATGGTGCGCAGCCCGCCCCGCCTGCCCCGCGTCAGGCGTTCGTAGACGTAGTGGCGCAGGAAGGCGCCTGTGCGCGCGTTCCAGAAGGCGGGCAGGGCGGCGGCGGACGTGGCCAGCTCCACGCTCAGGAAGGCCGCGTTGGTGTGGCGCTCCCAGCGCGCGCCGCCGGGGGGGTGCGGCCCGGTGGTGGTGGTAGTGGCCGGCGCGGCCGCGCGCCCGCCGTCGCCGCCCCCTCCTCCCTCCGACCGCCCGCTCGCCCCGCCCACCGCGCTCCCGTCGCTGTCCCGCCCGGCCTGGCTGGCGGCCAACGATGAAGGTGCGGGCCCGGGGCCCTCATACGCGAAGCCGGAGGCGATGAGGCTGGCCTCGGCGATCGCCCAGGCGAAATAATATTTGAGGCGGTCGGTCACGCCCGACGCCCACAGCAGGGCCAGGCGCCCGGCCAGGCCCGCGCCCGCGTAGGGCGCGCCTTCCAGGGCGTGCACGCCGAACCGGGGCTTGAGCACCGAGTGCGCGACCCCGCAGGTGATGGCCTTGGCCAGGCGGGCCGCCGCGGCGGGCCCCGCGCCCGCCGGGATGCCGGCCGCCCAGTCGCCCTCCCGCCGGGTGTAGGCCAGGTAGTCGGCCACCTCGAAGAACGGCCCGGACAGCAGGTTGCCCGCGCCCAGGCAGTACCCCGCCCATTCCAGGGGGGTGGGCAGGTCGGCCAGGGCGTGCGCCCGGGCGTAGGGCAGCAGGCGGCGAGGGGAGGGGGTGGGGGCGGGGGTCGTGGTGGGCGCTGCCGCAGCGGCAGCGGCGCCTACTGCCGGGCCCTCCCCGCCGGCCTCCTCCCCGTCGGCCTCCTCCGCCGCCAGGCGCAGCCCGTCCTGGTAGGCGACCGCGCCCGCAATGACCTTCAGGGTCAGCACCATCAGCGCGCCCGTGTAATCCACCAGGCCAGCTTTCCAGGCCACGCCGGAAGCGCCTGCCACATGACGCCAGACAAGATATGAAAACGCAAGCGTCCAGGCAAGTGTGCCTGCGTGCGGCCGGATCTGGCGCATCACCGCGTACACGGCGGCGGCGGGGGCGGCCAGGTGGAGCAGGGCGGCAGGGCCGAAGGGGTAGGCCAGGAGGAGGGCGCCGGTGGCGATGGAGTAGAGGTGGCGGCCTTTGTGGAGACGGGAGGAGAGAGGATGGGGAATGACGGAGGATGAGGGTTGGGGCACGACGTCCTCATAAATTTTGATGCGACCGCGTTGGCGGGGCGTCAGCCGCATTATTTTGCCTTCATTCACCCCTAGATGGGCATCCCGACCGATACAACAGCCCTGGAGCGTGTTAGAAGTCTCATCGAAAGCACGAACCCTTGTAGCGTGCGTGGTCTAAAAAACGCCGCGGATCCAGCACCCTGGGTCGCATCCGTTCTCTTTTTCTTGTTGTTTGCTTACCTCGCGCCGTCGGCACGTACCGCCACCCCCACCCGACCAGGACGGAAAGAAAAAAGCTGAACACGTAGCGCAGGTAGGCCGCGCTCAGGCCGGTCGCGTCCGCGGCGGCGGCCTCCCAGGCGGACGCAGCCGTGAGGAGGGACGCCGGGGAGGAGAGCAGGGCGACCATTTTATGGCAACTGATGAGGTGCGGTGGAGTGTTCGGAGTGGTGTGTGTGCGTGCTCCTATGCGTGCGTGCGCGTGGAAGGGAGACCGCGCACGGGCCAGACGCAGACGCTCGCCCTCGCGCCAAAAACAATAATGATGTTTGCTCGACCGCTCGCGTCGCGGCGCTGGCCGTCACTCTCTTTCTTTTTCACGTCTCGCCGTCTCCCCTCACCGGGCCATTATGACCCGCCCCACCCCACCCCCCATACCAGGCATGCCCGACCTCGGCTCCATCGGCCTGGACCTACCATCCAGTGACGCGGCGCTATGCTATGAGCTATACCCGAGTCCGCAGACGGTCGGTGCGTTTGTTTTTGCATGCGAGCGCCTGCTGCCGCCGGTCCCACGCCCCGCCCTCACCTCACGCTGCCAAAGGGGCTTAGCTCAGGGGACGGGCCAGCGATCTAGCGGTCGAAAATGCGTTGCATCGTCACTCACAAAAAAAGGACCTCTCCTCTCCCTTCTCTCCACAGCCTCCTCAACCTCGTCTGCCTGCCTGGCCACCCTCCGCGCGGCCGCGCTGGCCGCCCTCCGCCCGCACACGGCCGGCCACACCTGGCACATCGACGCGTTGGAGGAGGGGCTGCACCCTAGCACGACGACGGAGCCGCCCTGGCGGCGGGCCCGCCATGCAGCAGCGCCGGCGCCGCCCGACAAGCAACCGTTTACCACGCCGCCCAACTCTGCCGACGGCGGGCCCTGCCTCTGGGGCCGCCTCACCTTTGGCGACGCCGTCGACGACGAGTGGTGGGCGGTGTGGCTGCTGCGGGGCCTCACGGCCGCCTTACCGCCCGGCACCGCAGCCCGGGCCTGGGACGAGGACGGCGACTTTGTGCTCATCGAGGCGGCGGAAGCCCTGCCAAAGTGGGTGCGCCCGGAGACGGCGGCCGACCGGGTGTGGTTCTGTGGCGGAGCGCTGCACCTGGTGCCGCCCCCCGCGACCAGCGCCACCAGCAGCACCACCGCCAGGAGCCGCCTGCCGCCCGGCGCCCCGGTCCAGCCGACGGCGGCGCAGGCGCTGGCCTTCGTGCGCGACCCGGCCGCGCCGACGGAGGCCTCCGCCAAAGTGGTGGCCGCCCTGGCACCCCGCCTGGAGGGCGCGCCCGCCCGGGCGGCCCGGTCCGGGCACACCGCCCGCCTGACGGTGCCCGCCGCGCTGGCGGGCGTGCTGGCTGGCGAGCCGCGACTGTTGGCCGCCGCGACGGCGGCGTACGTGGGTGCCACCCCCCGGGCCCGGGCGGCGGCCGCGGCGGCGAGCAGCAGCGCAGGCTTGTTTGACACTGCCGCCTTTGCGACCGTGGCCGCCCGCTTCTCCCGCCTCCAGTACGCCCAGTTCGCCCTGGCGCCTGCCGGCCCGGCCCCGCCCGGGTGGCCGACCCTGCCTGGCGACGCCCCCAAAGTAGCGGTGGCCGCGCTGGAGCTCGGCCTGAAAGCCAGCGCCGCCTTCCGCCTGCTGGTGGCCGGCGGCGAGGCGCTCTCCGCGCCCCCCTCCCTCCCCGCCGACCCGGCCCGCCTGGCGTGCCTGCCCGAATGGCGGGCCTACCTGGCCGCCCTCACAGCCCGCGGCGCATTTGACGGGGAGGTGGAAGGCTCGGCCCGATGGCGTGGCATCATGGACGCCGCCGCCCGGGAGTTTGCCGGGTCGGCTGCCTGGGCGGCGGCGGCGGCGGCGCGGGCGGCACCAGGACTGCGCGTGCGCGCGCTGTTGGCTGCTGGAGGCCCCCCGCCCGACGCGCCGGCGCTGGAGGCGGCCTCCGCTTCCGTCCCCATCGATTCCGATGCCTGGATGGCCGACGGCGGGGCGGCCTTGGAGGCCGAGGTGGAGGCCCTGGAGAAGGGGGCGGCGGCGGCTGCCGCAGCGAAAGCCGCGCGGCGGGGTGGTGGTGTGGGTTCGGGTGCCGCGTCCGCCCCGCCGCCCCATTCCTCCACTGCCTCGCCCTTTGACCCGGCCGCCGTCGTCTCCCAGGTCCAGGCCTTTGTCAACAAGATCTCCAGCTTTGAGGGCGCGGAGGTGCCCGCATCGGCGGCCGCGCCCGCAGCACCGCAGGCGGAGGTGGGGGAGGAGGAGGCGGGCGGCGGCGCGGGCGGCGGCCAACCTGGGGCGGCCTCCGGCCTCGCCCTCGACGGCGCCGACTTCTGGCGCGAGCTCGGCGCGTGCCTGGGCGTCGCGCCGGATGCCCTGTTCAGTGGAGATGGCGCGGGCGCGGCGGCCATCAATGGCCTGTTCGGGTCGGACATGGATGACGAACACGAGGACGGCGGGGCGTCGAGCAGCGAGGAAGGGTCCTCCTTTTATGGCGAGGAGGAGGGGGAGGAGGAGGACGATGAGGAGCCGTCTTCATCTGACGACGACGGCGCCGGCGGCGGCGCCGGCGCCGTCCCACTGCGGCCCCCTCGCTCCACCAAAGCGGCCGTCGCTGCTGCCCTGGCGTCGGAGCGGGCCCGCCTGGCGGCCCTGGAGGCCGGCGGGCGCAGCGTGCGTGCGGGGCCGCCTCCACTGGCAGAAGGGGGCGGTGGGGAGCGACCCCCGCCCCGCCACACCCCCTTTGCGGCCGCTTACGCCTCCGCCCTGGACGCCCAGCTGGCCGGCACCACGTTGGCGGCCACCTATAGCGAGGCAGCTGCCGGGCCGTCCACGTCTGCCGCGCCCGGGCCCGTCGTGCCCGTGGACGTGGATGCAAACCTGGTGTCCTCCCTGCTCGCCTCGCATGCGGGCGGCCGCGAGGCGGGCGGCGGCGCGCGCTTTGCCCTGGGCCCCGCCGCGGGCTTGGCGGCCATGCTGGGCGTCCGCCTACCTGCCGGGCCGGCACCGCCCGCGCCCGCTGCTCAGGCACCCGCGCCAGCAGCCCCAGGCATGGCCCTGCCACCCGCCACGCCCAACTCGTCGCGCGGGTGAAGGAAAGAGTGGAGAGCGGAGAAATACTCTGTGTTGCCTTTTTCGTTTCATTTCACGCATTTCACGCCGCACCTCTCACACGGTGCCCCCGACCGCCCCGCCCCCCGACCTCGCTCGTCCTTTCTCCCGCTGACCACGCCCGCTGACATAGCGGTCTGGGAGCCCCTGGAAGACGTCATCATCTACCCACCGCCGCCCGCCGCCACCGCACGGGCCATGGCCGCCGCGGCGGCCGCCGCCCGTGCTTCTGCGGACGCGGCGTCTAGCAGCCCCGCCCGCTGCCCGCCGCCCCCCCCAGCCTCCACGTCCAGGCCACTGCCCTCCGCCGCCGACTTTGCCGCTTGGTGCCGCCCAAACAGGGCCGCCGCCACGCCCCAGCAGGCCAGCGTGAAGACTAAGCCGGGCGTCAGCCAGGCCAGGCCGACCGCCCAGACGGCCACCCCCGCCACGAGCCCGGACGCGTGCCCCAGGGCCGAGGAGTGCGGGATGATGACCGCACAGGCGGCCAGCGAGAGGATGGGGCCCCAAATGGCCGGGGCGGACCACCCGCCGACCGGGAGGGGAACGCGGCCGCCCGAGGCCAGAGCGGCGATGGCAAACCATCCGAAGATGACTCCTGAGTAGCCGACGATGGAGGTGCGGGCGGCGCGGTCCGCGAAGGCGGAAGTCCAGGCCGGGGCGGGCGTGCCTGGGCGGGCCCGCTCCACCAGGATGGGCAGGCGGGCGAGGCCGGCCAGGCCGGCCAGGGTGAGCGCGCCTGTGAGGGCCAGGAGCTCGGCGGTCGCGACCGCGTATTGGGCCGCCCCGCCGCCCACAGCCGCCTGTCCGGCCGCCCCGACCGAGGCCAGGGCAAAGGCGTTTAGCAAAAAGTGGGTGGTGTCGAGGTGGACGAGCTGGGCGGTGAGAGCCCGGCCCAGGTCGCCCCGGGTGACGCACGCCGCCAGGGACAGGCCCAGGTCGTCATGCGTGCGTTCGCTGGCTTTGCAGCCGGCGTGGATGACGCCCAGGGCGACAAGGGTGGCGAGTGTTGGGGCGGGGAGAGGCATGGTGGTGGGCGGTGGGCGGTGGGCGGTGGGCAGGTTGAAAAAAAAACGCGCGCGCATGCACAGCGCGGATGCGCTTTGCTTTGTCGCCGGATACCGGCCCCCGTTGCAGCTTCAGCCACGCGCGTCCTGTTACGATCACGGCCAGCCCAGCGTCATATGTATGCAAATCAGGGCGGCCCCCTGAAAAGAAAGAGTGTAAAAAAGAAAACCTCTTTGAATCAACCGCCCAGCAGCACCTGCGCCAGGACGGCGCCAATCTCGGACGCCGGCTCCGCATCTCCAGCACCGGCAGCCCCACCCCCGCCCTCCTCGCCCAGCACCGCGTCCGCCAGGGCCAGCTTGCGCGCGGCTATGGCGGCCACCCCCTCATCCACCGTCCCTTGCGTCACCAGGCGGACGACGCGGACAGGCCGGGTCGCGCCCAGCCTGTGCGCCCGGTCCTCGGCCTGGCGGTCGACGGACGGGTTCCAGGCGACGTCGTGGATAATGACGGTGTCGGCGCCCGTCAGGTTGAGGCCCTGGCCGCCCGCGCCCGTGGACAGGAGCATGCAAAAGGTGGGCGAGGTGGGCGCGTTGAACGCGTCCACCAGGGCCAGGCGGGCGGGGACGGGCGTCGACCCGTCCAGGCGGGACCAGGCCAGGCCGGCGTCATCCAGCAGGACCTCCATCAGGTCGAGCACCATCGTCCACTGGGAAAAGAGGAGGACACGGTGGCCGGCCGCGTGCAGCGCCGGGAGGAGGTCGGCAAGGAGGGCGGCTTTGCCGGACCCGGCCCCGACCGCACCCTTTGCCAGCCGGAACGCCGGCCCCAGGCCGCGGAAGGAGGCGCCCAGGCGGTGGAGGTCGAAATCGGAGAGCGTGTCCAGGTGGTCCCGCACACGCGCCGCGTCGGCCGTCCCGAACTCCTCGGCCGCCGCTGCGGCTCGGGCGAGGGACGCCAGGTCAGCGTCGGAAAAGCGGCCCGACCGGGCGAGCAGCGGGTGGAGGGCGAGCTTGCGGAGGAGCGTGAACGAGGAGGCCGCCCGGGCGGGGCCCAGCGCGCGGACGAGCGCGCGCCCGGCCTCGGCCGCGGCGTCGCTTCCGCGTGCCTCCGCGGACGCCGCCCCGAGGGCTTCGGCGCGCAGGGCGGCCACCGTGGACATGTACACTGCGGCCTGGGCGGGCACCATAGCGACGGTGCGGGTCTCGACGGCTTTCGGCACCAGCTGGGTGGCCACCTCCGATTTGAGGCGGCGCAGGATAAAGGGCGCGAGGAGGCGGCGCAGTCCGGCCGCTGCCTGGGCAGAGGTCGCCGCCTCTTCCTCTTCCTCCCCTTCATCGTCACTACCGCCCAGCCCCTCCCCCTCAAAGACGTCCGGCATCAGGAAGGCCAGCAAGGATTTCAGTTCGGACGGCCGGTTTTGGAGAGGGGTCCCCGTCAGGCAGACCCGCATCCCCGCGGGCGCCGCCACGGACGCGAGCTTGGCGGACCGGGCCGCGCCCGCGTTCTTGATGGCGTGCGCCTCGTCCACCACCACGATGGACCAGGCGGTGGAGCGCAGGAAGGCCCTGTCCGCCCGGGCGGCGGCCGAGTCGGAGGAGAAGGCGGAATAGGTCGTGAGGAACACGTCGGCCGCCCGGCGCCCGGACCGCAGGCGGGCCTTGGCGGCCGCCCGCACGGCCGCCCGGTCGGGGCCGTAGTAGCGGGCGACACGCAAGGCGGGCGCCCAGGTCGCCAGCTCCCGGGCCCAGTTGTCCAGGAGGGAGGC
>Ga0315283_10004117_pt1 | contig 12586 bp, 12 predicted proteins | sample YL17G09_0_MG_FD_204541 | JGI IMG/M metagenome (GOLD analysis project Ga0315283, IMG submission 204541) | Sediment microbial communities from Yellowstone Lake, YNP, Wyoming, USA - YL17G09_0 | ecosystem: Environmental > Aquatic > Freshwater > Lake > Sediment | place: USA: Wyoming | collected...
ATCACCGAGGTTGAACGCAACTTGGAAGAAAAGATGCCGGCCGCTATGCCGGCATTTCAAATGTTAGTGAGCCGTTGTCTTCATGTGGTTCCAGATCCGACCGTGGCTGAAATCAAGGCGCTGTCGAAGGCTGCTGATCCCAAGGATCTACCCATTTTGGCTGCTGCTGTGCGCGAAGGATGTGTTTACCTTACCATGTACAATATACGACATTTTCAACCTGGCGTAGAATCTGTCACGGTGCTTAAACCCGGCGATTTGGTACAGCGTGTACGGTATCTGCTGGCTCAATTGTCTTCAGAATAATTGAAACCAGAGCTGAGATTTGGCCTTCCTGGCCCAAGAATAAGCTTTAAGGCGGTTTGAAATCTAATTACCGAGTCACATAACCGTCTTAACACCCTCTCGACTTTCTATTATCCGTATATACAGTATCCCCTTAGGGGCACCAGCCCGAATGACTAATACTTTGTGAGAGGCTTTCCCCGGATTTGATCCGGGGAAAGCCGTTATTTGGGGGGAAAAGCGCTATCGGTATCGGATATGATATAATCATGCCAATCCGATACCGATAGAGGCCAAGATGATCGAACCCCGATTACTTAAACGCTTGGAAACAAAGAAGGCTCAGCTGGATGAACTCCGTCCCCTTCCGACTGCAGCCATCAACCGGTTACGGGATGAAATCCTCATCGAATGGATCTACAACTCAAATGCCATTGAGGGAAGTACGATCACACTACAGGAAACGCGCCTGATTCTTGAAACCGGGCTGACCATTGGCGGGAAATCCCTGCGCGAGCATTTCGAGGTCACCGACCACAAAGAAGCCATCCAGTACGTTGAAGACTTGGTTAAAAATACCGAGCCTATCACTGCATTCCACGTTCGTCAAATCCATAAACTCATCCTGACACACATTGACGATGAGAATGCCGGCAGTTATCGAAAGGCACAGGTCCGCATTGCAGGCGCGCCTTTCACTCCGCCTGAATCCTGGCAGATCACCAGTCTCATGGCTGAATGGAGCGATTGGGTTGCGAGTGCAGAAGGGTCAATGCACCCTATCGTTCTCGCTGCGAAGGCTCACCACCGCCTGGTGGCGATCCATCCATTTGTCGACGGGAACGGACGGACCGCCCGGCTGGTGATGAACCTGCTGCTCATGCGCAGCAGGTACCCACCCACTGTCATCCTGCGTGCAAACCGCAGGCAGTATTATTCTGTGCTGGCAAAGGCCGATTCCGGAAATACTGACGCGTTGGAAAACTTCGTCGGGCGTGCAGTGGAAAACAGCCTCAATCTTTATATCGAAGCCTGCAAACCGGTGATCAAATCTCCCCGACCCGAGGAGGAATGGATCCCATTACGGGATGCCTGTGTTGGTACTCCCTACAGCCAGGAATACCTCAGCCTGCTGGCGCGCCTGGGTCGCATTGAAGCCACGAAAAGAGGAAGGAATTGGTACACAACTCGGCGGGCAATAAAGGCTTATCAAGACTCGCTTTAACCCTCTCACCCTTGTATTATCCGTATATACAGTACTCCCTTGGGCGCATTATTATATACGGGTGTTAGTAAAGCCGTCACGGTTGAATGGATATGACGACTTTACTAACCGCCCGATTTATTTTCAACTTTGAAACTCACATTGCCGCGAGCGATATTAACCAGAACACCCGTCTTATTGACGGGGGTTCGTAATTCCATTCAACCTGCCCTCACAGGGTAGTACCTATTACCTTCATATCACACCTGCCAATCACCGCCTGAAGCCTGCCGAGATCAACTCCGCATAGAGGCCCCTCTCGCCTATTTCTGTTGACATCTGAGATGGTCATTTGACCGGCGGAACGCTGCGCATATTAATTTCGATCTTCTCGGCAGGATGGCGGAAAAGCAGGCGCAGACATTCTTTCCATATGCCTGCCAGCACTACCCAGAAAGAAAAGCTGTTGATTAATAAGCCGGTCTTTCCATCCGTCGCCTGCGAGGCAGCCCAGACCGCCTTGCGGGCTGGGTAATCGGGAGTGCGGCCTAGAATGCGCACAACGGCCGGGAAGTTTTTCAGACGGTGTTGGTGACCTTCGATAACGTCGAACTGGGTAAGCATATCGGTGATGACCAACCCAGGGTTGAAATTGAAGATGCTTACCCCGCTATCCGCGTATTCTTGCGCCAGCGAGGTGGTAAAGGACAACACCCAAGCCTTGGAGGCAGAATAGGCATTCTGGTAGGGTACCGGGCCCTTGTAGCCCCGCCCCACCATATTGATCAGCTTACCCGAATGTTGCGGCAGGAAGATCTTAAGAGCAGCCTGCGAACCGTAATACACGCCCATGATATTGGTCTGCACAACCCGGGAAAAATCTTCGGCGGAATAACTCATGGTTGGGCCATAGACCGCCTCCAGCCCGGCATTGTTGAACCACACATCCACCTTTCCGAAGGTCCGCACCGCGAAATCTGCCAGTGCCATCACCTGATCTTGCTGGGAAACATCGCAGGCCAGTCCAGCTGATTTTCCGCTTGACTCCTGCAAGTGTTTGACAGCCTTATCCACCGCTGCCTGTGAGCGGGATGCCACCACCACTGCTGCGCCTTCGCGAGCGTAAGCTTCCGCGATCCCCAGACCGATTCCGCGGGTGCTACCGGTAATTACTGCAACCTTGCCATCCAACTTACCCATCTTTTCTCAATTCTGATATAATTAATGAATATATATTATTCACTGTAGTTAACTATAATCTACTTGGCATAACCTGTCAATGTCCAGCAAGCAGGATAGTTTAGGAGGTAATAGATGGGAATGGATGAGTTTTCCCAGATTCTTCTGGATGGGATGGCAGTGCTGATCCGTGTTTCGTTGCAGGATATGATGGCCTACATCCACCCTAAAGGCATCTCGATGGCACAGATGAACGTTCTTTACCAGTTGCATTACCGCGGCCCATGTGAGGTGCTGGCCTTCACCAGGGCGCACTCGCTCTCACCTGCCGGGGCAAGCCAGTTGATCGATCGCATGGTCAGGAAGGGCTGGGTGGAGCGCGTGGGCGATCCATCCGACAGGCGGGTGCACCACGTTCATTTGACCGGGTTGGGTCGGCAACTGGTACTCGAGAGCGTCACGGCGCGCAGTAAATGGATCACCCGCTTCGGCACCAAACTAACAAGCGAGGAGCGGGAACAGATTGGCCAGGCATTCCGCGTGCTGGTGGAGAAGGTGGAAGAATAGCCCGCTGGCGAAGATCGCAGCCGTCATTCAGTCGGTTGATTTCCTCCAAGTTATGTTGTTAGATTATTTGCCTCAGTGGACTTATCGCACATCTTTACGCACTTTTTTGAGTTGTGGGATCGAACCTGTATAGACCCAAAGGCTTTTTGTACAGTATACCCTCTCGACTTTATATTATCCGTATATACAACATCCCCTTGGGGGCACACAAAAATCCGCCAGTCTCTGGCGGATTTTTGATCATAAGCAATATATATTTACAAAATTCGTTTCACTCTCCCATAAACCCCAAAGCAAGCCGGGCGGCACCACTGGCATCCTGATTGTATCCATCCGCTCCTGCCTGTCGGGCATATTCCTCGGTTACCGGAGCACCACCCATCAGAACCATGACCTTTTCTCTTAGTCCTGCTGCTTTGATTGCCTCGATCGTTTTTGCCATGTTCGGCATGGTTGTTGTCAGAAGTGCAGATAGACACAATATATTCACATGTTCATTTTGAACAACTTCAACAAATCTGGCAGGCGAAACATCCGTGCCTAGATCGATCACTTCGAAACCTGCGCCTTCCATCATCATGCCAACCATGTTTTTACCGATGTCATGCAGATCACCTTGAACAGTCCCAATAGCTACCTTACCGGTTGAGCGCATTCCCACTTTCACCAGGTATGGTTTAAGCAGCTGCAAGGCAGATTTCATTGCTCGCGCTGATATCACCATATCCGGCAAGTAATATTCCCCGGCTTCGAACAGACGGCCCACCTCGGTCATGGCAGCGATCAAACCCTCCCTCATGATCTTGTCGGCGGGAATATTAGCCTGCAAACATGATTCCACGCTTGCTATTGAACCTGGTTCGTTTCCGTTAACTACTGCCTGAAAAAGTGAATCAAGATGGTTCATGTTTTCTCTCCTGGTTACCCTGCTTTGGCTGTACCCCGTCCTACGTGGATCATTGCCTGGACGTTTTCAACTTTCGCGTTTAGTGGAACCTCGCACCCCGAACCAAGGATGAAACCTCCGCCTTTACCGACCACGCTGATCAATTTCTCGCAGTAGGTTTCCACTTCCCCTACTTCGCCAAAGGCCAGCATCTGGGCGGGAACATCCCCTTTCAGACACATCCAATCTCCCAGGATCTCTTTAGCCTTGAAAATATCCGTATCCCCATCCAGTTCGAGGATGCACTTCGCCTGTGGTAACTCACGGAAATAATGCAACAGCGGGTTCCAATTGGCATCGCAGTGGATGATGGGTGTGATACCTTTGTTGACAAAGAATTCAACCATATGCTTCAGATACGGCAGGGACATCTTCTCAAACATCTTCGGTGAAATGAACGAAACGCTGCTTCGCATCGGGTAGATGCAAACTCGTTTTCCACCAGTCGGCATCAGTGATTGCATAGCGGTTGCAAGGGTGGGAGCAATGCTCGCTTCGCAGGCTTTCTGCAGCAGCTCAGGGCAATCATACAGGTCCGTGGAAAACTTGCTGACCGATCGGGCGAGTGAGAAAAAGTCAAAAGGTGGATAGCATGCACTGTAAAATGCAGGGAGAATCCCCAGCCGGTCGAGTTGAGCTGCATTACCACGAATGCGTAAACCCATCCGGATGAATTTTAGTGTCACGATGGTTCGCCCTATTCCACCTCCTGGCAAGGAGGGATCCAGCCTGAGGAAATAATCCAGGTTCCATCGGGCAAAACCATCCTTCAGGATTCGTTCATAATCTTCCCTCAGCATTACCTCCTCCTCAATCAATTGGAAGAGATCGTCCTCGCCGAGTTCGCGTCCAGGCAAGCGATGACGCAATCCTTCAGAAAAGGGCACATCTCGTGGAAAGATCGCAAAACCCATATCTGGTGCACCGATCTTCTTGACAGCCAGGTCGACAGCCTGCCGCCAGGACTTGACCTTTGAGAAGATTTCTGCTTGTTTGATCCCCGCTAACCTGCCGGTGTACGTGATAATTAGAGGTGCCACCGGCACCTCCCCTCCGCTTAATGGCTGAAGATGGACCGCTTTCTCTATTCGTTCACTGGAATTCATCATGCCTGCCCTCCAATTCGTTTTATTCCTGGTTAATCCTGCTGTCGGACTGCATTTTGGAACAATCTCCCCCCCAAACTGTCCAAAATATTGATTCTTTTGCCAGAATCATAAATCAGGCTCCTATCAACAATAATGAACAATATTATCCGTCTGAAAAGAGTCAATGTCAATAGTTCGATCCTGACTTGTGATTTAAACATGAAAACTGGACAGTTGTGATAGAGAATCAGCCAAAAACGGAGAGGCGAACATGGAACAAATTTGCCGTCGACTGACTGATGAACAAATTCGGCTGATCTTCCGAAACTACTGCGATCACCAGATCGGCCGTACAGAGGTCCAAGAAACACTTGGGATCGGCATGAGTCAGTTCTTTATTCTCTTGAAAAAATACAAAGATGATCCATCAAGCAGCAAGAGTCCCCCCTCTCACCTTTGTATTATCCGTATATAACATATCCGCTTGAGGGTACAATAAAATCCACCTCGCGAGGTGGATTTTTGATTCCAGGGATTTGGCAAAAATTCCTTTTTTGGATCTTCATTTTATGTGAGCCGTTTATTTTGATGTCCATTTTCTGAATTTCTTTAGTTGACGGTAGCAAACGTTGTTTGGCGTTTGTAAGCACCTTAATGCAACCAAAAAACACATGTCTAGCTCAGCGATTGGTCTGTTGATCGATATCTTTGGGGTACCGATCCCCTTGCACCGTGATATTTGAAATGGCACTTGTGATCTCCCGGAGATCGCTTGACGTAAGTTCGACTCCGACTGCGCCGATGTTCTCATCCAGGCGTTCGAGCTTCCGGCCGCCCGGGATGGGAACGATCCACGGCTTTTGAGCGAACAGCCAGCCGAGCGCGATCTGAGCCGGCGCTGCTCCCTTCTGTTCTCCGATCCTGGCAAGCAGATCAATAACCACCCGGTTTGCTTTCCGCGCCTCCGGCGTATAGCGAGGGCTGCGGCTGCGAATATCAGAGCTGGCGAAGATCGTGTTTTCGTCGATCTTTCCCGTGAGATAGCCCCTGCCCAGAGGGCTGAAAGGCACGAAGCCGATCCCGAGTTCCTCGCATGCAGGCAGCACTTCCGCTTCAGGTTCTCTCCACCACAGGGAGTATTCGCTCTGGATCGCCGTGACTGGCTGGACTGCGTGAGCGCTTCGGATCGTCTGTACTCCTGCTTCAGAAAGCCCAAAGTGCTTCACTTTGCCCTCCTGGATCAATTCCTTGACTGCTCCGGCCACGTCTTCGATGGGCACCTCCGGATCAACCCGGTGCTGATAGAACAGATCGATGGCATCTACCTTGAGCCTCTTGAGGGAAGCCTCGGCAACCTGCTTGATCTGCTCTGGCCGACTATCCAGGCCAACCGTAGGACTCGGCCCCATTTGGGGATCGTGTTTGAACCCGAACTTGGTGGCGATCACCACCTGACCGGAAAAAGGAGCAAGCGCTTCACCGAGGAGTTCTTCGTTGGTGAATGGACCATAGACCTCAGCCGTATCAAAGAAGGTGATGCCACGGTCAACCGCCGCGTGAAGAAACGAGATCATCTCCTGCTTGTCGCCAACCGGGTTGTCGCCATAGGTCATTCTCATGCAACCGAGCCCAAGGGCTGAGACTTCCAGATTGCTTTTTCCAAGTTTTCGATTTGCATTTTCTACGCTCCTGTCTTTTAGAATTTGATTATTTTTTTTCTTTTTTTCAGAACAGCGTTTTCATACACTTCAATTTTATAGTCCACAAGTCCAGTGTTTTTTGCAATTCTTTCATCCTGGCCGCAAGCTGCTCCCGCTGCTCTCTCAAGATTTCTTTCCTGGCTTCAATAGTTTGGTCGCCCTGCTGGACCAGTCCGACATACTCAGTCAGCACTTCAATGGGAAGTCCCGCGCTCCTCATGCACTTAATGAATTCGACCCGCCTCACATCGATTTCGCGGTAATCCCTGTTACCGCTTTTACTTAGATTGACTGGTGGGATGAGTCCAATACGTTCATAGTAGCGCAGCGTATCCGACGAAATATCATAACCTTCACTTGCTTCTGCGATATTCATCGTCTCACCTCGCAAGAATAGTGTAACACTTGGAGTCGACTCCAAGTCAAGGGTTTTCAATGAACGAAATGATCTGTTGCCTGAGCCTTGAGATTGATTGATAGGATTTGAGACCTGAAGGTTATGTTTTGACATCATTCCTCACCGACAATGATGATCATAAACATTAAGGTAAACTAGGAATGGGAGCTCCAACATGCGTGACCTGCTTAACCGTCTCATCGTTGTATTTGTCTTTGCCATTGCTATGGCCTGGGTAGAATCGGCGGCGGTCGTTTACCTGCGCACGCCGATCGGGCGGGTGATTCCCTATCAAGAGGACCCCCTACCCTTATCGGCCGGCCTGGGCTGGATCGAGGTGGTCAGGGAAGCAGCAACTCTGGTGATGCTGTTGACGATTGGCTGGCTGGCAGGTCACACCTGGCGTGGTCGTTTGGGCTATGCGCTGATCGCCTTTGGCGTGTGGGACATCTTTTACTATGTATTCCTGGTCCCGATGTGCGGATGGCCGCAGTCCCTGCTGGATTGGGATGTGCTCTTCCTGATACCCTTACCCTGGTGGGGTCCGGTACTTAGCCCGGTGCTCATTTCCCTCCTGATGATCATCGGGGGCACTATGGTTGTCCTGGACGAGCAGACCCTGAAATCTGTCTGGCCGCGTTGGTGGGCGTGTGTTTTGAATTTCTGCGGGATTGGGCTTGCCCTGTACACTTTCATGCTGACCGCCTTGCAGGTGCTACACAGCGGGGAACAGGCCATACGTCAGGCGCTGCCAGATTCGTTCAACTGGCCGCTCTTTGGATTGGCATTGATCCTGCTCGCTGTTCCCATCGTTGACATGGGCTGGCAATTGCTGCGCAGGGAGGAGACGGGGTAATTCGATAACCGGTTTACTCATTTCACCCGGTAAAATGACGAATATTAATCAAAACGAAGCGCCTGACATTACCTGTTCCATGAAAAATGGTTTACAGAACTGGTTCTCTTTCATTTATAGATTGTTTAACCTGGAAGAGAAGGCTATTCACGGATAAGCAAATATCCGTATTATCGGCTCAAAGACCACCAGAAACTCATAACAACTATTGTGACCTTTCTCTTTGCTAATTTGCTAAAGCAGGGCTTCGGTCACATCGTTTCTCATCCAAGGGCTCCGACCCCGAGGGCGGACCTGCCCACGCAAGCCACTGTCCCTCGCAGAATCGACGTCAATGACATCTGCAATCATATATGCACTCAATGCCACTGTCACCACACTGTGCTAGAATCCGACCAGAAACTAGCCTATCTTATCCTTGGAGCTCCGATGCCGAGCATCTCCAACACAACTTCTCCCACCTACCGCAATCCCGCCCTGACGGTCGAAGAACGTGTCGCTGATCTGCTCGCACTCATGACCCTTGAGGACAAGGTCGGCCAGTTGATGATGTGGGATGCTCGCAGCGATGACCTTTCCTTCATCAAAACGCGTCAGCCTGGCTCCATCCTCCACGTCCTGGGTGCGAAGGTCGACCGCGCGATGGACCTCGCCGCTCAGAACCGCCTCGGCATTCCGCTGCTGGTCGGCGAGGATGGCATCCACGGCCACTCATTCTGGAAGGGCTCGACCATCTTCCCGACCCAGCTGGCGCTCGCTGCAAGCTGGAATCCCGAACTTCTCGAACAGGTCGGGCGTGTGACCGCCGAGGAGATGGCTCCAACAGGTATCCAATGGACATTCTCACCCGTGCTCTGCCTTTCGCGCGACCTGCGCTGGGGTCGCACCGGCGAGACGTTTGGCGAGGATCCACATCTGATCGGCGAACTGGGCGCTGCGCTCATCCATGGCTACCAGGGTCAGGGTCTCGACGACCCAACGGCCGTACTCGCCACCGCCAAGCATTATGCCGGTTATTCCGAAACCCAGGGCGGCCGTGACTCATCCGAGGCGGACCTCTCTCGTCGCAAGCTGCGCAGCTACTTCCTACCGCCGTTCGAGCGCGCTGCCCGCGCCGGTGCGATGACCTTCATGACCGGTTACCAGGCCATCGAGGGCTTGCCTTCGACGGTCAACCGTTGGCTGCTTGTCGAGGTTCTCAAGAATGAGTGGGGTTTCCACGGTGTGGTCGTGACCGATTGGGACAATGTCGGGCGCCTCATCAGGGAACAGAAGGTCTGCGCCACCTACGCTGAGGCTGCGATCGTGGCGCTGCGCGCCGGTAACGACATCATCATGACCACCCCGGAGTTCTACGAGGGAGCCCTCGAGGCTGTGCGCAGCGGCCAGCTGGCCGAGTCGGAACTCGACGCGCCCTGCGCCCGCTTGCTGGCGTTGAAGTTCCAGATGGGCCTATTCGAGAACCCTCGCCGTCCCGACCTCGAGCGTGCCGCAATCGAGGTCGCACGGGCCGACCATCGCGAAGTCAATCTCGCCGCAGCACGCCAGAGCCTCGTGCTACTTCAGAATAACGGCCTGCTTCCGCTCGATCCGGCAAAGGTGAAGTCCATCGCCGTGGTCGGTCCCAACGCTGACGACGACCAGCAGCAGCTCGGCGACTGGTCTCTCGGTTCTTCCCAGCACCCGCCAGAGGCCGGCAAGCAGCCGAGAGAGAAGACGACCACCGTGCTCGACGGCATTCGCGCCCTGGCACCTGCCGGTTGCGCGGTTCTCCATGAACGCGGCTGCTCGATCGTCGACGACGATCTCTCCGGCATCCCCGCCGCGGTCGCTGCGGCGCAAGCGGCTGACGTCATCGTGGCCGTCGTGGGCGACCACCTGAATTTCGTCGGCGAGACACAAAGCACCGCCACGCTTGAGCTTCAGGGTGGACAAATCGCGCTGCTCGATGCGTTGGAGAAGACCGGCAAGCCGATGATAATTGTGCTCGTCAACAGCAAGCCACTCGTGCTGCCGTCCTCGGCCAAACGTGCCGCGGCGATACTCGAGAGTTTCAACCCCGGCATGGAGGGCGGACGCGCGCTCGCCGAGGCGCTTTTCGGCCAGTTTAATCCGTCTGGCAAGCTCACGATCTCGATCCCGGTCCACGTCGGCCAACAGCCGGTGTTCTACAGCCAGGTGCGCGGCCAGCACGGCGATCGCTACGCAGACCTCACTCAGGAGCCTCTCTTCCCCTTCGGCCATGGCCTGAGCTTCACGCAATACCGCTATTCGAATCTGCGGCTTGCCACGCCCACACTCGCGCGCGGACAGGTGGCGGCAGTCTACGTTGACGTGGAGAATACCGGCTCGCTTGCAGGCGACGAGATCGTACAAGTCTACGTCACGGATGTCGTGACCTCTGCAACCTGGGTGAACAAGGCTCTCAAAGGTTTCGCCCGTGTACCCCTCGCACCCGGCAGGAAGAAAACGGTGCAGTTCGAGCTGCCGTGGGAGGCATTCCAGATCGTGGATGCCGAGGGTTGCAGCGTGGTCGAGTCGGGCGAGTTCGAGATCCTCGTCGGTCCCTCGTCACGCGATCGCGATCTACTTAAAGTGACGCTGCGCGCGGAGTGAGTTTTCCTTCCGCGCTCTCCGGGGAAGACTTGTCCTAAAGTTGAATACGTGTGCTGACTGCCCATCTGCAATCGCATTGGAATGTTTTGGTTGGACATTTAGAAATTGATTGCTCGCCAGTTCCAAGGCATACTTAGTCACAAGTTGGATCTGATAGTTGCCGGTTTTATGGACAATTATAGACAATGCCAGTGGACCAGTTTTCGTACGGGTTGGACCCGTACCGGGCGAACTACAACACCCTTTATCCCATGGGCGAATGCCGTTGGGAGTGCTTTGCGTAAGATATTATAAGAGCCATTGACATCCGCGTGAATAAGATGTCCTTGAGCCGAAATAAATTCAGCCCTCTTTATGCGCCGTCCACAGTACTCGGCATGCTTGCGGATGGGCTCCAGATCCAGGAAGGAGCATTTCGACGTGTAGCCCTCTTCCTTGACGATCACCTTGATCCCTGCCAATTGGGCTTTGTAGGTCAGCATGTGAATAAATCTCGAGTGGGGAATGCCCACGAAGTTCTGGTTGTTGACCCTGCCAATGTTCACTGCTTGTTTCCAGCCCTGGGTGTGTCCGATGATCAAGATGCCCAGCCGTTCGCGCACCATCCAGTTCACGATGGTCCGGCTGGCCCAATGCAGATAGTGATCGACCTTGCGGTTGCGTTTGTCTGTCAGGGCGGTGAGACGATGAGATGAGTACTGCCCTTTGGGCAGGCTGGCCTGCAGGTCAGCACGACATTGGTTGTAGTACGCATTGACGCTTTTCAGCGGTCTGCCGTTAACCAGAAAAGGAATGATACCTTTCTTGTTTGAAGTTACAGCCGCGAGCACGTCGATGCCCAGATCGAGACTGGCTGCCCATTTTGGGTACAGCTTATTGGCTGTTCGGGATTTGGGTTTGACCGGGTAGACTACTTCGACCACATAGTGCGAGGCATGGGGAACGATGCGAACCTGCTGAACCTCCTTCTTTTTCGTTTGGACCTTGATAGCCAATTGAGAGGGACAGATCTTACCATCTTCCAGGGCGGGTCCACTGATCGCCTGGCGTGTGTAGACCAGCAGGTTGCGTCCGTCCGCTTTAGGCTTGTAATGGGGTAGTTTGGGCTGCCCCGTGAATTTGGCCGGGCATTTAGCGTAGGCGCTGTGAGCCTTCCAGAAATTGTTCCAATCCCCGCACACCTGGCGGATCGTCCATTGGGCCACCTTGGCTGGCAAAGCGCGGAATTCGGCGGTATCTTTCAGGGTGTGAGCAAGTTTTGCATAGTTGGGAACATGTTCGTGAGCGAAGTAGGCTTGCCGGAGGATGTAGAGGGCGGCATTGTATAAATTCTTGGATGCAAAACAGGCTGGATCGATAACGGCAAAGCGAGGATCGTGGCGATCGATGATGTGCTGTTCGACCAGTTGCATGCTTATTCTCCAGGGCTGCTGACCGACGGTACCGGTGACTGAGTGAGTTCTGCGATCAGACGCTCGGTCTTCCGCTTGGATCGCGTTGACCATATAGGGTCACTATGCTCACGAAATCCTGGATCAGATCTTGCTTGCCGTTCTCAGCCAGGTGGATCACTTCAATACGGCGATCCTGCATTTTCAATAATTGCTCAATGGAGTGATAGCCAAAGCGGGTCAGACGGTCTTTGTGTTCCACAACGATCAGGTTGACACTGGGATGTGTGAGTAACTTTCAAAGCTTGGGGCGAGTGTCATTTACCCCGGAACCAATTTCTTTCACGACCCTTGTCA